>Ga0075017_100000619_pt1 | contig 20195 bp, 19 predicted proteins | sample AleBraG_ABR_2012_FD_71475 | JGI IMG/M metagenome (GOLD analysis project Ga0075017, IMG submission 71475) | Freshwater sediment microbial communities in response to fracking from Pennsylvania, USA - Alex Branch Run_MetaG_ABR_2012 | ecosystem: Environmental > Aquatic > Freshwater > Creek >... | reverse complement strand
GTTCTGGGCAACCGCCAGAAATGCGGAGACCGGCGTCAGCAGGTCGGCGGCCACGGCTTTCACCACCGGAATCAGTGTGGCTTGCCGCGCCAGACGCGTAAACTCCTTGTACTCAGGGCGAATCATTAGAGAATGATGACAGCCGAAATAAGTGAATTGAGCTGTCATTATAGGGTAGGAGCCAAGCGATAATCGTTGCCGCTGTACCAGCGGATGAATTGACGCATGAACCGCGGAGTTGGAATATAAACAATTTAGCCACTTCTCACTTCAGCGGAATCGGCGGAGGCCTATGCGGGTGAAGTTCTGGGGCGTGCGGGGATCAACGCCTACACCCCAAGCCGAGAACTTACGCTACGGGGGCAACACCTCGTGTGTGGAAGTGCGCTGTGGCGAATCCATCTATATTTTCGACTGTGGCACCGGATTCCGTATCCTGGGGCATCACCTTCTGCAGCAAACCAATGGCAAGCCGTTGTTTGCTCATATTTTCGTTTCGCACTTCCATTGGGACCACATCCAGGGCATCCCGTTCTTTGGGCCCATGTACGACCATCCCGAGAACCGCTTCGTGTTTCACTCCTCGAGCCGGACACGGAGCCTGAAGCGCGTGATGGAAGAGCAGATGGCCTCGCCGTATTTCCCGGTTGACATGAGTGAGATGAAGGCTCAGCGGGATTTTTACGAACTTGAAGCCGGACGAGCGGAACTCGACGGTGAAATCAAGCTGGAGGCGATGTGGTTGAATCATCCCCAGGGCTGCCTGGGGTTCCGGCTTGAAGCGGGATCGAAAACCCTGGTGTACGCCACGGACAATGAGCCAGGCAATACCGCATTCGACAAGAGCGTGCGCAGGCTGGCGGCTGGGGCGGACGTCCTGATTTATGACGCGCAATACCTGCCCGAGGAATATCAGGCGCGCAAACGCGGCTGGGGCCACAGCCATTGGCGCGAGGCCGTAAGCGTCGCCATGGAAAGTGGCGCGAAGGAACTGATCCTTTACCACCACGATCCCGATCACGATGACACCTGCATCGATAGGGTGGTAATCGAGGCGCGAAATTACTTTCCGCGAGTACGCGCCGCATGCGAGGGGATGGAGATAGAACTCTAGCTCTCCCCTCTGTCGCTTAGCTGTGGCTCTTCGATCCGTTTACATCGGCAGCGCACCGACCCGTTGGTCGGTAACCGTGACCTTCAGGGTCAGGCATTCGCGACCACCCGTGCACGAAGCTTGCCTAGCCGCTGCCTGCACCATATACTGCTGCGTTTGCCGCCACAGCCACGGCTAGCGTAGGCTGTAAGCCGCCCTATGCCATCATCGGAGAGCCCATATGAAGACCGTGTCCCTGGAACAGGAAATCAATCCATGGGAGGCGCAAGCCGCCCGATTTGACGTCGCTGCTCAGAAGTTGAACCTGGACGAGGGTCTGTGGAAGGTGTTGCGGTACCCCAACCGAGAGATCATTCTTCATATCCCCGTACAAATGGACAACGGTCACCTGGAGGTCTTCACCGGATTCCGGGTGCAGCACTCGATTGCCCGGGGTCCAGGCAAGGGTGGAATCCGCTATGCACCCGACGTCACCCTCGATGAAGTTCGTGCGTTGGCCAGCTGGATGACCTGGAAGTGCGCCGTAGTGAACATCCCGTTCGGTGGCGCCAAGGGAGGCGTGATCTGCAATCCCCACAAGATGTCAATGGGCGAACTGGAGCGCATGACTCGCCGTTACACGGCGGAACTGGTTGAGTTTATCGGTCCTGAGAAAGATGTGCCTGCGCCTGACGTAAATACCAACGAGCAGATCATGGCGTGGATGATGGACACGTATTCCATGCACATGCGCCAGACCGTGACCGCCGTCGTCACCGGCAAACCTCTGAACATTGGTGGATCGCGAGGGCGGCGTGAGGCCACGGGCCGCGGCATCATGATGGTCTGCGATGAAGCGATCAAGAAGCTCGGCCTCTCGGCGGAATCCAGCCGCGTAATCGTACAAGGCTTTGGCAACGTAGGATCCAATGCCGCGCGCCTGATGGCCGAGGCCGGCTACAAGATAATCGGGATCGCGGAAGTAGATGGCGGTCTTTACAACAAGAACGGCCTTGACATGGAAGCGCTGTGGAATTACCGGCAGCGCAACAATACGATTCACGGATTCCCCGAGGCAGAAAAGTACGATCCCGCGGAGTTGATGACGACGGAATGCGAGATTCTGATACCGGCCGCAACGGAAAATCAGATCACCAGCCGTAACGCCGACCGCGTGAAGTGCCGAATCCTGGCCGAAGGCGCGAATGGTCCCACGACCGCGGCTGCGGACGAAATCCTCCAGGACAAGAAGGTGTTCGTAATCCCCGACATTCTGTGCAATGCGGGCGGCGTGACCACCTCCTATTTTGAGTGGGTGCAAGACCGCCAGGGATACTTCTGGAAAGAGTCCGTAGTGAACGAGCAACTCGAATACATCATGAAGACTGCGTTCGAAGATGTGGTCCGCTATTCGGAAACGAATGGCGTCAACAATCGAATAGCAGCTTACATGCTGGCCATTGATCGCGTCGCTTATACTTTGCGGCAACGCGGTATTTACGCCTGAGGCGGCCGTGCGGCCTCAGACCGTTTCAGCACCCTGATTGCGCCTGTTCGTCCATCGCTGTGCGTCAACAGCGAAGTTTCGTTTCCATTGGGCCCCAATTCCGTAGTGTGGTTTCGACGGCGTCTGACGTAGACCAAGAACGCCGGGTAATATGTCCTGCGAAACCTGGATAATTCGCTACCTAAATCGAGAGGAACACGACCTATGAAGAGACTTAAACGGAGAGCGGTTTTCTGGAGTACAGCGATCTGTTTGCTAGTGTTGTTTAGTGCGCTTACTGTAGCTGCAAAGGCACAGACCGGCACGTCCACGTCCACCGATCAGACAACGGCGACAACTACTACTAAGAAGTCAAAGAAGAAGAAAACCACCGCGGATCAGACGGCGACTCCCGACGCGTCTTCAAGCGCGAGTTCTGCCAGTACAAGCACCACCACCACGAAGAAGTCCAAGAAGGGCAAGAAAGGGGCGGCGGACTCGACGGACACATCGGCGGCGTCCACCACTGCTACTTCGGACACGACATCGACATCGGGCAAGTCGTCCAAGAAGAGCAAGAAGGCAGCAGGCGCCGCGACAGACACATCGGGCGCGACGACTAGTGCTGCTTCGTCTTCGGACACAGGGGCAACGTCCGGTAAAAAGTCGAAAAAGACAAAGACGACGGCGAGCGATACCATGGCCCAGCCGGCGGGCAGTTCTGGCGGCATGGCTTCGACTTCAGCATCTACGGATTCGGCCTCTACCGGCAAGAAGACCAAGAAATCGACGTCAACGGCCGATAACTCTTCAACACCCGCAAGTGCTCCCGCAGCCAGCGCTATGCCTGCCCCAAGTGCGTCTCCCGCGGCAAGCAGCAACTCTATGTCTATGGCGGCAGGCGGCACTGCGACTACGAAGAAGGCTTCGAGCAAGGCCGCCCCAACTGGCAGCGCCTCCGATACCCAGATCACCGCGGCGAAAGCAAGCGGGCAGGTTTGGGTCAATCTGGATAGCGGCGTTTATCACAAGGGAGGCCGGTGGTACGGAAAAACCAAGAGTGGCAAATTCATGAGTGAACAGGACGCAAAAGCAGCAGGCTATAAGGAATCCCAGACGAACTGACAGGAGAAAACATGAACCGGAAAACTCTAATCTCGCGAATTCTCATTGCGGTGTTTGCCATGGCAATGCTGAGTGGCATGAGCATCGCCCAGGCAGGTTCAAGCGCTAAGAAGCCGTCCAGCATGGCTGCGGACAAAGCGGCTGCCACAGACCTGCTCGACATTAACTCGGCCACGAAGGACCAACTCGACGCACTCCCGGGAATCGGCGAGAAATATGCCCAGAAGATCATCGATGGCCGTCCGTACGCGAAGAAAACCGACCTGGTGAAAAAGAAAGTTATCCCGCAGGCCACTTATAACAAGATCAAAGACCAGATCATCGCAAAACAGAAGTAACGTTGGACGAAACCGAGACAAGCACGCTGGCACAACTTGCGGTAAATGCGGTTGCGCCAGCGCGGCACACTCGTAGGCGAAGTGTCAGTAAGGAGGCGTTATGGGTTTACTCGATAATCTAGAGGGCAGTCTCGAAAACAAAGCGGTAAGCAGCGTACTGGGCGGCAGTTCGAATCCGATGGCTGCCCACCTTTTGGAAACGATCAACAACCATCCCGGAGGTCTCTCGGGTCTCATTCAGTCGTTACACGATCAGGGTCTGGGCAGTGTTGCCAGTTCATGGGTGGGCAACGGGGAGAACCTTCCCATCTCAGGCGAACAGATTCAGCAGGTGCTGGGGAACGAGCGGATACAGCAGTTGGCAGCGAAAGCTGGTATTTCACCCGATGCGGCCAGCTCGACGCTGTCACAGCTGCTGCCTACGCTTGTGGATAAATTGACTCCCAACGGCCAAGTGCCCGAGCATTCCAGTCTGCTCGAAACCGGGATGAGCCTGCTACAGTCCCTGCAAAACAAAGGGACGGCCGCATAGAATCAACCACAATTCTTACGATAAGTGGGCGCTGCATTTGCATCGCCCATTCTTTTTGTCTCTGGGCCACATCCTTTGATTGCTTCCACCGGGCCCGTGGAGGATAATTCAGCTGGGTCCCGGGTCAGTTCCAAACTCCGGGCCGTGCGCCGGAGAGCGATTCCTAGCGGTGTGAATCTACCCAACTACATCACGCTCAGCCGTATTGTCAGCGTTCCTCTCTTGATCTGGATTCTCTCCAGCAGTCGATTCAGCGGCGAGCATGGAGAGAAGGAACTGTTGGCGTCCGCGCTGTTCATTGCAGCGTCGATCACCGACGGTATCGATGGATATCTGGCGCGCAAGCGGGGGCAGATCACGACGATCGGCATGCTCCTCGATCCGCTGGCGGACAAGCTGCTGATTGCGGCCGCGTTCGTCACGCTGGTCCAGTTCAACCCCGGCCTTGTACCGGCATGGATGGCAGTCGTGATCATCGGGCGTGAGTTTCTGGTGAGTGGTCTGAGATCGATCGCGGCGTCGGAAGGATTCACGATCGAAGCCAGCAATCTGGGCAAGTTCAAGATGCTAGTGCAGATTGTCTCGGTCGTGGCGGTCATTCTGGCTCATCGTTGGAGGGAATGGCCGGTCTACGGTTACTACGTTTTCCCTGTCTATTGGATCGCGCTGGTGTCGATCTGGTTTATGGTGGCACTATCGTTGTTTTCCGCCATCGATTACTTTGCCGCGTTCTGGTCCAAGATTGACCGCCAGGTGGTCAAACGCCGGCGCCGTGCCTTCGTGCTCAGCCGACGGAGGAAACGTGATGTCGCTGCAACCTGACGAAGCCCGCACCCCTTCTCAGACGTCAGTATCCGTAGCCTACCTGCAGGCGCACGAATTCTCCCCCGAGGAGCGCCGCCAGTTGCTGGAGATTGCCCACTCCGCCATAAAAACTGCCTTTGAGGAGCGGGAAATCGTCTTCGAAAATCCCTCTGCTCATCTTGCTGAACAGCGCGGCGTTTTCACCACGCTTTACTGCCAAGGCGAGTTGCGGGGATGCGTTGGCTATGTGTTTCCTGCTATGCCTCTGGTGCAGGCCGTAGCAGAGGCCGCCAAGTCAGCGGCATTCTGCGACGCCCGATTCCTGCCCGTCACGCGGGAAGAAGCGGAAACATTGAAGGTCTCGCTCAGCGTGCTTTCTGCGTTGCTACCGATTAGAGCCGAGGAAGTGGAGGTCGGGCGGCACGGATTGCTGATCAGCATGGCCGGACGTCGAGGTTTGCTCTTGCCCCAGGTGCCCGTGGAGCATCATTGGGACCGGGAAACGTTTCTCGATCAGACATGCCACAAAGCGGGCCTTCCCGCTCACGCGTGGCGACAAGGCGCGGTAATTGAGGCATTCGCGGCTGAGGTGTTCGGAGATGAAGGCCTCGACCACTAGACGTTGGAGCGGAGAATTCCCAGCTCAGCGGTAGTAGACAACGTGGATGTCACCTGGGATCAGTGACGCGAGAAAGAGCATACCGACGACCAGTAGCGCGAGTTCCATACCTAACCCCTGCAAACAAATTCTTTTGCCACAATATCACTGGTTGCGATCGTCACCAATATGAAACTGCGGCTTAGCTTTCCATTTCCAGCATAGGCGATATCCAGACTCTTGGTGAGATGCACATTGCGTCAGTTCAGATTCGTTTGAACCGCCGTGCCCGAAAAAACAACGGGGAGCTTGTGGGCTCCCCGGTTAGAGTGAGGTTGCGGTCGGGTTTACTGTTGAGGCTGTAGCTGCGCCTGCTGCTGTTGCTGGTCGTCGATTTCGACGTCGTCGCCAACGTGAACGTCTTCCAGGGCGAAGACAATCATGCCGGTCGAAGTAGTGGGAGTCACTCCGATCACTACGACTTCACCGACGGCGCGACGCGGAAGATCCGCTACGTGAATGGTTGGACCCTTGGAACGATCCATCATGTTCCGCTCGATGGAAGGCGGATGTTTCTGGGTGTCTTCCGTCGCCGAAGCCTTGAAGGAAAGCGAGTCGACCGGATCTTTCAGGTCCGCCGAATAGCCGCGAACGGTGCGGAAGTAGTCACCTACCTTCACGCCCTGGTTCGAACCTACATTCATGTAAACTTTCATACCCGTTCCCAGAACGGAGTCGAAGTCCTTGGCCAGAACGATGCGACCTGAGAGCTTTCCACTGTGAGGGGCGAAGCGGTCAAAACGAAGTGGTGGGTGGAATGTAACCGAGGGTTTCTCGACGAACGGAACGGCTACGTCACCGGGGCTAATCGTGTCGCAGCTGAAGTCGACCTGTGCGATCGCCATCTTGCTGCGAGTGTCGACGATTCGAACAATGCCTATCTCGGCGTACGGCTGTCCGGCAGCTGCCACTGCCGCATGTTGCCCATCATAGATTTCGAAGCGGTTGGGATCCTGCAACTCACGTACGATCGCGAATTTCGCGCCGGTCTGGTATCCCGTCCCGGCCAGGTACACGATGTCACCGGTGGCAAACTTGGTGGTATTCGGAGTCTGTAGTCCGCCGGCGATGAAATTGGCGTCGGGCAGGAGCTGCTTGTTGATGAATCCCGCACAGTACATATCAGCGAACGTGGGGGTCTGCACACGCTCGACCGGGAAGCTTGCCGTGGTCATGATCTGACCTGACGGGCTTAGATTGGCCGGAGCCGGCGCACTACCGGCCTGCTGGCCCCAGGCTGCCATCGCCAGGAGCAAGGGCAGCAACAATCTTGTTTTCTTCATGTTACCTCCGAAGTCATACCCTTGCCCGGGCTCGGTGGCTGCCCCGGGCGTAACCAAGACAGGGGTTCAAGCGGAAGGTAACAAGGGGGTGGGGGTGGGTCAAGGTTACGAGGGTGTCATGCAAGGTGCGGCAAAAGTTTTGGACCGGTTCCACATAATCCGTTGTTGCATCTGCAATTACGGCCCTGTAATATCGCGCGCGACTTCACTGACAGATGATATCTGCCCAGACTAGCTACGCCCCGAGACTGTTGCGCCTAAGAATGCCAAAGGTCTGCGTGGCGGTAACGGGCTCTGATCCGGTGGAGTTGGTGGAGAAGGCCGAGGCTCTGGCTCGTGATAACTCCTTTCTGGAGTTCAGGTTGGACTATCTCCCGCGGCCCGCGCTCGCCCTCGCAAAAATCAAGGCATTCCTGGAAATGTACCCGCACGTTCTGGCCATTGCCACCTGCAGGCGGGCATCGAGCGGGGGGCGCTTCAAGGGGTCGGTAGCCTCTCAACTGGACATTCTGGTCAAAGCGGCCGGTGCGGGCTGCCAGTTCATGGATGTGGAGCTGCAAACCGCCACGAAGTGCAAGCATGATCAAATACAGAAGCTGCGAACCCAGGCTGCCGTCATCCTCTCCTTCCACGATTTCCAGGCCACTCGAAAGCTGGAAGAAGTGATTGAGAAGATGCTCAAGCTGCCAGCGGACTTCTACAAGATCGTCACGACTGCTACGACTCTTTCCGATAACGTGACGATGATGAAGTTCCTCGAGAAGAACAGCGACCGGCAATCCTTGATCAGCCTCTGTATGGGAGAACAAGGCATCATCAGCCGTGTCCTGGGTGTGCGGGCGGGAAGCGCCTTCACCTTTGCGTCGGTGAGTCCGGGCGAAGAAACCGCGCCGGGTCAGGTGACGGCCCAGGATTTACGCAGCGTGTACCGCATCGAACAGGTGGACGCAGCGACACGGGTTTACGGGGTGGCGGGCGATCCAGTCTCGCACTCGCTCTCGCCGCTCATCATGAACGCGGCCCTGCGCAGGGAGAACGTCAATGCCGTGTACCTCGCGCTCCACGCCAAAACGCTCAAAGATCTGCTGAACTGCGTGCGCGAGATTCCAATTCATGGGCTAAGCATAACCATGCCCTATAAGGAAGCCATCCTGCAGTATCTGGACAACACAGACTCGCACACGACGAAGATAGGGGCCTGCAACACGGTTGTACGCGCGCAGGATGGCAAACTCTACGGATTCAATACCGACGCCGCAGGGGTGGTGCGTCCGCTTGAACGCCGGCTGCCGCCCGAGAATGCGAAGGTTCTTGTTTTGGGTGCTGGTGGGGCGGCCCGTGCCGCGGTCTTTGGCCTCAAGGAGAGGGGCGCTGAGGTTTTTATTCTGAACCGTACGGTCGCGCAGGCCCAGAAACTGGCTCGGCAGGCCAAGGCCCGCTCCATCAAGCGGGCCGACCTTAAAAAGCTAAGGTTTGACGTCATCATCAACGCCACACCTCTGGGAATGGGCAGCAACCATGAATCACCCCTCAACGAGAACGAAATCAACGCAAGCTATGTCTTCGACATGGTCTACGACCCAGCGGAGACTTGCCTGATCAAAATGGCCCGCGATAAAGGCGCCCAGATCATCCCGGGAATCGAGATGTTCGTCCATCAAGCAGCACGACAATTCGAAATCTGGACGGGCAAGCCTGCACCGTGGGACGAGATGTTACGGGTGGTGGCGATCGCTCTCCAAGAACGAGCCGCAGCGAAGAACTCAGCCAAGAAGAAGTAATCCTCCTCGGGGCGACCCGAAACTTCCAAGCCACCGTCCCCCTGCAGCAAAGGCCTGTCTCTTGTGCCGGCGCTCTCTCGACCTCTAAATTGAAGCCTCTAAAGCACCTGCTTGCTTCGTTACTGAGGGTTACGAAAGTTTCCACTCAGCAGCGGCAATGGCTTCATTTTCCACAACTTAGCTGATATCACTATGTACGAGAGTCTTCCCATTACAGACTAAGTGGAGAAGGAGTCTTAGTACCCGAATGTCCGGACAGGCGCAGTCCTGGAAGTACATGACGCTGGAGGCACGACTGTTCATTGGAGCGGTGGTGCTGATCGGGTCCAGCGTTCTTTTGTATGCCGCCATTCGACCTCAGAGTGGTGACCCGCTGAAGTTCATCTGCTACCTGTTCGTCGCCATGCTGGCCTCGCGGCTCAAGGTTAACCTTCCCGGTATCACCGGCACTATGTCGGTGAACTTCTTGTTCATCCTGTTGGGAGTCCTGGAGTTGAGTTTTGGCGAAACGCTCGCTCTCGGATGCTCCGCCATCGTGGTGCAGTGCTTCTATCGGGATCGTCCACGCCCGGTCCAGGTCGTCTTCAACATCTGCAGTACCGCCTTTGCGATCGCGGCGGCCTATCTCGTCTATCACCTCGCCATGCTTAACGGCAAGGTGAACAACCCGTCTCTGCTCCTGGTCATCACGGCCTCGACGTATTTCCTTTTCAACACGGTCCCGGTCGCAACCGTTATCGCCCTCACGGAGCATAAGTCGCTCAACAAGATCTGGTCCGAGTGCTACTTCTGGTCATTCCCCTATTACCTGGTAGGCGCCGGAATTGCCGGTCTGATGAGCTGGTTGAACGGATTGGTCGACTGGCAGACCTCGCTGCTGGTCTTGCCTGTAATTTATCTGATCTATCGCTCCTACCGACTTTACCTGGGGAAGTTAGACGATGAGAAGCGCCACGTTGGAGACATGGCTAACCTCCACCTGCGCACGATCGAAGCGCTGGCGCTGGCGATCGAGGCTAAAGACCATACCACCCACGATCACCTGCAGCGAGTACGTGTGTACGCCATCGAAGTGGCGAAGGAACTGAATATTTCGACAGAGGAAATGGAAGCACTGCACGCGGCGGCGCTGCTGCACGACATCGGCAAGCTGGCGGTGCCGGAGCACATCATCTCCAAGCCTGGACGTCTGACGCATGAGGAGTTCGAGAAGATGAAGATTCATCCTCTCGTGGGGGCGGAGATTTTGGAGCGAGTGCGTTTTCCCTATCCGGTCGTGCCCATCGTCCGGGCACATCACGAGAAATGGGACGGATCCGGCTATCCGCTGGGGCTGAAGTACGAGGAGATTCCCATTGGCGCGCGCATTCTGTCTGCCGTTGATTTTCTGGACGCCCTGGCTTCAGACCGTCAATACCGTCGCGCTCTGCCCATCGAAGATGTGATGAAGCGGTTGGGGGAAGAATCGGGCAAGGCGTTCGATCCACGGGTCGTGGCCGTGCTGCAACGGAACTATCGCGATCTTGAAAAACTGGTGGAAAAGAGTTCAGAAGAAACGACCAAGCCCAAACTGCCCATCGAAGTGAAGGTGGAACGCGGGTTGGCGCCAGCCGCGGGTTTTGAGAAGCGCGGTCCGTCAGAAAGCCACGATACCAGTTTCCTTTCGTCGATAGCCGCTGCGCGTGCTGAGGCGCAGACTCTGTTCGAACTCAGCCAGGATCTTGGAGCTTCACTCAGTCTGGGTGAGACGCTATCGGTGTTCTCCGTAAAGCTCAAGCGGCTGGTTCCCTACGACGCGATCGCTATCTACGTGCTACGCAGCGGTGAGTTGCTGCCTGAGCATGTGAGCGGTGATAACTTCCGTCTGTTTGCTTCATTGCGCATTCCGCTGGGACAGGGGCTTTCCGGCTGGGTGGCCCAGAACAAGAAGCCGATCGTCAACGGCAACCCGTCAGTGGAGCCGGGATACTTGAACGACCCCACCAAGTTCAGCACCTTGCGCTCGGCGATCTCGCTGCCACTGGAAGGGCTGGAAGGTGTGGTGGGCGTGCTCTCTCTCTATCATGCGGAGAAGGACGCATTCACCTCGGACCACCTGCGCGTGCTGTTGGCGGTGTGTTCGAAGATGGCGTTGGCGATCGAAAACGCTCTCAAGTATCAACAGGCTGAGAGTTCCGCCACGACCGACTATCTGACGGAATTGCCGAATGCGCGCTCCCTGTTCCTGCAGCTCGATCGCGAGCTGGCCCGCTGCAAGCGGGATAAGTCGTCGTTGACGGTTATGGTCTGCGATATGGACGGTTTCAAGCAGATCAACGATCGCTTTGGACATCTCGAGGGCAATCGCGTCTTGCGGTTGTTCGCGGTGGCTCTGAAGGAGACATGCCGCGAATACGACTACGTGGCACGCATGGGTGGCGATGAATTCGTGGTAATTGCGCCCGGGCTGACGCCTGAGGTATCAGTGAAAAAAGCAGAGAACCTGCGGGACCTGGCCAAGCAAGTCGGCAAAGAGGTCTGCAACGAGGACATTCTCTCCCTAAGCGTGGGCAGGTCGATGTATCCGGATGATGGTCTGGATGCCGAGGAACTGCTGGCTGAGGCTGACCGCCGCATGTACCTCGAAAAGCAGAGCCAGCCGGGCCGGAAGAATCGCCGGCTATATCCGCGCATGAAGGGGCGGCTGACTATCGAAATTCAGGCAGACAACGACGTCGCACCGATTATGGGCAATCTGACGAACATCAGCCTGGGTGGCTGTTACGTGGAAACGCCCTGCATCCTGCCGCCGGAGAGCCGCCTCAAACTTCTTTTCTCGATAGACGACAGCCGGATGCAGGCAGAAGGTATCGTGCTCCGGATGGATGCTGGAACCGGTGTTGCTGTGAAGTTTAAAGAGGGAAGCCGGGAAGAACGTGGGAACCTGCAGAAGATTGTGGAATACGTGGATCGCACCACGAAGGTGTACGACAATTACTACCTGTCGAAGATGCTGGTGAAGTAGAGTTCTACTAAATAGGGTAGGCCAGGAATCGCGGTACGCTGGAAGCAGAAATTGGCGCTGTTAGCGTGCTATTTCCTGCCAGGATGAAATTCCCCGCGAGGCGAAAACTGTGAAAAGGGCCAGTTCTCGCGCTTATGAGGATCTGGCGTGGCGCCGGCAACTGCAACTTTAGCAGGGCCAGTTCCCCAATCGGCCGGAGGAGTCTGTATACCCCAGACGTTGGCGGGTTCGTCGAGCGCGACTCCTACCAGCCAAAGGTTTGAACCCGTCCCAAGCGAGACACAATTTGCCACCGTCGCGGTTACGCTGATCCCACCGGGAAGGCCATCGATCTGAACCGGCAGGCCCGGCGGCAGGGGACGTCCCAGACGCACACCACAACCCTGCGGATTAACTACCAGAGTCTGCGCTTGTTCGGTAAAGGGCGTCGCAGGATCAAGACTGGTAAGCCGGATAGTTATTTCCCATCGGACGCGGATGCTGCGGCGTTGTGCTTCGGGAGTTTCCTTCGAGGTATCCACTTTTTTGGGGTCCTACTGTAATTCTACGGCGCAACACGAATCTGGAGTGAGCAACTCCGAGCCTTGCCGAACACCAAAGTAATCTGGGACTGGCCCAGGCTGGTTCATAACCAAAGGATCGACTAGGAGCTAGGCGGTTAGTGACCGAATCTGAATGAGAGATCCGCCGGGTGCGGAAAAACTGCTACCTCTGAGCATGTTGGCTGAAGGCACGCCGGTACGATAAAAAGATTTTTCGCAGTCAGAAACCGACGGCCCGCGCATATTTCCTTCCATGTAAGCAAGACCAGGGCAGCGTGTGCATGCACTCACATGGCTGCACGTGGAACATACCGGCAGATCCTTCGCACGGATGGATCGGACTTCGGCCAGCTGCGGAGAGCCTTGCCAGATCTCAAGGAATTTCTGGCGGCGCAGGTTGCCGCTGGGCAGCGGGAATTGCACACACGGGAAAACATCTCCGTAGGGCGAGATGTAGCACGTGGTGTGTCCCGCACTGCAGGGAAAAGATTCCAGGTCGTCCTGGTCGGCGGCCTTTGGCGGCGCGCAAAATTTGTCGACATCGCCAACCAGTGCCTCGTTGTGAAAAACCTGATTCAGCTCGGTGCCCGGTATACGGAGATTAAGAATCGATGTATCCCCGTCCATCTTCGGCGTGATCGTCGGGTCGAGACTGTAACGCACTCCCAGTTCCCTAGCCAGAGCCTGGACACCGGCGTGGTCGCCCATGTTAGCGGTCATCAGTACATTCGCCATGATGACCTTGAGCCCCTGTGACTTGAGGAAGCGAATCGCGTCGATAGAGCGTTGCAAGGATCCCGGAAGCTTCGTGATTGCGTCATGAACCGCGGGCCGGTGAGAATAGATGCTGATCTGGATCTGCTCGACCCCAAGCGTGCGCAGCCGCTGAGCCTCGTTCTCGCGAATCATCACCGCATTCGTTTTGATCTTGACGTTGAACAGCAGATGGCGCGCGTGCTCGATGAGCTCGAAGAAGTCGCGGCGCATGAACACCTCGCCCCCGCTGAAGGTGAGGAGAAAGACACCGGCGTCAGCAAGCTGGTCGAGGATATTTTTTATTTCGGCAGTGGAAAGTTCGCCGCGGTCGTCGTGATCAAGGTAGCAATGGACACAGCGTTCGTTGCAGCGGTAAGTGATGTCGAATTGCACGTCGAAGGGCACGCCGAGAGCCAGAGCCTTCTGGTTCATCTCGTAAAGCAGGCTCATACGGAGTTGGCTCCGACTGGGGCAGTGCCGAAGGGTTGGTCGGAGACCAGCAGGATACCGTGTGCAGATAGCTCACCTACGAAATGCTCGGCGTCATGACTCGCAGTTTCAAGGTCCACGTCAAAATCCTGGCAAACACGGGTCTTCACTATTTCGCTCAAAGGCGTGCGCCCATCGGCGGCCTGCCAGATCGCAGTGGCGACTTCGTTCAGCGTGAAAAAAGTGGAGTCGACCGCAGACATGATCATCATCTCGCCACCCAGCAGGCGGGCAGCGATCGCTGAGCTTCGCGCTATGTATTTTTCTGTTCTCAAGTCTGGCTGACCTGCCCGATGAAGTCCCATACGCGCGCATCGGGGAAAAACGTCAAACGCTGCACTGGTACTCGCTCCACGAACTCAAGTGCCGAACGGAACAGCTGCTTCACCAGATCCGGATCTTCCGCAAAAAACAGGATGTTGCGCAGAAGCAATCCCGCCGCATCCGCAGGAGGAACCGGATCAATGCGATTCTCCGGCCCTTTCGCGAGAAAATACAGTGCCGCCAGTGGTGCAGCGCAATTCTCGCCTACACGGGCTAACTCGCCGGCAAAGGGTGTGCCGCAAGCGATGTAGCTGCCGGTTTGGTGGCGGACGTAAGAAATCTCGTCAGTCAGCAGGGTGACATCTGTCGGTGCCAGCCTTGAGATGGTGGTCTTGCCCGCTCCGGAAACACCGGAGAACAGAAAGGCCTTGCCGTTGCGGACCGCGCTAGCTGCGTGCAACAGGAATCCGCCCTCGCGAGCAAGGGCCAGACTGTGTACGATCCGGAGGACGCAGTCCACTGAATATGGGTTCGCCGATTGCCTGATCCAACCTTTTCTTTTCTCAGAGTCCCATTGCGCGCGAAAGTCGCCACGCCGCAGGGACCATAGGCCATTCTGCATTCTTACCTGAATGTCTTCCTCGCCTGCGGGACTAGGGTCGATTAGATCAATGTCAAATTCAAAACGAGGCGAGGCCGCAGAATCGAGAAAACCTGCGTACCGTATGCGCAGCACGTTTAGGAAAGACGCGTCCCCGGTTCGGAGGAGCACAGGCAGGCCGCCGATCTCGACCGCAATCTCGTGAACGGATTCTGTTGCGGTGGTCAACTTGTGCACTTTGTGAGATCGGGCTCGGCCGAGAAGATGGAGTCTGTCTCGCACGAGGTGCAGCCAACCTGAGAACCGGGTTCCAGGAGGACAGACGTCACTCTTCGCTCCATGTAGCGCAAAGCCAACCCGCGGACGAGATCGAACCGGCAGAACACCAGACCCATCAGGCGGTGAAGTCTCCGCCTGCGGGAGGGAGTGATCACGTGGTCTGCTCGGCGGATTTCCACAACACGCCCCAGCAGATCGGAAACAACTGGGAGATCGGCACAAGCCTGAGCGTCGCCGCGGGTGATCAACACATCTCTACCCGCTTCCCTCTTCTTGCCGATCAAGCGGTGCACGAAAAAACGCCCGTCGCGCGAATAGAAGGCCAAGTCCCCCGGTCGAATGGACGAGAATGATGCAGACTCTATGGTCAGCAGATCGCCTGGCCATAGCACGGGCAACATACTGGTTCCGGTAACCCTCAGGCGCATTCTTCCGAACGAACGGAGTACATCCGCTGCCAGGCTAAACTTCAGCTCGCTCGACACGGGCATCCGCGGCAATTCTCCTATGATCTTTTCTTGATAATGTTGCAGGTGCCCTGCGTGCCTGTCTTGGCACAGGCGAGAGCCATGGTCTCAAAGACACGCTCGAAGCGGAAATCTGGCTTGTGATACGGCTTCTTCGCCGTCAGGCGATTTTCCGCAGCGTTCTTCTGTTCTGCAGAAGTCTGATCCTTCTGAGTCATACGAATCCGGAGCTCTAAAATCCCCCCTGGTCCGGCGAAGCTGCGCTCTTGAAAGTGATTAGCGGAAGTGTACATCAGACGCCTTCATCAATTCCTAATCGTTGTTGCCGGTCTAGGTGCGGGTGGACACGTCTGAGCGGGTTCCACGTCATGAAGTGTCAGGCCCGGACGGCACAACGCTCATGAATTCTTGGCAATGCTCTAATAGAAAGACAGTGTTCCTTCCAGTTTCGCCCGACGCACCGTCCACGAGAAGACAACCAGACTCATGGGCAGGAGAAAGAGCGAGGTCATCCCAAGAACGGTAATGTCAGGTGCGAGGGCTGAGAACGGCGCTTGCTGAAGCAGTGCCAGACGCATGCCATTGAGCGAATGCGTGATGGGGATGAGTTCGGAAAGATTGCGAAGGAATTTGGGTAGCGCGGTTACAGGGAACATCGTACCGGTGAGAAACCAGACTCCGGAAGCGAGCAGCCAAACTACCGCCGTACCTTTTTGAACAGCCAACTGCAATGCGGCGGAAAGAATTCCAATTGAGACCGCCATTGCTACGGAGAGAACGAATACTACGAGGCATCCGGCGAGATTCGGGTGCAGCGGTGCGCCAAACAAGATGAGTCCAACCCCGAGATACAGAAAAAGGTTGACCGCGCTTCCCGCGAATGCTGAGAGGGCACTCAGGGAAACGAGAACCGCGGGGGGCGTGGACGTGGTCAACACAACTTCGAGCGTGCCCGCCTGCTGCGCCTCCTGCACGGCGGTCAGGAATGAATTAATGCCCATCACCAGGAAAGTGTAGAAACCGGTTCCCACCAGCAAGAAAGGAAAGTACTCGACTCCTTCCGGGCGAAAGCCGGTACCGACTGCGCGCGAAAGGTAGTAGAAAGCAGCCAATTCCGCGAGTGCACCTGCTGCACCCAGCAGGAATCCCGTCCGGTAACGCATCGAAGTCAGCAGGTCACGCCGCAGGATCGCGATCATCTTGTCGAGCAAGGCGGAGACGCTCAACGGCGTCCTCCGGCGGCAAGTGGTTGGGTCTCTTCGGGTTCGCCGGTGAGGTCAAAATAGAAATCGCGAAGGTGATCGACCCTGGTGGCGCAGGAGATTGGTTCCTGACCGGCGATCCGGCCACGGTCGAGAACGGCCAAGCGATCGCCCACGGCAACTGCTTCATTAAAATCGTGGGTAGCGAGCAGGACGGTCGTGCCCTGGCTCGCCAGACTCCGAACCGTACTCCAGAAATGTGCCTTTGATCCTGGATCGAGGCTGCGTGTAGGCTCATCCAGCAAGAGTATGGAAGGATTTTTTATCAGGGCGCGGGCGAGTCCCAGTCGCTGATACATTCCCGTAGAGAACTTCATCACCAGCGTGTCAGCTGAATTGGACAGGCCGGTTTGATCGAGGATTTTCTCGATCCAGTCAGGGCGTGCCTTGCGGGGCACGTCGTTGAGGGCGGCGAAGAAGTCAAGGTTCTCACGCGCCGAAAGCCGCGGGAAGAACGATCGCTCACTCGCGACGGCAAAACCGACGCGCTTGCGGACTTCACTGGATTGTGTAAGCGTGTCGACTCCATGCACCAGCACGTGTCCGCTATCAGGTAGGAGCACAGTGGCAATCAATTTGAGAGCGGTTGTCTTGCCGCTTTCGTTAGGTCCGAGAAGAACGAGCACGTTGCCGGAGGCAACGCTAAAGGTGATTTCCTGTAGCGCTTGGGTCTGCCCAGCACGTTCGCGCCCCATGAAATTGAACCAAGCTGGACGATGACGGAACGTCTTGCCGACGGACTCAAAGACGACGGGATTCGTAGTTACGCGGTTGCCCTGTGGGCGCGTGGTCGAAGATATCGCGGCTTCCAGTGGCAGCTCAAGTATTTGTAAGTTAGTGTCGGTCATTTACTTTACGCGGGGGAGCACTGCTAGGAAGTGTATCTTGGGCGTGTGGCTGTGCAGAGTTATGAGTTTGGCCCTCCCGCGTCGGCGCCTGTGCGCACAGACCAAGCGAACACCACTCCGCGCGATATCAGCAGCAACTTTGATCTCCTGCTGCAATGCTGTGCGGCCGCAATTGGATCGTCAGGCGGATTCCTGCCGGATGCTTCGGTCGATGTGGACTGGGAACTATTTGCCAATCTCGCTGAACGGCACGACGTCACACCGCTCGTCTACCGATGTTTCCACGGACTGCCGAACGCGGCGCCCCACGCGGCGCTGGAAGCTTTCCGTCGCGGTTACGAGCGCAACACGCGAAAGAACCTGCGGCTCACGTTCGAGCTGACTCGAATCCTCGATTGCCTCGCTGCCTGCGGGGTGGATGCGCTTCCGTACAAAGGGCCAGTGCTCGCGGAGGCGTTATACGGAGATGTAGGGCTTCGACAGTTTTCAGATTTAGATGTTTTGATCCGGCCACAGAATCTGGGGCGTGCATCGGAGGCGGTGCAGAAGTTGGGGTATACGCCGACAAACCCACTCACGCCCCGGCAGGAGCAGGCTTACGTCGCGACTGGATACGAGCGGGCCTTCGATGGTCCTTCGGGCAAGAACCTGCTCGAAATGCAATGGCGGATCGTTCCAAAGTTCTATTCGATTGACCTTGATGTGAAGGGCCTGTTCGAAAGATCAACGGACGTTACTCTGGGCGACTGGCAAGGCCGCACTCTGTCTCCAGAAGATCTGCTCCTCGTGCTCTGCGTGCATGCGGCGAAGCATGCCTGGGTTCGACTCTCGTGGCTGTGCGACATTGCAAGAACCTTGCAAACGCAAACGATGGATTTTGACCTTGTCCAAAGGCGCGCGAGTGAATTGGGAGTCGCGCGGATCGTCGGCATCAGCCTCTGGCTCGCCAATCGTCTGCTGAGAATGCCGGTGCCCGCCCTGCTAAGCGCCCCGATGGATAAAGATGAGATGGTGGTTCGGCTCGGGAAAGAAGTTCTTCGGCTAATGATCCAGTTGTCGGAATTCGACGTGGAAAGTCCCGACTATTTTCGATTGATGCTGAGGGCTCGCGAGTGCTGCCGTGACAAGATTAGCTTTCTCGCTCGACTTGCCATTACACCGAGCACGGGTGAATGGTCAGCGATTCGGTTACCCGGTCCTCTTTTTTCTTTGTATCGCATCGTGCGAATTGCTAGATTATCGAGCCGAGTCTTTTCCGCAGCATTCGCACAGAACAGCTAGCGTTTCGCGTTGGCCCGCGCACGCGCCATCCCGGCGCGCAGTCCTTCCTGCACAGTCTGCTGGTAGCGGCGTTTATCCATGGCTGACATCACGGTAGCCGCGATTCCTCCGGGGGTGGCGGCTTCGTGCAGCAGAGCCTCCAGCGATAGGCCGCCGTCGCGCCAGGAGAGAATCCCGTCAGCGAGAGCGTGGGCGGCAGCAGCAAGTGAGGTGTTGCGGTCGAGTCCCACCCGTTGGCCGGCCTCGGCCAGTGCGGCCAGAGCGTGATATCCGTGGCTACACGAGTAGGTAACCGTGAATGCATCGAACTTGCTCTCGGGAATTTCGAGGACAGGGCCAACCCGCGCAAAGAAGTTCTTCACTTCCCTTCGCGTCCGCTCAGTACGGCTTCGGTCAAATGTGACGGCCGTAAGCCCCCGACCGCTGCGGCAAACCGGGCTAGGCATGGCTCGTGCCCAACGCACGGGTGGGCCGAGATGAGAACGAAGATTCTTAAGTGGGATGCCTGCCGCCAGACTGATTGCCATCAGAGGGCGACGCATTGGGCCGATTTCGTCGAGCAGTGCAGTGACCGACGCAGGGCGAACCGCGAGGATCAGGATTCTTGCTTGTGAAACAGCGCGGTGGAGATCTGGTTCGGTGGATACTCCGTACTCCCGTTTCAAATCGCGAAGCTTCCGGGTATGTCGGTCATGAATCGTGATCGGCGATCGATATCCGGCAAGACGCAAGCCGGCGAGCAATGCGCCGGTAATGCGGCCTCCGCCAAGGAAGACGACACCCTTCATGAGAGTTGGGCCAAGGCCTGGTCGGCAGCAGCGACGAGCGCTTCCACATCCTTTTCCGTGTGCGCGGTCGAGATGATCCAGTGCAGGCCGTTCGAGGGCGTCATATATATTCCGCTTTCGAGCAACAGATGGACAAACCGTGAGTAGCGCCCGGTGTCCACATATTTGCAGTAGTCACGGTAATCGTGGATCGCATCTTTCTCGGTGAAGTAAATCTGGAACATCGGACCGAAGCCCCGCACGATGGCTTTGACCTTCCGCCGCCGGAAGACTTCGCGCAGCGCCTTGATGGCAGCGTCGCCAACCGCGTGCAGCTTGTGGTAAGCGCCATCGGCGGAAAGCAGATCCAAATTCGCCGCCACCACCTTCATGGTCAGCCGGTGGCCGTTGAAGGTTCCATAGTGCAAGACCATGCTGTCGCCCCAGCGCATGCGATCGAGGATCGAGCGCGGGCCGGCGACCGCACCGATAGGAAATCCTGCGCCCAGCGCTTTGCCGAACGTCGAGATGTCGG
>Ga0075017_100000617_pt1 | contig 20216 bp, 18 predicted proteins | sample AleBraG_ABR_2012_FD_71475 | JGI IMG/M metagenome (GOLD analysis project Ga0075017, IMG submission 71475) | Freshwater sediment microbial communities in response to fracking from Pennsylvania, USA - Alex Branch Run_MetaG_ABR_2012 | ecosystem: Environmental > Aquatic > Freshwater > Creek >... | reverse complement strand
GATCACAAAGGGTCCACTCGCCGGGCGTACCGTCTCCGACGCAGCGGGCAAAACGGTCGATGTTGCCGTGCGAGCCAATCCAGACGCATTCGCAAACGCCATGTTGGCGGCATATGGACGCGCACCTGCGCGATCACATCAGGCATTCAGACGGGGAACGTCGGCCGTGAATGTCTCGGTTCAGTTGGGCGCCTTCAAATACGAGGCACCGGCAACTGTGCCGCCAGGTCTGACGACCTTCGGCTTCGACGCATCGTCGGGCACCGGATTCAGCGCGGTCGTGCTTCGCTTGGCCCCGAGCCGCACGTACGCAGATGTTCTCCGGGAGATCGCGCACGGTGTCACCGGAATCCCGTCCTGGATCACGGTCGAAGCAAGCGCGGACATACCCAACGGCTCGCGACCGACCTGGGTAGTAAAGCTCCCGCCTGGTACGCATGTTGTCGTTGCTGCGCACCGCGGCGGCAGCGGTATCACCGCGCTCGGCCAGCTGATCGTCGAATAGGCCATCCGGTGCTATCGCAAGCCGTCCGTAGCCGCCATCACCGCTCGTTCGCCGCCGTCGTGACGCGCACGATCGCGACGGCACTGTGGGCGTGGTGCAGGAGGGCGTAGCTGGTAGAACCGAGCACCAGCGAATCAAACGCGCCAGTTCCACGCGAGCCGACAACGACGAGGCTCGCTCCAGCGGACGCACCGATGAGCGCACGTTCCGCGCTGGTCTCCACGATCACGTGGCGGACATCGACGGCAGGGTAACGCTCGGCGTACCCGGCCAGGCTCTCGGCGACGAGACGGACCTCTTCCGCGGCCCAGCCGGCAGCCTCCAAGTTTCCGCCCTGGACACGAAGCTCCATCGACTCATAGCCGGTGACCGATTCCGGGATCAATACGCCCTCAGCGCTCGAGTGAACGTACGGCGACCATGCGTGCACGGCGGTCAGTCCTACGCTGTGGAGTTCGGCTTCAGCAAACGCGAACGTGATCGCAGCAGCTGAAAACGCCGATCCGTCCACGCCGACCACGACACGCCCGGCCTCAGTTCCAGGCTGGACTTCATCGCCGCATGCCCGGAGGACAACCACAGGGCACGATGCGTGCGCAGCGACGTACAGACTGGTCGATCCGACGACCAATTCGGGAAGCATGCTCAGGCCGCGCCGGCCGAGCACCCCGACCTCGGCAGTGGCCATCTCGGCGACCAGGGCCTCGTTGGGTGTCTTCTCGATCAGCGCAGTCTCGATCGTCACGGCAGGTGCGAGATGGCGTGCGAGATCGACTGCTGCCTGCACCTGGTTTTCGAATCGCAGCCGTCCACCGGACGAGCCAGGCTCCGCATAGTTCCACGAGGGGACGGGATCCGCCGTCACGATACGCAGTGCGACCCCCCGGAGGCTTGCTTCGATCGCACCCCATTCAACAGCCGCTAGACTCGATGACGATCCGTCGTACCCGACGACAACTGCGCGCAGATCAGTCACTTGTTCAGCTTTGCCGCTCGGCCAGCCTGACGGATGAGTCGAACGTCCCGTCCCCGCGATGACAGGCCGATGGGCCCTGGAGGAATGGACCGTCGGGTTGGACCCTGGACCTGTGGGCCCTTCGCCGAACGTGTCGGCCGAAGACGTGGAGGCGTTTGCCCATCGCGGCCTCGACAGCGCTGAGGTGACGCGGCGGATCGCCGACCGTCCCAAGGTCTCGCGGAACGAGCCCGGACGCAGCGTCGCGGAAATTCTCCGGGCCAACATTCTGACCAGGTTCAACGCGATCCTCGGTGCCCTGCTACTGGTCGTAGCCGTCGTCGGGCCGCTCCAGGACGGCCTCTTCGGCGTCGTACTGGTTGCCAACGCTGGAATCGGGATCGTCCAGGAACTACGAGCCCGCCGCACCCTGGCTCGGCTGGCCGTCCTTACCGCTCCCAGCGCTCGGGTGGTCCGTGACAGCGCACTGCACGACGTCGAGGTGGAAGCCGTGGTGCCGGGGGATGTTCTGGAACTCCGGCCCGGCGATCAGGCAGTCGTCGACGGCGAAGTCCTCATCTGCGACGGGCTCGAGTTGGACGAATCCCTCGTGACCGGCGAAGCCGATGCGGTAGCCAAGGGCCAGGGCGCCGGAATCCTGTCGGGGAGTTTCGTTCTTGCCGGGATCGGCCGGTTCGTCGCGACCCGATCGAGCACTGACTCCTACGCCCAGAGCCTGCAGACGGACGCACGCCGCTTCACCGCCCTGCGCTCGGAGCTCCAGGAAGGAACGAATCACCTACTCCGCGGCATCACCTGGGTGATGGTTCCGACTGCGTGCGCGCTGCTAGCGAGTCAGGTCCTCCGGTCGGGGCAGTCCGGGGCCGAAGCCATGCGCGGGACCGTAGCCGGAGTAAGCGCGATGGTTCCCGAAGGCCTCGTCTTGCTCACGACGATCGCGTTCGGAGCCGCAGCGGTACGACTCGCTCGTCGGCGCGTGCTCGTGAACGACCTCGCCGCGATCGAGGGCCTGGCCCGCGTCGACATGCTGTGCATCGACAAGACCGGGACCCTCACACGGCCCGGCATGAATCTGGCCACGATCGAGCCGGTCACACAGGACGAGGACGTCGACGTGCGAGCTGTCCTCGGCGCGGTCTGCGCCGCGGACCTCGCGCCCAATGCCACATCCGCGGCGATCGCACGGAACTGCCCCGACACGACAGGCTGGCACTCGTCGAAGCGGGTCCCGTTCTCCTCACAGCGCAAATGGAGCGCAGTGACGTTCGACGAGCACGGGACCTGGGTGCTCGGCGCACCTGCATTCGTGCTCAGGGAGATCGACGGCACACTCGGCGCTTCGATCGGTAAGCATGCATCTGCCGGAGGACGTGTGCTGGTGTTGGCGCGGACGCCAGATGAGGTTCGTGCGAACCAGCCGTTGCCCGCAGACATTCGGCCGATCGCGTTGGTGGTGCTCAGCGAGGAACTGCGCCCTGAGGCGGCGGCGACCATTGAATTCCTCAAGGTGCAAGGCATCGCCGTCAAAGTCCTGTCCGGTGATGCCCCTGAGACGGTCGCCGCAGTCACTTCCCGCGTCGGATTGCGCAGCGAGACTCCACCTGTTGACGCCAGAACGTTGCCGCTTGCCGGCTCTGATCTGCTCAAGGAATTGGAAGCGCACACGGTCTTCGGGCGAGTCCTGCCGGAGCAGAAGCGCGCCATCGTCGAAACTCTGCAGGCCGCCGGCTATGTCGTCGCAATGACCGGCGACGGCGTCAACGACGTCCCCGCTCTCAAGCAAGCCGACTTGTCCATCGCCATCGGATCCGGCAGCCAGGCCACCCGTGCCGTGAGCCGGCTCGTCCTGCTGGACAGCGAATTCGCCCCCGTACCGGCGATTCTGCACGAAGGTCGGCGGGTCATTGCGAACATCGAACGGGTCGCAAATCTCTTCTTGACCAAGACGGTCTACGCTGCGGTTTTGGCGGTCTTCATCGCGATAGCCGCCGTGCCCTACCCGCTGTATGCGCGGCAACTGACGGTAATCAGTTCCTTCACCATCGGAATTCCTGCGTTCTTCCTCGCGTTCGCTTCCGCCGCACCTCGGGCACGTCCTGGATTCGTGGCTCGCGTGCTGCGGTTCGCGTTGCCTGCGGGCATTGTCGTCGCAGCGACAACTCTCACGGCCTATTTCCTCGCGCGGGCGACCTCGGGAACGACGGCTGCGCAGGCTCACACCGTGGCCCTCATAGCACTCGCGGCGATGGGTCTGTGGATCCTCCTGCTTGTCGCGCGACCACTGGACGCCCGACGCGTCGCGCTCGTAGCGGTCATGGCCGTCGCGACACTGTCAACCATCCTGCTTCCGCTCGCTCATGGCGTGCTGAGTCTCGAATTGCCACCGGCACGCCTCATGCTGTGGACGGGCGTCATCGTCGTCAGCGGCATCGTCGCGAGCTCGATGGTCCTGAGTCGGGCGCAGGGCGTCGAATGAGCTCGCGGGCGGTTGCCGGACGAACCGCTGAGAGGGTGTTCGGTGCGAGGAAGGTGGTCAGGAGCGCGGGAACATGCAGATGCCTGGGTGGTACTTGTTCGCGCACTTGGTGTAGGAGTTGTCGCCGTTGTCGGAGGACACCCACAGGCGGCCGGCCGGGTCGAGGTAGAGGTCGTCCACGCCGTGCCCTCTACTGCGGGTCGGGTTCCACGCCGTGGCCGTTCCGGTCAGGGGGTCGATGTCGCCGATACCTGGACGCGACACGGCACCAGGGCCTGCATTGTCGCAGCCGCTCGGATTGTTCGCCCAGCGTTCGTGACCACCGATGTAGACGTTGGCGTTGTCCGCGACCGTCGCGTACAGCGAGTCGCAACCCGTCTTGTTGATCCAGATCGGCGGCTGGTCCGAGTTGGCCGAGCTGGAGAACGCCGCCGCGACATCACATAGCGTTGCGCCCTTGTAGCCAGTTGTCGCGATGTAGATCCTTGAGTCATCCGGGCTCCAGTTGAAGCCCTTCACGAAGAACCGTTCGCTCGCCGTGCAAACTCCGTTGAACAGCCGGGAGTACCACGGGTCGAGCGTGGCCGACGTCGCGCCCAAATCGAGCATGAAGATCTGCATGTCGGTTCGGCCGCCGACCGAGGTGAACGCGCCGCTGACCAGCAGACGGGTCGCCGAATGCGACAGCTCGAATTTGTAGATGTGCGTAGTCGTATTCGGGAAGGTGCCCGAAATCGGAATCCGGATGTAGCCGTCGTTCTTGCCCGAAGCCGGGTTGAGGCTGCCCACGTAGCCGGTCGCTGTGTCGTTGATCGAGCTGAAGTAGCCGCCGATCAGGAGGTGGCCACCGGTGAGGGTGAGCGTGGAAACCTGGCCGTTGGCGTTGTCGCCGAAGGTGTGGTCGACCGCGCCGGTCGTCGTGGAGATCTTGGCCAGATTGCGCACCGAGGTAGCGCCGACCGCAGTGAACTTGCCGCCGATGTAGGCGGACGAGCAGTCGGGGGAAAGCGCGATCGAGTTAACCGTGCCGTTCACGTTCGGATCCCAGGACGAGATCGCACCGGTCGTTGCGTCGAACGAGAAGATGTTCCGGCGGGTGACGGAGGCCTGACCTGGTCCTGAGAGGCGCGTGAAAGTACCCACTGCGTACATCCGGGGCCCACACTGGGTGATCATATTAACGTTGCTGTCCGCACTGACCACGTAAGGAGTCCACGGCGCCGGGGTAGCGGAAACGGTGCCGGCCAGGGTGGCGGCCGAACTGGCGCCAGCGAATCCGGAAAGACTGAGCGCCGTTGCAGCGACGGCCACAGCGCCGGGCAGCCGCAGTCTGCGTCTGATCATGCGAGCCTCCGCGGCTGAAAGCGCGCGACACTTGATTGCAAGCCGGACGGCGTGCGGACGTCGCGCGCTCCAACGTTCCGGGAAGCGGCCACGGCCGCGACAGAGTCGAAAGACCCCCAACGAGGCTGCCGTCGAAATCTTGAGCACCGGTAGCCACCGAGCGGCGGCGGTTGGAAGAGATCCGATCGTGGTGAGCCTCCGGCATGCTCGCACTCCGCACTCTTCGCAGCTACCGCATTGCGAGGAAGGGCAAGCTTGCCCGTGCTGACATAGCATGAAAGCAGCGAATTGGGAGGACCGATGAAGTTCGTGATCGGCGGGATATGGATCATCATTTGCGCCAGCTTCATCTCGGCGATGCTGTCCGGACGGATCAAGCTCCGTTCCTGCTGCGGTGCCACTGATGCCGCGTGTGACCTCCGTCTGCTGGACACCGTCCGCGACGCGTCGCGCCCAGAGGCAGCCGCCGTCGATGCGACGAATGAGATTGGCCGTCAACAGGCCCGCACGTGACGACTGAGCTTGGTTCCAAGCTCGCCTCCGCGGCTGAGGCCGCGGTCCGCAACCTACGGCTCGCAGGAAGCGCATGCCGCTTCCTCGGCCCACATCCGCGCTCGCTGCCTGCGCAACAGCCGACGGCAGACGACCGGACACGCAACAATCCGCGCGTGTTGCGTTCGCGCTGCGGTCGTAGTCCACGGTCCGGCTAGTCCGCCGCATCCTGAATGACGCGAGCAACATCATCGGCGCCGCAACGGGACGTGAGTCTGTGACAGATCGCGGAGTCGTTGCGCGCGAACGGGCAGTACAAGGTGCTGGTGGGGCAGAAGGGGATCCGACTCAGCTTGTCGGCTTCGGGCCGGCAATCCCGCGCGCGGCCGGACGGTAGTGGGGAACATCCGTCCCAGCCGCGTCGGTTTCCCTTTGGGGGAATGCCAGACTGCCCAAAGAGACGGCCCACATAGGTGGACTTGACCAAGAGTTGACTTGCGACGTCTGAACCCTGCTCTGGCAATCGCCGGACGCTCATTCCAGGTGCGAGCCGGTGCAGCCAATCGGTGCTAACTCTCCTGCGCGAGGTCATCGACATGGTGGACTCCGAAGTCCGCGACGAGCGAATGGACGGCGGCTAGACGCTTCGCGCTGGCGCAGAGCCGGGAATCTGCCGCGCCCGCCGAAGCGCGGTGGTTCGGCGGGGTGACCGGAAGGTGTCAAATGCCTGTCGTGTTCTGATCTCAGCGGAATCAGACGTGATCAATGTGGGCTTGTGCTGGTGAGCTGGTTGTAGCGTCGGGTGGGGCTTGACGTGATGGGGTGCTTGGGTGGCTGTTGACAGCTATGACGACGGGCGAAGGAGTATTCCCAGCGGGGTGGCAGGAGCTGTTGAACGTGTACTCGTGGTGGGTGCGGGGATCGCGGGTTTGACAGTTGCGAACGCGCTTACGCACGCTGGGGTTGAGTGCGTCGTGTTGGAGGCGCGGCAGCGGATCGGCGGGCGGCTGCACACCATTGATTTGGCGGGTTCGCCGGTGGATATGGGCGGGTCGTGGATCCACCATCCGGTCGGGAACCCGCTGCGTGCTTTCGCGGATCAGGTTGGCGTCCCGTGTCGTAGCGGTGATCCGTTGCCCGAGTTGGCCGGTTTTGATTGTGGCGAGCGTCGTCGTCTGTCGGCGGCCGAGGTCGAGGCGGATCTGAGCATGTTGTACGGGGCGTTTCCGCAGGCGGTTGAGCGATTACGGGTCGAGCTTGGGCCTGAGGCGTCCACGGCGGTTGCGATCGAGGCGTTTTTGGCGGGTGGCGTCTGCGCGGGCCTGGACTCGGGTGCGGCGAGGCGAGCGCGTCAGGGGTTGCGGGCGGTGATTGAGGCTGAGTCTTCGGATCTATCGGAGCGCCAGTCGCTGCGCTGGATGTGGAATGAGGTCGAATTTGACGGTGGCTACTTCGGCGACGTGCCTGAGGGTGGTTATCGGAGCCTGGTAGAGGCGATGGCGACCGGAGTGGATGTGCGTTTGGGCGTCGAAGTGGCCGACGTCGTGATTGCCGGCGATGGCGTAGTGGTGGTCGGTGTCGATGGCGCGGCCGAGAACGGCTCGCACGTGGTGGTAACGGTGCCGCTGGGCGTGCTCAAACGGGGCGTACCGCGGTTCGCCCCTGAGCTACCGCACGATCGGTTGGCGGCGATCGATCGACTCGGGTTCGGCCACTTCGAGAAGGTGGCTTTGCGGTTCGACGAGCCGTTCTGGCGCTCGGCGGGCTTGCCCCACATGATGCTGTTTCCGCGCGACCCTGATGAGTCGACGATCTGGGTGATCGGGCAAGACGCCTTCGGCGCCGGCCCGACTCTGGTTTTTCTCATCTTCCACAGCGCCGCTCACCACGTCCTGGACGCGACGCCTGACGATGCCGCGGGCTGGGTCCTTGGCATGCTCGCCGAAGCAATCGGCGGACCGTGTCCGGCGCCGACAGCCGTAGCGGTTTCCTCCTGGGGCAACGATCCATACACCGGCGGCTCTTACGCCCACATACCCCCTGGCGCGGACCCCGCCGACGCCGACCTACTCGGCGAGCCGGTCAACGGGCGCCTCCTGTTCGCCGGGGAACACACGCAAAGCGCCCGTCTGGTCTACACCGACGGCGCGATGGCCAGCGGAGTCCGCGAAGCAAAACGACTACTCCAGCAGGCCAGCGTCCGCCTCGGCCCCTTCTCCACCCCTCACCCCTAAGCCCCGCAGATAATCCAAACCGCGAAAGGGCGTGCTTCTGCGCACCGATTAGGCCGCCCGATCGGGGAATATTCGCGCATTGATGGCGGCAGGATGACCAGTGTGCTGCGAGCCTGGCGCGTCAGGTTCGGGCCGATGAGGGTAGGGAGACACAGATGTCGAGATTCGTGCTCATGTTCCACGGTGGCGATACGCCCGAAGCGCCATCGCCCGCAGTTATGGACCGTTGGACGGCGTGGTTCGGACAACTCGGCGACGCTGTGGTTGACATGGGCGCGCCGTTCGGCGCGTCCGCGACGGTCGGGTCGGACGGGACGCCGAGCGAGGGGAGCGGGCCGGACCCGGCGAACGGCTACACGATCATCGAAGCCGCCGATCTTCATGATGCGGTCGTCCTGGCCAAGGGCTGCCCAGGGCTGAGCAGCGGTGGCTCCGTCAAGCTGTACCAGGCGATGTCGGCGGCCTGACGGAACTGAATACTCCGGGACTGGTTCGCCAGGAAGGAAAGGCGGCCACCGTTCTGGGACTACGCCGACGTTCTGGCGGGTAGCTTCATATTTCGGATCAGTTCGATCTGCCGGCAGACCGTCCGTGTCCGGCTGCCTTGGGCGGAAGAGCCTTGGCGTAGTCCACAGCTGCCAACACCCACCCGCCCAAGGCTCGGCCTTGCAGCCCGGCGGGCTGCACGAAAATCATGTTCTTCATGGGTCGTCCGGTGAAGTCCATTTCTCGCACGTGTGGGCGCCCCAGCGCCTCGACCACGGCGTCTTCGCCGAGACGCACCATGAGTTCGTCCCGCACCACTCCGACGAACATGTTCCCGTTGAGAAAGAAGGCAAGGCCGCCGAACATCTTCCGCTCGACAATCTCATTGTCTGAATCGTCGGGCACAGCTTTGCGGATCCGTTTGGCCAGTGCCTCGTTGTACCCCACGAAGACCTCCACCGGTGCGTTGCTCGTTTGACTGACCTGACCAGCGGACAACGCCGGACCCGGCCCGGCAGCGAGCACTGCCTGGAATCCGCCGACTAGGTCGGTGGCTCTGCGCAGCCCGAGCGTGCGAAGCGTCGCAGCGGCGAGGCTCGAGCTGTAGCCCTCGTTACACACGATGATGACCCGACGATCGGCCGATGCCATTTCCGCGATGTGCCATGGGCTGCTCGGATCCAGTCGCCATTCCAGCACGTTCCGGTCGATCACCACAGCGCCAGGGAACTCGCCGTCGCGCTGTCGTTGCTCAGCCGGGCGAATGTCAACAAGCAGCGCACCCTTGGCTACCTCTTCGGCCAAATCTGCCGGATCAACACGCTCCAGATCAGCGCGAGACGCCGCGAGCAACACGTCGATCGCGCTCGACTCCCTGATCACAACGGTCCGCTCCTCAGCCGCAGGCCTGCTCGGGACAACATGAGCACACGTGGCCAACCAGAGCTGCTGATACCCGACAACGTCGCCTGCCTCCCGCTCGCTGTCAATCCCCGCAAAGTCACCGCGAAGCCCGCGGCCAGAGCGCGAGCCGATCCGGGAGTTTGCGCGGTTCGTGAGGATCGCTTGCAATCACCCGACGATGGCGGCTGCAGCGTCGCCGGATCGATCGATGTGGTGCACGACGCGGCCCAGTAACTTGGGGGTACCCGGCACTCTTCCGTCCTTGTGGTAGGCGTGCCAAGGTTGGCCTTCGGGGACCCAAGGGAGGCGTCCGATGGCCAGCTTGAACAAGGCAAACATTGATGCGCCGGACGAGACCAGACCGTTTCGAGCCCACGGCCACATGGATGTGGTTACCCTCGGCGGTTTCACTCTCGGACGCGGAACCTTCGAACCTGGCTGGAAGTGGTCTGAAGACGTCAAGCCGATCGCTGGCACGGACTCCTGCCAAGCCCGGCACACCGGTGTCTGCGTGTCCGGTCAGATGACGGTGCGCGCTGACGACGGATCAGAAGTCACCTACGGTCCCGGCGACGTATTCGTGCTGGAACCTGGGCACGACGCCTGGACGGTCGGATCAGTGCCGTGCGTCTTATACGACACGGGTGTCGCTGCCTACGCCAAACCGGCTTAGACGCCGACGGCACCACTGGGGCGACCAGGCCAATACGTCTGTCTGTGAGCGGCGAGCCTAACCGGGAATCCGCGCGGGTCTGACCGCCCGTCAGCCTGCGTGGATCCGAACGAGCAGTCCAGTGTCGTCGAGGACGAGGTTGACCCGGCTCGGCGCGTGGTTCGCAATCTGCGGCTCGCCGGGCCGTACAACTCTGAACCGTCGCCCCTCAGCCTCGGCGAGCTCCACAGCGGCATCCAACGATAAACCTTCGTAGCTGCTCAACCATCCGACGCCCATCTCAGGAGGGCCGCTGCTCATGAAGCCACCGTATGCAGCCTGGCGACGCGCCCTTGGCCCCGCTGGACCATGTCCTCCCAGACTGGGCTACCGCAGGGCGCTCTTGGTACGAGGACAGGGCAGGGGAACCAGGCTCGACGCCGGGACCCCCAACTGACGACGACACCTGATCGCAACGGATGTCGGGCCTGTGACGGTGCCGGCCGGTTGTGCAGCGCGGCGATAGGGCTGGCCGTCGCCGGACCGCTCGTAGCGCTACAGGTCAGCCGCACATGCCGCCATGGCTGAACGACCCTTGGAGCGCATCGAGATCGTCTTCTGCGGTGAGGGAAGCACTCGATGATTGACGACCCGGAGGACTGGTGCTGCTGTCTCGCCAAGGCGACGTTCGCGGCGCGTAGCCCCCTGGAAGATCGGGGCCGGGCTAGTGTTTGAGTTCGCCACCGTGGGTGCAGATCGCATAGATTACGACCACATCTATGGCGATCACGATAGCTGCCCACACCGGCGCGGCTGCGATAAATGCCAGGTTCGCTGTCGCGCTGGCCACGGCCAGCACGACGCCGAGCACCCTCGCCCACATGAGGCCGGCCATGATTGCCAGACCGGCGACCACAGCCACTGCGCCGATTCCAAGATGGGTCCACCCCCATCCGGTGTAGCTCACACGCACCAGCAAGTTGGCCGACGGCACCGCGTAGTAGGTGTGACGGAACAACGCCGTCAGGCCTTCGACGATTTGGAAGATGCCAAGCAGGATCATCATCACGCCAGCGAAGATGACCCACGCGGTCCAGCCGCTGCGTCGTGGGGTGGCGCTGTGAGTGACCTGGAGACGGTCGACGGCCGGTGAGGTCTGCTGGGTTTCGCTCATGTCCGAAATCCCTTCCCGTGAGCCGCGTGTGTCAGGCGACAAGCCCGTGCCTCCAGCATCTACATGGCTCGCCGCGACGCAAGCCGCACTCGGCCATATGGGTGACCCAACGCCGATCGCGCCGATCGGCTCCCAAGCCGCCCCGATTCCGGTTCGGCTCGCGCGACGCTGGCTAGCAATGCGGTCTCGTGGATGTGGCTCGCGGAGTTGCCGATCGCAGAGGGCTGACCGCCTGCAGTACCTAGGGTTCGTTGTCTCCTCCGATGTCGTCACCCGTGTCGACTTGATCGGCCCCCGCGACGGCGGGGCTTTGGAGCAACTGCCATTCCGATTGAGAGCCACCGCGAATGCACCAACTAACCACGAAGGCGAGATCATCGACGATCCCGGATTCATGTGGGTGCAGCGCGAACATGACCGCGGACACGAGCTGGAACCCATATGCAAGAAGGCTGTAGGCGAAGATAACAATGTGCCGGGAACCCGGCTTCGCAGGTGCAGCCGCAGGGTGAAGTAAAGACTGAGGACCGCCAAATGGCCGCACCCACCGCAACATTGTTCGCGAGTAGCGACACGAAAAATGGGTCGACGAGACCAGTGAAGCGGAACGAGTTGCGCACTATCTGCGGACCGAGGAGGTGGTCGCTTGACCTTGCGCAGGTCAGAGAATCGGCCGAGTTAGATGTCGTAGTAGAGCTCGAACTCGTGGGGATGCGGTCGCAGGCGGATCGGGTCGACTTCGTTGGTCCGCTTGTAGTCGATCCAGGTTTCGATGAGGTCGGTGGTGAACACGCCACCTTCGCCGAGGTACTCGTGGTCTTCTTCGAGTGAATTGAGCACGCCGGGCAGCGAGTCGGGCACCTGCGGGATGTTGTCGTGCTCGTCCGGCGGGAGCTCGTAGAGGTCCTTGTCCACCGGCTGCGGCGGCTCGATCTTGTTCTTGATGCCGTCGAGCCCGGCCATCAGCATTGCGGAGAACGCCAGATACGGGTTGCACGACGGGTCGGGAACGCGGAATTCGATTCGCTTGGCCTTGGGGTTGGAGCCGGTGATCGGGATCCGGATGCAGGCCGAACGGTTCCGCTGCGAGTAGACGAGGTTGACCGGAGCTTCGAATCCGGGAACCAGCCGGTGGTACGAGTTCATCGTCGGGTTGGTGAAAGCCAGCAGCGACGGCGCGTGTGCCAAGAGGCCGCCGATGTACCAGCGCGCGGTGTCAGAAAGTCCGGCATAGCCCAGCTCGTCATAGAAAAGCGGAGTGCCGTCCTTCCACAGCGATTGGTGACAGTGCATTCCGGAGCCGTTGTCGCCGAAGAGCGGCTTGGGCATGAAGGTCGCCGTCTTCCCGGCCTCCCACGCAACGTTCTTGATGACGTACTTGAAGAGCATCACCTGGTCGGCGGCGTGCAGCAGCGTGTTGAACTTGTAGTTGATCTCGGCCTGGCCGGCGGTGCCGACTTCGTGGTGGGCGCGCTCGACCTCGATGCCGACCTGGGCCAGCGCGAGGCTCATCTTGTCGCGCAGGTCGGCGAAGTGGTCGAGCGGCGGGACGGGGAAGTAGCCGCCCTTGTACCGAGTCTTGTACCCGCGGTTGCCCCCTTCCTCGACCCGCCCGGTGTTCCACGCTGCCTCGATCGAGTCGATCTCGTAGAAGCCCCGGTTCTGCTTGGTCTCGAACCGGACGTCGTCGAACACGTAGAACTCGGCTTCGGGGCCGAAGTAGGCGGTGTCGGCGATTCCGGTGCTGGCGAGGTAGGCCTGGGCCTTCGCGGCGATGTTGCGGGGATCGCGGCTGTAAGCCTCGTCGGTGAACGGGTCGAGGATCGAGAAGTTGATGTTGAGGGTCTTCTCGGTCCTGAACGGATCGACGTAGGCCGTGGCGACGTCCGGGACGAGCTTCATGTCGGACTCGTGGATCGCTTGGAACCCGCGGATCGAAGAGCCGTCGAACATCGCGCCTTCGGTGAAGAAGGACTCCGTCAGCGATGCTGCCGGAACGTTGAAGTGCTGCATGACCCCTGGCAGGTCGCAGAACCGGACGTCCACGAACTTGACGTCCTCGTCACGGATGAAGCGCAGCACGTCGGCGGCGTTGGCGAACATCGGTCCTCCCTGCGGCGAAGCACTGGAGCTCCACCTTTGGCTGGTGGTGACGCTAGGCGGAAGGGATTTCCCGGCAGTGTCCCGGTTGTTTCGCCCGTGTTACGCCCCGCCTGCGTGGATCGTCAAGCTGGCGCCCGGACGGCCGTCCGAGGGCGCGGGTACCGTGGCTTCGTGGTCGAACGGACGGCGGACATCGGGTACCGGGGCAAGCGGCTCGGCCTGCCGGAGTCCGGTCCGGGGTCGCTCGCCACCTTCGGGCGGCGCCTGGGCGCCCTGGTCATCGACTGGGTCGCGTGCGAGGTTGTGGCATCCCTGTTCACGCACGGGCACATCCGCTTCGGGACGCCCGATTTCTCGCTGGTCGTGCTGGGAGTCTTCGCGCTCGAGGTCTTCGTCCTGACTTGGCTTGCGGGCGCCAGCTTCGGTCAGAAGCTGCTGAGCCTGCGAGTCACGGCGCTGGACGGACGCCCGGTCGGGCCGCTCCGTTCGCTGGTCCGGACGATCCTGATCTGCCTCGTGATCCCACCGCTGATCTGGGACCGGGACGGTCGCGGAATGCACGATCGTGCCGGTCTGACCGCGGTCGTCAACCTGCGCTGAGCCGAGCGGCGCCGACGGGCGCCGCCCAGCCTAGGGTTCAACGAGGCGAGCGGGGGACCTTGACACCCTTCGGCAGCGGCCCCTTCGGGATGGGCAGCGGGCGCTGGTTTACGGCGAGCGCCTTCAACCGCTGATCGAGCTCGGTCATCTGTGGGCCCTTGAGCGTGCGGGGGAGCTTCATGATCGTCCGGCTCAGCTTGCGGAGGGGGACCTGGCCCTCGCCGTCGCCCGCTTGGATCTCGTGGACCGGAAGATCACCGAGGACCCGCTGGTACCGCCGGCGCTCAGCCGCGAGCAGGCCTTGGACCCGCGCCGGTGGGCCCTCGCTGACCAGGACGATGCCGCATTTGCCCATGACGCGGAAAACCAGGTCCATGTTGCGGTTTGCGGCGATGGGCTCGTCGGTAACGGTGAAGCCCCTGCGCAGCGTCTTGAGGCCGGTCAGCGTCGCACCCGGCTGGCCCTCGGCCTGACGGAAGATCGAGCGTTCGACCCGTCGGCTGAAGACGAAGAGGGTCGCCGCGATTCCGGAAAGCACGGCCAGCACGGCGAAAGTGATCGGACTGCCGAGGATGAAACCGAGCCCGAGAAAGATCACGAACGCGATGGCGAATGTGCCGATGAGGATCCAGCCGATGTTCGGATCGGCCCGCTTGGTCACCTCGTAGGCGGTCTTGAGCTGGGCGATACGGCCGGAACCGCGTTCTTTGCGAGTTTTCGGCGCTGCTGCGCCCTTGCGCCCGGTGGCGGGCTTGGTCGCGGCGGTCTTCTTGTCGGCCATGCCCCCAGCCTACGGCCCGGCCGCGGCGCCTACTGGCGCAGGCGTTGACTCTCCTTGCGCCGCGCGTTGACCAGAGCGAGCCCTTCTTCGGGAGTCGGGGCCGCTCCGCCCAGTCGAGCGGGCTGCCACCAGCGGTCCTCGGGACGTGACGGCGCATCCGGGTAGGTGTCCTGGGCGATTCGAAGCATCTCCGCCATGACCGTTCGCAGGCGCTTGGTCCCCGCCGCGACTCCCTCGTCCGCCGTGAATTCGAGCGGGGCGCCAACCGTGATCGTGATCAGCACGCCCCGCTCGGTCAGCCGCTTGCGATGCCCGGCCGTGTACACGCGCTGGGACCCCCACAGGATCGTCGGCAGCACCGGTACTTCTGCTTCCGCGGCCATCCGGACGGTGCCCTGCTTGAACGGCAGGAGGTCGAAGGACGGACTCATGGTCGCTTCGGGAAAAACGCCGACGATCTCGCCACTGCGCAGCGCCTCGAGTGCCTCGAGGTAGGACGCCGAGCCCGCGTCGCGATCGACCGGGACGTGTTTCATGCCGCGCATCAATGGGCCGGCGATCGGATTCTCGAAAATCTCGGTCTTCGCCATGAACCGGACCAGCCGGCCCGCGGGTTGAGCGGCGAGTCCGGCGAAGGTGAAGTCCAGGAAGCCGGTGTGGTTGATCGCCATGAGTGCGCCGCGGCTTCGCGGAACGTTCTCGGTGCCGCGGATCCGGAATTTCAGACCGAGGCCGTGGAATGCGGCTTTGGCCACCGCGATGACAGGCGGGTAGACGTAGTCGGCCACGTAACTCAGTCGGCCGATCGCTCAGCGACTTGGCCCTGCGATCCGTGCCGGGCTAGCAGGGCCTGCCGGTACAGCCGGCCGGCCCGGTACGACGAACGCACGAGCGGCCCGCTCATCACGCCGAGGAATCCCATTGCGTGGGCGTCGGTCTCCAGTTCGGCGAATTCGTCTGGGGTGACCCACCGCTCGACCGGGTGGTGCCGAACGCTCGGCCGCAGGTACTGGGTGATGGTCACGAGGTCGCAGTGGGCGGTACGCAGATCGGTAAGGGCCGCGCGCGCCTCGTCGAGCGTTTCACCCATGCCCAGGATCAAATTGGATTTCGTCACCATGCCGGCTTCGTGCGCGAACGACAGAACGTCGAGGGAGCGCTCGTACCGGAATCCCGGCCGGATCCGCCGGAAGATCCGAGGCACGGTCTCGATGTTGTGGGCGAAGACCTCGGGCGCGGCCTCGAAAATCTGTCCGAGCAAGTCCTGGTGGCCGGAGAAGTCCGGTGCGAGCAGCTCGACTCCCGTGCCGGGGTTGAGCGAGTGGATGGCCCGCACCGTTTCGGCGTAGAGCCACGCGCCTTCGTCCTCCAGATCGTCTCTGGCCACACCAGTGACAGTGGCGTAGCGCAGACCCATGGCTTGCACGGATGCGGCGACCCTGCGTGGCTCGTCACGGTCGAGTGGCGCAGGCCGGCCGGTGTCGATCTGACAGAAGTCGCATCGACGCGTGCACTGATCGCCTCCGATGAGGAAGGTTGCCTCGCGGTCTTCCCAACACTCGAAGATGTTCGGGCAGCCGGCTTCCTCGCAGACGGTGTGCAATCCCTCCCGCTTCACCAGAGCCTTGAGCTCGGTGTACTCGGGACCGGTTCGCAGCCGGGTCTTGATCCACGGCGGTTTCTTCTCGACCGGGACGGCTGCGTTCCGAACCTCCAGCCGCAGCATGCGGCGCCCGTCCGGCGTTACGGTCACGGTCACCGAGCCAGGGTACGCGGAGTGGCAAGGTCACCGACGCGCTGCTCCACGAGCGGCAGGACGTCCTGCACCGTGACCTTGCGTCCGAGTTCTGCGGTCAGCGAGGTGACTTCGGCGTCCGGAAGACCGCAGGCCACGATCTTGGAGTACCAGTCGAGATCGCAGTCGCAGTTGAGGGCGAACCCGTGCATGGTGACTCCGCGGGCGACCCGAACCCCGATGGCTGCGACTTTGCGGTCCGGCACCGATCCGCCGCCGAGGACCCACACGCCGCTGCGTCCTTCGACGCGATCGGCGATCAGGCCGACGTCGGCGCAAACGCCGATCAGCATCTCTTCGAGACCGCGCACATATGCAACGACGTCCATCGGCTCAGCCAGCCGCAGGATCGGGTAGCCGGTGAGCTGCCCCGGGCCGTGCCACGTGATCCTGCCGCCGCGGTCCACCTCGACGACCGGCGTGCCGTCGGTCGGTCGTTCCCACGAGTTCGTTCGCTTGCCGGCCGTGTACACGGGCTGGTGTTCGAGCAGCAGCACCACGCCGTCGGCGTCCTGGATGCTTACCCCATCGGCACTACCCGCATCGGCGACCGCGGCGTGGAATTTTCGCTGTTGCGCCCACGCGTCCTCGTATCGGACAGCGGCCGCCCCGAAACCCAAATGAACGATGCGTGGCGACGTCACGTCTTCGAGCGTAGCCCGAGTGTTCTCCGCACTCGGAGGGGCCGCCGGCTCGGGCGGTTCGGGTGGCGGCTCCCGGCGGCCGTCATCGTTCGCCTCTAGGCTGCTGGCCATGTTCAGACGGCCTCTGACCTGGGCGATCCTCGTGCTGATCGTCTGGTTCGGAATGTTCGGTGGGCTCGGCTCGCTTGCCGGCAAGCTGAGCCAGGCGCAGAAGAATGACAACGCCTCCTTCCTGCCGACGTCCGCCGAATCGACAGAGGTCAACACGCTAGAGGCGAAATTCTCCGAATCGCAGTCGTTTCCTGCCTTCATCTTGTTCGTCCGCCCGTCCGGGTTGACGGCAGCGGACAAGCAACAGATCACAACGTTCACGGCGGGTATTCCGAGCGAGCCGCTGACTGACGAGAACGGGAAGCCGTTGGCCGACGGCAAGACCGTGGGTGACTTCCTCACCAACGAGAGCATCGTCGCGGTGCCGTCCACGGACGGACGCGCCGTACTCATTCCGGTTTCGATCAGCACGAAGACGTCCGGAGAGATCCTCGAGAACGGTCAGACGGCACTCGTTGCTTCGGTGCAGACGATGCGCTATGCAGCACAGCACGTAGCGCCCGGGCTGAAGAGTTATGTCACCGGGCCTGGCGGGATCCTTGCCGATCTCTTCAAAGTGTTCGGGTCGCTCGACACGACGTTGTTCGCGATTACCGGGGCCGTTGTAGCCCTGATTCTGATCCTGGTCTACCGCAGTCCGCTGCTGTGGTTCATCCCGCTGCTGTCGGCCGTCTTCGCGTTGTCTGTCGCGAGCGGCATCGTGTACCTGCTGGCCAAGAACAACGTGCTGACCCTCAACGGGCAGAGCCAGGGAATCCTGACGGTCCTCGTCTTCGGAGCGGCCACCGACTACGCGCTGCTGTTGGTCGCGCGCTACCGCGAGGAACTGCACAAGCAGGCGGATCACTTCCAGGCTATTCGAAAAGCTTGGCGGGGCGTGGTCGAGCCGATCGTCGCGTCGGCAGGAACCGTCTGCCTCGGCCTTCTGTGTCTGCTCTTCTCGCAGCTGAATTCGAACAAGTCCACGGGGCCGGTGGCTGCGATCGGCATCGTCTGCGCACTCGCGGCGACCTTGACATTGCTGCCGGCGCTCCTCGTCCTTCCGTCGGTCGCCTTCTTCTTGCTGGCTTTCCTCGTCGGTCTGGTGCCTTTGCTGGTACTCGGCGTGCCGTTCCTGCTCGGACCGTGGGCGCTGCTCCTGCTTGTGGCTTTCGCGTACGCCGGCATCAGCCGCCGGCGCGGCTCGGCCCCGGCCTGGGCTTTCTGGATGCGCTGGCCTGCGGGTCGGTGGGCGTTCTGGCCCAGGGTCCCGCGCTACGGCGCCGAGGACGAGAAGCTGAGCGGGCTGTACGCGCGGATCGCGGGCATGATCGGCCGGCACGCTCGCGTGACCTGGGTTGCAGTCACCCTGATCCTGCTGGTGGCCGCATTCTTCGTGACGACGTTGAAGGCAAACGGGATCAGCCAGTCGGACGCGTTCACGTCCCGTCCGGATTCCGTCATCGGGCAACAGATCCTTGCCCAGCATTTCCCCGCCGGAGCCGGGAACCCTGCGGTCATCGTCGCCCGAGCCGATCACGCGCAGGCCGTTGTCAGCGCCGCGAAGCGGGTGCCGGGTGTTGTCGGGGTGGTGCCGCTCACCGCGACGTCAGGGTCTTCGGGTGCGGGCGCCGCTCCCAACACGCCACCGAAAGTCGTGGACGGGCTCGTGCAGCTGAACGCGACGTTGGCCGACCCTGCCGACTCACTGGCCGCGCAGAATACGGTCAAGGCATTGCGCTCCGCGGTGCACGCGATCTCCGGGGCGGACGCGAAGGTCGGCGGATTCACGGCGATCAACTACGACACCCAGCAGGCGTCGAAGCGCGACCGGAACGTCATCATCCCCATCGTGCTGGCCGTCATCCTGCTGATACTCATGCTGCTGTTGCGAGCCGTCGTGGGACCGGTACTGCTGGTTCTGACCGTCGTGTTGTCGTTCGCCGCGACCCTCGGGGTGTGCGCGCTGTTCTTCAATCACATTTTCCATTTCGCCGGCGCCGACTCGTCCTTCCCGTTGTTCGCATTCGTCTTCCTGGTGGCCTTCGGCGTCGACTACAACATTTTCCTGATGACCAGGGTCCGCGAGGAGTCCAAAGCGCTGGGCACTCGGCGAGGGATATTGCGTGGCCTGACGGTGACCGGCGGCGTGATCACGTCTGCAGGGATCGTGCTGGCGGCGACGTTCTCGGTGCTCGGAACGCTGCCGCTGGTGTTCCTCGCCGAGCTCGGATTCGCTGTCGCATTCGGCGTGTTGCTCGACACGCTCGTCGTCCGCACTCTGCTCGTCCCGGCCTTGACCTATGACGTGGGCCGGCCCGTCTGGTGGCCGAGCCGGCTCGCCCGGGTGGCTGAGCCGTCGCCGCTGAAGGACTCTCTGTCGGCCGCGGTAGGCCCGGGCTCGTGACCGTCCGGGCTGACTCTCCCGGACGGCACATGATCTGTCGCGCCTGACCTCCGCCGTTCGCGGCGTTCCGGTACGGATACTGGCCAGCGACATCGCCGCCGCCTGGAGGTCAGCCGTGGAAATCTACGTCCCGCACCCGCATCCGCACACAGTCAGGCGCCTCGCGCACGAGGCCCCCAAGCCGGTCAAGGTCAACGACGAGCGGGTGGGGTTGAACGGCAGAATCGGCCTGCTCATCACGACGGCCGTCGGGACGATGATCTGCGCCTACATCTTCGGGGCCATCGCGTTGATCAGCCTGCCGGCGGCGATCAACAGCCACAACGCGACGATCCTCATCGCGTGGATCTCGTCCAACTTCCTTCAGTTGGTGCTACTGCCGGTGATCATCGTCGGCCAGAACCTTCAGGCGAAGGCTTCGGACAAGCGCGCGACCGAGACCTACAAGGACGCGGAGGCAGTACTGCACGAGGCGCTGGACATCCAGAAGCACCTGATGGCGCAAGACCAAGTCCTCGCGTCGCTGCTCAATCGGCTCGACCCGCCCACCGCCG
>Ga0075017_100000616_pt1 | contig 20240 bp, 22 predicted proteins | sample AleBraG_ABR_2012_FD_71475 | JGI IMG/M metagenome (GOLD analysis project Ga0075017, IMG submission 71475) | Freshwater sediment microbial communities in response to fracking from Pennsylvania, USA - Alex Branch Run_MetaG_ABR_2012 | ecosystem: Environmental > Aquatic > Freshwater > Creek >... | reverse complement strand
CCATTCGTTGAAGTCACGGTGCTGGTGGTGTTGGTGTACACTCCCGCGATCGTTCCGGTGAGGCCGAGCAGTTGGATTGAACAGGTAGCTAAGGCGGGAATCGTGATTGCGCTCGCGCCGAAGCTGGTATCGGCGAACGCAAGAGCGGGACTATTGCCGCAGGTTAAAGAATAGCCGAATCCCGACACCGTCGCCGCAGTTATCCCTACGGGAAAAGTATCGGTGAATGCAACGCCAGTTAGAGCCTGCGCATTCGGGTTGAAGATGGTGAAGGTCAAGCTCGTCCTCCGCCCACCGGAATCCACGCTGGATCGAACGCTTTGCTGATCACTGGTGGAAGTAAAGCTTGAGCAAAAGCGACTCCGGACGACAGCAAGGTCACGGACAAACGCAGGGCAAGATGCCGCCTCATAGACTGGTAACCTCCCGTAGTGCTGTATGTTAATACGCTTGCTAAACTGGCACAATAACCCAGATCGGCTAGTCCAAAGAAGTAAGCCAGGAGTTGGCCTCAGGTGGTTAAGGAACGCGTGCTCGACTAGCGGCATCGAAGAAACTGAGGCATTGCGGCAGCGAAGTCACGGTGTACGCGGAGAACCAGATCGTCATCCCTCGGGAGGCCCGCAAAGCCCTGAGCGTGAAGAGTGTCCGCACCGGCGATCAGGCTGTCGCTTAGACAGTCTGTCCGGCCAGGCGCAGCTCATCTTCGATCTCGTAGATCTTGTCTTCGAACATCCGCGCCGGCTTGCCCGCGGCTTTCGCTTCTTCCAGCTTCAGCTTGGCGGTTGCCAGGCGCTTGTGGAGACCAGCCACCTTCGGGCTGGGCTTTGTGGGCGCCGGTTCGGCCGGAGCGGGCTTGGCCGCTTTCTTGGGCTTCGCTTTCGCATGCGCTTTATAGCGAAACGCCGTCACCGCAGCGGGTGGTTTGAGAGGCGCTCCAAAGTCCGAGCGGTACTCCTCCGCAATCGCCGCCGCCTCGGAGAGGAGCTCACGAAATCGCGCTTCCATGGCTTGTTTGGCTTTCAATCGCAGGTCGTCGCCCTGCTGCTTCCATCGTTGATAGTCGGAGATTACGTCACTCATGTTCGGACCCATCGTAACCCACCGGTCACGCGCTGGCCTTGACTACGGGCTTGGGAACCCGCGCCGGACCCACCAACGTGCGCCGCGCCCAACTGCGCTCAGCCTCGTGTTTCCATGCCTCCCACAGGTGTTGCATGTGCGCAATGAACTCCTTAGGCGTGGGAGAGTAAATGCGCTCGCCGATGTTCTGCGCCTCCAACCGGAGTTCGTCGCGAAACGTTTCGGCCAGGCGGTAGAGCGTACCCAGTTCGCGCCGGTTGCGAAACAGCTCCGGGCTGGCCTGGAGGGAAGAACGCAGCACCACCAGGTTGTGATCGTCTCCCAGCCTCTGCTCCAAACATTTCAGGCTGGATTCGTAGGCCTGCATGACCGGCGTCCAGAGATTCTCCAGCAGCTTGATGTGATACCAGTGATCCTTGGCGCGCTTGCGAAATTCGTGAAAATTCTCCGGAGTTGGCTCTTGATACGCGGCAGCGAAGGCCCGCCGTCCGGAGCGAAACGTTCCGCCGAGTCCGGGCGCCACAGCCGCAAATCCGTTGGAGTGCAGCGGCCAATGGTCGATCCATTCGCGGGCCTGCCTCAGATCGGCGATGGCGTCTTCGATCACCGCTTTGACGTCGACGGCGGCTTCAAAGCGCTGCTTGCGCTCCTCCAATCCGCGCCGGATCGACGGCAGCGGCTGTTGGTAACGCTTGGCTATGTCGTCAAACACTTCGATCAGCGCCTGGGCATCGCGCAGATCGGACAGTTTCCGGCCGATGTCACGGAAAACCGCGTTCTCCTGGCTGAACTGCTTGCCGAGGTCAAAGCGCACCAGCCGCAAGGCGCCGCGCACGCGCTTGGCGCTCTTGCGCGCATCGTGGATCGCCTCGTCGCGGTCCTTGCCATGCGTCAGTTCTTCTATCGCGCTGTCGATCTCTTCGCGGATCACCCGTTTCACGCCGAGCCGCACCGATTCGCGCGCGCGTAATCGATAAGCCATCAATCCGATTTCACCACACAACTTTCGAGCGATCGAGTAGTTCCGCCAGGTATTGGCTCCAGAATACCGGCCAGCTATGGGTGCCGTGGCCGTGGGTTTCTGGCGTGGCGGGGAGGACGACATATTTCACCGTGGGCAGTCTTGCGGCTTCGCTTTGGAAGATGCCCAACTCGGGCGGGTTGACGGGGTCGTCCGCAAAGTTGACGGCGTAAACGGGGGCCTTCAGCTTGGGAAGGTCGGGGCGCGGATCGTAGTCCCAGGAAGACTCGACCGCGTACACGTAGTCGTCCGGATCGGGCGGGTGGCGCTTGGGATCGAGCACAACTTCCCGGTAGAATTTCTCGGCATCGTCGCGGGTGGCGCCCAGCATCTGCAACTCAAGAGTATTGGATGTCATCAGGCGCTGCACCAATTGGGCGTTGGCCGCGCCGTGTACGCGATCGTTGCGGACCATATCCACTGCGATGCGGCGCCAAAGATAATTACGGCCAGTGATCGGATACGGCGCGCAGGCCAGCGGCATCAGCGCGTCCATGAAATCCGGATACGTGCCTCCCCACATCCAGGCGTGCATGCAGCCCATGGAGGTTCCCAGAATCAAGCGCAGGTGGTTGACTCCCAGTCCTTCGGTCAAGAGCCGGTGCTGCGCCAGCAGCATGTCTTTGTAGCCATACTTGGGAAAATCCGCGCGCAGCCCGTCACTCGGCTTGGTGGATTTGCCATGGCCCAGGTTGTCCGGCAAAATCAGATAGTTCGTCCTGGCGTCGAGCAACTGCCCTGGGCCAAACAATTCCCCGGCGAAGTTTTTCGAGAAGAACGCCGAGCCGGACCCACCAGTTCCGTGCAGAATGAGCACGGCGTTGCGGACCACTCCCGAGGCGTCTTTTACGGGTTCTCCCAGCGTGGTGAAGTGCAGCCGCACGTCCTTCAACGTGGCGCCATTCTGGAAACGAAACTCCGGCAGGGTGAAGTCTGACGCCCGTGGTTCGATGGTCTGGGCGGCCGCGAGTGCGCAGAGGAGAAAAGTCAAAACGAATCGCATCCGACAATCCTACGCGTACAACTCACTTGGGAAACATCGGATGCTTGCGAACCTCACCGGCTTGCCATAGATGGCGCCGGTCATGGTTTGCGATTAACGCAAAGCGCGCGCCCAGCGGCATTTTGAAGATCGCGCGCAGCGGCGCTGGAAGCGCGCCCAGGTCAACCTTCAGGCGGGCCAGATCGAGCCCATTGGCGGCAAGCACCAGACGCCGGACCTCGCCGGCGATACGGCGGTACTCGCCGATCGTCTTTTCCGGATCGGCCTGGGGCGGAGGCACAAACACCTTGGGCGCTTTGAATTTCCTCTTCACGGGCAGATCCTGCGACGCAACAAACTTGCTGCTTAAGAATCCATACCGGAAAGGTCCGCTGGCGGTAATTCCCCTGGCGCGCCCGGACTCAATCACCTGTTCGATTGGAGCGAGGTCGACGCTATTTACAATGTTCAGGTGCGTTAAACACTCGGCGATGGACCACCGGCCCGGTTCTGCGCGCCAGTTGAATTGGTCGCGCGAAAGGCCCCGGGTCACCTCATCGGCGTTAGCGGAGTTTGCGTCGATCGCGGCGGTCAAGGTGGCGATCTCGTTGCCGGCAGACATGCGAAGTAGCGTACCACAAGCACGCTACGCTACGAGCGATACAAGTACCAGGCGAGCAGAAACCACGCCGCCATGAAGGAAATGCCCCCAATGGGCGTGATCGCGCCGAGCAGGCGCACGCCGCTGATCGCCAGCGCATACAGACTCCCGCTAAAGACCAGGACCCCGACGAACAACAATGCGCACACCCAGTTGCGCTGCGAAAGCGTGAGTTTCGCCAAGCCCGAAACGATCAGGATTCCGAGGGCATGGAGGAAGTGATAGAAGACCGCGCGCTCGTATATGCTCATCGAGTAAGCGTCCAGCCGGTCGCGCAGGCCGTGAGCTCCGAAAGCTCCCAGCATGACGCCCAAGCCCATCAATATCGCGCCCACAGCGCCCCAGTTCATAAGCCAAGCCTAGTCTAGCAGCCTCTGGCAGAAGTCCTTGCGTGTGCCCGAAGGGCAGGCTGAAGTATTTCCATCCCCAGAAACCCGTTCGCTAAGCCCCGCGAAACGAGCCAAGGGGACACTGCTGCGATAGGTCTCAAGCGAGGGAGTTCGGACTCGAGCCCGCAGTGTCCCCATCCGCGTCAGGAACACCCCGCTACAGGCTGTGCCTGTGCTTGCCTATTGGTGCTTGGCAGCAGGCGCGGCGGGCTTTGCCGGTACCAGCACCGGCGCTTTTACGTTGGCTGGCTGCAGGTCGCCGCGGCTGTCAATGTCGATAAAGCAGAAGCCCAGAAACAGCGAGAGCAGCAGGAAGCCGGCCACCAGGACCAACCCATCGATCGGTTTCTCATGCAGCAGGTGCATGAAGATCAATCCGACCAGCGATGCCTTTATGGTGGCGATGACCAGGGCGATCACGACGTTGCCGGAACCAAAGTCGAGGTAAGATGCGCCCACGGTGATAAACGTCAGCACCAGCAATACCGTCAGCGTGACGGCGTAGCTGATGGCGTCTTTCTTGGGATTGCTTGCAGTATGTTCGCTCATTTGATTAGGTAAAGAAGCGGGAACAGGTATATCCAGATCATGTCCACCAAGTGCCAATACAAGCCGACCAGATCGACCGGCGTGTAATAAGCGCTGGAGAATTCCCCGCGCCGGGCCCGGAGATAGATCCAAGTCAGGACGCCGATTCCGCCCAGGATGTGAAACCCGTGCAGGCCGGTCATCATGAAATAAAAGCTGAAGAAGACGAACTGGTGATCGCTCATGGGGCTATGTGTGTAAAATCGCCCCGGCAGCAAGCCGTCTTCAAACTTGTGGGAATACTCAAAATACTTGACGCCGAGAAAGATTAAGGCGCAAGCGATGGTCAGCAAGAGGAACATCTGCAGCGCCTTCTGCTTGTTGTTACGGGCGCTCCACACGCCCATCACCATGGTCCAACTGCTGATCAGCAACACGACGGTGTTGAGAAATCCGAGCGGCTTTTGCAGGTGCTCGTGGGCGGCGAGAAATGCTTCCGGATACTTGATCTGGCTGATGCCAAAGCCGACAAAGAGCCCGCCAAACAGCAGAATTTCCGTGGCCAGAAACAACCACATGCCGAGCTTGCTGGTTTCCGCCTGCTGCTCCGAATCGGCAAAGTGATGCTGCAGGTGCGATTCGTGCCCGGATTCATGATCGTGAACGACGGCGGTACTCATACGTGTGTTTCCACCACCTCCCGGTAGTCGTACGGCGTGGTCGCATGCGGCTGTCCTTCAAAATTATGCTCGATTGGCGGCGACTGCGTCTGCCATTCCAGAGTGGTCCCGCCCCAAGGGTTGACTGGCGCATTCATCGGGCCGCGCAGAGAAGCCAGTAGATAAATCGCCGTCAGGAACAAGCCGCCGCCCAGAATAAAAGACCCGTAACTCGAAAACGCGTGCAGTGGCTGGAACTGATCGAGATAGTTGTAGTAGCGGCGCGGCATGCCGCGGCTGCCCAGAATGAACTGGGTAAAGAAAGTCATGTTGAAGCCGATGAATACCAGAGCGCAGCCCCACCGCGCCCACGTCTCGGAGTACATGTGACCTGTGATTTTTGGCCACCAGTAATGCAGCCCAGCGATAAACGCTATTACCGTGCCGCCCATCATCACATAGTGGAAGTGGGCTACCACAAAGTAAGTATCGTGTAAGTGGACATCGGTGCTCAATGCCCCCAAATAGATGCCGGTCAAGCCGCCGATAGCGAACAACAACAGGAACGAAATCGCGTAGAGCATGGGCGCTTCCAGCGAAATGTTGCCTTTGTACATCGTCGCTACCCAGTTAAACACCTTGATCGCCGAGGGAATCGCGACCAGAAACGTCAGCGCCGAAAAGATGGTCGTGGCCAGTTCGGACTGGCCGCTGACAAACATGTGATGGCCCCAGACCAGAAAGCCAATCAACGCGATCGCGATGCTGGAAAAAGCAATCATGCGGTAGCCGAAGATGGTCTTGCGCGAGAAGGTCGGAATCACTTCGGAGATGATCGCCATCCCGGGCAAGATCATGATGTACACGGCCGGGTGCGAGTAAAACCAGAAGAAGTGCTGGAACAGCACCGGGTCGCCGCCGATGGCCGGATCGAAAATGCCGATCTTGAAGGCGCGCTCCATCACCAGCAGAAGCAGCGTAATGCCGAGGACCGGCGTAGCCAGCACCTGAATGATCGCGGTGGCATAAATACCCCAGACGAACAGCGGCATCTGGAACCAGCCCATGCCCGGCGCGCGCAGTTTGTGGACTGTAGCGATAAAGTTGAGTCCGGTAAAGATGGAAGAAAAACCGAGCACAAACGCGCCCATGGTCATCCAGGTTACGCTTCCGGTCGTCGTCGTGCTGTAAGGCGTATAGAAGGTCCAGCCCGTGTCTACGCCACCAGTCACAATTGCCCCCAGCGCCAGACAGGCCCCGCAGACCCAGAGATAGTAGCTCATCAGGTTCAGCCGCGGAAACGCCACGTCCTTGGCTCCCAGCATCAGAGGCATGACGAAGTTGCCTAAAGCCGCGGGGACCGAGGGAATGATAAACAGGAACACCATGATGGCGCCGTGCAGAGTAAACATCTGGTTGTATGTTTCCGCCCCCATGATGGTTCGCTTCGGCGTCAGGTGCTCAATGCGAATCAACAAGGCGAAGATGCCGCCCGCCAGAAAGGCGGTCAGCACCGAGACCAGGTACATCACGCCGATGCGCTTGTGATCGACGGTGGTCATCCAGGACCAGATGCCCCGGGTGGCGTTCAGATAATTCGGAGAATGTTTTTGTTCGTATGCAACGGCGTTGGCCATAATTTCCCCCTACTTTTGCGCCTTGATGAACTCGATGACGCCCGTAATCTCGCGCTCCCGCAAAAGCCCCTGGAACGACGGCATGATGTTGTCATAGCCCGGCAGCAGCATGTTGCCCGGCTCCATCATGGTTTTTCGCACGTAGTTTTCGTCCACTACCATTGTCCGCCCATCCTGCATCTTGTTGGAGCCTGCCCAGATGCCTTTCCAACTAGGGCAGTTTCCCTTCGATCCGTCCAGAGAATGGCAGGTGGAGCAGCCCTTCTCTTCGTACACCTTGGCGCCCAGTTCTTTCAGCGGCATCTTCTGCATTTCTTCGCCGCCAGTCGCCAGCCAGTTTTCGTACTGGGCTTGCGTTTCCACAATCACCTTGGCCAGCATGTCGGAGTGTCCCTTGCCGCAGTATTGCGCACAAAACACCACGTGCGTGCCCAACTCCGTGGGATTGAACCATTCCTGGGTGTAGCGGCCGGGGACAACGTCTTTCTTCACTCGCATGTCGGGAATAAAGAAGTCGTGAATCACATCTTCCGAGGTCATCACTAGTTTGACCGGCCGGTTGACGGGAACGTGAATTTCGTTCACGGAACGAGTGCCATCCGGATACTCGAACGACCAGACCCATTTCTTGCCCGTTACCTGAATCTCCATGGCATTGGCGGGCGGAACGGCCCCGGCAATATAGCCAGCGAACCCCCAAAAAAAGACGACGACGAGAATGATGGACGGAACCACCGTCCAGATGATCTCCAGTTTGGTGTTGTGTTCCAGGTGCGGTGTGCGGCGACCCGCCCGGTACTTGTATTTCCAAACAGAGTAGAAGATGAGAACGGTAATCAGGAGAAAGAAAAAGACCGAGACCCAGGTGATAAACCAGAACAGCGAATCGACTTCGCCGGCGAATACCGAGCCTGTGGAGGGAAGCGTGAAATTTTGCAGCCAGTTCATTTTGCAGGTACCAGTAAGTGGTGATCGCCGCCGTTCCGCAGGCGCTCAGAGCGGAAGAGCCGGAAGATCACAAAGCCTAAAATCAACGCACACAGCGCGCCGCCAATCCGCATGATGTTTGTGGCAAAGAGGACATACCCCTTGGCGTGCGGATCATAATGGAAACAAATCAGCAAAAACCTGTTTAGGCTGAAGGAGCCGCGGCCCTCGGCTGCTTCGGTCAGCGCCAGGCGCACATCGCGATTCTTGAAATTCACGCCATAGAGATAGCGCGCCACTTTGCCCTCCGGCGTTAGAACCATGATGGCGGCCGCGTGGGCGTATTGATGCGTCCGCTCGTCCAGTTTGTAGTGGAAGCCCAACTGATCGGCCAGTTGCTGGGAATGGCCTTCCGTGTCGGCCAGAAAATGCCAGCCCGTGGCCGGCCTGCCGTAGCTCTCCAGATACTGCGCGCGTTTCTGCTGCGCCAGATTGAACATTTCCGTGGGATCGATGCTGATGGTCACCACTTCAAACTCTTTGCCCACCGTCCAGGCCAAGCCGCGTAGCGCGTCCGTCTGACCATTCAGCACGCGATTGCACAGCATCGGGCAGGAATAGTAAACCAGATTCACAATCACCGGCTTGTCGCTCTGAAAAAACTGCCTCAGCGCGACCGGGTAGCCATTCTCCGCGATAAACGTGAGATCCAGATTGATCTTCTGGCCTATCTTTTCATCCACACCCACGCCTTGAAACTCCGATGGCAGCGCCATATGTGGCGCCACACTCGGGGCGGCAGGCAGCAGCACCGGCGCCGCCAGTACGCCGAGCAGGAGTGCGAACAATTTACGGCTTAGGAGCTGCATTGGGCGCGGGCGCCGCCGTGGGCGCAGGAGCGACGTCAGCCACCACCGGCGTCGCCTTCTGCGGGAACGGAAGCTTCCCTTCTCCTGATTCTTTGATGACCAATTCCATGGCTCGATCTACCGGTAATTGCACCGTGCCTTTGGCGCGATCCAACACCTGATACGTGTACAGTTGTTTATCTTCTCGCTCATGCAGCGAGACCAAGCTCTCCGAGGCGGGCGCCAAAACCAGGTCCTGGATGGCGTCTTCTTGCACGTGATTAAAGTACGCCGTCACCAACGCCACCAGGATCACCACCGTGACCGCCGCAATCGCTGTCAGCAGAAACAGCGGCCGCCCTGGCGGTTCCGCGTGATCGTATCCGACATCGCCATGATGAACTGGCACGACTGTGCTGTGATCCGGATGCTCGCTCATGCGTTTCTGAATGCCAATCCTTCCTCAAAGCGCATGTCCCCCACGGGAACCAGCGCATGTTGTTTCAGCCGCCACCAGAATAGAAACGCCAGGGTGCTGCCGACCGCAACCAAGGCTGCAAAGTCCATCCAGTGGAGGTGCAAATATGGAGTGAAATTCGGCATCACCAGCCAATAAATGTCCACAAAGTGCATCGCCAGAATCCAAAGGGCCATCAGCGCCAATAGCTGGTAATTGCGTTTGGCCGCGCGGCCCATCAGAACCAGAAACGGCACCACAAAATGCCCGATCAGAAGGAGCATGCTCCAGTAGCCCCAGGAGCCGCTATTCCGCATCTTGAAGAATATCGTTTCCTCGGGGATGTTGGCGTACCAGATCAGCATGTACTGGTCGAAAGCAATGTAGGCCCAGAAAACGGTGATCGCAAACATCCATTTGCCAAGATCGTGATAGTGCTCTTCCGTAATTGTATTCTTCAACACGCCCGCGCCGCGGAATCCCAGACCGATCAGTGTGATCACCGCCATGAAAGCCAAACCGCCCCCGGCCAAACAGTAAATGCCGAAGATGGTGGAGTACCACTTGGGATTCAGCGACATCACCCAATCGAACGAGGCCAGCGAGCCCGTAAGGAACATTAGCAGCAACCCGGGCGCGCTCCAGCGCGACAGAGTATGCATTTGCTGGATCGATTTGGTGGTGTCCTGCTTGGTGGATTGCACGTAAATCGACCCGCTCCACAGCGTCCAAATCAGGAAGTAGACGCCGGCGCGAATTAAAAAAAACTCCGGATTCAGGTAGCCCGCTTTACTTAGGATAACCTTATCGGTGGTCGGCTGCGTCCAGGGATACAGAATCTTCATTCCTAAGGCAACGGGTATGAACAAGAGCGCGCCCATCGGCAGAAGCGCCGCGATATTTTCCATGAAGCGCCGCACCGGAACGCTCCAGGCCGATCCGGTGAGAAACTGAACCTGGACAAAGAACAGCGCGCCCAGGCAGATCATCATGAAGAACACGAATGCGAACAAATAGGAGTGATAGAACTGCGGGTGATCCGACACAATTCCAAAAGCGCAGCAGATGTACGAGACCAGCATCAAGAACGCAATCACATTGCGGCCCCGTACCCAGAGTCCGTGGCTAATTTCGAAAGAATCGCGTCCTACGCCGGCCGCGTGCCCATGTGTAGTCATCGTAAATTGGCCCTCAGGCTTTCGGGAACATCGCTCACAGCGCCGTCCGTTCTTTCCAACGCCCGCACATAAGCGACAATCGCCCAGCGGTCATGATCGCTGACTTGGAACCGGTAACTCGGCATGGTGCGCCGTCCGTTGGTAATGGTGTTGAAGATCTGCCCGTCGGCCTGATCGCGCACGCGCTGCTCATGCAGGTTGGAGGGCTGCCAGGACGGCGTCTTGATCGCCACAATGCCCTTGCCGTCGCCCACGCGACTGTGGCACGGCGTGCAATAGATGTTGAACTTGTACTGGCCCAACTTCATCAGCTCCGGAGTGATGGGTTCCAGGTTCTTTCCAACGTATTCGTTTCTTGGACCGATGCCCGAGCTGTAGGCGTCTTCCGGAGGCGCGGTGTACCCGCGCGCCACAGTGTCTTCCACCGGCCGGCGCGCCGCGCGACCATCGGCGAACAGAGGACGGCCGTCAGGAAGCACAACACCGCTCGCGCCCTGCGGATACGGCTTCACCTGCCACTTCATATCCGGCCAGACCTGCAAGGGAGGCATGCGTTGCACCGGCGAGCCGCAACCGGCCAGAATCAGCGCCAAGGGGAGAAGAGCGGTGAACTTCATGCTTCCACCAACTGCACCGAGTGCGCGCCCAATGTCGCGAGCAACCGCGCGCTTTGCTCGGCGTCGAACTTCGGGTCTGTAGCTTCAATCGCCAGCAGAAACTTATCGTCCGTGGCCCCGGCAAACTTCGTGTAGTTGAACACCGGATGATATAAGCGCGGCAATCCGTTCAAGGCAAACATACCGAACACCGCCGCGAAGGCCGAGAACAGCACGGTTAATTCAAACGTCACCGGTATGGAGAATTCCAGGGCGAACAGTGGCTTGCCGCCAATTACCAGCGGGTAGGAGACAGTGCCCGTCCACCAGATCAAAGACAGCGCCGAGGCTGCGCCCAGAAAACCGGCGCACAGCACGATCCAGCCCAGCTTGGAGCGCGGAATGCCCATCGCCTCATCGATGCCATGCACCGGAAAGGGCGTAAACGCATCGAGTTTGGTGTAGCCGAGTTCCCGCACCGCGCGCGCCGCTTCCACTAACTCCGGCCCGTCCTCAAAGGAGCCCACTGCTCCGTACAGATTTGAATTAGTCACCGGCCACCTCCGCCACGGCGTGCGCGCGATGTTTCTGGTCGGCCAGCACGCCCTTCACTTCAGAAAGAGCGATCATCGGCAGGAAGCGGGCAAACAGCAGGAAGGCCGTCAGGAACAAACCGAAGGTTCCGGCTAAGGTACACATGTCCACATAGGTGGGGTGAAAGTAACCCCAACTAGAAGGCAGATAATCGCGATGGAGCGAAGTCACGATAATGACGAAGCGCTCAAACCACATGCCGATATTCGTGGTGATGGAGATGATGAACATCACAATCAAATTTCTCCGGGCCCACTTGGACCAATAGATCTGCGGGATAAACACGTTGCAGGTAAACATGGTCCAGTAAGCCCAGGAATAGGGACCAAACGCGCGATTCATAAACGCGAACTTCTCATACATGTTGCCGCTGTACCAAGCGATGAAGAACTCCGTGCAATAGGCGTAGCCGACAATGGAGCCCGTGGCAAGAATGATCTTGTTCATGTTCTCCAGGTGCTTGATGGTGATCAGGTTTTCCAGATGCAGCGTCCAGCGGGCGATGAGCAGCAGCGTCATCACCATGGCAAAGCCAGAGAAGATGGCGCCGGCCACAAAATAAGGCGGGAAGATGGTGGTGTGCCAGCCTGGCATTACCGAGGTTGCAAAGTCGAAACTCACAATCGTGTGTACGGAGAGCACCAGCGGCGTGGAGAGACCGGCCAGAATCAGATACGCCAGCTCGTAGTGCCGCCAATGCCTGACGGACCCGCGCCATCCCAGGGCCAGGATTCCAAAAACATATTGCCGGACTTTGTCCACCGCGCGGTCGCGCAGAGTGGCCAGATCGGGAACCAACCCCACAAACCAGAACAGCAGCGAAACTGTAAAGTAGGTGCTCACGGCGAACACGTCCCAGATCAGCGGGCTGCGGAAGTTCTGCCACAGGCTCAAATCGGTATTGGGAATGGGGAACAACCAGTACGCGCGCCAGGGACGGCCGGTGTGGAACAGCGGGAAGATACCCGCGCACATCACGGCGAACAGCGTCATCGCTTCCGCTGACCGATTGATCGATGTCCGCCATTTTTGCCGCAGCAGAAACAAAATCGCCGAGATCAGTGTTCCAGCGTGGCCGATACCAATCCAAAACACGAAGTTGGTGATGTCCCACGCCCAGAATACCGGGCTGTTGTTGCCCCACACGCCGATGCCGTTGTAAACCAACCACGCCAGCATCAGGCCGAGCATTCCGGTGATGGCCCCCGTTATGCTGGTGGTTACGTACCACCGCATCGGCGTCGCTTTCAAGTTCTCGGTAATGCTGCTGATTTCCTCTGTCAGGTCGTGATACGACGGGTTCCCTTGAACCAGGTTAGGCCGCACTTCCTGCATTTCTTGAGGGGAGATCGCCAGATCTGCCATTACGCTAACTCCGGATTGGGATTTCTCAGTTTCGCCAGATAAGTAGTGCGTGGTCTCACTTCCAGTTCGGCCAGCAGCGAGTAATCGCGCTCCTGCTTCTTCAACTGGGCCACGCGGCTGTTCGGATCGTTTTTGTTACCGAAGACAATCGCATCCGCCGGACAAGTCTGCTGGCAGGCCGTAACGATTTCTCCGTCTCTGATCGCGCGATGACCTTCCGTCTTGGCCACGATCTTTGCTTCCTGAATGCGCTGCACGCAGTAGTTGCACTTCTCCATCACGCCGCGCATACGGACGGTAACGTCCGGATTGAACACCATGCTGTGGATTTTCGGCTCGTCGTAGTGCCAGTTGAGGAAGTTGAAGCGGCGTACCTTGTAAGGACAGTTGTTGGCGCAGTAGCGGGTGCCCACACAGCGGTTATAAGCCATCTCGTTCAGGCCTTCCGGACTATGCACCGTGGCCGCCACCGGACAGACGTTCTCGCAGGGCGCGTTTTCGCAATGCATGCAGGGCAGCGGTTGCGTCACCACCTGCGGCTCATTCACATCGCCGGTGTAGTACCGGTCCATGCGAATCCAGTGCATTTCGCGGCCGCGCGCCACTTGCGCTTTGCCGACAATCGGAATGTTGTTTTCGCTGACGCAGGCCACCAGGCAGGCATTGCAGCCAATGCAACTGCTGAGGTCGATCGACATCGCCCACTGATTGCCCGTGTCGTAGACGCGATCGCCATACAGGGAAGTCAGGTCTTCCTTTTCCTCGCCGTCCTCGATAAACTTGGGATTCTTGCGGTATTCGGCTAGCGTCGCCTCGCGCACAATAGGCCGGTCTTCCATCGCAAAATGTTCCTGCGTGGAGACCAGCTTTTCCGTCTTGCCGGCACTGCTGACTTCCACGCCCGTTACGTAATTGAAGCCGGCGGTGGTGCGAATGGGATAAACGTTGGTGCCGACATCGTTGCCCACGCGCCCACAGTGCTTGCGGCCATATCCCAGCGCCAGCGTGACCGAGTTATCGGCGTGCCCCGGCTGAACCTGAACGGCGGCTTCCACCGTTTGCCCGCCGTACTTGAGCGTGATCATGGAGGCGATCTGAATGTTCTCTTCCGGCCCATGCACGCCCAGCGACTTCGCGGTTGCGGCGCTCATCAGCGCGGTATTGTTCCAGACGATTTTGGTGATCGGATCCGGCGCTTCCTGCAGCCAGCCGTTGTTGGCGAACCGGCCGTCATAGACCGACCAGCTCGGCACAAAGACCACTTCCATGGCGCTCGGCGCAGGAAGCTTGGCTTGGCCGCTGATCGCTGCTTTGTTGGTCGCCAGTTTGCCTGCCGGCTCCACTTTGGTTTTGGCCACCAAGCCGTCGTTGAGAGCCTTCTTCCACTCGGCTTCCGGCAGCTTCCAGTGGTTCTTGACGATGTCGTGCGCCTTCTGATCCTGGTAACCGGTCAGCAACGCCACCACTTCGGCCGGCGTCTTGCCGCCATACAGCGCTTCGATCATCGGCTGCTGCACCGAGACCGTTCCATCGAGGGCGCGCCCATCGCTCCAGGATTCCAGATAGTGCGCCTGCGGCACGTGCCACTTGGAAACCAGCGCGGTCTCGTCTGCATGCGAACCCAGATGGATGGAAGTCGCCACCTTTTTCAGGTTGGCTTCGAATTGCAGATCGGCCGGCGCGTTGAACACCGGATTGCCGCCCAAAATAAGCAGCGTGCTGACCTGGCCTTGCCCCATCTCGTTGGCCAGTTCGCGCAAGGCCGGCACACAAGGCTTACGGCTAGTCTTATAGAACGTCACCGTCTCACCCAGATTGCCGAGCAACTCGTTCAACTGCAGCGCGACCAGGTGTGTGTGTACATCCTGCCGCGGCCCAGCCACCACAACGCACTTGCCCTTGTGCGCGTTCAATTCCTTAACCAGAGCGTTCAGCCACTTGTCTCCACCCACCACGTTGAGACCGGAAACCGCGTTCCACAACTGGGTGGCAAACTCCGGAACGTCGGCCGTGCGCATCCGCTTGCGATGGTCCGCCATCGCGCCGGTGATCGAATACTGACTTTCCACCATGTACAGCCGGTTCATGGTGGTGTCTTCTCCGGACACCCGCCGCCGTTTGGTGAACTGCTTAACGGGCAGAACGGTCGCCGTGTCCAGGCCGAGAAAATCGCTGTCCAAGGAGACCACGACATCCGCTTTGGAGAAGTCGTACTGCACTTCCATTGGCTGGCCGAACGCAATCTGCGTGGCCGCCAGCGACTGGTCGTCGTTGATGGGTTCGTACTCTACCCACTTCGCTTTCGGAAACTTCTGCAGCGCAGCCGCACGCACCGCATCGAGCGATGGCGACGTCACGCGCTCGCTTAAGAATCGAACGCCCTCACCTTGCCCCAGCTTGCCCGCGACATCTTTTGCCGCCGCGGTCCATGCATCCCAGGTGACCTTCTTGCCATCCTGCAAAACGTCGGTGGAGCGATCCGGATCGTACAAATCGAGCACCGAAGCCTGCGCAAAAGCGTTCGCCGCGCCCAGCGAGAACGGATGATCGGGATTGCCTTCTATCTTGGTAGGCCGGCCATCGTGCGTTTCCACCACCAGCCCGGTCACCGCTCCGCCATGCGGAAAGGCAGTGGCGTAGTAAACCGCTTTGCCCGGCACATATCCTTCAATGCCCTTGCTCATGGGCAGAATGTTGTGTTCCGGACGGCGGCAGGCGGTGAGGCCGGCCAAACCGAAGGAAGCGCCCATCAGCTTGAGCAGCGTGCGCCGGGAAGCGGTATCGAGCATCTCGCTCGCGCCTTCCGGAAATTCGCGATGCACCCAGTCGCGGAAGCTTGCCGTATCGGCCAGTTCGCCCAAGCTCCGCCAATACTTCTTGCCGGCGCCGCTGGTCAGTTGGATCAGGTCGGATTTCATCGGTGACACCCCGAGCAGTTGGTCGGCGGATTGATATGCTTGGCGGCGATGATCTCGCGGCCGATCTCCGCCGGATCGCGGTCCGGCACCCAATCAAGCTTGGTTACCAGCTCCGCGGGCCGGATATTCGGCGCGGGATTGCGGTGGCACTCCAGACACCAGGCCATATTCAAGGGCTTCTCTTCCTTCACTTCGATCATCTGGTCGATGCGTCCATGGCAGCTTACGCAGCTTACGCCAGCCGACAAGTGAACCTGGTGGTTGAAATAGACGTAATCTGGAAGCTTGTGGATCTGCACCCACGGAATCGGCTGGCCGGTGGCGTAACTCTGCCGGACCTTTTCCAATCGCGGGCTGTCCGTCTTCACTTTGGTATGGCAATTCATGCACGTCTCGGTGGCCGGTACCGCGGCATATGCGGCTTTGTACACGGTCGAGTGGCAGTAGTAGCAATCCATCCCCAGATTGCCAGCATGGATCTTGTGGCTGTAGGGAACGGGTTGCTTGGGAGAATAGCCGGTCTCAAGCACGGTGGGATAGCTGACGTAGGCGAACAAAGCTACGCCGCCTACTGCCAACACTCCTATCACCGCACCGGCAATCTTGAGGTATTTGTCTGACGACTTCGGGAAGATCGCAGGCATCTGTGTATTTCTATAAGCCTAGACTAAACCACACGCTGGGTGGAAACATTATTTCTACCAAAACCGTAACCAATATGCAAGTGGGATAAAAATTCTTGTCAAACCGTAATCCACTGAAAGCTGCCCGACATTCCGGCACTCCTCGGCTCGTGGGACGAAAGTTGTTTGGAGACCTCAAGGTCAGGCCCAAGCTCATGATCCTGCACAACCTGTTTTTCGTGATTCTAGCACTGTCCATCTACCTCATGCTCTATTCCTACCTGCCGGATCGGGGAAAGGCCAACCTGTTCATCGTGTTGGGGAGCATTTACGTGTTGGCCGTGTTGGCGCTGGAAACCACCATCATGCCCCTCTACGTTTACCATCCCCTGCGCCTGATGCTCGATGCCGACCACGCAACACAATGCGGCGACCGCGAGCATGAGCTGATCGACGAATCCACTATTTTGGGGGACGAGATTGGCCAGATCATGCGCTCCCGCAATGCCACCATCATCGAACTGCGCAAGCGCGAAGACGATTTAGAGCAGGCGCTGCGCAAACTGGAGGCGCAAGACCGGCTGGTCAGTCTCGGACTGCTCAGCGCCAGTGTGGCGCATGAGCTGAACACTCCGCTGACGGTCTTACAGGGATCGATCGAAAAGCTCACCGAGACCACCAGCGATACCCAGGCGCTGGAGCGTCTGGCGCGCATGCTGCGCGTGACGCAACGCCTGCGCAAGATCAGTGAGAGTCTGGTGGACTTTGCCCGCGTCCGAAAAGATCAACTGGAGCCGGTGGCGTTGCGGCCGCTGATTGAGGAGGCCTGGAGCCTGGTGGCCTTTGACGACAAGGCCGCCGAGGTCGCGTTTGTGAACTCCGCCGGTCCCGCGGATGTTGTTACGGGCAATCCGGACCGCCTGATTCAAGTGTTTGTGAACCTCTTACGAAATGCGCTCAACGCAACTCCGGCATCGGGTAAAATTGAAGTCAAGACAAGGCAACTGAACCGCAATTCCAAGCCCTGGATCGCGACCACAGTCGAAGACACGGGACCGGGCATCCCAGCCGAGGTGTTGCCGGAAATTTTTGAGGCGTTTGTGTCCACGCGGCTGGACGCGCGCGGAACGGGTCTAGGATTGACAGTAGCGGAGGGAATTGTGCACCAGCATGGAGGAATGATTTCGGCTTCCAATCGACCGGGCGGTGGCGCCTGTCTGGAAGTTGTCTTACCCGCAGCACTATGACAAACGGAACCGATCACGCTGCCGAGCAGACGCCGCTCACTGAAGGCCAGGTGGACCTGGCGATCCTGGACGACGACGCCGACTTTCTCACGTACCTGGAAGACGCCCTGCGCGACGACGCCCAATACGCCATTCGTGCCTGCCAGCGTCCCAAAGATTTGTTCGCTGCCTGCGAGCACCGCCTGCCCGACATCGTCCTGCTCGACATGAAAATGGGCGAACACACCGGAGACCGGGTGCTGGAGCAGTTGCAAGCCAACTGGCCCTCCTTGTGCGTCATCATCATCACCGGCTATCCGTCCTTTGAAGACATGCGGGCTACCTTCAAGCTGAAGGTGTTCGATTACATCGCCAAACCTTTCAGCCTGTCTCAGCTCCGGATGACCCTGCAAAATGCCGTGGAGAAATTCGGCTTCGGCCGCGCCCCGCACGATCGCCTCCGCGAGCGCCTGGGCCACCGCATCAAGATGCTGCGCGTGGAGCGCGACTGGTCTCTCAAGGAGCTGGCCGCTTTCACCAAGCTCAGCGTCTCCCAGATCAGCTCCATCGAGCGCGGCGCCAACCTGCCGAGCATTGAAAGCCTGCTCGCGCTCTCGCGCGCCTTTGACAAAAAACCGTCGGAGATTCTGGCTTACATTGATTTCTAACGAAGCCACTGTCGAACTGGTCAGCTCCTTTGTTCCGGCTGACGATGACTTGGCAGCCAAGAGCCAGGAGTTGATTCTCTCCATGCTGCGCCACACGGAATCCCCGTTCTCCCGCAAGCAGTACCGGCCCGGCCACATCACCTGCACCGCATTAATCCTCAGCCCCGACGCCCGGCGGGTTCTCCTCATGTACCATCACCGCCATTCCCGCTGGCTGATCCCGGGAGGCCACGTGGAGACGGAAGATGTGACGCTGGCCGTCACGGCCCGACGTGAGGCCAATGAAGAGACCGGCGTGTTGCTGGCCCCCTCCACCACCGCTCGGCTGGTGGGGATGGACGTCCACGGCATCCCCGCCAAGAAGCGCGAGCCCTTCCACCTGCATCACGATCTGATCTTCGCCCTGCGCGCCGAATCCGATCACTTCCACGTCACCGACGAAGCCCCGCGCATCGCCTGGTGCCGCCCGGAAGAGTTTACCAACCACGACGTGCCCGCCAGCATCGCCCGCAGCGCAGCGCGGGCGCTGGCGTACTTCGCCGAGGCGGGCCAGGCGAGTTTGGGGTTTTGAGGAGTCCGCGTCAAAAATCAACCACTCGTTCGCGCGACGCGTTGACCTACTCAGGAAGGCTGGACATCCGCCGGATGTACGACCTCGAGTCCTGGGAACCGCGAGAACCCCGTTCTGTCGAATGTCAAAATCGCCTTTAGATTGTGGACCTGCATGGCTGCCACCAGCCGGGTATCATGCGCGGGCTTGCCCATTACGCGATGCCGGGTAACCAATGCTTCCCAAGCGGGATAAATGGCCGGGGTTTCCGGCAGGAAGAGAAACATGCCCTTGATCCTCTCCAACTCCAAGGCCGCTTCAGCCGCGGTCATACCGAGGCCGTTTTCGCCGAGCGGCCGGGGCGCCACCGTCCATAGCTCGACCAGATTCTGCGCCACGATATGCAACTCCCAGCCTTGCCCAGGAAGAAGCCTGAGCGCACGCTCAGCGGGAAAGTAGAGGGGGTGATGAGGCTGTAGAGTACGGATCAGGACGCTTGTATCCACAAGCATGCGCTAAATCGGATCCGGATAAAGGTTCTCGCGGCTGATGGCTTCATCGCTCAAGAGAGGCGTTGTGCGGTCGTGGCTTTCAGCCCATGCATGAAACTGGCGCGCCCATTCGATCGGATTGGTTTTCTGCAGGTGCACGATAGAACCCGGCTGCGGCTGAGCGTGCTGCTCGGCGATTTGTTCAATCCACTGTTCTACCGTCAGTCCATAAGCTGCAGCGTGAGCTTTCAGAGCTTCCGCTTTCTCATCTGAGATTGTTATGGTGAGGTTCATCCTACGAGTCCTACCGTCTGTTTCAGCATACCGCCATTTCCAGTTACCAGTTCGAGCCGAGTGGTTGTAACATCGTTGGAAACGGCTTCCTTTCACTATGAAGAAAGCATCTACCAGGATCAGTTCCGCTAAACGCTTGAAGATCAGTGAAGCAACCCGGCAAGCGTATCGGAAACGGAATCGGAAATTGGACAGCGATACGGACTCGCCCCAACTGCCTCCCGAATATTGGAACAACGGGGTGATCGGCAAGTACTTCCGGCCCCTCAAGCGAAAACAGTAAAGGACGCCTATTGCGGCGGCCGCGCCGGATGCAGATATCCGGCCAGAAAACGGTAGATCTCCTGCCGGGATTCCTTGGCCAGCTTGGTGTCCGTCCGATTGAAGTAATGGCCGCCGGGAGCGTTCTCGTAGATCTTGTACTCGAACTTCTTGCCGCCGGCACGGAGAGAATCGATTAAGTGCTCGATCTCCAGAACGTTCACATCCTCGTCATTGCTGTTGCCGTGGATCAGCAGCGGCGTTTCGAGATCCTTGACGTGATT
>Ga0075017_100000615_pt1 | contig 20242 bp, 16 predicted proteins | sample AleBraG_ABR_2012_FD_71475 | JGI IMG/M metagenome (GOLD analysis project Ga0075017, IMG submission 71475) | Freshwater sediment microbial communities in response to fracking from Pennsylvania, USA - Alex Branch Run_MetaG_ABR_2012 | ecosystem: Environmental > Aquatic > Freshwater > Creek >... | reverse complement strand
TAGACAAACAGCAGCATGAAGGCGATCGGCATGACCGTGGTGGTGATGATGGTGTCCGGGCTGCGCCACATCATGCGCAGCCCGGACACCATCATCACCACCACGGTCATGCCGATCGCCTTCATGCTGCTGTTTGTCTACGTGTTTGGCGGCGCCATCAACACCGGATCGGATTCCTATATAAGCTACCTGCTGCCCGGCATCCTGCTCATCACCATTGCCTCGGGCATCTCCTACACCGCCTACCGGCTCTTCCTGGATATGAAGAGCGGCATCTTCGAGCGCTTCCAATCCATGCCGATCGCCCGCTCCTCCGTGCTGTGGGCACACGTGCTGACCTCGCTGGTGGCCAACCTGGCCTCGCTGGCCGTCGTGGTGCTTGTGGCCCTTGTCATGGGTTTCCGCACAGGCGCCGGGGTGCTGACCTGGCTTGCCGTTGCCGGCATCCTGATCTTGTTCACCCTGGCATTGACGTGGCTGGCCATCATCGCCGGCCTCTCCGCAAAGACCGTGGACGGCGCCAGCGCATTCTCCTACCCGCTGATCTTCCTGCCCTTCATCAGCTCGGCGTTCGTCCCCACGGACACCATGCCCGGGCCGGTGCGCGCCTTCGCCGAGAACCAGCCTGTCACCTCCATCGTGGACACGATCCGGAACCTGCTGGCCCAGCAGCCTGTTGGCAGCGACATCTGGGTTGCACTTACCTGGTGCCTGGGCATCCTTGTGCTGGCCTACGTCCTGGCCATGGCCGCCTACCGTCGCAAGATCGCCTGAATGGGCACTCCGCAGTGACAGTGGGGCAAGGGATCGGGCGGTTCTTCGCACCCTCCCCCCAAACCGGCTGACCCATCGGGGCCCACCTGGCCAGAGCCCAGGCTCCCTTGTTTACGAAACGCACTGCATTCCGCCCAGGGCAGTTTTATGCTTGGTGAAGCAAGTCACGAAACCGTTTACGTAAACCGTTTGCGCAACACCCGCAGAAGAGGAGAATTGGTGCCCACCATCAGGGATGTAGCCAGGCACGCAGGAGTGTCACCAGCCACCGTTTCCCGGGTTGTCAACGGTCTGGTGGGCTACTCCGACGCGACCCGGACACGCGTGGAACAGGCAGTTAGCGCCCTTGACTACGAGACCGACTATTTGGCGCGCGGCTTGAAAACACGTCAGACCTCCGTGATCGGGGTGCTTGCACCAATGGTTTCAGATGCGCTGGCCTCCCAGGTCATGCAAGGCGTTGAAATTGCTGCCCAGGAACGTGGCTTCGCGGTGATGTTGGGCCGCACAGGGGTCAACTCAACATTCATTGCCAGCTACCTGCGCACGCTGCGCACCTACCGGGCCGCCGGCGTCGTTCTGATCTCCGCCGTCATCACCCCTGAAATCCGTCAGCTGCTGGGTCCGAGCATCCCCGTCATCTCGGTGGCCATCAGTGATAAGTCCGGCTCGCCTACCGTGGCCATCGACGACGAAAAGGCCGCCTACGACGCCACACGGTATCTGCTCGGGCTGGGACACCGCCGCATCGGACTTCTGGCAGGGAACCCCAGCTCAATCTACGTTGCCCAGCCAAGGCTCCAGGGCTACCTGCGGGCCATGACGGAGGCCCGCTGCACACCGGTCACGGCCACCGGCACCTTTTTCTATGAAAGCGGGGCTCCGGGGTTGGCGGAATTGCTGGCGCAGGATCCGGGCCTCACAGCGATCTTCGCCGTCAGTGATGAGATGGGCGTTGCCGTGGTCAATGAACTCCAGAGACGCGGCCTGAAGGTCCCCGCCGACGTTTCAGTCCTCGGATTCGATGACACGTCAACGGCCCGGCATGTCCAACCATCCTTGAGCACCGTGGCCCAGCCATTGGAGGAGATGGGCAGGACTGCCGTCACGAAACTTCTGCGCGCCCGCAACCTGGGCCCGAAGGTCGTGGCACACCGGCTCGTTGAACGGGGCTCCACCGCACCGCCCGGCCCGCCAGGCATCCGCACCTAGGGAACCACTTCACCCCCAACCACTTCACCACCCAACGCGAGGGCCCGCGAATTCCTGCGCCTGCCGTCGTACGATCTGCCCTGCACAAAAACAAGCCACAACCTCTACACACTCCAAGGAGCATCCATGAATCCACGCCGCCGCACCTGGCATTCCGTTCTCACCACCACCGCGTCGTTGGCCATTGCCGCCGTCGCCCTGACCTCGTGCACAAGCACAGCGCCGGAGACCAAGGCGGCCAGCCCCACGGCATCGTTCGACGGCAAGGGGCCCATCAACTATGTGTCTTCCCGCGATGCTTCCGGCGCGGCCCAGAAGAGCATCGATGAATGGAATGCCTCACACCCTGACGAAAAAGTGAGCGTAGTTGAGTTGCCCGACTCCGCGGACCAGCAACGCCAACAATTGGTTCAAAACGCACAAATCAAGGCCGACACGTTCAGCGTGGTCAATCTGGACGTGGTGTGGACCTCCGAATTCGCGGCCAACAAGTGGATCATGCCCCTGCCCAAGGATGCCCTGCCCGTTGAGACGATGATTCCGGCCACGGTGAATGCCGCCACCTACCGCGACACCCTTTATGGTGCGCCCTACTACACCGACGGGGCCCTGTTCTACTACAGAACGGATCTTTTGGAAGCGGCCGGAATCGCGGCACCGCCCAAGACGTGGGATGAAATGAAGACGGCGTGCAAGGCGGTGTTGGCCCTGCCGCAGGCAGCTGGCATGTCCTGCTACACGGGGCAGTTCGACAAGAATGAGGGGCTGAGCGTCAACTTCACCGAAGCCGTTGCCTCTGCCGGCGGCACACTGGTCGACGCTGACGGCAAGGCGACGGTAGACACTCCGGCGGCAAGGAAGGGACTGTCCGCACTGGTTGACGGATTCAAGGACGGACTTTTCCCCAGTGATGCCATCACCTATCAGGAAGAACAGGGCCGCCGCGCGTTCCAGGACGGCAAAGTTCTCTTCCTACGCAACTGGCCCTTCGTGTACGCATCCTTGAGCGCCACGGACGGCTCGAGTTCGGTCGCCGGCAAGTTCAATGTCACCTCCATCCCGGGCATTTCAGGTCCCGGCGTCTCCACCCTGGGCGGGCGCAATCTGGCAGTCTCACCCTTCACCCAGAACAAGGCCACGGCCCTGGAATTCATCAAGTTCTTCACCAGCGAAGACCAGGCCGAGAAGCGTCTTGCCCTGAGCTCCCGCGCCCCGGTCTACGCCTCGATCTACTCAAATCCGGCTGTCGTGGCCAAGCGCCCATTCTTCCCGACCCTGTTGGAATCACTGGACCATGCCCAGCCCCGCCCCAAGGTAGTCCAGTACGGCGCGACAACCAAGGCCATCCAGGAAGAAGCGTACGCGGCCATTTCAGGCAAGAAGGACACGAACACCGCCTTGGCCGACATGCAGGCCAAACTCACGGCGCTTTCCTCAAAGTAACTGCGCGGCGGCCCGGTTGGAGAACTCCAGCCGGGCCCGGCCCACCAATCGGATAGGTATCCACGCATGACCCCCACGACAACCTCCCCCCTCGGGACCGTCAAAGAAACACGGGCCCCGGGCCCCCACCAATCCACTGCCCCCCTGCGGGCCAAAAAGCGACGGCTTGGCAAGGGCCGGTTGGGCGAGGGCCGCATGGCCGCTCTGCTGCTTTCCCCCACCGCCGTGGTCTTGGCCCTGGTCATTGCCTATCCGTTGATCTCCGCCATCCACCAGTCCCTCTACAGCGATCAAACAGGCATTGACGCCGATGGATTCGTCACCGAGGGGGAAACCTTTGTGGGCCTTGGCAATTACCTGAACTTGCTCTCGGGCGACGCCGGGGCCCGGTTCCTCAACGCCTTTGGCAACACCACCTTCTTCACCCTTACGACCGTTTCACTGGAGACCATCCTCGGTCTCATCCTCGCCTTGGCCATGAACAGGGCATTTCGTGGACGATCGTTCCTGCGGGCGAGCATTCTGATACCGTGGGCGGTCCCCACCGCCGTCTCGGGCCTGTTGTGGCGCTGGATCTTCCAGTCGGACGGTATTGCCAACAACCTCCTGGGCAGTGAAATCCTGTGGACAGCTGAAGGTGTGGCCTCCAAGATTGCCGTGATTGTGGCCGAGGTTTGGAAGACCGCCCCGTTCATCGGCTTGCTTGTCCTGGCCGGCATGCAGGTCATTCCCGAGGAAGTCTACGAAGCAGCAAAGATCGACGGTGCCGGCTGGTGGCGCCAGCTGGGCTCCATTACGCTTCCTTTGGTCAAACCCACACTTTTGGTCGCCGTTCTATTCCGCCTGCTGGACGCCCTGCGCATGTTTGACCTGCCGTTTGTCCTCATTGGCCCCGGCAAGGACTCCGTGGAAACCCTCTCAATGCTGGCCTGGGATGAGTCGAACCAACTCCGCTACGGGTCAGCGTCCGCCTTCGCTGTGATCCTCTTCCTCTACGTCGCCGTCGTCGCAGTGGTTTTTGTCAAGGTCCTCGGTGCGGACGTCACAGGCACCAAGGAGCTGCGGCTCGCACGCAAGAAGACCCGCTCACAGAAGGCTGGAACCGCATCATGACCATCACTGAACTCCGGTCCCTAACCCGGGCACAAAAGTCCAAGGAAATCCCCGCTTCCGGGAAGCGCCGGTGGGGCTCCTACACCGTCTACGCCGGGCTCGTGGCAATCCTGGTCTACTGCCTGGCTCCGTTCTACTGGATGGTTGTCTCCAGCCTCAGGCGAACGGTGGACATCTTCGAGAACTCCCTGTTGCCGGCACCGTTCTCCGTGGAAAACTATGTCAAGGTCTTCGACGGATCGACAATGTTTGGGCAGGCACTGTTGAACAGCCTGATTGTGGCCGGGGTGACCACCGCGGCGGCCCTCGTCATGGGCATCTTCGCCGCCTACGCCATCTCCCGGCTCAATTTCAGGTTCAAGTCACTGATCCTCGGCGTCATCATCGCCACCTCAATGTTCCCCGGCATCTCCGTCGTTGTGCCCTTGCTGAAGTTCTTCACAAACATTGGCTGGATCAACACCTATCAGGCAATGATTGTCCCGAATCTCTCCTTCGCCATTCCGTTGGCCGTCTGGAACCTCACCACCTTCATGAAGTCCCTGCCCTTCGACCTTGAGGAAGCCGCCATGATCGATGGCTGCACCAAATGGCAGGCGTTCCGAAGGGTGCTGCTCCCTTTGGCAGCACCGGGGATCTTTACGACAGCAATCCTGACGTTCATCCATAGCTGGAATGAGTTCATCATTGCCCTCTCCATGGTCAATGACCCTCGGATCCAGACGGCAACCGTCGCCATCTCGAAATTCACCGGCGCAACAGAGTTCCAGGCCCCCTTTGGGGAACAAATGGCGGCCGGCGTGATCGTCACCATCCCACTGGTGATCATGGTCCTACTCTTCCAGCGGCGAATAGTTGAAGGCCTGACATCGGGGGCTGGCAAATGACGGCCGTCACGACGGGCAACTGGTGGGATGCTGCCGTGGTCTACCAGGTGTATCCCCGGTCATTCGCTGACGGCAACGGCGACGGGATTGGAGACCTGGCCGGGCTCCTTTGGCGGCTACCCTATATTGCGTCGTTGGGAGTTGATGCGATCTGGGTGACCCCGTTTCAACCCTCACCCCAAGTTGACCAAGGGTACGATGTCAGCGACTACTGCGGCGTTGACCCGCTTTTTGGCAGCATGACGGAGTTTGAGCAGTTGTTGGAGTGCTGCCACTCCCTTGGATTGCGCGTCCTGCTCGATGTGGTCCCCAATCATTGTTCCAGCGCCCACCCCCTCTTCCGCCAGGCGTTGGCGGCAGGTCCCGGTTCGCCCGAACGGGAGATGTTCCATTTCACCGCAGGCAGTCATGACGGGCTGCCACCCAATAACTGGCAAAGCGTGTTCGGCGGGGACGCATGGACCCGGGCTTCCCCAGATTCCCCGACAGACAAGGACTGGTACCTGCACCTGTTCTCGTCAGCCCAGCCGGATTGGAACTGGCGGAATCCTGCCGTAGGAGATTTCTTTGAGGCGGTCCTGCGGTTCTGGTTCGACAAGGGAGTGGATGGCTTGCGGGTCGACGTCGCCCATGCCCTGTTCAAGGCGGACGGGCTCCCCAGTGCGCCGGCTGTCACCGCCGTCGTCGACGGGCTTCGGTCAAACCCCCTGGCCTCTGACCAGGAAGATGTCCACCAGGTGTACCGGAGGTGGCGCCATCTTGCCCAGGAATACGCACCACACCGGCTACTTGTAGGTGAGGTCAACCTTGCACCGGCCCGCGCCGCACGCTACACCCGCGCTGATGAAATGCACCAGGCATTTCCTTTTGCGTTCATCGGCTTGGGGTGGGATGCCGATTCATGGGCCCGTGTCGGAAATGAGCTGGAGAACGCACGCCAAACCCATGGTGCCGCTCCTACCTGGGCCCTGGAGAATCATGACCTGGTCCGTTCGGCCACCCGCTACGGCGGCGGCGTCGTCGGCAGTGAACGGGCGCGCGCAGCATTGCTTGCCATCCTGGGACTGCCCGGAGCGGCCTACCTCTACCAAGGGCAGGAACTTGGATTGCCGGAGGTAGACGTTCCCGAGGCCGAGCGGGTGGATCCGATGTGGAGCCGGGGCGGGGTATGCCGTGACGGGGCGCGGATCCCGCTCCCCTGGACCCGGGAGAACAACCGGAGCCATGGGTTCTCACAGGGAGAAACACCGGACGCTCCCTGGTTGCCGGTCCCCGAGGGCTGGGGGGAATTCGCCGTCGAACAGCAGCACCTTGACCCGGACTCCACCTTGCAGCTTGTGGTACGTGCCGTTGAGCTGCGCAAGAAGCTCACCGCGAGCGGCGTCTTTGGCAAGGACGACGACGTTTCCTGGGCTGTCCAGGACGGTGGTCTGCTGCTGTGCCGGCGACAGCGGAACATCTCCATTGCCATCGCCATGGGAAGCGAACGCGTGCGCCTGCCTGCCGGGGAGGTCCTCATCAGTGCCCGGCCACTGGATTCCGCCGGGTGGCTGGAGCCCGGAAACAGTGCCTGGATAGTGCAGGACTAAGTCTTGGGGCCGCCTCCGGACTGCTGATCCGGACCGGAGGCGGCCCCGGCCCGTTCAAACCCCGGTTCGGGATGCCCGCTGGCCACTCCGCATGGACGCCAGCAAGGGTTCGAAAATGGCTGTCGCAATCTCGGCGGAGCGCTCGGCGGCGTCGTCGACGTGCGTGAGGAAGTCGGCGTCCGAGGCCGGCCCGCAGAGGTCGGAAATGCCGCGAATGGAGAGGAAGGCCGCATTGTGGACATGGCATGTCTGCGCGATCGCCGCCGATTCCATGTCCGTTGCCAAGACCCCGGCAAACTGGCCGGTGATGCTCCCGGCCCGGTCCGGGCCCACGAAGGAATAGCTGGAAACGATGAGTCCCTGGTGCACGGTTTGCCCGGGGCGGTGATCGGGTGCCCCAACAACGCTTGCCTGTACCAGCGACTGTGGCACCGGGTAGCTCGCGGGCATGCCGGGGACCTGTCCCAGCACGTAGCCGAAGGCGCGGGCATCGGCGTCGATGTTGATGTGGTCTGTTCCAATCACCACATCACCAACCCTGACCCCGGCCCCCAGTCCCCCGGCGCTGCCGGCGCTGATGACCAGAGGAACAAGGGTGCGTCCCGGTTCATTGTTGGCCGCCAGAAGTGCGGACGTTGCCGCACCGGCGGCATTGACCAGGCCGATCCCGCCCTGGACAAGGAGCACACCGACGCCGTTGATGAGGGCGGTGCGGCGGGTTGCGTTGCCGACGCGTTCCGGATCACCCACCAGGGATGCCCTTTCCAGGAACGGCGCAACCTCCTCCTCCATGGCGGCAATGACGATGATCTCAATAGTGCTCACGCGAAGACCTGCTCCCAGACGGCACGCTGTGCAAGGAACCCGCGGGCGGCGTCCTGGGCGGCTTCAAGGCTGTGGTTTTGGCCCCAACCGCATTGCACCTCGTTGGCGGCCGGGACCTCCGTTGCGTTCAGGATGTCCGTGAGACTCGATTCGATCAGCTCCAGCACCTCCGCGCTGTCCGGGTCACCTTGCAGGATCAGGTAGAAGCCGGTCTGGCATCCCATCGGGGAGAAATCGATGACCGCAGCGGAATGGTTTCGCGAGTATTCAGCGAAAAGATGTTCAAGGGAATGGACCGCCTTCATCTCAAGGTGCCCTGCGTTGGGTTGCGTGAACCTCACGTCATATTTGGTGATGACATCGCCCTGCGGGAGCGTCTTGCGATCGGCAACGCGCACATAGGGGGCACTGACGAGCCGGTGGTCAAGGTTGAAGGACTCTACGTTCATGCGCGAAGGTGTCATGGTTCTGGCTTTCTTGCGGAAGGGGCGGGGCCGGGTCTCGTCCCGGCACAGAAGCTTGCCATATTTCATCCTAACGCCGCGGCCACCAAGCCATGGGGCATGCGTAACAATGGCGTTGGGGCCGTCTGCTCCAGCGGGAAATACGGAAGCAATATCTCCTTGCCTTATGTTAAATCTATACCTCACAGGGGGGCTTGCGGCAAGGCCCCCTGCACACCGCAGAATTGAGGACTAAAGCCGCAAAGCCGCCCGCCGGCGGCCCCGTGTCGCCCGTGGCCACGGCCCCGGCCACGGCCCAGATAAGAAATGATCGACGTGCCCCTGAGCAGTAGCATATTTGCCCTCCCCGACAACCTGGCCCGGAAGGCAGACCCGGAGCTGATAGGCGGCGACGAGCAGCACTTCGCCGCCGTCGCGGAGAGTCTGGCGCACTCCATTGCCGATTTGTCCAGCCGCCTCGACGCCGTACGCAAGGAACCAATCCGTCTGGGCCAGGAGGCTTTGGAACGGGACATTGAAACGCGCCGGCTGGCGGCACGTCTGCGCGCGCTGCGGCGTTTTGGCCCGGACCTGTGCCTGGGGCGGATCGTGCGGGCAGGCGACGACGAACCGGTGTACATTGGGCGGCTCGGCCTCACGAACAGCGAGGGCCGGCGCCTGCTGATCGACTGGCGCTCCCCCGCCGCCGAGCCGTTCTTTGGGGCCACCCACGCCAACCCGATGGGTCTGGTGAGCCGCCGCAGGTATCGGTGGACCCGCGGCCGGATCAGCGACTACTGGGACGAGGTGTTTGCCACGGACGCGCTGGAAGGCACTGCCGCCCTGGACGATCTTTCCGCCTTCATCGCCAGCCTCGGCAGCAGCCGCACTTCCCGGATGCGGGACGTACTGGGCACCATTGCAGCAGACCAGGACGCCATTATTCGTGCCGGGTCCCGGGGCGCATTGGTAGTCGATGGGGGCCCGGGGACGGGAAAGACGGTGGTCGCCCTGCACCGCGCCGCGTACCTGCTGTACGCCGATCCGCGGCTCGGCCACCATCGCGGCGACGTGCTGTTCGTCGGCCCGCACCAGCCCTATTTGGACTACATCGCCGATGTCCTGCCCAGCCTTGGTGAGGAGGGCGTGCAGAGTTGCACCTTGCGGGATCTGGTCCCGGAGGGTGCCGCAGCCGCGCAGGAGACCGAAGCGGCCGTGGCCCTGGTGAAGTCGTCCACGGGCATGGTGAAGGCTATTGAGGCTGCCGTACGGTTTTACGAGCAGCCTCCCCGGGCGATGGTGGTGGAGACGCCGTACGCCGACCTTTGGCTCAGTGCTGAGGATTGGGCGGAGGCGTTCGAATCGCCGTCGCCCGGCACGCCGCACAACGACGCCCGCGAGGAAGTCTGGGAGGCGCTGTGCACCATCCTGGCGGAAAAGTACGACGACGGTGACGTCCCGGAAGCCTTGCTACGGCGGGAGTTGGCGCGAAACCCGGAGCTGCTTGGCACGTTCGCCCGGGCATGGCCGCTGCTCAACTATACGGAGCTGGTCGGCGACCTCTGGAGGGTCCCTGCCTACCTTCGCCTCTGTGCTCCGTGGCTCAGCGGTGAGCAAGTCATGGCGCTGCAACGCGAGGATGTCCAGGCCTGGACCGTCGCGGACCTTCCGCTGCTGGATGCGGCCAGGCAACGCCTTGGCGACCCCGAGGCGTCATGGCGCAGGCGTCGCCAGGAGGCAGGTTCGGCCGGCGAGCGGGGGCTGATGGACCGCGTTGTTGAGGATCTGATCGCGGCCGACGACTCCGCGCTGATGGTGATGTCCATGCTCCGGGGGCAGGACATGGCGGAGAAGTTGGTTGACGGGGACGCCGTACCCGGTGCGGACCCGGATGAACTGGCAGGACCCTTCGCGCATGTTTTTGTCGACGAAGCGCAGGAACTAAGCGATGCGCAGTGGCAGATGCTGCTGCTGCGATGCCCATCCCGCAGTTTCACGATCGTTGGGGACCGGGCCCAGGCCAGGCACGGGTTTGCCGAGTCATGGCAGGAACGGCTGGAGCGGGTTGGGCTGTCCCGGACGCAGTTGACCACCCTGCGCATCAACTACCGCACGCCCCAAGAGGTCATGGAGGAGGCCGCCCCCGTCATCCGCGCTGTCATCCCTGACGCCAATGTGCCCACTTCCATCCGAAGCAGCGGCCTCCCCGTCATCCACGGATCCGCAGCGGAGCTGCACACGATCCTTGCGGCATGGCTGGCCGGGCACGACGACGGCGTTGCCGCCGTCGTCGGCACCGGCACACCCGAGGCTTTCCCGGGGTTGCCCCGGGTCCGTTGGTTGGCCCCGGAACTGGTGAAGGGACTTGAGTTCGACCTGGTGCTGCTGCTCGACCCGGAGACGTTTGGTCCCGGCATCCAGGGAGCCGTGGACCGGTACGTCGCCATGACCCGCACCACCTCACAGCTGGTCATCCTGACAACCCCGGCCACGGCAACATCCGCCCCCTGAGGGCCGCTAGGGGCGGAGTTTGGCGGGTCCGCTGGATGAATTGGCCAGGGACAGGCTCAGGAGTGAGGCGGAGTTGACCAAACCCACCCTGATGGCCGAGACCTTATACTCTCCTTCCTGGGCCGAGACATCCAACGGCTTATCCCCGGCCCACGGGTGGTCTGGCTGGACGTTGACACGGATGGAGACGAGGCTGCTGAAGGGTTTAAGGATTTTCCCCACTGCGGTGACCGCCGGTTTCAGCAGTCCCGCAAGGCTGGCCCCGAGCTTTGGAACCAGGGCGTTGGCGCCAAAGACGGTCGCGCTAAGGACATTTGTGACCACGCCGAGGGTGCCCCCCAGCAGGGCGCTTGTCAGTCCGTCAACCAGGGGAGCCTCAAGTTTCCCTAGGAGTTTTACGGAGACAATTGGTACCGGCGCTGTGCCATCCAGGAACTGGCCAAGGGTTGCGGGCCCGGCGTCAACCTCCACGGAGGCAATCGGCAGCAAGAGCCTGACGTTACTCGTTGAGGTGAAGTGAAACTTCACCGAACGGACCGCCAGCAGGACGGCATCCAGGACCTTTCCCTTCCAAACGTCAAGCAAGCTCGTGAGTTCAGTGGCGATCCTATTGAGGATGGCATCGTCCAACACAACCTCGTGGTTGGCGTTCAGATTATTCAATCCATGCTCTCCCCCTACGAGGGAGGCGATGTTGATGCGCACAGTCCCCATGGATAAATCGACAGAGAGGACGCCTTTTGAATCGGCCAGTGGTGCTGTCAACAACTTTTCAACCTCCGTCAGGTCGAGTTTCTCAAGAGTTACCTTAGTCGTGAAATTCCCAAGTGACAGTGGGGCAAGCAATGTCGACAATGATTTGACCACGGGGTTGAGCAAGGTAAACAAGCCGCTGGATATGCCCGTGGAGACTACGCCAGATTCCGCGCCGAGTGCTTCCAAACTCTCCGGCAAACCCGTATAGACCTGGGAAAGCGCACCCACGGCAGGCACCTTGGCGTTGAGGTCAATGCCAGCAATCCCATAGTCCCTGGCGACTTTGGGTCCCGCCGCCGGCCGGGGCCAGCCGCTGGCCATCTCGCAGCCGTCCACTTGTGAGGATGAGGCAACGGCGCCCACGTCCAGGGACAGGCCTGCCAAGGCGGCGGGGACCAGGTTTTCCAGGTTGACTTTTGCCGCTGTGGGCCCGGTTCCGGCCCCCTGGGCGGTTCCGGTGACGTCAACCGCGCCGGTCTGGTCGGACACCAGTCCGGCTGCGCCGTGGGCCTTGCCGTTGGGTTCGGCCTGGGACCACTGGGTGTAGGTGCCGAGCGCGCCCACTGGCAAACCAAGGCCCAGCGCCGGGGCAAGGATAGTGGAGTTGAGAATCCCCACCGGGAGTTTTGCAACATAGGTGTTGGCATCCACCTTGGACACGCTCAGATCATTGGGTATTGGCATGGTCGCGGTGCCGTCGTTGACTGCCCTGACCCCCCGCACGCCTACCAGGGTTTCGAGGTCGGTTCCTGCTACGGTTCCAGTGAGCTGGCGCCCCGACGCCTGGTTCGTGAACATCGTGTTGCTGGCGCAATCCCCGGGACTTGACGCTCCCACTCCGCCATGCGCCCACTCGTTGTCGATCCACGCCGCTTGCGTGATCGAGGTTGAGACCACGACAGCGATCACAACGGCACTTGCCAGCACCAGGAGCCGTCGTGGCCGGGTCAGCATCTGGCGTGCCCGCTTGAATTGGCGTGCCGTCATGAGTTGCCTTCCCTCCGCCGTCGGGCGGTCATCACCATGCCGCCGGCAGCCAGGAGGCCGCCGGCAAGCCAAAGAATCGGAGTGGTTTGCGCACCGGTTTGGGACAGCCCTGGCCGCCGATGTTCCGGCTCATCACCAAAGGCGGAAATTCCGATTCCCAGACGCAGATACGGTTCGTTTGGCTGGGCAAGCGCGTCCGCCGGACGCTGGAGGGTGGCCCGCAGATACCATGATGTTCCGGCGGTGAGTTCCTCCAACGGCAGGCTGACGCCTTGCTTCACCGCGGACAAGGCTTGCAAGGGAACAACCGGCTGGGCGCCGGAGGGGCAGCTCAGTGCCTGCCCCAGGCCACTGACGCCCGCCCAAAGTGAGGGGCATTTGTCGATCTCTATCTGATACCCGCCAGTGCCTGTGAGACTGCCCGTCGCCGCCAGTTGCAACGTTGAGTGTCCGGATTGCGGTCCGTCCAGGGTGATTCCTATCTGCCAGCTGTAGCTTTGCCCGGCCGCCAAGGCCGGAAACACCAGCGGATGCACCGAGGAAGAAAGGGCGATCATGCCTGGCGAACCTACTTCAGGCACAGGCTTCAGGTCCTCTGCATCTGCGGCGGTCGCCATGCCGACGTTCGCGCAGCTTCCTGCCAGAAGGGCCACCACAACGGCCGACACCAGGTTCCGTTCGAGGCGGACCGCAGCTGTTCGCGGCCCGGGAGTGCCCTTGATGATGGATGTCAACATATCAGAGCCCCCTTTGACTGGTTGTTCCCGCACGATGGTAAGAACTCATTTATGACCCCTGGCGATGTGCCGGGGTGCGTTTTGGCCAGAAGGCCCATGTCACCAGGGCCGTCAGCAGCAGCGTCGCGCTGCCAAGAAACCATGGCCCGCGCATCGCCATGACCCAGGAGCCAAGCCCGGGCACGGTGGCGACAACTTTCTTGGCGGTGGCGACACGGTAGGGCAGCGGATCCTGGCTGGTATTGGCATCGCCCTTAAGGACAAGGTCGACGTTGTTTTCCATGCCGGGAACAGGGCGAACCTCAACTACGCGGTGGGTAATCATCACCGCATAGTTGTCGGGCAATACCGCAGCAACGTCGCCGGGCTTAAGCTCGTTTGCAGGCGTTTGGACCACCAGGGAAATTGCCCCAACCGGATACTCCGGTTCCATGGATCCGGTCCTGAAGACAATAAAGGAGACCTTGAATATTGCCCCGAAAATAAGTGCAACTATGCAAAGCACCCCGGCGATCGCAATTGTTGTCAAAAGGGTTTCCCTCAGGAATCGCATGACCTTTATGCACAGACGGGCCAGCTTCCGTCGCCCCCCGGTGGAACCGGGAGGCAACGGAAGCCTGACCTGAACCGAATTGCCTGTCAAGGGAATTGCTAGCTTGCGATGCTCGTGAATCGCCACAGGGGAATTGTTTTCTTGCCTTGGATCGTTGTCGCTTCCGTCAGGGTTGAGGGAAGCGACAAGGCGAAGCAAATGTCAACCGCGGTGCCAGGTAGTGAACTCGACGCCGCGGCCAGGGAAATCGCTGGCGCACCGGTGGTGAAATCAAGTTTGGATCCGGCCGGGATCAGCTCTGCACCCCCCGCAGTCATGCCAGCGGAGTTGCAGGCAGCCTTGGAGACGCCGGTCTTGGCATGGTAGGTCAGGGCTTTGTAGAGCTCCGTGGAGTTGTCATCACTTGGATTGGCAGCCTGAACGCCCTCCGCCAATACTGCGTTCAGGGCTTTCGACCCGACGACGGTGCGGAGCTGCATCGGTGCGTACACCGTTGTGCCGGGCTTGAGGTCCTTGGCCCCAACACTGAACGTCAAGGCACCACCGTTGGCAGTCGGCTGATCAGACCACAGCTCCGCGCCCGCCGCACCCGTAAAGGTATTCTGTTGCATCTGGTAGATGCCCGTTCCGGGGTTTCCTGGGCCGTCGGCTCCGCCGGTTGAGCCAAAGACCCATTCGTTGTCGGTCCAGGCCGCGAGAACAAACGTTGCGCCGACGCCCAAGACCAAGCCGCCGGCCAGCAATGCGCGGGCCTTGGTGGAGAATCCCTTTGACTTATTCCTGCCAGTTTCGTTCAACAAAATATTTTCCCCCATAACTGAAAACCCAACCCCCATGGATGAGCAATATTGAAATCATTGGAAAAGAGATCGTTTCTTCAGAAATCAACAAGGAGAATAAATCACTATCCGCAATTAAAGTCAAATGCATTTCATGCGTCGCCCGCATTGTGACAACAAGGGATGCAGGCGCTGCCGCCACGGAATGTCTCAGCTGATGGATGATGCAGGACCCGCCGAAAGCCGTTGGCCGTGTCAAAGAAGGCTCCCCTGCCCCAACGAATAGCACGATGACTGATATTGTCCAAAGGGATAATTTGCGGGATCGGCGAAACTTTGAATGCTAATGCAATTGCCGATTTAGGGTGACCGTTCCCAAATTCCTTTGGATCTATTTCGCAGAATTCCTGCTTTCGGGCATTTGCCGTTGGCACCAGGCGCCGATTGTTGATTCGAATTGGGGCCCCTGAAGCAGGGAAAGCTGCGATTGGACCTCCCCCGCCCCCGGTTCCATTTCATTCCCCCGTGACGGGGTTTCATGCCCGCGTCAGCGGCAGGCAGCGTCATGGTCCGTCCCACTGGACCACGGACCGGCCACGCTCCCGTACCCCTGGGCCCAGCTGCAATACTTAGTCCCAGGCACGCCTCCCGCCCCAGCAGGGCCAGGGCCGGCACGTGCTTCTGGAATCGAAGGGACCTGTCATGGCCGCATGGACTGAGGCGGAACTGAGCACCACCCGCCTGACGGCGCGTGGTGTGATCCTGAGTTTGCTCGTCAGCAACCACCCCGCACAACAAACCCCGGCCCATGTGGTTCGTGCAGCCGGCGCCTTTGACATCAAGGAGTCGGCAGCACGGGTGGCGTTGAGCCGGATGGTCACCAACGGTGACCTGATCCGCACCGAGGACGGCTATGAACTCAGCACCCCACTCCTGGAACGGCGCCAGCGCGTCCTCTTTGAGGTCAACCAGGACGTCCAACCCTGGGACGGTACCTGGGAAACCGTCGTCGTGACCGAATCCGGGAGGGAGGCAAGTGACCGCGCCTCCCTGAGATCCAGCCTCTCCCGCCTGCATTTGGCGGAACTTCGCGAGGGTGTCTGGATGCGCCCGGCCAACCTCACCCGGCCCTTGTCCCTGGACGCCGCCCCCGTACTGGTGGTCCGCGGCACGCCCGCGCTGGACTCCCAACAACTCGCTGGCCGGTTGTGGAACCTTGATGCGTGGGAACACGAGTCTGCGAGGCTGCTGAAGCTTATGGACCGGGCAGGTTCGACAGTTGAACGGTTCACTGTTGCCGCAGCAATTGTCCGCCACCTGCTCACCGATCCGGTGTTGCCGCAAGAACTGACACCTCCGCAATGGAGCGCCCCGCTGGTACACCGGGTCTGGGTCCGCTACCAGCAGGAGTTCAACAGCATCCCCGAACTCCATGCGGACGACGGCGCAGCATAAACAAACAAAAATTACCTCTTGACTTCAGTTGTTTGAAATATGTAATGTGTGATGCATCACCAGACAAAGGGGTCACCATGCACACGCATGACGTCGTGAATCAATCACAGGCACTTGAAGGCCACAATGTGGCCGACGACCAGACACTCATGGACGGGCTGGTCCGCGAAGGCGCGGCCTGGGCCGTTGATGAAGTCTCAAACCTTGGCCAGTTTGCCGGCACGGCGGAAGTCCAGGACTGGGGCAGGCAGGCCAACGAGAACCCGCCCAGCCTGCGCCCCTATGACCGATTCGGTCACCGGATCGACGACATCGAGTTCCACCCGGCCTGGCACAAGCTCATGGGCAAGGCCGTCAGCGAGGGCATGCACGGCACGCCGTGGTCGGATCCCCGGGAAGGCAGCCATCTTGCCCGGACAGCCAAGTTTTACGTCTGGTCCAACGTCGACGCCGGCCACACCTGCCCCATCAGCGCCACCTATGCCTCCATTCCGGCGTTGCGGGACAGCCCGGAACTGGCTGGAATTTACGAACCATTGCTCTCCACCACCATCTATGAGCCCGGGCTCACACCGCCACTGGGCAAGGCCGGCCTGCTGGCCACCATGTCGATGACGGAAAAGCAGGGCGGCTCCGATCTCCGCGCCAACACCACCCGGGCCACGCTGCAAAGCGATGGCAGCTACCGGATCCTGGGCCACAAGTGGTTCACCTCCGCCACCATGTGCGATCTTTACCTGGTCCTGGCCCAGACAAATGCCGGCATCACCTGCTTCCTTGTCCCCCGGGTCCTGCCGGACGGCACCCACAACAACGTGAAGCTGATGCGGCTCAAAGACAAACTGGGCAACCGCTCCAACCCCTCGGCTGAAGTGGAGTACGAGAACGCCATTGCTTGGCGAATCGGCGAGGAGGGACGGGGCGTTGGCACCATCATCAAGATGGTCAACCAAACCCGCCTGGACTGCCTCAGCGGGGCGGCCTCGGGAATGCGCCGCGGTGTCACCCAGGCAGCCAACCATGCAACCCACCGCAAGGCGTTCGGCAACTACCTGATCGACCAGCCCCTGATGCAGAACGTGTTGGCCGATCTCGCCATAGAATCCGAGGCCGCAACACTTTTGATGACAAGGCTTGCCGGCGCCAATGACCGCGCCATCAGGGGGGACGACGCCGAGTCCAACTTCCTTCGCCTGGCCCTGGCCATCGGGAAGTACTGGATTTGCAAGCGGTGGCCTGCCCACGCTGCTGAGTCGCTGGAGTGCTTTGGCGGCAACGGCTTCATTGAGGAATCCCAGATGCCCCGGCTGTTCCGGGAGTCCCCCCTCAACGGAATCTGGGAGGGCAGCGGCAACGTGGCCGCCCTGGATGTGCTCCGGGCCATGGCCAAAAGCCCCCAGAGCGTGGAGGTGTTCTTCGATGAGGTTCTGCTGGCTGGCGAGAACCCAGGCATCGCCAGGGCTGTGGCCGGTCTCCGCGCCCAACTAAGCGACCTTGCCCACGCCGAAATCATTGCCCGGCGTGTCATTGAACAGATGGCCCTTGTCCTGCAGGCGTCCCTGCTGGTCCGCTTTGGCCACCCGGCCGTTGCGGATGCCTTTGTCACCTCACGCCTGGACGGTGACAGGGGCAGCGTGTACGGCACCCTGCCCACCGGCGTCGATTTTTCATCAATCTTGTCCCGCGTCACCCCCACGCTCGCCTAAGGAGAACACCATGCAGGGAATTGGAGATTGGGCCGTCAAACGTGCCCTTATCAGCGGCAACGACGTCGCGTTTGTCACCGGCGGGAAGGAATGGACGTATGGCGAGTTCAACACGCGTGTGGACAAGCTCGCGAACACTTTGCAGAACACGTTCCACGTACGCCGCGGGGACAGGATCAGCGCCGTGGTCATCAACTCGATCGAGTGCCTGGAGATCTTGTTTGCAGCCGCGAAACTGGGCGCCATTTTTACTCCCATCAACGTCCGGCTGACCAAACGCGAAATTGCCTACATCCTTGACGACCTGGGCACCGAGCTCTTGTTCGTCCACGACATGTTCACCCAGGCCCGCGAAGCCGCAGCAGAACCAGGGGTGCGGGTGCGCAACATTGTGGCGATCGGCCCCGAATACGACGCACTCATGGACACGGCAGAGGCCACCCCCGTCACACCGCAGGCAAACCCTGACGACGTCGCCGTCATCATGTACACCTCGGGAACCACCGGCCGGCCCAAGGGCGCCATGCTCACGCATGAAAACCTGCGCGCCAACGCGGCGGCACTGACCCCGTCCTTCGGTCTCAGCGCCACCGACGTGACACTGACCGCCCTGCCCATGTTCCACATCGGCGGGCTGGGGCTGCACACGCTCCCGTTCATCTATGTTGGCGCCCGCAACGTCATCCTGCAGGCCTTTGTTCCCGCCCAGGTCGCGGAAATGATTGGAAAGCACAAACCCACCCAACTGCTGTTGGTTCCCACCATGTGGGAAGCGCTCATGGCCCTGCCGGATATTGAATCGATCGATTGGAGTTCGTTGAACCTGGCCATCATCTCCGGTGCGCCCGCGTCAGTCCCTGTCCTCCAGTTCTTCAACAGCTTGGGCGTGCCGCTGGCTGAGGGCTTTGGCATGACCGAGTGCGCGCCGGGCATTGCCATGCTCGCCCCTGAATACGTTTCGAAAAAGGCCGGCTCCATTGGCCGGGCCCTGTTCGACATTGACACCCGCATAGTGGATGAGATGGACCAGGACGTGCCGGTTGGCGACGTGGGTGAACTTCTGGTTCGCGGCACCAACGTGTTCGCCGGCTATTGGATGCGTCCGCAAGAGACCGCCCATGCCCTGCGGGGAGGATGGTTCCACAGCGGTGACATGGGGCGGGTGGACGACGACGGTTTCATCACCTTGGTGGACCGGAAGAAGGACATGCTCATCAGCGGCGGAGAAAACATCTACCCCCGCGAGATTGAGCTGACCCTCTCCGAGATGCCGGGCGTTGAAGCTGTCTCCGTGGTGGGTGCCACGGATCCCAAATGGGGTGAAACGCCGGTTGCCTTTGTCATCGCAACGGGGGTCCCGTCGCTGAGCGAGCAGGAAGTCATTGATTTTGCCCGCGAACGCCTCGCCAAGTTCAAGACCCCCACCCGGGTGGAGTTTGTTGACGCGTTCCCCCTGACGGCAACCGGGAAGATCCAAAAGAACCTGCTGCGGGAGCAGTTGAACTAGGCCGTTGCCCGGGCTTAGCCGCCGGCCCGTTCCCAAGCCCATTCTCCAGGGCGAACAGGGTGGGCGACACCCGGTTTGCGGCACCGATCTTTTGGTAGATGTGCTCCACATGGTTGCGCGCTGTTTTCGGGGCGATGAACAACGAATCGGCGATGCCCTTGTTGTTCATCCCCTGGCACAGTAGCCGCAGCACCTCCAGCTCCCTGTCGGTCAGGCCGGAGGGCGATGCCCGCCGTCCGGCTTTCCCTTCCCCTGCCGCCGCCAGGATTCGCTGGCTCACATCGAGCTCGGCGCCCCTCAGGCCACGCGGATACCCGGAGCCGTCCAGGCGTTCATGATGTGCCCCGGCCACCGCAGCCACGCCCCGCAGGCCCGGCACCCGGCACCCGGATCCGTTCGCTGAGAAACGGATACATCGCCAGCCGTTCCCGCTCCATGGAGGTCAGGGGTGCCCCCTTGTCCCAGGTTTCATTGGAGACGCCCATCCGGCCCAGGTCGTGGACCCGGCCTGTGCGTCGAAGCAGCGCTGCCTCGGCCGCTTTCAAGGCGCACTCCCGCGCAGCGCCAGCCGCCAGTGCCGCAACGGCACGGAAATGACCGGCCCGCGCACAGAAAAGGTCCGCCAGTTCGGGATCAAATTGCGTGGCGCGACCTTGCTTGACCGTGGAGAGCGCAGCTGCCACTCCCCCGGCCCGAAGGTAGACCTCCACGGTGTCGGCAAGCTGGGCGATGCGCATTTCGAGCGGAATCTCTGCGCCGGGCCGCCCTTCAAGGAGCCCCTTTCCGTCCCACCGTTCAAAAGTATGGCTCAGGATTTCCAGCATCCTGGGCTCCAATCCAATCCTGTTCGCCAACTGCCCGGCAGATGTGCAGTGTGAGCGGATCAGGTCCCTGACGGCCGCGTTTGCCGTGGCGGCAAAGCGGGAGCGCCGGGCCACACGCTGCCAGGGAGGCAAGGTGGTGCC
>Ga0075017_100000614_pt1 | contig 20251 bp, 16 predicted proteins | sample AleBraG_ABR_2012_FD_71475 | JGI IMG/M metagenome (GOLD analysis project Ga0075017, IMG submission 71475) | Freshwater sediment microbial communities in response to fracking from Pennsylvania, USA - Alex Branch Run_MetaG_ABR_2012 | ecosystem: Environmental > Aquatic > Freshwater > Creek >... | reverse complement strand
CCCCCGGTGGCCGTGGCGCGGCCGATCGGCCCCTGGGAGGAGCCGGGGCCGGCGCCCGGCGAGCTCGACCGCGACATACGCTCGCGCCGTCCCGCCGTCTTCTCCTTCCTGCTGCGCCTGTCCACCGCGCGGCGCTTCGGGCGGGTCCTCTCGCTGGTGGCGCTCGACTTCGCCGCCGTCGCCCTCGCGATCTTCACGGCCCTGCTCCTCAAGGAAGCGCTCCACGGCCGCGTCGCCGCCGCCCACGATGTCCACGGCACCGAACAGTTCCTGCCCTTCGCCTTCCTGCTCACGGCCCTGCTGTTCGCCAACTCGGGCCTCTACGCCGAGCGGGCCCTGCGGCCCGGCCTGCCGCGGATCGTCGGCTCGCTGTTCGAGGTGGCGGTCGTCGCGCTGATCTTCGCGGTCGTCAACGGCGAACACTTCTCCAGCTACTACCTCTTCTACGGCACCCTGATCTTCGCGATCTTCTACGTCGCCTCGCTGCGGGGGCTGTACGACCGGGCGACCGCGACCCTGCTGCGCGCCGCCGGCTACCAGCGCCGGGCCATCCTGGTCGGCCGCGGCAAGCAGATCGCCGACGTCGCCCATGCCCTCGCCGACGCTCCGCACTCGCCGATCGAGGTGGTCGGATTCCTCTCGCCGACGCCGTTGCCGGCGAACGGCCTGCGCTCGCTCGGCACGCTCGCGGATCTCGACGCCGTCCTCGGCTCGGGCCGGATCGACGAGGTGATCATCGCCGACTCCGACTTCCCTCAGGACGCCGCCGTCGAGCTCGTCGACCAGTGCCACCGGCGCGGGATCAGGGTGCGGCTCGCCCCCTCGACGATGGAGATCCTGATCCACCGCGCCGAGTTCGTCCCCGGCCAGTCGGTGCCGCTCTTCGAACTCGGCCCGCCGGCCTTCGAGGGGATCGACTTCGCGCTCAAGCGGACCTTCGATGTCATCGGCGCGAGCCTCCTGCTGGTGCTTCTGAGCCCGCTCCTGATCACCCTGACGCTCGCCGTCCTGGTCTCCTCGCGCGGACCGGTGCTGTTCCGCTCGGTGCGCAGAGGGATCGGCCAGCGGCCCTTCCCGTGCCTGAAGTTCCGCACCATGCACACCGATGCCGAGGAGCGCCAGTCCGACCTCGAAGAGCTCAACGAGGCCACGGGGGCCCTGTTCAAGATCCGCGAGGACCCGCGGCTGACCCCGGTCGGGGGTTTCCTGCGCCGCTTCTCGCTGGACGAGCTGCCGCAGCTGATCAACGTCCTCCGCGGCGAGATGTCGCTGGTCGGCCCGCGGCCGCTGCCCGAACGCGACTACGCGATGCTCGAGGACTGGCACCGCAAGCGCTACCTGGTGCTGCCCGGCATCACCGGCCTGTGGCAGGTCTCGGGGCGCTCGGAGCTCGACTTCGACGACCTGGTCCACCTCGACTTCCTCTACCTCGAGCGCTGGTCGCTGGCGCTCGACCTGACGATCCTGCTGAAGACGATCCCCGCCGTCGTCTCGCGGCGCGGGGCCTACTGAGCGCCGAGCGTCCGGCGGCGCAGCCGGGCGGGCCCGAGGCGCGGCTGTTCGGGCCGGGCGAGGGCCCTGGCGTACACGTTCCAGGTCGCCCCGGCGGCGTCGTTCCAGCTCCAGGGCAGCGGCGCCGGCGCGGGCCGTGCGGCCTGTTCGGCGGCCGCGATCAGCGCCGCCACGTCGCCGGCGGCGACGAAGCGCGCCCGGCTGCCGAGGACCTCGCGCAGCGGCGGGCTGTCGCAGGCCACGACCGGGGTGCCGCAGGCCAGGGCCTCGACGCCGGACAGGCCGAAGCCGTCGCGCGCCGAGCAGATCACCAGCGCATGGGCGCCGCTGTAGAGCGCGGCCAGCTGCTCGTCGGGGAGCTCGCCCGTCAGCAGGACGCGCGGCAGCTCATGAGCCCAGCGGCGCGTCGGGCCGGCCATCACCAGGGGCAGGCTCCGGTCGCTCGCGGCCAGGCGCCCGATCGGGTTCCCCGGCTCCGGATGCTCGAGGCCCCCGACGGACAGCAGATAGCGCTCGGGCAGGCCCAGCCGCGAGCGCAGGGCGGCGATCTCCTCGGCGGGGCGCCTGTACATCGCGGCGTCGGCCGCCTCGGGGATCACCGATACGCGGTCGCGGTCCAGGCGCAGCAGTGCGACCGCGTCCTCGGCGACGGCCGCCGTCGGGACGATGACGCCGGCGGCACGCTGGACGGCCAGCGGACGCAGGCGCAGGCGCAGGCTCGGGTGCAGATGCTCGCTGCGGCGCTTGAGCTCGGCGACGTCATGGACGGTCACGACCATCGGGCAGGGGCTGTGGAGCATCGCACCGTCCATCCAGGGCGAGTGGAAGACGTCGGTGCCCTGGGTCCTGACGGTCGCCGAGGGCCGGTTCGTCTCGAGCACCTCGTCGTCCTGTGCCGCCGTCTCGCGCAGCGCCTTCAGCAGGCAGCGGGAGTAGCGCCCGACGCCGCCCGAGTCATACGTGGGACGGCTGTCGAGCGCGACCCTCAAGGCTCGCCCACCGTCGCCACGCCCTCCGAAACGTGCATCGCGCCAACCTATTGGCTATGGGCCGCGATAGCTACCCGTGAGAACTTTGCTGCACGGTGACGGCCGATCGGGCCCCCGGTCGCCGGCCCCGGGGCCGGGCGTCTAGCCTTGGCCGCGATGGGGCCCAGCGAGTATCACGAAGCGCTCTGGCGGGAGCTGCCCGAGGGCCTCGAGCCGGCGGCCTTCCGGCGGCGACTGGCCTTCCTGCTCGAATCCGTCGAGCCGGGCCGCCGGGTGCTCGACGTCGGCTGCGGCGAGGGCGCGTTCGCCGCCGAGCTGGCCCGCGCCGGGGTCGACGTCCTCGGCGTCGATGTCGCCGAGGAGCCGCTGCGCCGCGGCCGGGCCCGGCACCCCGAGCTCGATCTGCGCCTGCTGGGCGGCGAGTCGCGCTGGGAGCTTGCCGACTCCTCCTTCGACGTCGTCTGGGCCGGCGAGGTGATCGAGCACGTCCTCGACACCGCGGGCTGGTTCTCCGAGCTGCGGCGCGTCCTGCGCTCCGGTGGAGCGATCGTCCTCACGACGCCCGCCCTGGGGCGGCGGGAGCTGCTGGGCGCGGCCCGCTCGCGCCGGGCCTTCGCCGAGCGCTTCGATCCGCGCTCGGACCATCTGCGCTTCTACAGCCCCGCCACGCTCCGGACGCTGCTGGCGGAGTTCGGCTTCGAGCAGATCGCGATCAGCCGCCGGTGCTCACCGGGCCTGCTGGCGTGCCGGGCTGTCCGGTCGCGATTCTGAGCCTGCCCGTCCTCGCGGTCGCCCTCAGCGCCACGATGTAGTCGTTGTAGATCGAGATCGACTCGCCTTCGCCGCGGGCCAGCGATTCGGGGGAGATCAAGCCGGGGTCGAGATAGATGCCGGCCTGCAGCTCCTTCAGCGCCGCGCTCGGGTTTTCCTTCAGGTCGAAACGCCCGAGTTCGAACCAGCTCTGGGGGTTCGAGGGCTGCAGCCGGACGGCCCGCGCCAGCGTCGCCCGGGCCCCGGCCGAGTCACCGGTTTCGCCTTCGACCTTCGAGAGCGTGAACAGCGCTTCGAGCGACAGCGGGTCGGCGGAGACGGCGGCTTCGGCGCTCGCGCGCGCCCCGCGCTCCTCGCCCGCTCCGACCATCGCGAGCGCCGCTTCGCTTTTTTCTTCCGCCCGCAGCGGCTGCCACTGCGAGAAGGCGATCACCAGGCCGGCGAGGAGGGCGAGCGTCGCGAGGGCCCGCCGGGTGGCCCCGGGGCGGGCGCCTCCGAGCGGCCGCTCGAGCGCCGCGCGGCCCGGCGGGGCGCTGGCCGACGGCGGAGCGAGGGGCCCGCGCCCGGCCAGCCAGCCGGCGCACAGCAGCGCCGGTATGGCGTTGCCGGGGACGTACCAGGTCCAGTCGATCAGCGAGTGGGCGCCGAACACGACGACCAGGCAGAGCATGCTCAGCATGCCGATCCGCTCGGGGGTGTAGCGGAGCAGCCGGCGATCCTCGAGCGGTCGCCATGCCGGTCGCGCCCCCTCCCGCAGCTCGCGCCAGCTCCGCCAGCGGCGGTCGAGCGGGTGGGTCGCACGTCCCGCCGCCGCCATCCAGCTCGCCAGCAGGGCGAGTGCCAGCACCAGCCCCGCGAGGCCCAGGTCGGCGAGCGTCTGCACGATGAAGCCGTGCGCATGTTTGGCCGCCAGCGGGCCGGTCAGGTAGCGCTGCCTGGCGACGTCGTAGCCGTCGGCCCCGACCCCCAGCAGCGGATGGGCTCTGAAGACCTTCAGCGCCTCGTCCCAGTACTGCGCGCGGACGCTCGCGATCGCCGTCAGGCGGCCCGGCGTGTTGTCGACCTTCGCATGCGTGTTCGTCAGCGTGTTGAAGTCATGGGAGATCGTGCCGGTGAGGCCCCGGCTGCTGTGGATCAGGGCACCCACGACGATCAGGATCGCGACGCCCATCAGCGCCAGCAGAGCGCTCCCGGCGCGGCGCCGAAGTGCCGCCGCGGGGGGCCGGCGACCGGTCGCGAAGGAGACCGCGATCCCGACCACCGTGAGCAGCGCGACCATCGCGATGACGAGTGCGCCGAGCTCGTGGCCGGCCCCCGTGGCCTCGGCGATCGGCGGTTTTTCCGAGCTCAGGCCGGGGGTCGTGAAGTCCCAGGCGGCGATCGCGCCGGCCGCCGCCGCGCCGGCGATCAGGACCGCCGCGCCGCGCAGGCGAAGCGGCACGAGCGCGAACCACAGCACGAGGCCGAGCACCAGGACGGCGAGCGCGCCACGCGAGTAGGCGAGCAGTAGCGTCAGCAGGAGCACCCCCATCGCGGGGTAGGCGAGCGCGCTGAGCAGGGCATGGCCGGAGCGCCGCGCGCCCAGCCACATGCAGCCGACGGCGCCCATCGCGGCCGTCAGCCCGAGCGCGTTCCAGTAGCCGTACGGTTCCTTCAGCCGGGCGTATTCGTTGGCCACCGGGAAGTGGTTCGGCAGGCTCTTGGTCAGCAGGACGTAGCCGCAGATGACGGCCGAGCTGAGCACGATCGCGCCCAGGATCGCCGGCCAGCGCTCGGGTAGCAGGCGGGCGCCGAGCACGGCGGTCGCGAACACGCCGCTGTAAGCGAACAGCCGGCCGGCGTCGCGCCAGCTTTCGTCGGGCTGGACCGACCAGATGATCGAGACGGCGCTGAGCGCGGCGAAGGCGCCCAGCAGCAGCACCGGCCACAGGCCGTAGGCCGGCCGCCCGCCGCGCATGGTCAGCGTCGCCAGCGCCAGCGCGAGCCCCGAGAAGATCGTCAGGGCCATCTCGGTGCGCGTCATCGTTTCGAGATTCAGCCCGCCGGTCGCGTAGAAGGTGATCGCGCACAGGGCGCCGGCGAGCAGCAGCGTTGCGGGCCACAGGCCGCGACGCCGCTCCGCGGCGAGGCCGGCGGGCAGCCCAAGGCGCGGGCTCGCGCCGGCGGGTCTCAGCGGCGGGGCGACCCCCAGCGCGGGGACGCCCTCAGTCGATGTGCCCGCCACGCGACCGTCTCTTGAAGGCCGCGCCGCCCCCGACCAGCAGGCCGGCGAGCATCAGCCCAAGGACCGCCAGCAGGGGGGTCGGCAGCGTGCTCAGAGCCGAGGCGATGTCGGCGTGGACCACGCCGGGGTGGACGAGCTGGCCTTCGCCCAGGCTGACCGCGCCGCCGCCCGTCTGCCGGGCCCGGACGATCGCCCGCTGCTCGACGGGGGTCGCGGCGAGCGCCCCCGTCGGGGCACCCGCCGAGCCGGGCCGGCTCGAGGCGGCGGCCCGCTGTGCCTCGTGGATCAGCGACGAGCAGTCGCTGTACTCTTCCGCCGTCGCGCTCAGCTCTTTGAGGGCCTTCGAATAGGCCGCCTGCGAGAATCCGCTCGGCAGCTGGTTGCGCACGCAGAGGGCGATGATCTGCGCGCCCACGTCGGCCTGCGCGGCCGGCGCGCCGCTCAGCGCGAGCGTCGCCAGCAGGGCCGCTGTCAGGGCGGCGCGTCTCGGCGGGCGGAGGACTCTCATGGGGTGATCGCCCAACGCTACCAACGGGTGCGGGAGAGCCCGACGGTTCCCAGTGCCCGCGAGAAGCCCGCGGCCCAGGCCTCGTGGCTGTAGGCGAGCACGTCCGCGGCGCCCGCGGCGCCCAGGCGGGCGCACAGCTCGCGATCACCGGCCAGGCGCAGGATCGCGTCGGCCAGCGCCCCGACCTCGCCCCAGGGCACGACGATGCCGTTCTCCCCGTCGCGTACCAGCCCGCCCGCGGCCGCCCCGACGGCGTCGCTGGCGATCACGGCCAGCGAGCGGTTCATCGCCTCGTTTACGACCAGCCCCCACGGCTCGCGGAACGTCGGGGTTCGCACGGACGGCACGATCAGGACATCGCAGGCGGCGTAGAGGTCCCGCAGGCGCTCGGGCCCGAGCTCCCCCAGCTCGAGCACGCCCGCGCCGGCCGGCCCGCCGCCGGCGGGGCCGGCCAGCACGAGCGCCGCGTCCCGGGGGTCCAGCGCGGCCTGCGCCCAGGCGCAGCGCAGCACGTCAAGGCCCTTCTCGGGGGCGTCCCGCCCCACGAACAGGAAGCGCACGGCGGCGGCCGGCCAGCGCTCGTGAGCCGGCGGCCTGACATCGGGCGAGCGCCAGAAGTCGTTGTCCACCGACTGCGGGGCGACGTGGACGTTGCGCGCCCCGCGGGCGCTGACGTAGCGGCTCACATGCGGCCCGTAGGTGACGACGGCGTCGGCCGAGGAGTAGAGCCTGCGCAGCGCCGGGTAGCCGAGCAGTGCGACGATGCCGCGGGGGTGAGCCCACAGCGAGGCCCACAGGATCAGCGGCACCCCCGCCCGGCGCGCGCCGGCCCAGCCGGCCAGCAGCGCCAGCCTGCCGCCGGTCGAGCAGATCACGCCGCGGTGCTCGCCGGCGCTCGCCAGCCCCCACACCTGCGACGGGGCGATCTCACGGTGGGGGAAGGGGAGCTCGCCCGAGCCCTGCGGACCGCCGTGGAGCGAGCGCCCGCCGAACAGCGCCACCTCGATCCCCTCGAGCTCGTGCAGCCGCGCCAGGGCCCCGGCCCGGTAGGCCGGGACGTTCCCCGTCAGGAACAGGACGGGCTTCACCGCGTCAGGCGCCGGTAGGCGGCGAGGGTCTCCTCGCCGCAGCGCTCCCAGGTGAAGTTCTCGGCCACCGTGGCCCGCGCCCGCTGGGCGGCCTCGCGCATGCGCTGGGGGTCCGAGAGCAGCTCGTCGATCCGCTGGGTCAGGCGCTCGATGTCGCCCGGGGGCACCAGCAGGAAGCCGTCGCCCGCCGCCGCGATCTCCTCCGGACCGGGCTCGCCGCGGCAGCCGATCGCGGGGATCCCGGCGGCCATCGCCTCGATGTAGGCGACGCCGAAGGCCTCCTCGGTGGAGGGCATCACGAACAGGGTCGCCCGGCGGGCCCGCGCCAGGGCCTCGGCCGGGTCGAGCTGGCCGAGGAACTCGACCCGCTCGGCGACCTCCAGACGGTCGGCCAGCGCTTCCAGGGCGCCCCGCTCGGGCCCGTCGCCGATGATCGTGTAGCGCAGCCGGGGATGGCGCCGGCCGAGCACGGAGAGCGCGCGCAGGACGTCGGCCTGGCGCTTGCGGGCGACGAGGTGGCCGACCGTCACGAGGCTCGGCGGGCTCGCGCCGAGGCGCTCGCGCCGAATCGGCGGCAGGTCGCTGCCGAGATGCACGACGCGCGTCTCGCCGGCACCGGCCGCACGCGCGAGCTCGGCGACGCCCCGGCTGTTGGCGAGCACGAGCTGCGCGGCCCCGAGCCCGCGCCTGACGGCCGCCGCCCCCGCCGGGCCGCGCAGCGCGGTGTGCAGGACGTCGCCGCCGTGGACCGAGACGATCAGCGGAACGCCGCCGGCGGCGATCCGCGCCGCATCGCCGGCCGGCACCGCATTGTGGGCGTGGACGAGGTCGAAGTCGAAGGAGCGGCGCAGATGCCGGAGCGCGACCGCCAGCGGGGCCGCGGCCCAGCGCCCCCAGGACGGGTAGAAGCGCTGGCGCGGCGGCGAGGCATAGGGGACATGGGTGACGGACAGGCCGTCCAGCGTCTGCGCCAGCGGCTCGGACACCCTTGCCGCCAGGGCCCTGGCCGCACCGGCCGGGCCCGCGGCCAGCGAGGCCCGCGGCGGGATCAGGCGATTGAGGACGAGGACGCGGATCTCGGCTCCGGCATCGCGCGCGGCGAGCGCCTGGCGGTGGGCCCAGACGCCGAGCACCGGGTCCCGGTGCGAGGGGTAGAACTCCGCGACGACCGCCACCCGCGGCGCTGGACGGGTGCTCCCGTTCACCAGCGACCGTGGGTCGTCAGGGTCCGTTCGGCCTCCGGAGCCTTCAGATAGGGCCGTCCGTCGAGGAAGCCACGGGCCTCGGCGATCGCCTGCTCGCGCCCGTAGGCGCCCCCGGCGGGCGCGGCCCGGTGGCCGATCGGGACGGCGTCGATCACGCCGCAGCGCCAGCCCTCGCGACGGGCGAGGGCGGCCCAGTGGAGGTCCAGGCCCCATCCCATCCTCAGGTCCGGGAAGGGCAGCAGCACCTCGAAGGCGGGGGCCGCGAAGGCCGTCACCGGCCCGATCTCGACGAAGGCCGTCTCGCGCAGGACGCTGCCCCGCCGGCGCCTCGTGACGGCCCAGGCGCCGTGCGAGTCCAGACGGTGGGCCGGTTGGGCCAGGGTCAGCTGGAAGCGCTCGGCGAGGAACAGCAGCCGGTCGAGAAAGCCGTGCGGGAGCTCGACGTCGTCGTCGATCACGAGCAGCCAGTCGTGGCCCGCGGCCGGGTGCTCCTCGAGCAGCCGGTTGAGGTTCTCGAACTTCCCCCGTCCGCCCGGCGCGACGGTGTGCAGCTCGACCTCGTGGCGCGAGCTCTCGAGCTCGGCACGGATCGCCGCCGAACGCGCCCGGTGCTCGGGCCGCTCGACACCGAGGGCCAGCACCCGCCGCCGCGCAGGGGCGGCGGCCGCCGCCCGCGCAAGCGCCCGTCGACGCCCGGAGAGGATCTCGGCGCCGTCGATCAGCCCGTCGCCGAGCCGCCGACGGAGCGAGTCGAGGCCGCCGACCGTGCCGCTTGAGCCGGAGAGGAAGTCATCGCCCGAGCCCGCGACGGGCGGAGCGGGAGCCGGCGGGTCCCCGGCCAGGGCCTGGCGCAGGCGCCCGGCGCTGTGGGCGGCGGCCGTCAGGCCGGCCGGGCAGCGCCGGCGCAGGACGTGCGCGAGGCAGCCGGCCAACGTCGCGAGCTCGCGGCTGCGCGCCGGAGCCCGCCCGCGGCGGGCGTCAAAGCGCCTGGCGCCCCGGCCGCGCCGGTAGGACGCCCGGCAGAGCGCCCGCAGGCCCGCATCCGCTGGGCTGCGGCGGTGCTCGACGCAGGCGCGGGCGACGTACAGGGCCCCGCCTCCCTGGCCTGCGGCGGCGCGGCGTTCCTGCCACTCCTGCTCGTCCCCGCCGTCGGTGAGCGCCTCGTCGAACGGGCCGACGCGCTCCAGCGCCGCGCGGCGGATCGCCATGTTCGAGCCCCAGGCGAAGTTGGTGCGCGAATCCTCGGGGCCGAGGTCGAGCGTCGTGATCGGAGCCCTCTCACGGCCGCAGGAGCGCGGCGGCGAGCCCTCCAGGCGGGCCAGGATGCGCCCGGCCAGGACCTCCTCGCCGGGGTGCGCGCCGGCGGCCTCGAGCAGCGCCCCGAGCCAGCCCTCCCCGGCGGCGATGTCGTCGTCGACGAACACGATCAGCTCGCCGCCGCTGCGCCCGACGCCCGTGTTGCGGGCCACGTTCAGGCCCAGCGGCCGCTCGTGGGGCTCGTAGCGGGCACCGAAGCGCTCGGCCAACGCGCGGCCGGCCGCAGAGGGTCCGCCGTCGTCGACGACCAGGACCTCGGCGCCGGCGTCGGCGGCCTGTCCGGCGATCGATGCCAGCGCCACCTCGAGATAGGAGAGGCGCTCCCGTGTGGGGATGACGATCGAGGCGGAGGGGACCATGGCTCTCAGAGAGTCTAGGTTTGACGCCCGGATGGTCCTCTTCCTGCACAACCGCTATCGGAGCGCCGGCGGCGAGGAGCGGGTCGTCGAGGACCTGCTGGCGCTCGTCCGTGAGCGCCTCGGCGAGCCCGCCCTGCTGCTCGGCAGGGACTCGGCGGAGGTGGGGCCGGCGCGCGCCGCTCTCGGGCTGCTGCGCGGAGGTCTCGAACCGGAGCAGGTCGCCGAGCTCGTCCGCAGCGCCGGCGCCCGCGTCGTCCACGCCCACAACCTGCAGCCGCTGCTCGGCTGGCGGGCCCTGGCGGCGGCCCGCCGGGCCGGCGCCCGCGTCGTCCTGCACCTGCACCAGTACCGCCTTGTCTGCGCCGTCGGGGTCTGCTACACGGGGGGGCGGGAGTGCACGCGCTGCCACGCTCGCAACACCCTCCCCGGCGTGCGCCTGAACTGCCGCGGCAGCCGCCCCGAGGCACTGGCCTACGGCGCGGGGCTCGCGCTGTGGCAGCGCCGCCTGGCCGAGCAGGCCGATGTCGTGATCGTCCCCAGCCGCTTCGCCCGCGAGCGGCTGCGCGAGCTGGGCGCGCCGCTGCCCTGGGATCGCGTCCACGTGCTCGCTCCCCCCGTCGCCCCGGGCAAGGGACCGGGGGGCCCGGCGCCGGGGGGCCACGCGCTGGTCGTCTCGCGCCTGTCACCCGAGAAGGGCATCGATGTCGCCATCGACGCCTGCCGGATCGCCGGGCTGGGGCTGGTGATCGCCGGCGAGGGCCCCGAGCGGGCGACCCTCGAGGCCCGTGCCGCGGGCGCCGAGGTGCGCTTCGCGGGCGCCGTCGGAGCGGGCGAGCTGGCGCGGCTGAGGGCCGGGGCCTCGATCGCGCTCGTGCCCTCGCGCTCGGCCGAGACGTTCGGCCTGGCCGCGGCGGAGGCCCTGGCGGCCGGCCTGCCCGTGGTCGGGAGCAGGGTCGGGGCGCTGGGCGAGCTGCTCGAGGCCGATGCGCTCGTGGGGCCGGGGGATGCCGCCGCGCTGGCGGCGGCCATCGCCCGCCTGGCGGGCGACGGCGAGGCCGGCGAGCGGGGCCGCCGGCGGGTGGCGGAGCTGTGCGCGCCCGATCTGGTGGCCGGTCGCCTCGCGGCGCTCTATGACGGGCCCGATCGGGCATAAGCTGGCGCGATGGCGAGCGCTCGAACGGCCCTGATCACCGGGATCGCCGGTCAGGACGGCTCGTTCCTGGCCGAGCTGCTGCTCGAGCAGGGCTACGCCGTCACGGGCATCTCGCGCCGCGGCGAGGCGGGCCCGCTCGGCGCGAGCGAGCACCTGCGGGGCCGGATCTCGCTGCTGGCCGGGGACATCACCGACGCCGAGACCATGGGCGCGGCGATCGGAGGCCTCAGGCCCGCCGAGCTCTACCACCTGGCGGCCCCCTCGTTCGTCCCCGAGTCGTGGGCGGCGCCCGCCGAGACGATCCGCGCGATCGCCGTCGCCGGCGCCCAGATCCTCGAGGCGGTGCGGGAGGCCGACCCGTCGATCCGCGTCTTCGCCGCCTCCTCGGGGGCGATCTTCGGGGCGGCCCCCGAGAGCCCGCAGAACGAGCTGACCCCCTGTCGGCCGGCCAGCCCCTATGCGATCGCGAAGCTCGCCCTGCACCAGAGCGTCGGCGCGATGCGACGGCACGAGGGCCTGCATGCGAGCTCGGGGATCCTCTTCAATCACGAGTCCGAGCGCCGCCCGGAGGCCTTCGTCACCCGGCGCATCACACGCGCCGCGGCCGCGATCGCGCTGGGCCTGGAGTCCGAGCTGACGCTCGGCTCGCTGGACGCGGTCCGCGACTGGTCCTTCGCGGGCGACATCGTCCGCGGGGCCTGGCTGATGCTGCAGCAATCCGAGCCCGGCGATTACGTCCTCGCCAGCGGCATCCCCCACACGGTCGCCGAGCTCGCCCGCACGGCCTTCGCCTGCGTCGACCTCGACGTCGACTCCCACCTGAGGGTCGATCCCGACCTCGTGCGGGCGCCCGAGCCGGTGGCCAGCGTCGGCGACCCCTCGCGAGCGCGTGAAGAGCTCGGCTGGCGGCCCACGCTCTCCTTCGAGGAGCTCGTCGAGCGGATGGTCAGAGCCGACCTGCGTGCCCTGGGGTCTGCCCGCCGGGGCGATTAGACTGGCCCGCTGATGCGTACGATCGGCGTCATCGGCCTGGGCTACGTCGGCTTTCCGCTGGCCGTCGCGTTCGCCCGCGAGGGCTGCACGGTGATCGGCGTCGACAGCGACGCCCGCAAGATCGAGGCGATCGAGGCCGGCGAGCCGTACATCGAGGACGTTTCCGCGGCCGAGCTCGAGGCGGTCCGCGGCCGCTTCACGGCCGGCACCCGCTATGAGCGGCTGCGCGAGGCCGACGCGGTCCTGATCTGCGTGCCGACGCCGCTGAGCCGCAACCGTGAGCCGGACCTCGGGCCGCTGGTCGAGGCCGGCCGGTCGCTCTCGCGGGTCCTCGTCCGCGACCAGCTGGTCGTGCTCGAGTCGACGACCTATCCGGGGACCACCCGTGAGCGGCTGCTGCCGCTGCTCGAGGAGTCCGGTCTCTCGGCCGGGCGCGACTTCCAGCTCGCCTTCTCGCCCGAGCGGGTCGACCCGGGCCGCACCGACCACACGCTGCGCACCACCCCCAAGGTCGTGGGCGGTCTGACGGCGGCCTGCACCGACCGCGCCGAGGACCTCTACCGGATCGTCTGCGACGAGGTCGTGCGGGTCTCGGGTCCCGAGGCCGCCGAGCTGACGAAGCTGCTCGAGAACGTCTTCCGCTCCGTCAACATCGCCCTCGTCAACGAGCTCGCGATGCTGACGGACCGCATGGGCATCGACATCTGGGAGGTCGTCGAGGCCGCCGCCACGAAGCCCTACGGCTTCATGCGCTTCGACCCGGGCCCGGGCATGGGCGGGCACTGCATGCCGGTCGATCCCTTCTACCTGAGCTGGCGGGCGCGGGAGTTCGACATGGTGACCGAGTTCATCGAGCTGGCCGGCAAGATCAACCAGCAGATGCCCTACCACTGTGTCGCCAAGGTGCAGCGCACGCTCAACGACTCCGGCCTGCCGGTCAAAGGGGCGCGCATCCTGCTCGTCGGCGTCAGCTACAAGCCCGGCGTGGGCGACATCCGCGAAGCACCGGCCCTGAAGATCATCACGCTGCTGCGCGAGCTGGGGGCGGAGGTCTCCTACCACGACCCCCACGTCGCCGAGCTGGGGGAGTTCGGGCTGCGCTCGGCGGCACTCGAGCAGGCGCTCGCCGACGCCGACCTCGCGCTGATCGTGACCGCCCATCCCGGTGTCGATCACGACGAGCTCGCCCGCCGGGCCCGGTTGGTCGTCGACCTGCGCGGTGTCACCCGTTCGAGCGGCGCGGGCAACGTGGTCCGTCTTTGAGCTCGGCGGCGGGGGCCGGGCCGCTCCTGGGTCGCGGGGTCTCGCTGGGCGAGGGCGTCCGCTTCGGCGCCTACGTCGTCGTCCACGACGGGACCGTGATCGGCGACGGCTGCAACATCGAAGACCACGCCGTCCTCGGCAAGCGCCCCCGCCTGGCGCCACATTCGCAGGCGACCGGGACGATCGACGGCCTCGAGCTCGGCGAGGGGACGTCCGTCGGCGTCGGTGCCGTCCTCTTCGGCGGTGCCAGGATCGGCCCGCAGGTGATCCTCGGCGACCAGTCCTTCCTGCGCGAGCGCTCGAGCATCGGCGCGGGCACGGTGATCGGGCGGGGCAGCGTCGTCGACAACGACGTCACCGTCGGCGAGCGGGTGAGAGTGCAGACGAATGTCTATCTGACGGCCTTCAGCGTCGTCGAGGACGACGTCTTCGTCGGGCCCTGCGCGATGAGCACCAACGACGACACGATGAGCCGCCACGGCTCGGAGACGCCGCTGCGGGGCGTGACCCTGCGCCGTGCCTGCCGGGTCGGCGGGGGCGTCGTCCTGACCCCCGGCGTCGAGGTCGGCGAGGAGGCCTTCGTCGCGGCCGGCGCCGTCGTGACCCGCGACGTGCCCCCACGGGCCGTCGTGATGGGGGTCCCGGCGCGGGTGCTCCGCCGCGTCGGCGAGGAGGACCTGCTCGAGCGCTGGCGCTAGACGGACGGCCGGCGCTCTCAGCCGCGCGCCAGCAGGTCGATGTCGGCCCTGGTCATCATCGAGATCAGCTCCTCGAAGCTCGTCCTGGGCTTCCAGCCGAGGTCGCGCTCGGCCTTGGAGGCGTCGCCGACCAGGTGGTCGACCTCGGCCGGGCGGACGAATGCCGGGTCGATCTTCACGTAGGGCTCGTAGTCGCCCAGCCCGGCTTCGGCGAAGGCGATCTCGCAGCACTCGCGCACCGAGTGGGCCTGACCGGTGGCGATCACGTAATCCTGGGGGTCCTCGCGCTGGAGCATCAGCCACATCGCTTCGACATAGTCCCCCGCGAAGCCCCAGTCCCGTTCCGCGTCGAGGTTGCCGAGACGGAGCTCCGTCGCCAGGCCCTGCTTGATCGCGGCCGCATGCCAGGTGATCTTGCGGGTCACGAACTCCAGGCCGCGCCGGGGGCTCTCGTGGTTGAAGAGGATCCCCGAGGTCGCGTGCAGGTTGTAGGACTCGCGGTAGTTGACCGTGATGAAGTGCCCGTAGGCCTTCGCCACGCCGTAGGGGGAGCGGGGATAGAAGGGCGTCGTCTCGGTCTGCGGGATCTCGAGCACCTTGCCGAACATCTCGCTCGAGGAGGCCTGGTAGAAGCGGGCCTCGGGGCAGACTTCGCGCATCGCCTCGAGCATCCGCGTGACACCGACGCCGGTGAACTCGGCCGTCAACGTCGGCTGGATCCAGGAGACGGCGACGAAGGACATGGCCGCCAGGTTGTAGATCTCCTGCGGCTCGGAGGCACGCATCGCGTCGACCAGCGAGCGCTGGTCGAGCAGGTCGCCCTGGTGCAGGGTCAGGCGGTCGCGCAGGTGCTCGATCCGCTCGAACTTCTCCGTCGAGGCCCGGCGGACCATCGCGTGGACCTCGTAGCCCTTCTCGAGCAGCAGCTCGGCCAGATATGAGCCGTCCTGGCCCGTGACCCCCGTGATGAGTGCTCTGCGGGGCGGCATCGGCGCGAAGCTTAGACGGCGCCCTTGACCGGCCGGGCCCGCCTGCGCGCGGCCCGCTTCGGGGCGGGCACAGGCACCGGCCGCGAGCGCAGCCAGGCGACGGTGGCCGCGATGCCGTCCTCGACGCCGATCTGCGCCTCCCAGCCGAGCAGCCGGCGGGCCTTCTCGACCGACGGCCAGCGTCGCTGGACGTCGACGGCGAACGTCGGCAGGTGCCTGAGCTCGAACTCCGCCGGATCCTCGCCGCAGGCCTCCCAGATGATGCGGGCGATCTCGGCCACCGTCAGCTCGCGGGAGGCCGAGATGTTGAAGTCCTCGCCCAGCCCCGCCGGCGAGGACATCGCGGCGACGATGCCGTCGGCGATGTCCTCGACATGGGTCAGGGTGCGCGTCTGCTCGCCCGAGCCGAAGATCTCCAGCGGCCGCTGGCCGGCGAGGACCTTGTTGATCAGGTCGGGCACGGCGTGGGCGATGCCCGGTTCTGCATCCGGCACCTCGCCGGGGCCGTAGGCGTTGAAGGGCCGGCAGATCGTGTAGGGCAGGCCGTGCTCCTGGTGGGCGGCACGCACGTAGACCTCGCCCGTCAGCTTCGAGTAGCCGTAGGCCGAGAGGGGCACCGGGCAGCGGGGCAGATAGTCCTCGGGGGTCGGGAACAGCTCCGCCCGCTCGAAGACCATCGAGGAGGAGACGTAGACGAAGCGCTCGACCCCGGCCTCGATCGCGGCCCGCACGACCGAGTTGTAGAGCGCGTTGTTGACCTCGGTGAGGGTGTAGGGAAGTTTGTGGAAGTTGGCGATCCCGCCGACGATCGCCGCCAGGTGGATCACCTGCGAGCAGCCCCTGGTGGCGGCGGCGGCCTGCTCGAGCGAGCGCAGATCGCCGGTGTGGACCTCGCAGCCCTCGCGCATCCACTGGGGCGCCGGACGCTGGTCGGAGACCCGGACCTCGTGGTTCGGGTCGGCCAGCAGCCGCCGGACGACTGCGGCGCCGATCGTGCCGGCGCCGCCGGTCACCAGGACGCGGCTCACCCCGGCGCCCCGAGTGCGCTCAGCTCCGAGGCGTAGGCGAACACCTGGGCGGCGCCCCAGCAGTTCCAGGGATCGACGATCAGGCAGTCCGCCGCGGCCAGCTCGGTGATCCTGGACAGCGTTCGCGGAGCGCAGAACTCCGAGTGGTTGGCGGCCACGATCACGACCTCGGCGTCGGCCAGCGCCTCCTCGAGGGTCATCGTCGGGGTCGACACCCGGGGATCGTGGACGACGACGTCGGCCAGCTCGCGCTCGAGCAGCCGGATCAGCTTGTGGGCCAGCGAGTCGCGCTCGTCGTCGGTGTCGGCCTTGAAGGCCAGGCCGAGGACGGCCACGCGGCGATCTGCCAGCGTCCCGAGCCGGCGCTTGGCGCCCTCGAGCAGGAACAGCGGCACCGACTCGTTGACCCGTGAGACGGCCAGCAGCATGCCGGGAGCCGCCGAGCGCTCCTCCGAGAAGGTAAAGTCCTTGCGCAGGCAGGTGCCCGCGGTGAGGCCGGGCTGGGCGATGCCGCCGCGCGGATAGTCACGGTTGACGAGGTCGATCACCTCGAAGACGTTGGCGCCGTGGCGCTCGCAGTCCATCATCAGCAGGTTCGGCAGCGCGAAGTTCGTGTAGCGGAGGATGTTGGCCCAGATCTTGGCGAGCTCGGCCTGCACGGGCGTGCTCTGGACGATCGGTGCGTCGAATACGCCGAACAGCTCGGCGGCGACCTCGCCCGAGCGCTCCCCGACGCCGCCGATGATGCAAGGCAGGGTGTCGATCTCGGCCAGGAAGCGGCCCGCGGCGATCCGCTCCGGGGCATGCGAGACGAAGACCTCCTCCCCGATCTGGAAGCCGCGGTGCTTGTGGAGATAGCCGGCGACGAACTCGGTCGTGCCGGGGGCGATCGTCGAGCGCAGGATCAGCGAATGCCCGACGCCGAGCACGCCGAGCAGGTCGTCGAGCGCGGCCCGGATGTCGCGCATGTCGATCTCGATGTGCGAGAAGGACGGCGTGCCCAGGGTGATCACGATCTGGCGCGCGCCGGCGCCGTCCGCGACGCGGTCGCTCAGCTGCATGCCGCCGCCGGAGCGGACGCGGTCGAGCAGCTCCTGCGCCCCCGGCTCCTCGAAGGGCATCCGCCCCTCGGCGACGGCGCCCAGACGGGCCGGGTCGCTGTCGATCCCGATCACCCTCAGCCCTCGGCCGGCGAAGGAGAGGGCCAGCGGCAGGCCCACCCGGCCGAGGCCGACGACGGCGACGTCGGCGTTGCTCTGCGGAGCGCTCATCCAGGCAAGAGGTTAGCGGCGGGGGTGCCCCGTCAGCGCGGGGAGGGGGGCTCGGGCCGGCCGCGGCGGTGGCGCGCGTACTGGCGAGCGAAGGCCGCGACGAAGCGCGGGTTGTAGCGGGCGTAGCGTCGCCACAGCCGGCGTGGCTCGCGGGCCAGGCGATAGCTCCACTCCAGGCCGGCCCGCTGCATCCAGGGCGGCGCCTGGGCGAGCAGCCCGGCGTGGAAATCGAACGCCGCGCCGACCCCGACGAGCAGCGGGACGTGCAGGCGAGGGCGCATCCGGGCCATCCACAGCTCCTGCTTGGGCTGGCCCGTGCCGACCCAGACGACCGCCGCCCCGGAGGAGTCGATCGCCTCGATCACCCGCTCCTCCTCCTCGCCGCTCAGGGCGCGGAAGGGGGGCGAGTAGCCGCCGGCGATCGGCAGGCCGGGGAAGCGCTCGCCCAGGCGCTCTTCCAGCAGGGCCAGCGCCTGGGGCGTCTTCCCCCCGTAGAGGTAGACGGGAATCCCCTCGCGCGCGGCCCGGGCACAGAAGCCGGCCATCAGGTCGGGGCCGTAGACACGCGTGGCGGCGCGGTGACCGAGGGCCCGCAGCGCCCACACCAGCGGCTGCCCGTCGGGCACGACCAGCGTCGTCGCGAGCACCGCGGCCATCGTCTCCGGCTGCTCGGCGGCGCTCATCACCAGGTTGACCGCGGCCGCGGTGACGCTCGCCCGCCCGCCGGCGGCGATCGTCGCCTCCATCCAGTCCATGACCCCCGCGTAGTCGCTGACGGCGAGGGGGATCCCCAGCACCTCCGCGCGCTCGGGCGGCGGCGGTGGCGTGCCGGGAGGTTCTGGGGAGGCGTCCGGCGGTCCGATTGCGTGAAGATACCCGGCCCCGTGACGATCGACCTCGACTTCTGGCGCGGCAGGCGCGTGCTCCTCACGGGCCATACCGGCTTCAAGGGCGCGTGGCTGTCGCTGTGGCTGCAGTCCCTCGGCGCCCGGTTGAGCGGCCTGTCGCCGGGGCCCCCGACGGACCCGTCCTTCTACGGGCTGACGGGCGTCGGCGCGGCGATGCAGGAGACGGCGCTCGACATCCGCGACGGGCCGGCGGTGCGTGCGGCGATCGGCGCGGCCCGTCCCGAGATCGTGATGCACCTCGCGGCGCAGCCGATGGTTCGCCGTTCGCTGCTCGACCCGCTCGAGACCTATGCGATCAACGTGATGGGGACCGTCAACGTGCTCGAGGCCGTCAGGGTCGCCGGCGAGGGGATCCGGGCACTCGTGGTCGTGACCTCCGACAAGTGCTACGAGAACCCCGGGGACGGGCCCCACCGCTTCCGCGAGGGCGAGCCGCTCGGCGGGGCCGACCCCTACTCGAGCTCGAAGGCCTGCGCCGAGCTCGTCGCCGCGGCCTACCGCCGCTCCTACGGCGAGGTCGAGGGCCTGGCCCGTCTCGGCAGTGCGCGCGCCGGCAACGTGATCGGCGGCGGGGACTGGGGGGCCGACAGGCTGCTGGGAGATGCCGTCAGAGCCGTCGCGAGCGGCCTCCCGCTGCGGTTGCGAAACCCGGATGCCGTGCGTCCCTGGCAGCACGTCCTGAATCCGCTCGCCGGCTATCTGGCCCTCGCACAGGCGCTCTGCGCCGAGCCGTCGGCCGCCGGGCCCTGGAACTTCGGTCCCGCGGCCGAGGATGCACGCCCGGTCCGCTGGATCGTCGAGCGTCTCGCGGAGCTGTGGGAGGGGCGGCTGAGCTGGGAGATCGACCCGGCCCCGAACCCGCCCGAGGCCCAGCGCCTGGAACTCGACTCGGGCGCCGCCGAGGCGCGACTGGACTGGCGTCCGGCCGTCGGCCTCGACGGTGCGCTCGGGATGGTGGTCGCCTGGCACGAGGCGCATCGCGGCGGGGAGGACATGCGCTCGGTGAGCCTCGGCCAGATCGAGGCCCACTCGGGCTGAGGGCCGGTAGTCGGCGATACACGGTCGCTTTTGCGCCGGGAACGCGTGAATCGGCTCGCGGGAATGACAAGCGGGCAGCGCGCTTGTACCCTCAGCCGCCCATGAGTCCCTCCTCGTTGCGCCGATACCGTGCCGAGCGGCTCCTGCGAGGCGAGTTCCGGGGCCTGCGCGCCCGTGTCCTCGCCGCCGTCGGCGCCCGCCTGCGAGGGGCCGGCATCGAACTCGACCGGGGCGATCTCGAGAGCGCCTACGCGCTGGCCTGGCAGGGCCTCTACGCCGCGGTCCTGGAGGGCCAGGAGATCGAGAGCCCCGCCTCCTGGCTGGTCCTCGTGACGTTCAGGCGTGCCGTCGAGGAGCACCGCTCCCGCCGCCGGCCGACCCACGGGCTGCCCGCCGAGGGCCCGCCGGATGAGTGCGACCTGGCCGCCGAGCTCGACTCCCGGATCCGGCTCGGGCACATGCTCGAGGGGCTCTCCCGGCTGAGCGGGCGCGAGCGCCAGGCGGCGACGCTCTGCTACCTGCAGGGGTTCTCGCGGGCCGAGGCCGCCGCCCGGATGGGCATCGGCGAGGGGCGGATGCGCAAGCTGATGGAGGGACGGGGAGCCGGCGAGCCCGGGGTCGCCGGCAAGATCGGGGCGCTGGCGAGGACGATCGACGAGGGCACCTGGTGCGAGAGCCAGGGCTCGCTGATGCGGGCTCTGGCCTACGGCATCCTCGACCGCCACGGCGAGCGCTATCGACTGGCGCTCAGCCACCAGCGGCGCTGCCCGTCCTGTCGGGCCTACGTCCTCTCCCTGCGGGGGCTGGCCGCCGGCCTGCCGCCCGTGCTGCTCGGAGGCCCGCGGCTCGCGCTCGCCGGGCTGGCCGGCGGCGCGGGCCGCACCCGCACGGCGCTCGCCCACCTGCTGCGGCGGGGCACCGGCGCCACGGGGGCCTC
>Ga0075017_100000613_pt1 | contig 20255 bp, 18 predicted proteins | sample AleBraG_ABR_2012_FD_71475 | JGI IMG/M metagenome (GOLD analysis project Ga0075017, IMG submission 71475) | Freshwater sediment microbial communities in response to fracking from Pennsylvania, USA - Alex Branch Run_MetaG_ABR_2012 | ecosystem: Environmental > Aquatic > Freshwater > Creek >... | reverse complement strand
CGGACGACGTCCACGCCGGCGACGCGCGCGCCGGGATGCCGTGCCTGCAGCGCGGCGGTCAGCCAGTCGGGCGTGAAGTCGTCGGGGATCCGGGGGATGCTCGGGCTCACGGCGGGCATCCTGGCACGGCCCTACCGCGAACGACAGAACCGCTCCGCGGCCTCGCCCAACCCGGTGCGGAGCGTCTCCACGATGAAGTCGAGCTCGGCGTCGCCGGCGATGAGCGGCGGGGCCAGCTGGACGATGGGTTCGCCGCGGTCGTCGGTGCGGCAGATCAGTCCGAGTTCCCGGAAGCGGCCGGGGAGGAATCCGCGCAGGAGCGCCTCGCGCTCCTCGGGGTCGAAGCGTTCGTCGGTCGCCTGGTCGGGCACCAGCTCGACCGCGAAGAAGTAGCCGGCGCCTCGCACGTCACCCACGATGGGCAGGTCGCGCAGGCTCTCGAGCCGGTCCCGGAACCCGGCCTCCTGGCGGCGCACGTTCCCGAGCAGGTCCTCGTCCTCGAGGAGGTCGAGGTTGGCCAGCGCCACCGCCGCGCTCACCGGATGGCCGCCGAACGTGATCCCGTGGGCGAAGGACGCGGTGCCCTCCAGGAAGGGTTGCACGAGGTGCTCACCGCAGATGACCGCGCCGAGCGGGGAGTACCCACTCGTGATCCCCTTGGCGCACGTGATGATGTCGGGCTGGTAGTGGTAGCGCTCCGAGCCGAACATCTCGCCCAGGCGGCCGAACGCGCAGATCACCTCGTCGCTCACGAGCAGCACGCCGTAGCGGTCGCAGATCTCGCGCACCCGGGCGAAGTAGCCCTCGGGCGGCGTGAAGCAACCGCCCGAGTTCTGCACCGGCTCCATGAACACGGCCGCGACCGTCTCGGGCCCCTCGAAGAGGATTCGCTCCTCGAGCTCGTCGGTGATCGTCTTCATGAACGCGGCTTCGTCGTGCTCGAGCGGGTGACGGCGCCGATTCGTGTTGGCGATGTGCGACGCGCCGGGGACGAGTGGTTCGAACGGCTGCCGCAGCGCGGGGATGCCGGTGACCGCGAGGGCCCCGAGCGTGGTGCCGTGATACGTGGTGCGGCGCGCGATCACCTTGTGGCGCAGCGGCTGCCCGATCCCCTTGAAGTACTGCCGCGCCAGCTTCCAGGCCGACTCGACCGCCTCGGACCCGCCGGTGGTGAAGAACACCCGCTCGAGGTCGCCCGGAGCGAGGCGCGCGAGCCGCTCGGCGAGCTCGATCGCCGGGGGGTGCGCGAAGTTCCAGATGGGGAAGTAGGCGAGCTGTTCGGCCTGTGCGCGTGCTGCCTCGGCCAGCTCGCGGCGGCCGTGACCGACCTGCACGGCGAAGAGCCCGGACAGCCCGTCGAGCATCCGGTTCCCGGCCGCATCCCACACGTAGCAGCCGTCGCCCTTGACGATCACCGGGACGAGGCGCTCCTCGCCGAAACCGCCCAGACGGGCGAAGTGCATCCAGAGGTGCTTGTGCGCGAGCCGCGACAGCTCGACGGGGTCGTCGATCGGGATGCTCATCGGGTCCCCCAGGTGTAGGTCTCCTTGCAGATGCGCAGGTAGGTGAAGGTGTCGGTGCTGCGCACCCCCGGGATCCGGCGCAGCTCGCCGTTCAACAGGGCGAGCAGGTCCTCGTCGTCCTCGCAGACGACCTCGACGAGCAGGTCGTAGCTGCCGGCGACGATCACGAGGTAGTTGATCTGCGGCAGCGCGGCGACGACGTCGGCGGTCTCGCGGACGTCGCCGTCGACCCGGATCCCGACCATCGCCATGCGCCGGAACCCGAGCGTCATGGGGTCGGTGACCGCCACGATCTGGGTGACCCCCGTGTCGACGAGCCGCCGGACGCGCTGGCGAACCGCAGCCTCGGACAGCCCCACCTCCTGGCCGAGCTGGGTGTAGGGGAGTCGCCCGTCGCGCTGGAGCGCCTCGATGAGGCGCTTGTCGATGTCGTCGAGCACGACGGGCGGGACCGGAGCGGGGGCGGAGGAGCTCATGGGACCAGGATGCTCGCGCGCCGGCCCCCCGTGCAAGGAATTCGTTGCTGGGGACCTCCGGGACAGCGGTATCGCTCGTGGTGAGGCTCGAGAACACCGGATCGCCGACCTAGTCTCGGGGCATGCGTGCCGCGCCCCTCGCACCCGGGTACTCCGAGACGCCGCTGTGGCACGAGGCCACCGCAGCCGGGCGTGCCGCCCGGCCGATCGCGTCGGACCCGTTGCCCGCCGAGGTCGACGTCGTCGTGGTGGGTGCCGGGTACTGCGGTGTGGCCGCCGCAGCCGACCTCGCGGCCCGCGGGCGGAGTGTGCTCGTGGTGGAAGCCGACGAGGTGGGCACCGGCGCGAGCACGCGCAACGGCGGGATGGTGATCCCCGAGCTGAAGCTGGGGCCGGCCGCGCTCGTCCGGCGCTACGGCGCTCCCGGCGACGCGTTGGCGCGGACCGTGCTCGACGCCTACGACCACCTCGAGCACCGGGTGCGCGACCTCGCGATCGACTGCGACTACTCACGCACCGGTGGGCTCCTGCTCGCCCACCATCCGGCTGTGCTGCCGGGGCTGCGAACGCTCGCACGCGAGTGGACGGAGTTCGGCGAGGACGTGCGGTTCCTCGACGGCAACGAGCTGAGTGGCGAGATCGGCAGCCACGAGTTCCACGGCGCCGTGCGCTTCGCGAAGACCGGCGCCGTGCATCCGGCCCGTCTGCACGAAGGGCTGCTCGCGCACGCCGAGGCCCAGGGCGCGCGCATCCATGGCTGCACGCGGGTGCTCGGCATCGAGACCGCCACCTCACCCGCCGGCACCTCTGGCGGGCGCATCGTGCGCACCGCACGGGGCGACGTGCGCGCCGGTGACGTGCTCGCCGCGGTCAACGCGTACGCCGACGGAGCGTTGCCGCCGCTGCGCGACCGCGTGCTGCCCGTCGGCAGCTTCGTACTCGCGACCGAAGTGCTCGATCCCGACCTCGCGGCCGCGGTGCTGCCGACCGGTCGCATGTGCTTCGACACGCGGCACCTGCTGTCGTACTGGCGGCTCTCACCCGATGGCCGCCTGGTCTTCGGTGGCCGCGCCAGCCTGTCGCACACCACGGTCGCCGAGGCGCGCGACGTGCTCTACGAGGCGATGCTGCGGGTGCACCCGCAGCTCGCCGGTGTACGCGTCACCCACGCGTGGACGGGCAACGTCGCAGTCACCGTGGATCGCATGCCGCACGTGGGGCGGTTCGACGGCGTGGCGTACGCGACCGGCTGCAACGGAACCGGCGTGGCCCTGGCCACGTGGCTCGGGGCGCGCGTGGCCGCCTGGATGAGCGGCGACGAGCCGCCGCCCCCGTTCGCGCAGCTCCAGTTCCGGCGCGTGCCGTTCCGATCGGCGCGCGCGCTCTGGATGCCACCCGGTGGGGCGGTGCTCCGGGTCGCCGACCGCTACGGGCGCTGAGCCCGAACGGACGCGTCGGTCGCCACCCGGAGACGCGGGCCTCAGGCGGAGACGACCGCGGCGAACCCGGCGAACGCCTCCACGTAGCGGTCGATGTCGGCGTCGGTGTGCTGCACCGAGATCGTCCACTGCTCCTCGTCACCCGGGGTCATGAAGACGCCGCGGTTCACGATCCACGGGTAGGACGCCTCGTAGAAGTCCATCCGGGTCTCGAGGAAGTCGCGGTAGTTGAGCAGCGGCTCGGGCCGGTAGGACACGCAGCCCTTGGCGCCGAGGTCGTTGGTGTGCGCGGGCAGGCCGTACTCCGCGATCGCCTTCCCACAACCGTCCGCGAGCCGGGTGCCCAGGTGGGCCAGGTACACGTACGCATCGGGCGTGAGCACCTCGGTGAGCGCGGCGAGCCCGGCGGCCGCCGCGAGTGGGTTGCCGTTGAACGTGCCCTGCTGCGCGGCGCCGTGCTCGATCACGTCCATGACGTCGGCCCGCCCGCCGAAGGCCGCGAGCGGTGTCCCGCCGCCGATGGCCTTGGCGAAGCACGCGAGGTCGGGTTGCACGCCGTAGCGCTCGATGGCGCCCCCGGCCGCGATGGTCGCGCCCGACTTCACCTCGTCGAAGATCAGGACGACACCGTGCTTCGTGCACAGCTCGCGCACGCGGTCGAGGTAGCCAGGCTGCGGCACCACCACGCCGATGTTCATCATGACCGGTTCCATGATGAGACACGCGAGCTCGCCGCCGCGCTCGTCGAGCATCGTCGCGAGGGCGTCGACGTCGTTGAACGGCACCACGAGCGTGTAGTCGGACAGCACCGCGGGGATGCCCTTCGACATCGGGGTGGAGGCCGGCTGGTCGCGTCCACCGATGGCGTCGGCGTTCGGCACGACCGAGAACATCACCGTGTCGTGGTGCCCGTGGTACGACCCTTCGATCTTCAGCACCTTCTCGCGCCCCGTGGCTGCGCGCGCGATGCGCACCGCGTCCATCGTGGCCTCGGTGCCCGAGTTCGCGAAGCGGACCTTGTCGAGGTGGAAGCGACGGCACAGCTCCTCGGCGAGCGCGACCGTGGTGGGGGTGGTCGTCGCGAAGTGCGTGCCGGAGCGCGCCGCGCGCTCGATGGCCTCGACGATCTTCGGGTGCGCATGGCCGGTGACGTTCACGCCGAAGCCGCCGTGGAAGTCGAGGTACTCGTTCCCGTCGACGTCCCACACGTGGGCGCCCTGTCCCCGGGCGAGGTAGAGCGGGTACGGGTCGTTCGCGTGGAACGACGATGCGACGCCCATCGGCAGGTGGACCATCGCGCGCTCGTGCAGCGCGGCGGACTCGGGAGTGCTCGCGATGAGCCGCTCGTTCTCCTCGTTGGCGATGCGAGCGGCATTGGTTGCGAAACGGTCGGTCATCACTGGCTCCTTCACCACTTGACCATGACGTGCTTGAGCTCGGTGTAGTGCTCGATGGCGTAGATCGACATGTCCTTGCCGTACCCCGACTGCTTGAAGCCGCCGTGCGGGAGCTCCGACACGATCGGGATGTGGTCGTTCACCCACACGGTCCCGAAGTGGAGCTTCGCGGCCATGCGCATCGCGCGGCCGACGTCGTGCGTCCAGACGCTCGACGCGAGCCCGTAGTCGACGTCGTTGGCCCATTCGAGCGCCTGCGCCTCGTCGGCGAAGCGCTGCACGGTGACCACCGGCCCGAACACCTCGCGCTGCACGATCTCGGAGTCCTGGGCGGGGCCGACCACCACGGACGGTTGGTAGAAGTAGCCCGCGCCGCCGACCGCCGCGCCACCTGTCGTGACCTCGGCGCCCGCGGCCACGGCGCGCTCCACGAAGCCCACGACGCGTTGCAGCTGCTCCGCCGACACCACCGGTCCCATCGCGGTGTCGGGATCGAGCGGGTCACCGGTGACGATCTCGCCGACCGCGGCAGTGAGCGCGTCGACCAGGTCGTCGTGCACCTTCGGTCCCGCGAGCACGCGGCACGGGGCGGTGCAGTCCTGGCCGGAGTTGTAGTAGGCGCCCTCGGCCAGGTTCGCGACCACGGCCTCGACGTCGGCGTCGTCGAACACGATCACCGGCGCCTTGCCCCCGAGCTCGAGGTGGACGCGCTTGAGCGAGTCGGCGGCGGCGCGCGCGATCGCCTTGCCGGTGGCGACGTCGCCGGTGAGTGACACCATCGCGACATCGGGGTGTGACACGAGCGCGGCGCCCGCCGTCTCCCCGCGACCGGTGACGACGTTGAACACGCCCGCCGGCAGGATGTCGGCGGTGATCTCGGCGAGGCGCAGCGCGGTGCGCGGCGTGAGCTCCGATGGCTTCAGCACGACCGTGTTGCCGGCCGCCAACGCAGGCGCGACCTTCCACGTGGCCATGTTCAGCGGATAGTTCCACGGCGCGATCGACGCGACGACGCCGAGCGGGTCGCGCCGGAGGAACGAGGTGTGCTCCTCCTGGTACTCGCCCGCGGCGCGGCCCTCGAGGAACCGTGAACCGGCGGCGAAGAACCGCCAATTGTCGAGGAGCAGGTCCATCTCGAACTCGATGATCGAGACGGGCTTGCCGACGTCGGCGACCTCGAGCGCGCTCAGGTGCTCCATGTCGGCGGCGATCGCGTCGGCGACCGCCCAGAGCGCCTCGCTGCGCGCGCGGGGCGTGAGGCCCCCCCACTCGGGGAACGCCCCGGCCGCGGCCGCGACCGCGTCGTCGACGTCGGCGGCGCCCGCGGACGCGACCTCCTCGATGACCTCGCCCGTCGCGGGGGCGAGCACCGGATCGACGGCGCCGTCCGCCGCCGGGACCCACGCACCGCCGATGAAGAGTTCCCGTGCCATTGGCCGTCGGCCTCCCGTGCTTCCGGGCTCTGGTGCAGAGCCTTCGTGACCTTGCGTGACCTTGCGCGATCTTGCGCGATCTTGCGCGATCTTGCGGCCAGCTGCGCGGTTTGGCATGCTATCCGCCGCCAGCAGGCTGATATCCCATGGTATCCGTAGTGAAACACGATTGTCACGACGAAGTGCAATGCTGCACCGATTCCGTCCGTCCGCCGAGAGGACGACGGTCCGGTACGACGAGGGGAGCACCAGTGGGCGAGACCGTGACGTCGGAGGACCATGCCCAGCCCCTCGACAAGGGCCTCAAGGTCGGGGCGATCGGCCTGGTGTCCGCGGTCGTCATCGGGGTGGCCTCGACCGCCCCGGGGTACAGCCTGGCCGCGTCCCTCGGCTTCGTCACCGGGGCGGCCGGATCCCAGGCGCCCGCGATCCTCTGGCTCGCGTTCATCCCGATGCTCTTCATCGCCGCGTCGTACTTCTACCTGAACCGGGCCGATCCCGACTGCGGCACCACGTTCACCTGGGTCACGCGGGCGATGGGACCGATCCCCGGCTGGATCGGCGGCTGGGCGATCATCGTCGCCGACCTGCTCGTCATGCCGAGCCTCGCGAGCATCACCGGGATCTACTTCTTCCAGCTCTTCGGCGCCGACAACCTCGCCAACAACAAGTGGTGGGTGATGCTCGTCGGCGCGATCTTCATCCTGCTGATGACGCTCATCTGCGTCATCGGGATCGAGCTCAACGCGCGCATGCAGTTCTTCCTGCTCGCCGCCGAGGTGACCGTGCTCGTGGTCTTCGCCGTGGTCGCGCTCTACAAGGTGTACGCCGGCGACCTGCCGCACTCGGTCGATCCCTCGTTGTCGTGGCTCAACCCGTTCGCGATCAAGGACTACAGCGCGCTCGCCGACGGCCTGGTGATCGCGGTGTTCCTCTACTGGGGCTGGGACACCGCGGTCACGGTCAACGAGGAGACCAAGGACGCGAAGCGCACACCCGGGCGCGCCGCGCTCCTCTCCACGGTCGTGCTCGTGCTGGTGTACGTGATCGTCGGGATCGCCGCGCAGGCGGTGCACGGAGCGTCGTTCCTCACGAACCACTCCGACGACGTGCTCAGCGCCACGGGCAACCTCGTCCTCGGGTCGCCGTTCGACAAGTTCCTCATCATCGCCGTGCTCTCGTCGGCGGCGGCCTCCACCCAGACGACCATCCTGCCGGCCGCGCGGAGCCAGTTGTCGATGGCGGCGCACCGCGCCGCACCGACCTGGTTCGGCAAGGTCGACCACCGGTACCTGACTCCGGCGAACGCCACCTGGTTCTTCGGCATCTTCTCGGTGCTCTGGTACGTGGTGCTGCAGTCGCTCAGCGACAACGTGCTCGGCGCCTCCATCCAGGCCGTCGGCCTCGCGATCGCCTTCTACTACGGCCTCACCGGCTTCGCGTGCGTCGTGTACTTCCGCAAGTCGATCTTCACGAGCGTGAAGAACTTCCTCTTCGTCGGGGTCGCGCCGTTGGTCGGCGGCGTGATGCTCTTCTGGATGCTCTACAAGGCCGGCTCCGACTACGCGCAGAACACCACCGACTACGGCTCGGTGTTCGGGATCGGGATGTCGTTCGTGATCGGGATCGGTCTGATCCTGCTCGGCATCCCGTTGATGCTCGTGTGGTGGATGCGCGCGCCGGCGTTCTTCCGTCGCGGCCGCGACCCGTTCCCGCGCCCGGAGCCCGACGGCACCGGACCCGAGGCGCCGCCGATCCTCGGCGTGGGCCCGATCCGCGACGACGTACCGTTGGACGAGGCGGGCGTGTTCAGCGCCGACACCGCGACGGAGGAGGGCGACGATGGCCGGTGAGATCGTGGTCGGCTGCGACGGAAGCCCCGGGTCCCGCGCGGCGCTCCCGCACGCAATCGAGCTGGCGCAATCGTTCGGCGTCCCACTGGTGCTGGTGTTCGCCTACGGGCAGAACCCGGTCGGTGGCCGCACCGGCGACCTCAAGCGCGCGGTGGAGGACCTCGGAACCGAATGGCTCGACGAGGCCCGTGACGCGGCGCGCGCCGCCGCGCCCGGACTCGTCGTCGAGCGCGAGCTGGTCGACGGGCGAGCGGCGGAGTCGCTGGTCCTCGTCGCCGATCGCCTCGACGCCCGGATGATCGTGGTGGGGGCGAACGGCTTCGGCCAGCTCGTGAATTCGATCATCGGGTCGGTCACGTCCCGCGTCCTGCAGGACGCCACGGTGCCGGTGCTGGTCGTCCCGCCCGCGCAGGACTGACGCTCCGAGCCGGCGCGCGTCGCGCGTCGGGCGAGGGCCCACCGCGCCCGCCGGGCCCGGTCGGCCGTCGTGGGGGACGGACGGCTGACCGGACCCTGTGGGAGCCAGGTCAGGCGCTGGCGCCGGACGACGACGCGGCACCCGAAGGCGCCCGGCCACCGGCGGGGGCGGCACCGAAGCCGTCGATGGTGCTCGTGACCTTGAAGCTGCTGTCGAACTTCAGCGTCACGATCGTGCCATCCGCCTTCTTCACGTGGGCCTCGTACGCGGCGCCCTCGTTGTCGGTCTCGACGCGGATGATGGTGCCGTCGGGGATCGCCGCCTTGGCGGCCGCCGTGACCGAGTCGGCAACGGTGCCGGTGAGGAGGGTCTCACCCGGTCCGTTGGTCAACGTGCTCGGGTCCTGGCCCTGGGCGGGGGCCTGGGCCGTCGCTGCGGTGCCGCTCGACGAGGTGCTCGAGGACGAGTTGTCCGTTGCCGCGCTGGCGATGCCGGCGCCGCCGAGCACCGTGCCGGCGACGAGGGCCGAGGTGACGATCCAACGCCTGGTGCGTCCGTGCTGGTCCATCGGTTCTGCTCCTTGGTAGGGGCCGTGGGGGCCTGTGGTGCACCCGGGTTCCGGGTGCGGGAGCAGTGTCGAGGCCGAGGTTCAGAGCAGCGCGAGAGCCGGGCAAGAACGCGCCGCGTGCCCTCAGGCCGGGCTCAGGAAGCAGTGGATCACGCGAAGCGCGACGGCAGGCCGGCCTCGACGCGCAGCCCGTCCATCTCCGCGGTGAAGCGGGCGCGCAGTGCCGACTGCTCGTCGGCCGGCGCGAACGACGCGTCGACGGCGCCGAGCGCGAGGTCCTCCATCGTGTCGAGGTCGTACCCGAAGGCCCGTGCGATCTGCTCGTAGTCGTCGCAGATGGTCGTGCCCATCATGCCGGGATCGTCGGAGTTGATCGTCACGTGTACGCCCGCGCGCCGCTGCGCGTCGAACGGGTGCTGCGCGACGTCGTCGATCACGTTCGCGATCACCACGTTGCTGATGGGGCACACCGTGAGCGCGATGCCCGCCTCGGCGACGCGTGCGGTGAGGTCGGGATCGTCGAGCAGGCGAAACCCGTGGTCGATGCGCTCGGCCCCCAACTCTTCCACCGAGACGCGGATGTTGTCGACCGGGCCGTCCTCACCGGCGTGGAAGGTGCGGCGCAGTCCCTGTGCGGCGGCGAACGCGAACGCCGGTGCGAACTGGTGGTGGTCGACGCCGCGTTCGGTGGAGTCCCCACCCACGCCGATGATCTCGTCGCGATCCTGCTTCGCCGCGAACTCGACCACCTCCATCGCGGCCGCGCCGCCCGCGGGCTTGTCGACGTCCATCACGATGCGACACCGCACGTCGAGGTCGTGGTGCGCGTCGGCGAGGCCCGCGCGCATGCCGTCCCACAGCGTCTCGATGGGCACGCCCATGGCCGTGGCGAACCCGGGCGACACGAACATCTCGCGATAGCGCACCCCTGCGGCGACTGCGTCCTCGCAGGCCTCGTAGGTGATGCGGCGGTAGGCGTCCGCAGTCGTGAGGCTCTGGCAGATGATCCCGTAGACCGCGAGGAACGAGTCGAGATCGTCGAAGCGGAACAGCTCGGCCGGGTCGTCGACGGGAAGCGTCACCCCGTGCTCGCGCGCGAGGTCGGCGATGGTCGCCGGGCGCGCCGCGCCCTCCACGTGACAGTGCAACTCCACCTTCGGGAGCCGGCGGGCGAGTGCGGGGACGTCGACAGGCGGGTCGGCAGTGGTCACGATGGGGCTCCTTCGAGCAGTTCGGCGAGCACGCGACGGTACGCCACGCTCAACTTGTCGGATGCGGCGTGGACCTCGGCGCGGGTGTCCGCGGGCAGGCTCATCGAGTGGTACGCACCGAGCACGGCGAGGTCCTCGGTGAGCACGTCGTCCTCGTACGCGATCAGCGCGGCGAGCCCCGCCGGCGACTCGTCGTACCCGCGCCGCGCCATGAGCTTGTAGACGCGCGTCGAGCCGTCCTCCTCGGGCTGGCACACGAACAGGATCGCGAGCCGGGCGCCGGTCATCGGGAAGTCGAGGGTGAGGTACACCGCGCACGGCGGCCGCCCGACCTTGGTGAGCACGTGCGGCTGCACCAGGGGGTGTTCGCCGGTCGCGACGCGCGGGTCGTCGTGATTGCGGTACGGCGCGCGGTACACCGTGCGCACCTCCCACCCGTCGCGACTCACCTCGTGGTGCGACACCTCCTCGGCCTCGGGTGTGCCGAAGGTGCCCGGGTGCACGAACGGGAAGTGCGACGCGTCGAGGAAGTTGTCGGTGAGCTGGACCGCGCTCACCGCCGTGCGCCGCGGTTCGTTCCAGGCCCGGGTGCAGACGGGATCGTCCCATTCGGGGAACTCGTGCAGGTCGCAGACCGGCGGTTGCGGCGCCAACCACACGAGGCCGTACCGCTCGGTGAGCCCGGCCGGAGGAGTGAGGCACGCCCGTGGCGGGATCCGGTCGGGCCCGTCACCGGCGGTGCGCAACGACGGGATGCGGGTGGCCTTCCCGTCGGCGCCGAACTCCCAACCGTGGTACGGGCACACGAGCTGGTCACCGGCCACGCGACCCGCGCTCAACGGCGCGAACCGGTGCGGGCAGCGGTCGACGAACGCGACGAGCCGTGCCTCGATGCGCGCGACCACCCAGTCGATCCCCAACAGGCGGACGCGCACCGGGTCGTCACCGATCTCCGACGCCATCGCCACGGCGTGCCAGCCGCGCGCGAGCGCGACGGTCTCGTTGCTGATGAGTGACGTGGCCACCGGCGCCAGGATCGCGGTCGCTGGTCGCGTGATCGTTGCCGCCGTGTTGCCATCGGGTGACGGGGCGAGTTCACAGGATCGAAACAGGCTCGGGTCAACAAAGTGTTGAATCCCGCGACAGGCTGGCCGCCGTGGAGGTCTCACCCGATCAGCGCCGGCTCGAGACGCTGCTGCGCCTGTTCTGGCACCCGGTCTGCACCCTCGGCGAGTTGGCCGCGGCGCGGCCCCACCCGCTCGCCGTCGAGCTGCTGGGGTGTCGCTTCGCCGTCGCGGACATGGGCGCGGACGTGGGTGCCGGCGACGTCACGGAACCAGCCGCCGAGATCCTGGCCGTGCCCGATCGCTGCCCCCACCGGTCGACCCGCTTGTCGGTGGGCTGGGTGGAACCGGGTGCGATCCGGTGCGCATATCACGGTTGGGCCTTCGATCGCACCGGCCGGTGCTGCGAGATCCCGGCCCTCGGTGGCGAGGCAGCGCCCGCGCGGGCCGCGCTCGAGTCCGTCGAGGCGCGGGTCGAGCACGGACTCGTGTGGTTGCGGCTCGACCCTTCCGCCGGCACGAGGATCCCGGCTCACCCGGCGTTCCGGGACCCCACCATGAAGGTGCTGGAGGGCGCGCCCTACACGTGGCCCACGGCCGCGCCCCGTCGCGTGGAGAACTTCGTCGACCTGTCGCACTTCGCGTGGGTGCACGACGGCACGCTCGGCGACCGCACCCAGCCGGTGCCGCCGATCCCGGCGGTGCGGCGCGAGGCGGCCGAGCTGCGCTTCGAGTACGACCCGCCCGACCTCGTGCCCGAGGACGAGGCCCTGTTCGGCTTCTCCGAGTACCGGATGCCGGTGCCGTGCACGGTCGACATCTCGTTCCGCCTCGGGTCGGGTGCGCACCGGCGGCTCTGGATGACGGCGTCGCCGCTCGATGCGGGGCGATGCCGCACCTTCTGGTCGGTCGCGCGCGACGACGACCACGAGGGCGACGACGCCGAGTACCTCGCCTTTCAGGACCTCGTGCTCCGGCAGGACGAACCCGTGGTCTGCAACCAGGACCCGCCCGAATTCCCCCTCGAACCCCTGGAGGTGTCCGTGCGCACGGACCGAGTCTCGATCGAGTACCGCCGCTGGCTGCGGGAGCTCGCGACCGCGGCCGAAGGCCCGGAGGGCGGTGCCGCGGTGCACACCGCGCTCGCCGCCACGTTCCCGGCGGAGGTGGTGTCGTGAGCGCGGTCACGGTCCTCGCGGGCGGACGGGTGCTCGACCCCACGACGGGGCGCGACGAGGTCGCCGACGTGGTGGTGAGCGAGGGCGTGGTCGTCGCGATCGGCCCGGGCGCGGGTGCACTCGTCGCGGGCGAGCCCGGAGCACGCACCGAGACCGTCGACTGCAAGGGGCTGCTCGTCACGCCCGGGCTCATCGACCTGCACGTGCACGTGTACCCAGGCCTCGGCGACTTCTGCCTCCACCCCGACCGCGTCGGCGTGCGCCAGGGCGTGCCGATCGTGATCGACGGCGGCACCAGCGGCTCGGCGACCTTCGGCCTCGCCCGCAAGTGGATCGACGACCCCGAGGTGCAGACCAAGGTCCTGTCGTTCCTCGACCCGTGCGCGATCTACTTCGCCACCAAGGACTTCATCTGCCACAAGCTCGAGATCGCCAACGACGAGCGCAACCTCGACGTCGACCTCGCCCGCGCCACGGTCGCGGCCAACGAGGACGTGATCGTCGGCATGAAGGTGCGGGTCTGCTCCACCGACGACCCCGAGCACTCGCCGTTCCTCGACGCCGCGAAGGAGGTTGCGGGGGAGCGGCCGGTCATGGTGCACCTCGGGCGCTTCCCGTTCACCCCGACGATTCCCACCTCGGTGCTGCTCCGCGAGCTGCGCGGCGGCGACGTCATCACGCATGCGTTCCGCGGCGCGTCCGGCGTGTTGGGTGAAGATGGGGCGGTGACGCCCGAGTTCCGTGACGCGGTCGACCGTGGAGTGTGCCTCGACATCGGGCACTCGGGCACCGATTTCCGCATCGCCACTGCGCAGCGGATGTTCGACCAGGGCTACCTGCCCACCACCATCTCCACCGACCTCAACGTGTTCAACGTCGACCATCCCGTCGTGTCGCTCGCGGAGACGATGTCGAAGGTGTGGGCCCTGGGCGTACCGTTGACCGACGTCGTCGCGATGACCACCGCGGCCCCGGCCACGGTCGTGCACCGTGAGCACGAGTACGGCGTGCTCGCCGAAGGGCGCGGTGCGGAGGTGTCGGTGCTGCGCATCGAGGAGGGCGAGCACGAGCTCTCCGACGGCTACGAGACCATCCGCGCCGAACGCCGCCTCGTGCCCGTGGGTTGTCTGCGGGCCGGCACCTGGATCGAGGCCGACGCCGCGTGAGCGCGAGGTCGTGAAGTCGTGAAGCCCGCACCCTTCGACTACATCGTCCCGGCGACCGTCGACGACGCGGTCGGTGCGCTCGCCGACGACGACGACGCCAAGGTCATCGCGGGCGGGCAGAGCCTCACGCCGCTGCTCGCGCTGCGGTTGGCACGGCCCACGGTGCTGGTCGACGTGGGCCGTCTGCCCCTCGCAAGGATCGAGGTCGACGCCCACGTGCTCGAGATCGGCGCGCTCGTGCGGCACCGGGTGTTGGAGACCGATCCGCTGCTCGCGCGGGAAGCGCCACTGCTGCCCATGGCCGCGCGCCACATCGGCCACGTCGCCATCCGCAACCGCGGCACGCTCGGCGGTTCGGTGGCGCACGCCGACCCGGCGGCCGAGCTGCCGGCCGTCCTGCTCGCGCTCGACGCCGACGTGGTGGTGCAGGGCGCCGCCGGCGTGCGGACGGTACGCGTGGTCGACCTGTTCGAGGGCTACTTCAGCACCGCACTGGCGGCCGACGATCTCGTCGTGTCGGTGCGGGTGCCGCGTGCCGGCGCTGCCGACGCGTGCGCGTTCGAGGAGTGGGCCCCGCGCCACGGCGACTTCGCCACGGCGGGGATCGCCGTGGTCGGCTCCTTCGCCGACGGCACGTGCACGCGCGTGCGAGCGGCGGCGCTGGGCGTGGGCGCGGTGCCGGTCGACCTCGGCGGCGTGCTCGCCGAATCCGGAGTGGCGGGTGCGACCGCGCCGAGCGCGGCCCTGGTACGCGCCGTCGCGGCGTCGGTGCGGGCCGAGTGCGCGGGCGACGACGACCGCGCCGAGTTGGTCGGCCTGCTCGCGGGCCGGGCCGTCGCCGCGATGTTCGGACGGGCCCCGACCGCTCGGGCAGTGGCGTGATCGGCGACCGCGCGCTGCGCACCGAGGACGAGCGCCTCCTCACCGGGCGCGGCCGCTACCTCGACGACCACGCCGTCCCCGGGCTCTGCCACGTCGCCCTGTTGCGCAGCCCGTTCGCCCACGCGCGCGTCGTCGGCATCGACGTGAGCGCCGCGCGTTCCGCCGCGGGTGTCGTGGCGGTCGTCACGCAGGAAGACCTCGACGCGCGCGGCGTGCGCAAGCTCGGCCACCTGCTCTCGCTGCCGGGGCTGCAGCCGTTGGAGTGGGGAGTGCTCGCCGAGGGCACGGTCCGCTTCGTCGGCGAACCGCTCGTCGCAGTGGTCGCAGAGTCGCGTGCGGAGGCGGAAGACGCGCTCGAGCTCGTCGAGGTGGAATGGGACGAGCTTCCCGCCGTCGTCGGCGCCGAGGGCGCGCTCGCCGACGACGCACCGCTGCTCTACCCCGAGTGGGGCACCAACGAGTTCCTGCACCTCGAGGCCGTGTCGCCCGGGTTGGCGGACGCGATCGCTCGGGCGCCGCACGTCTTCACCGAGACGTTCGAGAACCACCGAGTCTTCGCGTTGCCGCTGGAGGGCCACGGCGCCCAGGCGTCGTTCGACGGGGCGCACGGCCGGCTCACGTTGCTCGCGTCGTCGCAGCAGCCACATCAGTTGCGCACCGTCGTGGCCGAGGTGTGCGGCCTCACCGAGGCGACCGTGCGCGTCGTCGCGCCCGACACCGGCGGCGGCTTCGGCAACAAGCAGCACTTCCTGCGTGAGGAGTGCCTCGTCGCGCTGCTCGCGATCATCACCGGGCGCACGGTGCGGTGGTCCGAGGACCGCACGGAGGCACTCGTCGCCTCCGTGCACTCGCGGCCGCAGACCCACCACGTCACCGTCGCGCACGACGACAGCGGCCGGGTCCTTGCGCTCGACGTTCGGGTGATCAGCGACGTCGGCAACCCGGTGCTCTACTTCTCGGGCATCGGGCCGTCGCTCGTGACCGTCGGCGCGCTGTGCGGCGGCTACGACATCCCCGAGCACGGCTTCACGTTGTCGTGCGTCGCGACGACCACCTGCCCCATCGGCGCGTATCGCGGGTTCGGTCAACCCCAGGCGCACTTCACCACGGAGCGGGTGATGGATCGTGTCGCACGGCGCTGCGGCCTCGACCCGGCCGAGGTGCGGCGTCGCAACCTGTTACCCGACGCGCCCCGCCCGTTCGTCGCCCACGGCGGCGCGCGCGTCGACGTCGGACCGTTGGAACCACAGCTCGATCAGCTGCTGGACGAGGCGGGCTATTCGGCGTGGCGGGATCGGCAAGCAGCCGCACGCGCCGACGGCCGCCACGTCGGCATCGGCCTCTCCGCGCTGGTGCAGGGAACCGCCCCCACCCAGTGGGGCGTGGCCGGGCGCTTCGGCTCGTGGGAGACCGCGATCGTGTCGGTGCTGCCCGACGGCACGGTGACCGTCGGCGTGGGGTCGAAGTCACAGGGCCAGGGGCACGAGACGGTGTTCGCCCAGGTGGCCGCCGACGCGCTGGGCATCGATGTGTCCCACGTGACCGTGCGCGAGGGCGACACGGATCACGTGCCCTACGGCATGGGCACGTGGGGGAGCCGCAGCGCGGTGATGGGCGGCGGCGCGGTGCTCACCGCCGCGAACCGGGTGAAGGAGAAGATGGACCGCCTCGGCGCAGCCATGGCGCCCGGTTCGGTCGACGGCCGCGGCGAGATGCCGACGCACCATGCGATCGCCGAGGAGGCCTGGTGGCACACGCACCGTCTCGTCGCGGGCGAGGAGCCCGGGCTCACCGCCACCGCGGTCTACACGCCCGGTGGCACCATCCCCGTGCCCGACGAGCACGGGCACACCAACTTCGACGAGACGTTCGGTTCGCACATGACGATGGTGGTGGTCGAGGTCGATCCGGCGACCGGCCACGTCGAGGTGCTCGACGCGGTGCTCGTGTCCGACTGCGGGGTGATGATCAACCCCACGCTCGTGGAGGGTCAGCACGTCGGCGGGTTCGCCCAGGGGCTCGGCAACGTGCTCCACGAGGAGATCCGCTACTCCGACGAGGGGCAGCCCCTCTGCTCGACCCTGCTCGACTACACGCCGCCCCTGGCCTCGGACGTGGCCGACCTGCGGATCATCCACCGGGAGACGCCGTCGCCGACGGCCGGCGGGTTCCGGGGCGTGGGCGAGGCGACGATCATCGCCACCCCGGCCGCGATCGCCGGCGCAGTGGAGGACGCGCTGGCTCCGCTGGGGGTGACGGTCACGTCGACGCGGCTGCAGCCACATCACGTGCGGGCGCTGGTGCGCGGCGCGGGCTGGACGCCCGATCCGGCACGATTCGCGGGCCTCGCCGAGTGACCCCGGTCATCGATCTCGACGACCCCGGCGCGGCGACCGGTCTGGTCGACGCGCTCGGCGCTCACGGGCACGCCGCGGTGTTCGGGCACGGCGTCGAGCCCGAGGTCGTCGACGCGATGCGCGCGACCGCGCGGGAATTCTTCGCACTCCCGCGCGACGAGAAGGCACTCGTCGAGTTCGACGGCACCGGTCACTGGCGAGGCTGGCAACCGGTGATGGAGGGCAGCGCGCTGTACGGCGGCGCCGAGCGGCCGACCGAGCTGCTCGAGCGCCTCGAGGAGAACCTGTGCCCGTCACAGGGTGGGGCCGACGCGCCGGAGAACCGTTGGCCGGCGCGGCCCCGGCAACTGCGTGCCGCATGGTGCGCGTACCACGACGCGGCATTCGCGCTCACGACACGGCTGATGGCGGCACTGGTGGGTGCGCTCGACGCCGACGATCCCGGGCTCGACGCCTGGTGCGGCGACCAGTGGTCGAATCTCGTCGTCAACCACTTCCCACCGCTCGACGAGGAACCGGAACCCGGCCGGGTGCGCGTCGCACCCCACACCGACCACGGCGGCCTGACCGTCCTCTGCGCCGACGACGCCGTGGGCGGCCTGGAGGTCGGCGACGATCGCGGCGGGTGGACCGCCGTCGTGCAACCGGAGGGCGCCCTGTTGGTGCAGGCCGGCGATCTCCTCGAGCGCTGGTCCGGCGGTCGCCTCCGCGCCACGCCGCACCGCGTGGTGAACCCGCCGCGCGGCTCGGGCGAGCCCAGCCGACGCCTGTCGATCGTCTACTTCCACCAACCGCGCCTCGACTTCGTCGTCACCCCCGTGACCGGCGATCGCTCGGCCTACGCCCCGGTCCCGGCGGGTGACTACGTGACGGACCGCCAGGACGCCTACCGCCGCGGCGACCCCTCGTCCGGCCGACCTGGCGGGTGACCGTCCGGCGGCGGGCCGGGACGAGTCCCGGTGCGGGCTGTCGACGGGAAGGCCGAGCGGGTGGGGGTCAGCGCTCGGCGGCTGCGGCCGCGTACGTTCCCGAGCGCCCGGCGCCGGTAGCCTGAGGGGTTGGGACGGCAGCCGCCGTCCTGAGACGCCGAGGAGGCTTGTATGGGCGCCGAGAGCTTCCAGAAGCGTGAGCGGGAACGCAAGCGCAAGGCCCGTGCCGCCGAGCGGCGAGAGCGCCGTGAGAACCGGTCCGAGCAGCCCGAGGACGAGACCGAGCCGGTCGACACCGACGCGCTCATGGAGCAGTTCCGGGTGCTCAGCGAGAAGCACAACAGCGGCGAGATCGACGCCGAGACCTACGAGACCGAGCGCACCGCCATCTTCGAGCTGCTCGGCCTGATGTAGCCGGCTCGCCGCGGCGACGGCGCCGCGACATCCACCCGATCGCGCCTGCCTCAGAGGGCCCACGGTGGATACGGTGGGCTCAGCTCCCTGCTCGCCGGACAAGTGGTCCGCCGACCGAGGACCCATCGGTCGTGCACCATGGTGAGAACCAGCGACGCCACCCCGGCCGGAGGGTGGATGCTGGCTGCCGGCGCCCCGGTCCTCGAGACCGGCGGAGCGGATCCGTCGGCCTTCTCGAAGCGGCCGGTGCTCCTCGCCGTCGCGAAGCGAGGGCTGCCCAACGTCATCGAGGCGACGATCATCCCGGCGATCATGTTCTTCGTGCTGGTCTCCACGAGCGGCGCGACCGTCGCCATGGCCGCGGTCCTCGCGTGGGGATGGAGCGCCGTGCTGCGCCGCGTGGTGCGGCGACGCCGGGTCCCGATGATCCTCGTGCTCGCGACGGTCGGCCTCACGGTCAAGACTGCGGTCGGCCTCCTGCTCGCCAGCACCTTCGCCTACTTCCTCCAGCCGATCGCGACGGCCGCCGCGCTCGCCGGCGTGTTCCTCGTGTCGGTGCTCGTCGGCAAGCCGGTCATCGCACGGGTGGCCCACGACTTCTGCCCGATCACGCCCGAGGTCGCCGCTCGTCCTGCAGTGATCCGGCTCTTCGCCGGGCTCACCGTGTTGTGGGCCGGCGTCCACCTGCTCACTGCGGCCGCCACGCTCGGTCTGCTCGTAAGCCTGCCGGTGCCGATCTTCGTGCTGCTCAAGACGGTGTCAGGTCTGGGCATCACGTGCGCGGCGATCGTGGTCACCGTGTCGTGGGCCCTGCGCACGGCGCGTCGCGAACAGCTCGTCTTCGCTCTCGCCTGACGGCTGATGCTCCCGGGCGCGGCTACCGTCCGCGTATGACCGAGTCCGTGAGTGTCTTCCGCGACATCGCCGCCTCTCCCGACCAGTTGTGGGCGATGGTCGCCGACGTGACCCGTATGGGCGAATGGTCTCCCGAGAACGAGGGCGGCGAGTGGCTCGACGCGGCTGCGACCGCGCGGCCCGGGGCAAGGTTCCGGGGCCGGAACCGTCGGGGCAAGCGGTCCTGGAAGACGGTGTCCACCGTGCTCGAGGCCACCCCGGGACGGGCGTTCTCGTTTCACGTCGCCGCCGGCCCGGTCAAGGTCGCCGACTGGACCTACACATTCGAGCCCACCGCGAACGGATGCCGCGTCACGGAGACGTGGACCGATCGGCGTCCGGGCTGGTTCAAGCCGGTGGGTCACCTCGCCACCGGCGTGGCCGATCGCGCGTCCCACAACCGTGCCGGGATGGAACAGACTCTCGCGGCGCTCGCCGCCGTCGCGGAGCGGTCGACGTCTGCGGGTTGACCTGCACGAAGGTGGGCTCACGGGCTCGACGCGGCGCTGAGGGACTTCTCGTCGTGAGCGTCCGGTTGGGGCGATGACTGTCGTACCCGTCTGTTTGGATGCGTTCGTGAGCAGGTTCCGTGATCGCTGCGACGAACTGAGGTGTTGGGACACCGAGCGGGTCCAGGCCCATCGCGCGCGTGCGATTCGCGAGAAGCGTCGCTGGGAGATGGAAGAGCTGGCGGCGACACGGGTGCTCGACGAGCGTGATGCGTTGGCGAAGGATCAGCCGGCGCGAGACGGTGAGTCGGAGAGCTCGGCGAAGCGTCGTCGGGAGACGGCGAAGAAGTTGGAGCGTCTGCCGAATCCGGGGAACGCAGCGATGGACGGTGAGTTGTCGTCGTCGCAGTTGGAACCCGCGGCGAATCTCGCCGACGAGGATTCCGATGCGGAGATCACCGAGCGCGCGAAGGCAGCGTCGCCAGTCGAGTTGCAGAGGATGGCACGCGAGGCGCGACAGCGCGCGTCGCGGGAGGATTCGGTGCGGCGGCGGAATCGGCGGTCGTTGCGGAAGTGGCGTGACGACGACGGGTTCCTGTGTGGC
>Ga0075017_100000612_pt1 | contig 20259 bp, 18 predicted proteins | sample AleBraG_ABR_2012_FD_71475 | JGI IMG/M metagenome (GOLD analysis project Ga0075017, IMG submission 71475) | Freshwater sediment microbial communities in response to fracking from Pennsylvania, USA - Alex Branch Run_MetaG_ABR_2012 | ecosystem: Environmental > Aquatic > Freshwater > Creek >... | reverse complement strand
AAGATTCCGAGCCGCTTCTGACTTAGTAGCGTCGCGGCAAAGTGCTCCAGATCTTCGAAGGGATCGAAGCGGAATCTTGCTTTCCCTTTTTTGTCGCGCTCACGATTGGTCAAGGCGTAGTCAAGGCCGAGCTCGGAATCGGAGAAGGCGGGGACAAATACGGGTACATTCTTTTTGTACGCCGACTTCAGAATGCCGCGCTCTTTTTCTTGCTTGGCCAGATGCGCTCCGATGGCCCGGTTCAACTTATAGGAGCACATTACTTCCTCCGCATCCCAGGCGCTGAATACGGCGTGCATCACGCGCTCCACGTCGTCCAGGTTCTGTTCAGGTTCGAGAGTGTCATAAACGCGGTTGTATCCGGCCTCGTAGAGTTCTTCGTCGCTGAGCTCTGGATTGTGGCGGAAATGAGCGCGCCCGGTCGCTTCGACCAGTCCATGCGCCATCAGCGCGCCGGTGGAGACGATGGCATTCACGATGCCGCGATCAATCAGCTCGGAAATCACCAGGCCCTGCTTGGCTACGGTCATCGCTCCGGCCAGGGTCATGACTACGAAGCATTCCTTGTCGCGGGCCATGGCCTCTAAGACGTCGGCGGCTTCGCCGAGTTGGCGTCCGGTGAAGGCGGTTTTCGACATGGCGCGCACCAGACCGTCGATGGAGTGAATCTTGCCGAGATCGAGCGGCTCGAGCGGAATGAGACGGTCGGCTACCGGGTTGTGCAGCTGGCGATCGATGCCTGCGCCCTCGTGATGGCCATCATGATGAGTGCCGTGCTTGGGGAGACTTTTGTGCTTCAAGGACGAACCTCCAGAATGAAAACCAATTTTGTTCGAAGAAACAATTTACTAGAAGTGCGGGCAACGCGGTGGAATGGCTTTCACATTGCCGTAACAATCCTCGCAACAATCGCTGATGCAGCGGGCACTTTGATATCCTAGAGCGCGTGTGAAGTCACACCGTGCGGTGGCATAGACAATACCCTATAGAGATTGTCATCCCGAGCAAAGCGAGGGACCCCTATTCCATCCTCGCATTTTGCCGCGAGTAGGGGTCCTTCGCTCCGGATGACGACCTTCATCGACTCTGGGAGAACAAGTGCCCGATAAATTCACCGTCGCCCTGATCCAAATGGCGTGCGGCCCCGAGCCCGCGGACAATTTGGCCAAAGCGCTCGATCGTATTGCGGAGACGGCACGTAACGGGGCTACTGTTGTCTGCTTGCCCGAACTCTTTCAGACGCAGTATTTCTGCCAACGCGAAGACGCGGCCCTGTTCGATCTCGCGGAGCCGATCCCGGGCGCCACCACAGAAAAGCTCGCTGCCGCCGCGCGGCAGAATAAAATCGTATTGATCGCGTCGCTCTTCGAAAAGCGCGCGCCCGGTGTCTATCACAACACGGCCGCAGTCTTTGATTCGGATGGACTGCTGCGGGGCATCTACCGCAAGATGCACATCCCCGACGATCCGCTCTACTACGAAAAGTTTTACTTCACCCCGGGCGATCTTGGCTTCAAGGCCATCGACACTTCCGCTGGAAGACTGGGCACGCTGGTTTGCTGGGACCAGTGGTATCCCGAGGGCGCGCGGCTTACGGCTCTGCAAGGGGCCAGCATTCTGTTTTACCCCACGGCCATCGGATGGCATCCGGCGGAGAAGGCCGAATTCGGCGGGGCGCAGCACGATGCCTGGCGCACGATCCAGCGGGCGCACGCGATTGCGAACGGCGTTTATGTCGGCGTGGTGAATCGGGTTGGTTTTGAGACGGGCGACATCCGCGGGAATTCCGTGCCGGGCAAGGGCCTCGAGTTCTGGGGAGGATCGTTTTTCTGCGATCCCTTCGGCCGCGTGCTGGCGGAAGGGTCCCACGACAAGGAAGAAATTCTGCTGGGCGAAGTGGACCTGCGTCACCTGGAAGACGTCCGCCGCAACTGGCCTTTCTTGCGGGACCGCCGCATCGATAGCTACGCTCCCATCACCAGCCGTATGCTGGACGGAGAGTGATCGGACATGAAAATGGCCAGATCATCCCCTCCTCGCGCCAAGCTTTTACCTGCCACCCAGGGCTACCGCATGCCCGCTGAGTGGGAACCGCATGAGTCCACTTGGCTTGCCTGGCCGCATTTTCGGGGCGACTGGCCGGGTAAGTTCGAGCCGATTCCGTGGGTCTATGCGGAGATTGTGCGGAACCTGGCACGGCATGAGCGTGTGGACCTGATCGTGAATACACAGGCTGCGGAACAGAGGGCAAGGGCCATGCTGGAGAAGGCCGAAGCGCTCTCCGACAACGTTTGCTTTCACCCCTGGCGCACGAACCGCGTCTGGGTCCGCGATTCGGGCTGCATCTATCTGGTTCCGGCAACCGGTCATCGCGATCCGCGCCTGCTCGCGGTGCATTTCCAGTTCAACGGGTGGGCGAAGTATTCAAATTATGAACTCGATGAAAAGATTGGCGGACGCATGGCGAAGTCGGCAGGCGCGCGTGTGGTGCGTCCGGTTTCCGGTGACCACCGCGTTGTGTTGGAGGGTGGATCGATCGACGTCAACGGCTGCGGCACTCTGCTGACTACGGAGGAATGCCTGCTCTCCACCACGCAGCAGCGCAACCCAACCATGGACCGCGCCGCGTATGAACAGCTTTTTGCCGACTATTTTGGTGTGCAGTCGGTCATCTGGCTCGACAGCGGCATTGCCGGCGACGATACGCACGGACACGTCGATGACATCACCCGCTTTGTTGCGCCCAATACCGTGGTCACGATGATCGAGCAGGATGAGCGGAGCGAAAACTACGTGGCCCTCCATGCCAACCTGGGCCGCTTAAAAAATGCCCGCACTTCTGACGGACAGAGACTTGAGATCGTTGAAATTCCGATGCCGCATCCGGTCGTGTTCGAAGGCCGCCAGTTGCCTGCCAGCTATGCCAATTTTTATATCGCGAATGGCGCGGTGCTGGCGCCGGTCTTCAACGATCCGAACGATCGTATTGCGCTCAACACGCTGGCTGAACTTTTCCCTACGCGCGAGATTGTACCGATTTGTTCTGGCGATCTGATCTGGGGATTCGGCGCGCTGCACTGCATGACGCAACCACAGCCGGTCAAAACGTAGGGACAGCCGCCCTCGGCTGTCCAGCGAGGCGAAGCCTCGCTCCTCCTTAGATCGTTTACACTTTTACCTGTGAACGCCGAGATCATTGCGGTGGGGTCGGAGTTGCTCACGCCCCATCGGCAGGACACGAACTCGCTCTACCTCACCGAAAAACTGAATGAACTGGGCGTTGAAGTGCGCTTCAAGTCGATTGTCGGAGACGACGCCGAGGGACTCACGGCGGCGGCTAAACTGGCCATGCGGCGTTCGGACATCATCATCTTCACGGGCGGCCTTGGTCCTACCGAGGATGACTTGACGCGCGAGTCTGTGGCAGAGGCGCTCGGTTTGAAATTGCAGCGTGATGCAGCGATCCTGGCGAAGATCGAAGAGCGCTTCGCCAAGCGCGGCATGAAGATGTCGGCCAACAATGCAAAGCAAGCCGATATCCTGACCAGTGCCGCGGTGCTGGCGAATCCGCTGGGCACCGCTCCCGGACAGTGGGTCGCCGGGAAGTACGACGGGCAGGAGCGGCTTCTGATGATGCTTCCAGGCCCTCCTTATGAACTCAAAGCGCTGTTCGAAGCCGAATGCATCCCGCGATTGCGCGCGCGGATTCCGGCACAGCACATTGCCACGCGCACGCTCAAAATTGCGCTCATGCCGGAGTCGCAAGTGGATGCTCGCGTCGCGCCCATCTACAAAACTTATACCGACGTCCAGACCACCATTCTCGCGGGCGGGGGTGAGATTCAACTTCATTTGCGCTGCCGGAAGGATTCTCAGCCGGAGGCTGACGCGCGCGTCGAGGAACTGGCCGAAAGAATCGAAAACGAACTGGGCGACGCCATCTTCTCGCGCAAAGGCGAGACCATCGAGCAGATCGTCAGCTATCTGCTGCAGATGCGCGGCATGACCCTGGCCGTGGCGGAATCCTGCACGGGCGGCCTGCTGGCGGAACGCATCACATCGCTCAGCGGCAGCTCGCGCTATTTTTTGGGCGGCGCCGTGGTCTATTCGAACGAATTGAAAACGCAATTTGCGAATGTTCCTAAAGCGCTGATCGATCAGCATGGAGCGGTCAGCCGGGAGGTGGCGGCGGCGATGGCCGAAGGAATCCGTAAGCGCTGCTTGTCGAGTTACGGAGTGGGGATCACCGGGGTTGCCGGGCCTGGCGGCGGAACGGAGCAAAAGCCAGTGGGGCTGGTCTACATCGCGCTGGCGGGAGAAGAAGGGACGCAGGTTGTGGAACGGAATTTCCCTGGCGACCGCAAACGCATCCGCCAGTTTGCCACCCAGCAGGCGCTAGAGATGATTCGCCGGGCACTGTTGTAGACTCTTCTACAAATGCGGGGAAGTGGCTCCATCTCGTCGGGACGGGCCAGGGGCCCGTCACCACACATGCAGGTCACAGCACGAGCATGGTCACCACACAACGAGAGTGATGCGAATATTCATTGGCATCGATCTTGATGCAGAAGTCCGCGCCCGCATCTCGCGTTTTCTCGAGGGTGTGCAGGGCTTCGCGCCCAATGCCAAGTGGGTGCGGCCGGAGTCGCTGCACATTACCTTGAAATTCATTGGAGAACAAACGCCGGAGCAGGTCGAGGCGATCAACGAGCGTTTGCGGCGCGTCGAAGGCGGCGCGTTTGAAATTCGCTGCGCCGGATATGGATTTTTTTCGACGGCGAAGGCCCCACGCGTATTCTGGATCGGAATTCAGGCTGGGCAGGAACTCGCTGGCCTGGCAGAGCGCATCGATGTGGTGGCCGCAGAACTCGGGATTCCGCGCGAAGATCGGCCTTTCAGTCCGCATCTGACTCTGGCGCGCGCGAGCGGCCGATCTGGATCGCCGAAGCGACAGAAGGGCGACGGTCCCAACACAACGTTCGCAGCGCTCGAAAAGCGGCTTGCCGCGATGGGCGAGCTTGATTTCGGTACCATGACAGCGCGCGAGTTTATTCTCTATCAGAGTCAGCTTTCACCGAAGGAATCGAAGTATACGAAACTGCAAAGATTCGCGCTCAATCGAGATTAGTTAGTGGAGCGCCCGGCACTCCGCCAGCAAACTTGGATCAATATGGATTCCTACCTCATCGCCGCTGTTGTCAGCTACCTGCTGGGATCGATCCCGTTTGGCTATTTGCTGGTGCGGATTTTCAAAGGTGAGGATGTGCGCGGGAGCGGCAGCGGCAACATTGGCGCGACGAATGTGGCCCGCAAGTCGCCTGTGCTTGGGGCTGCAACTTTGGTGCTCGACGCCGCCAAGGGTCTGGCTGCGGTGCTGTTGGCACGGGTGCTGTTTGGAGGTCCGCATCAGCAACTCATGATGACTATGGCGGCGTTCTTTGCGGTGCTTGGCCATCTGTTCCCTGTCTGGCTGAAGTTTCGCGGCGGTAAGGGCGTCGCCACCAGCCTTGGGGCATTTATCCTGCTTACGCCGAAATCCATTTTGTGCCTGGTGATGTTGTTCTTGCTCATCGCCATCGCCTTTCGCTACGTCTCGCTTGGATCCGTTGCCGTGGCGGTAGCTTTTCCGCTGCTGGCGTGGGCGCTCCACGAATACTCGGACTCGCGGCAACTGGTTTTGATCGCCCTGGTTTCGGCGCTCGTCATTTGGAGACATCGTCAAAACATCGGCCGTCTGGCCGCTGGAACGGAATCCAAGTTTGGAACAAAGTCGGGAGCAAAATCAGAAACGAATTCAGGAACCGAGCAAGGGACATTAGGAGCAAGCCGCAGATGAGCCGCATTGCCGTCATCGGAGCGGGCGCATGGGGCACGGGGCTGGCGATTGTCCTCGGACGCAGAGGGACGCATCAGGTCCATCTCTGGGCCAACGAACCCGAAGTTTCCGGCAGCATAGCCAAAAGCCGGATGAACGAGCGTTTTCTGCCGGGATTCATCCTGCCCGAAACGATTGCCGTGACGAGCGACTTGGACAGCGCGCTCGACGGCGCGGAGATGGTCGTCAGCGTGATGCCGTCGCAGCATTGTCGAGCGCTGTTCGAACGCATGACGCCGTCGCTCCCTCCACAAATTCTGATTGTCAGCTGCACCAAGGGGCTCGAAAATGGGACTTTGTTGCGCATGACGGAAGTGATCGCCGATGTCCTGCGCGACCGCAAGTTCACTCCCCGGCTGGCGGCTCTCAGCGGGCCTTCGTTTGCCAAAGAGGTGGCGCGCGGCGACCCGACCGCGGTGACGGTGGCGTCCACCGACAGCGCAGTGACGCGCGCAGTGCAGCACGCGTTTAACGATTCGCGCTTTCGCGTCTATACCAACGACGACGTCATCGGCGTGGAGTTAGGCGGCGCGCTGAAGAACATCATCGCCATCGCGGCCGGGGTCTGCGCCGGACTTGGTCTGGGCCACAATTCGGTTGCGGCGCTGATCACGCGCGGCCTAGCCGAAGTGGCGCGCCTGGTTGTCGCCTGCGGCGGCCGCCTCGATACCATGGCTGGACTCGCCGGATTGGGCGATCTCGTGCTGACCTGCACCGGAGATCTCTCGCGCAACCGCAGCGTCGGCGTTGAACTCGGCAAGGGCCGCAAATTGCGCGAGATCATTGCCGCTATGCACGGAGCGGTGGCAGAAGGAGTTTTCACCACCAAAGCCGCCGTCGGCTTGGCCCGCATGAAGAGCGTCGAGATGCCGATCACGGAGCAGATGTTCGCCATCCTCGAAGACGGTAAGCCACCGCAGCAGGCCATTGAAGATCTGATGACGCGCGCGGCGAGATCGGAAAGCTACTAGGACCGTGACGGCACGATGGTTTACGGCGTTGAAAACAAGTAGCGCCAGCATCTTGCCGGCTGTCCCGAGGGCGGCTCGCCCTCGGCGCGGGCGGGCGAGGACGCCCGCCGGACAACCGCCGGGACGGCGGCGCTACTCTCAGCAGGTGAAAAGGCATAAATCATGCGGTACTCACGCACTCCCTCCCCGTTCGTTGAGAAGTTTGAGTTTTGCGCGGCCTTTTAGACATGAAACGGGCGTTGCTCTTGCTTCCGGCGCGCACAGACAGCTATTTTCATTGAGCCACCGTGGGTCCACCAAGGCCCAGACTCCCGGCAATCCAAAAGCTCATACTGAGACGTACTTTAAGGAGGATGAGGATCGGCGTGCTGAGCGCTGACGGCGACGCGATGACCTCGGACCAGGCGCTGGTGACCGCGATACGGTCCGGCGATCAGGGCGCGATGGCGGCGCTCTACGACCGCTTTTCGTCCATCGTGTATTCGGTGGCGTTACGCGTGTTGCAGGATACGGGCGCGGCCGAAGACGTTTTGCAGGATATCTTCATGCAGCTGTGGCGCAATCCCGGAGCTTTCGACGCCAGCCGCGGCAATATGGCGGCATGGCTGTCGGTGATCGCGCGGCATCGGGCGATTGATGCGCTGCGCCGCCGGCGTCCGGAAAGCGATATCGAGGACGTGGTGGTCTCTGTCGAGCCGGATTTTGCCAGCGATGCCGACCGGTCGCGCACCATGGACAAGATCCGCGGGGCGCTGCAGACGATGCCGGCACCGCAACGATCGGCACTGGAGATGGCTTACTTTGAAGGGTTAACGCATTCCGAGATCGCCGAGAAAACCGGGGAGCCCCTGGGCACGATCAAGACCAGGATTCGCACGGGATTGCTTGCGTTGCGAAAAGTGTTGGCCGCATGAGCGTACACGAACAATTCGCGGAAGACCTGGCGCTGTATGCTCTTGGGTCGCTCGAGGGCGGGGAACGGCAGGCGCTCGAAGCGCATCTGGAGGGGTGTGCCTCCTGCCGCCGCGAATTGGAGGTTTCGCGCGGCGACCTCAGCCTGCTCGCGCTGACCACGGCTGGACCTAAGCCGCCGGCGCGGGCGCGGCAGCGGCTGATGTCAGCCATTGCGAAGGAGCCGCGCCTTCCTGCGATTGCGCCGGAACCGCAGCCGCGTTTCTGGCCCAGCTTTGGGCGGCCCGCTTTGGGATGGATTGCGGCGGCCGCGCTGGCTCTGGTCTGCATCGGCCTGGTTCGGCAGAATTCTACGCTGCAGCGGGACATGGCTTCCCTGCGAGTGCGGTTCCAAAACCAGTTCAACGACCAGGAAGGCAAGCTCGAACAGGCAAATGAGGTCGTGACGACGCTCCTCGATCCGGAGTCAACGAAGATCGAACTGGTCGCTGTGGGCAACAAGCCGCAACCTAGAGGCAAGGCGATCTATCAACGCCGCACCCGCAACCTGATTTTCCTGGCCAGCAATCTCCCGCCTCTGCCCGCGCAAAGGATCTACGAACTGTGGCTGTTCCCCGCCAGCGGCGGCGCGCCCATCGCCGCGGGCCTGTTCAAGCCGGATGCCCGTGGCAGTGCGACGGTGGTGAATCCTCCGCTACCGGAAGGGGTCGAGGCGAAGAGCTTTGTGGTTACGCTTGAGCCTGAGAGCGGGTCGCATGAGGCTCCGCGTGGGACACCGGTGATTGTGGGCATGGGCGAGTAAAAGGGCATGCCTGCGACATCCTGAGTGCGCCGGGTTTTTCTTTGCCGGGAATGGAGTGGTGCCCGGAGACGGAATCGAACCGTCACGTCCTGTTAGGGACCCGGGATTTTAAGTCCCGTGCGTCTGCCAGTTTCGCCATCCGGGCATCTGGTCTATCTAGTTTATGTTAGAGGAGTTATGTTTGGCTGAGTCCAGCATCAGTTTTCGGCGTTTTTTGCGTTCTTTGGCTGTTCTCACGTTTAGTCGCCTCTTACGAACCCAGAGGATGGGCGCATGAAGCCTCCTCGCGGCAACCTGCCGCTTCCTGAGTAATGTTACTTCGATTACCGAGGGAACTGTCCGAAGGTATCTGTCCAAATTCCGGCGTTGCTGTAGGATTCGGACATGGCGAGCGATGTACTTTCGTTACCGATGCAAACGGAGTACCCGGTCTGCGGGCGCTTCGGTTCAAAGGAAGGCCTGTCAGAACCGCCCCCGGTGTCCGAAGGGCCACGGCGATCGCTCTACTAATCAAATTAAGGAGAACACCATGACACCTCTGATCCTAATCTATCTTGCGCTGCCAGCGATCTTCACGACGGTTGTGATTCTTCGCGGCATCATTTCCGGGGATGTCGTCTAATGGCGACGGGAGCATCCCGCGAAGAACTTTGCGCTTTGCGAAGTCGGTGGGGCAAGAGGGTGCTGAACGGGAAGGTTTGGAGCCGCTGTAGGGCGTGCGCCCCGATCAAGTAGGAGTGGCTTGGGAGGCTTGCCTTTCAAGACTGCGATTTGCGTTCGAGAGCGGCGCGGTCCCAGCCCGCCAGATTCGCCCCGGCTTCGTACGTGCTCTGCGTGAACTTCAGGATCTCTTCGCGTGGAGAAGCGGCGCGGCGGACATCCTCGTACATCAGGACGAACTCGCGCAGCTTGTTGTTATACGAAGCGGCCGCCGGGCGAACCAGTTGCTGGCCGCAGCCCGCAGGCTCGGGAGCGGTGTAGGCGTAGAAGGCCGGTCCGGCTATGTCACCGCCGCCCGGCCACCATCCGACGCTGCTGCATTCATGCGAATAAGATTCGGACGTGATGACGCCCTTACGGGCCGGAGCCGGACGGCCGCTGAAGCGCGTGCAGCACAAATCGAAGCTGCCCCAAAAAAAGTGCACCGGACTGGCCTTGCCGATAAAGCGCGCGCGGAACTCCTGCAGCACGATGTCCGTCGACCGCAGGATGCGCCATAAGCGGTTGGCATACTCGGGATCGTAGGAGGCGTGAGTTTCGTCCCGATCTAGAGGAATCGGATTGGGAACCTCCTGGGGCTTGGGGTTGATCGCTACCTCGATACCAGCGTTGCGCAACAACGCGAATAGTTCGCGGTAGAAGGCAGCCGTGGATTTTGGCTCCAGGGCCAAGGCGCGGTCACGGTCCGCGGTTCGAAGCTCGAGGCGGTGGTTCACAAAATCGAACTGAATTGCAAACGTGCGTCCACGGTAGGGGATGGGCGCGGTCGTCAGGCCTTGTGGGCTCACGTATAGAGCAACGTTCCAGAAATGGTTCTCCAGCGGCGTTAAGGTGAGGAGGATTTTCCCTACGATCTGCGTCCACATGTGCAGCGTGCGATAGGTGGCCTCCCATTCCTGCAGCGGCAACGCGGGCCAGTATTGCTCGACGGCATTCATCGAAGAAGGCTCCTTGGGCATTGGACATTATATTGTCTGCGAGACATTGTCCGCGAGACATGCTCTGCGACACGTGGTCGGCGACACGTGGTCCGCCGCACCTTGCCGCAACGAATCTTCCGAAGCTGCAATACAACTTTTTCAGCGCTGATGGGTTCAATACAATGTAGGCGTGTGATTATCTGGAGGAGACCTTGAAAGTGTCGCGCTGGTTTGGCAATGCCATCGGTTCCGGGTTGGCGGCTCGAGCCGCTCTTCTATTATCTTTCTTGATTGGCGCTGCAGCTTTGGCGAGCGCCCAGACTGGCGCCATGAGTCCTAATCAGGGTGAACAGGATGGCGTCAGCGCGGGCGGAAAATGGCTGGAATTCGGCTCCAATGACAAGATGACGGGCGCTAAGAGAGTGCGCTTTGAGCTGCAGTCGAATAATTATTTTAAGGAAGACCCGGATTACAAGCCCCGCGTCAATCTGACTTGCGATAACGGTAAGCTCAAGCTGGCGGACTTCAATCCCGGCGTCCGGCTGCCTCCGCCGAACCGGCCGGGATTTTGGGGACAGCCCCAGTTGAGAGTCGAAGTCCGCGTTGACGATGCACACTACTTCAGGGAGTGGAACTGGTTTCGTGGCCACTTTCTCTCCATGGACAAGGGCACGGTTCGGGGAATGATCGGAGCCAACATTTTCAACATAGCGCTGCCCACGCGCAGCGGGCGGCAAATCGCCGAGTTTTCACCCAGCGGATTGAATGTGGGGCGGGTCAAGGAAGCCTGCGATTTGACGCCGAGGAAGCCGACCCAGGACTAGGAATGTCGTCAGCGGCTTTTGCAAGGCCTCCGGAGGCGCGGGGAGGATGAGTAAGGCGCTCGCGCTGGTTCTACGGTTTGGGATATTCGCGACTGCGCGCCCGATCAAGGCTCAGGCGCAATTCCCGAAACCTGTGGAGTGAGTGAGACACCCCGTCATAAGACCTTGACCGGCCCCAGGTCTTCCTTCATCTTCTGGAACCCCGCCGTATTCTTTTTGGCTTCTTCCCATGAACGTTCCGGATAGGCTCGCATCAATTGAATGGTCAGAAAGCTCCCGCGGATCAAGCTCGAATCATGATTCGACCACAATGTGCTTGTGCTTCGGTCTCCGTAACGGCCAATGATGATCCTCGAGAAATTCGCCGCCTCGCGGGGGTCGTACCCATGCTCGATCACGTTTTGTAGTCCCAGCCGGTCCGCCTGGTTTTCCAGTTCCCGCTGGTGCCCGTTCACCGCCGATGCGATGCCCAACTCCGCCAGAAAAGGTCCCAGGCTTCCAATGAACGCACCGGCTGCGATTCCCGCGATAACGAGTCCCACGCGCGCGCCCCGCGTCTCGTCCACCTCGCGCTTGTAGTGAGTCTGGAGCACATGGGCCATTTCATGGCTCAGGATAAAAGCAAGCTGCGCCTCGTTCCGCACCGCCCCCAGCAGCCCGGTGTGGATCAGCAATGTGCCATCCGGCAGAGCAGAGGCATTGATCGAAGGATCTTCAATCACAAAAAATCGGAACTCTATCGGATGGCTCGTGCCCTCCGCGCCTGCCGGTATCAGTGAACGGCCCAGCTCTGAGACGTAGTCCTGCACACTCTTTTCGGCGAGCAGCTTTAATCGCCCGTGCACCTTCTTCCCCTGCCGGAACTCCAGGATGTCGATCGACGTCTGTGGGTCTTGCGCCCGGACCACGTCCAGGTCATGCGGCATCTTGTACCAATCCGGCGGCGCCGGCGGGCCCAGTTCCAATTGCTCCGCTTCCACCCTCCCGTCCTTCCGCCGTATCCCCGAATACTTGACGTGGCACGCCGCCAGTTGCGCGTTCGCTGCCGCCCCCTTTTCCCCGGTCGCTTTCTGTTGGTCCCACTCCCGCTTCGTGGACGGGCTCACATCCAGAAAGTAGCCGTCTACTTTGATCTCCCCCGCCTCTCCCGCGGCGATCTTGCCGGCGTCCGCTGGCTCCTCCTGCAGAAATGCCGTGCCGTGAACTTTCTTCTCGTCCTCCCGCAGGTCAACCGTGATCTTTTCGGCAGAGAGCTTGTGCTTGCCCAGCCACTGCCCTTCCGCTTCCACCAACATCCCAACTCCAACATCTTCAGCCTTGATGGCGCGATCTCCACCGGCCTCCTGCGCCACCACCCGGCTCACGGATGTCACCTCCAACCGGTCGTCCAGGATCAGCAGGGTCTGGTCTGCCGCCCGGCCCGTGATGTACCCGTGCAGTTTCACCTTCGGCGCCGCCAGCGCAGCGGGACATAGCATGGCCAGCGCCAGCGCCAGCACCCGCATTGCTGTCCGGAGCAGTCTTATCCGGCCTTTCCGCCTACCCCGCTTCGCGATTCCCTCTTCCATCTCGCGCTCCGCCCTACTGCGCCGACTTTTTCAACTCGTCTTTGACTTCCTTGACCGTCTGACGTGCGGCGGTTTTTGCCATTACATTCGGCTTCCACCTCGGATCAAGCTTTACGTGCACGTGCAGAACACCCAGGCTCTGCTTATCGCCCCGCCTCTGCACGTCCGCGTCGATTTTCAAGCTGCGCAGTCCCGCCCCGAACCCGATCAGCACACTCTTCACCACGCTTCCCTTGTTGTATTCCGTGATCGTCCCACTGATTACGATGGATTGCGGCGCGTCCGCATCGTCCACCGTTTCACCTTCGCCGATCACGTCCTTCGCCAGTTTTGCCTTCTTCAACTCCTGGCGCAGTTCCGCATAAAAATAATCCCCAAATGTCGGGTCCAGCTCGACTCCCTCCGCCTGCGCAAAATGCTTGGCCTCCACCGTCTTATACTGCGGCGTCTTGTCTTTTCCCGCCGCTAAGACCGGACACGCCAGCACCAACGCAACCATCGCTAAACCGACCCTCAGTCGCATCGCGAAATCCTCCATCATTTACTCCTTCTCTTCAGTACGCCGGAAAGACGTTCCCGCAACTCGTGCGACCTTTCACAAATTGGGAGGAGCCGCCGGGGCTGCGCCCTCGTCTTTCCATAGATCGCCGACCGCATCCTTCAACTGCTGTCCCCGCAGAAAATTCCGCAACGCATCCCTTAGCGACTCTTCAATGTCCTCTTGGACGTTCTTCTCCAAGTTTTTCTTCCGCGCCGCTCCTTTGGCGATCGAGGTGCCCGCCGCTTTCACTTCCACCGTGTCTCCGCTCCTGGGATTCTTAACCACCGCCGCGAATTCGACTTTCCCGAAGAAATCAAGCTGTGATCCCTCCGCCAACCCGAATTGGAACACATAGATTTTCAAGACTAGATCCGCTGAGCTCGCGTCCGATGCCAGCAAATTCGCCGCCTTCAGGGACTGTTCCAGCGCCTCGCGCACGATCAAGATCGGCTGCCGGTCCAGGAAAATTCCGCCGCGCGTTTTCAACACCATCTCCGGCTGCGGATTCGCTGAACGATCGATGACCTCGCTGATCCAGAACTTCGGTGAACGCGCAAACTTCTGCACCGGCACGGGGTCCCCAAGCTGGATTTTGATTGTGTTCTCGGGTTTTGGCTTCGGATACTCTGCCGCTGATGCGCGGAATATCAACAGAAGAGCGGCAAGAAAGATAGCGGTCGCAGATCGTAAGGATGGGATCAGAGGCGCCTCCGTTCGCCGCCCGCATCACGGGCCGGACTGGCCTTCGGTTTAGTGTTGCGCATTTGATCCAGCCCTTTTCCAAAGCCCCTAGGCGTGCGGGGGATGACACTTGCTCGATCCGCTCGCAGAATGGGACGCTCAATATACCACCACGCCGGGCGCCTTGGCTGTGACGGACAAACATTGCTGCATGACAAGAACCTGGCGAGAAGATTGGACACCATGGGCTGTAGGTTGTTTGGGCTAGGCTGTGGCACTCGCCAACCCCGCTGATTCGACTTACCCCTGCATCCCCAGCCCTTCGCACGAATCCAATGATGGTATCGTTTGGACTCGCTCCGGGAGACCCATGAAGATTGGCATCACCTGTTATCCAACCTACGGCGGCAGCGGCGTGGTCGCCACCGAACTGGGGCTTGAGCTGGCGCGCCGTGGGCACGAGATTCATTTCATCTCCTATTCGCAGCCCATTCGCTTGACCGGGCCAGAACCTAACATTCACTATCATGAGGTCGAGGTCACGCGCTATCCGCTGTTTGAATATCCTCCTTACGATCTGGCCCTAGCGACGCGCATGGCCGAGGTGTCGCAGCTCTATGAACTCGATCTGCTGCATGTGCACTATGCCATACCGCATTCGGTGAGCGCGATGCTGGCCAAGCAGATGCTGGCGGCCACGCCGCCGCGCAAAAATTTACCGTTTGTCACTACCCTGCACGGGACCGATATCACTCTGGTCGGACTGGACCGGTCTTACCTTCCGATTACGCGTTTTTCTATCGAGCAGAGCGACGGGGTGACCGCGATTTCGCAGTATCTGCGCAGCCGCACGCTTAAGATTTTCGACATCAAGAACCACATTGAAGTCATTCCGAACTTCGTGAACTGCGACGAGTATCTGCGCAAGCCGGAGTGGCTGGAAAAGCGCGGCGAGTATGTTTCCCGCGACGAGCGGCTGCTGGTGCACCTTTCCAACTTCCGGCCGGTGAAACGGGTGCTCGATGTGGTGGAGATCTTCGACCGTGTCCGCAAGAAAATTCCTTCGAAGCTGTTGCTGATTGGCGACGGGCCCGATCGCTCGCAGGCGGAATGGCTGGCGGTACAGAAAGGCATTCACGAGCACGTGCTGTTTCTTGGCAAGCAGGACCAGATCCGGGAAAAACTCGCCATCTCAGACGTGATGCTGATGCCGAGCGAACTGGAGACATTCGGACTCGCAGCCCTGGAAGGCATGGCCTGCGAGGTTGTCCCGATTGCCACCCGCCCCGGAGGCGTGCCGGAAGTGATCGAACACGGGGTGAGCGGATTTTTGGCCGATGTCGGCGACGTGGACACGATGGCCCGTTATGCCATCGACCTGCTGAGCGATGAATCCGCTCTGCGCGCTATGGGGAAACGGGCTCGCGCCGCGGCCCAGGCCAAATTTTGTTCCAGCAAGATTATTCCGCTTTACGAAGACTTTTACCGAAAGGTGCTGGAGCAATCGTCGCAACCGTCATTAGCTCTTCGGGGTTAGGCAGGATCGGCAGCCGCAAGCGGATCAGGGTGCCACCGCCTTCACGGTTTTCAATCATCATCTTCGCCGTGTCACCGTAGAGCACCTTCAGACGCTCGGCGACATTGGCCATGCCGATGCCGGTTCCCCCCAAACCATCAGGTTCTTCGAGCAATTGGGCTGCGCCCATGCCGATACCGTCGTCTTCTACTTCCACCACCAGTCGCGCTTTGATCAGGCGGCTGCGCAGCGTAATGCTGCCGCCTTCGATTTTGGGAGCCAGTCCGTGTTTGATGCAGTTTTCCACCAGCGGCTGCAGCAACATACTGGGAACCATGGCTTCGAGCGACGCCGGGTCGAGATCCTTGACCACTTTGAGCTTGTCGCGTCCAAAGCGCACGACTTCGATGTCCAGATAATTGTCGATGAACTCCACTTCCTCGCGCAGCGGGACGAAAGAATCCGTGCTGTGCAGCAGGCGGCGAAGAATGGTGGCGAGTTTCAGGATCATTTCGCGGGCGGTATCGGGATCGAAGCGCACCAGGGACGAAATGGAATTCAGCGTATTGAAGAGGAAGTGCGGGTTGATCTGATTTTGCAGCGCCGCCATGCGGGCTTGCAGCAGCAATCGTTCCTGCTCTTCGAGCTTGATCTGGATGCGTACGCTGTTGAAGATCTTCAGTTCCGTGCCTACCACCATGACCGCGGTCAGATAGATCGCGCTCTCCACCAGATAGCCGTTCAGAGTTCCGCCGTTCGCCCACAGCTCAGGGCTTTCCAGACTGAAGATCGAGTTCGGCCAGAAGCGCCAGATTTCGGTCTGCAAGAAACGCAAGCCCACTATGGTGGCGAAGAAGGTGATCTGCCAGTCGAAGACGCGCGGGCGCGGCAGATTGCGACGAATCATGCGATAGAGGCTGAGATCGATGAACGGAGAGAACGACCAGATGTCTTCCTGCTCGGGCGCGACCCGGCGCAACTGCCCGGCAATAATTCCGGCGAGCACATTCAACGGCATGCTAGCCCATTCTCCGTGCAGGGTTGCGGGCAGTGACATCAATGCGCCGCCGACGCCGCCCGAGAGGCGCCCGCCGATCACACCGAGCAGCAATGCAGTTTCGAGGGAAAGGTCGCCCGCCAGAAAGCTCTTGGCGCTGAAGCGTATCCAAACGCCGATGACGATGGGGATCGCCATCCACAACGCCAGATAGATTTTGTGCCGGGTGGCACGCTCCTCGCGGAAGATGAGAATCTTGAATTCCTTGGAGCGCACTAGAGCACTCGACAAGGCCGCGGCCACGCCCAGCTTGATCAGGAGATTGACAAGTATCAGCCGCGGTTCCAGCATTGAATGAGTCCAGCCTCGGAAGGGCGACCTAAACCTAGCCCAGCGCTTCAGCGCTGGGGAAGAGTGGATCCTTTGATAAAGCCCCGGGGGGCGACCGACTCCCCACCCGCACTCTTCGCCATGCCTTTCGCGCGTCCGAGCGATCAGGCTTCGATTGTACCCGCCGCCTCCCGCAAAAGCTGCTCAACATTGCAGCCCGCCGGGATTCCGCCCTGCGCGAAATCGCGGCTGCCCCCGCCGCGTCCCCCGACTGACGATAGCACTTGCTTGAGCAACGCACCCATGTCGGCTGAACCGCATGGAGTTTGCGCGAAGACCAGGCCCGGCGGATTGACCATGCTCGCCACCAGCACGATGGCAGGCGCCGCCACGCGCGTCACTTTCTGCGCAAACAGTTTCGCGAAGGCGATATCGCGATCTGAAAACGTACGTACGATGATCCTCCGCCCGTTGGCCTCAGGCTGCGCATGGAGATCGGCCAACGCCATCAGCTCGGCGAGTTGCTCAAGCGCATCGTCTTTTTGCCAGCGCAGCAATTTGCTCTCTTCAGCACTTTTGCGGATTAGCTCGGGCACATCCCAGAGCTGGGCCGAGAACTGTTCGGCCGCCTCGGTGAGAGAAGCGTAGTCGCGCCGCGCCATGCGAACGGCGCGCCCGCCGCACACGAACTCGACACGCATCCCCTGCCGCACCCTTTCGCTTTTCCGAAGAAAGATCGAACCGATCTGCCCGCTCGATCTGACGTGCGTTCCACCGCACGCCGTCACATCGAAATCCGCAATCTCGATCAGACGCAGTTGGTCGCGCTCGGCCGGAGGCAGTTTGCGCAGGCCAAGCTTCTCCGCTTCCGCGCGTGTAACGTAGCGAATCCGCACCGGACGGTCCTCAAAGACAATCTGATTGGCGCGCTTTTCGGCTGCGAGAATCTGCTCGGAACTTATTACCGGCACCGCCAGGTCGATCGAGCAATAATCTTCGCCCATGTGGAACGAAACCGTCGGCATCCGGTAGAGCTCAATAAAAGCGGCGGAGAGTACATGCTGTCCGGTGTGCTGCTGCATGTGGTCGTGGCGGCGTTCGGGATCGATGCTGCCGTGGACGGCCGCGCCTACAAGCGGCGGCGCCGGCGCGTCGAGGTAATGGACGATCCTGCCGTCCTCGGTATCCGCAACTTCGGTGACGCGCAGGCGCTCGGTCCCATCAAGAGTCAACCATCCCGTATCATGGACTTGGCCACCGCTGGTGGGATAGAACGCGGTTTCGCGCAGAATGACGGCCGGACGCAGTTGCTCGGGCGATGAAGGCGAAACGGCCTCGACCACCGAATCGAATTCGTGCATCTCAGAACTGTCGTAGTAAAGACGTTTGGTCATGACGAACGGCTTGGTGCCCCAGGTTCGCGCCCGTCCTTTGGGCGCTAACTTGGCGATTCCGCAGGACAAACAAAAGTCAGGCACCGGCGACCCACTGCACACGAAAGAGCCCGTTACCGTTGCTTCCTTCCGGACCTGGCGGGGTTGGCGGGAAAACGTCGCGCGGAACCGATGCCTGACTCTACATCTTAGCAAGAGATCGAGGAAAACAGGAATGGACCCCGGGGATTTGGTAGTGGCTCAAATTGAAAATCTTCCCAAAGACCTGGCAAAGCGTAGCCTTTCTCGATCAAGAATCCGCCTCCTGTTTGTGGCGCTCTCGGATGGCGGAAGCACAGTCTATGCCAGAATTCATCCATCAGGTTGCCCATTTGTGCATGCATGTCTTCGTGTGTTCGTACACGTTCTTGGGTACAAGTCCGGGTGGCATAGCGGCTCAGGTCATTTCAATAGTGGCAGCAGAGGTCAAAGGCGGGTGGTGGCGTTGGCATGCCTGGGTACAAAACTGGACGGGCGGACTGAGGCGTGCGATCGGCACTCTAGCAATTGTCTGGGCAGTCGTCATCGCCGGATGTCTTCTAAACACTCTGTACCATGATCATCGCAATCTTGCCGGAAGGTTGAGCGCTGTGGTCAACGAAAAGAATGATCTGAAGGCGAGACTGACACAGAGAGACGAATACATTAAGAGGCTGGAGAATGAGAATGCAAAGAGGTGCCCACAGTGTAACACCGACGTTGGGTCACTAGAGTCGCGTGATCAAGTTGGGCCAATAGTAATGACAACTTCCCCGGTTAAATCTATACGTCCGGATGCAACATACTGCCGAAAACTAATTTTCACATCTGAGTTCTCTACCAATCCGGTTGGCTTAGATGTGTATTTTTCGGCACCGATACAATACGTCGATTCTATGGTTACATTTGTCTACAAAGGCTTCATGCGAGTGAGTGAAAACGACCCGAAACGAGCTGAGATTGCGATGATAGGATTCGGCGAAGATGTATTGAAACCAGAGAGGCCAATAGTCATAACCGTTTGTTCGGACAAGGTGTTTGAGCCGATAAAACTGGAAAGGCGAAATGTCGTGGAGAATTAGAAGGCTTTTATCAGTTCCTTGTATTCGAGCAGGGAACCCGGCTCCTCCAGAGTCCAATGCGATCCACGAGGCTCGCTTCCAAAACGTCTGATGGACGCCGTTCTAATACATGAACCGGAGAAACCGAAGCCACCGCCTGAGATTTCGACTATCATCAAGCCACGCTATGTCTGAGTCAGAGTGCCCCAAATACAAAGAGTTGAAAGATCGTGAGACCCGTGCACACGCGGCATGGGCTTCTTTCCTGTACCACAACCAAGTTAAGCCGAGGCTTTCGGAGAAGGCAAAGCGCAAGCATCAGAAGGAAGAAATGGAAGCCTATCAGCAAGCTCACAAGGCGCGCTTGGCTCATTCCACCACATGTCCAACGTGCATGTCCAACTTGTAAAACGTTGCAGCGGACACAAAAGGGAAACTCCGAAACTTTGCCGCACTTTCAGCCGACTAGTTGACATAGTCAGTTACAATAGAGTTACAGCCCAATGCGGTTGTCAACGTAAGTCCTTTGAAAGCTGAATCAAATCCTGCGCCAGTTAGGCAGTTCCAACTCATTGATTCTAATGGCCAGGGCCTAAGAATCTCTTGGTAACTCACTTGTTATCAATGTCTTGACAATGACTCCTTTAAAACCAATATTTTAGTAAAAAAAGGAGGGAGGGAATGCCTGTGATCTATCAAGACGTTGTACCCACGGGAACAGCCGGCTGATGGGCGGAGCGTAACCGAGACTACCATGCGGGCGGTGGAAGTTGTAATGCTCCAGCCAGGGCGAGAGATGCTGATCGCGTTCCTCCGAGTTGAGGTAATGGCGAACGTAGTCCCACTCGCACAGGGCGGTTTGGATGAAGCGTTCGGCCTTGCCGTGGGTGCACGGGGTGTAAGGACGGGTAAAACGGTGCTGGATGCCGAGTTGGAGGCAGGCGGCGCGGAAGTGGCGGGAGCGATAGCAGGAACCGTTGTCGGTGAGCAGGCGGCGGATGGCGATGCTGTGCTGGGTGCAGAAGGCGACGGCGGCATGCAGGAAGGCGATAGCGGTTGGGGCTTGCTGGTTGGGCAGCATGCGGGAGAAGGCGAGGCGGGAATGATCGTCGATGGCGACGTGCAGAGC
>Ga0075017_100000610_pt1 | contig 20280 bp, 15 predicted proteins | sample AleBraG_ABR_2012_FD_71475 | JGI IMG/M metagenome (GOLD analysis project Ga0075017, IMG submission 71475) | Freshwater sediment microbial communities in response to fracking from Pennsylvania, USA - Alex Branch Run_MetaG_ABR_2012 | ecosystem: Environmental > Aquatic > Freshwater > Creek >... | reverse complement strand
CGACCGACCTCCACGACCACCTCAAGCACGACGTCAACCACCACCACCACGACGCTGCCCATCACCACCACCACCACGACGGGCCCGGTTGCGCCTTGAGAATGACAGATGCCCGGAGCGACGAGTCGCTCCGGGCATCTGTCGGTGGGGTGATCGACGGGATTCGAACCCGCGGCCTCCGGGGCCACATCCCGGCGCTCTAACCAACTGAGCTACGACCACCAAGCGGGGTCAATATTGCCACAACCTCCGAGAAGCACGGCCAGCGCTCTGACTCGCCCTAAGTTTGAGTCCGCGCCCCTGTAGCTCAACTGGATAGAGCAGACGGTTTCTACCCGTCAGGTTGCGGGTTCGACTCCTGCCGGGGGCACGGGCGCCTCGAGGCGTCGAGCGCCGCGGGAACGTGGATCGCTCTCTCAGGAGAAGCGCTCCCAGTTCCACTGCGGTATCGACTCGAAGGGAGCGGCCAGGAGCGACGTTGCTGGGAGTCCCTCGGCTCGCTCACGGGCGAAGGGCGCTAGGTGTAGTTCCCAGGGAGCCTTGTTGCGAACGCTTCGCAGTTGCCGTACTTTGGCATGAGCCACCTGACGAAGGACGAGGGACGCACCGCATGGCCGATCTTCGTGGCCGCTTCGAGATCATCCGGCGAGGGCTCAGCCGGGCTGAGTGGGCCAAGGTCGCCGGCATGGTGGCGACGATCGTCATCCTCAATGTGGTGGGCTGGTCACTGCTGGCGGCCGCAAGCGGGCACTTCCACACCTCTAAGTACGAGGTCTTCGGCTTCGGCACCGGCATCCTCGCCTACACGCTCGGGATGCGGCACGCCTTCGACGCCGATCACATCGCTGCCATCGACAACACCACGCGCAAGCTCATCCACGACGGTGAACGACCCTTGAGCGTCGGGTTCTGGTTCTCGCTCGGGCACTCGTCGATCGTCTTCGTGCTGGCCTTCTTGCTCAACTTCGGCATCAGAGCGCTGAACTTGGCCGTCGCCAATGACTCGTCATCGCTGCACAAGTGGACCGGGATCATCGGCACGACTGTCTCCGGCACCTTCCTCTATCTCATCGGCATCATCAACCTCGTAGTCCTCGCCTCGATCGTCAAGGTCATGCGAGAGATGCGCCAAGGTCGCTATGACGACGAGGAGCTCGAGCGCCAGCTGGCCAGCCGTGGCTTCATGAACCGACTCTTGGGCGGGTTCTCCAAGCGCGTCGACAAGCCGTGGAAGATGTACCCCATCGGGGCCCTCTTCGGTCTCGGGTTCGACACGGCCACCGAGGTCGGGCTCCTGGTGTTGGCCGGCACCGCGGTGGTCGGTGGCCTGCCCTTCTACGCCGTGATGTCGCTGCCGATCCTGTTCGCGGCGGGCATGTGCCTGCTCGACACGATCGATGGCTGCTTCATGAACTTCGCCTATGACTGGGCCTTTGCCAAGCCGATCCGCAAGATCTACTACAACCTCACGATGACGGGCTTGAGCGTCTTCGTCGCGCTGTTCATCGGGACGGTGGAGATCACGGGGCTCATCGCCACCGAAGAACACGCCTCGGGAGGCGTCTGGAGCTTCGTCGAGGCCTTCAACATCAACCGAGCGGGCTTCATCATCGTGGGAGTCTTCGTCGCCACCTGGATCATCGCGCTCGGCATCTGGAAGTACGCCAAGATCGAGGCACGCTGGGAGCAGAGCCTCGTGTCCGCCGATGGCGCTGCGTCGCCGACGCCAGCGCTCGCCTCGGGCGGCAGCGCTCGTCGGCGAGACCTGCTCGACGAGATCGGCGCCTGACGATCAGCCCGAGCGTGGGCGACCTCTCTCCCCGCGCTTGGTCGAGCCAGAGGCTTCGATCAGCGACAGAGGGGCCATGGCGTCGAGCCCGCCAGGATCGCAGCAGCTAAGAGCGAGGCCCCTCTCGTGGTCACTGTCTCGTCTCGTCAAGCGTGGGGCGCGTCTCGCGAGCGTGGGCCCGAAGTCCACCGCGGGGTCGGCGGAGCGCAGCGAGGGTTCGCCGGTCCCTCTCTTGAGTCTCCTGAACCTTCACGAGGCTCCTGAACGGTCGCGAGAGCCAGAAGCGCTGAGCGTGCGCACCACGAGCGCCTACCAGGCGTTCCAGTGGATGATCTCATCGGGGTCAGGACGCTGGGCGGCCTTGAACGCCGTGCCCTTGGTGAAGGCAAGTGGCGTCAGCACGGCCTGGGCCACGGTGTCGTACGGGATGCCCACCACCTCAGCCACGTCACGTTCACGAGAGAGGTGCATGGCGGTCCATGCCGTGCCAAGGCCGCGAGCCCTCGCGGCGAGCATGAAGCTCCAGGCTGCGGGCAGGACGTTGCCCATGGCCCGTGCTGCTGCCGCGTGATCGCTGCCCTTGTTGCAGGCGAGCACCAGCACCGGGGCATCGCCCATGTGCTCGCCGAGGAAGTCTGCTGAGCTGGCGACACGACGCTGCTGGGCCTGCTCGTTGGCGCTGCCGCCCAAGATGCTCCCGGCGTACATCGGCGAGCTCTTGTAGAGCTCGTAGCACTCCGCATAGATCTGACCGATGGCTTGGCGCTTCGCTTCGTCAGTGATCACCACGAACTGCATCGTGATCACGTTGGATCCGGAGGGCGCCTGCAGGGCGAGAGCCACACACTCGCGAATCAGCTCCTCGGGCACGGGCCGGGTGAGATCGAGGCGCTTGCGAACCGCCCTGGTGGTCGAGAGCAGCTGGTCGGGATCCAAGTTGAGCAAGGTCATGCACCGAGTGTATGAGGGCGTCTCTCGATGTCACCTCTCTGGCCTCACCCCCGAGCGCGAGCCGGGTGAGCGCTCTGGACACGACGAGACCTCAACCAGGCACGCTTCGGTGCGCCGTCGGCGACGGTCCGCTACAGGGTCGTCCACCTCTCTGTGTGGTCGGGGAGGCGGGACTTGTTATCTCCATGAGTCTCGTGGCGTGCCGCTGATGTCATGAACAGAACTTTGAGAGGTTCTGTCACACCATCTACTTACGGTTATCTGCATGAAGGCGACAAAGAGACTTTCTGCGGAAGAGGCGCTTGCGATTCGGTCGGCTTCCGTTCTCCTTCCCTCGGGTCAGAGAACCTGGACGGTGGTTGGGCAGGACCACCTCCCCGTGGACGACGTGGAGGCTTACTTGCAATCTCGCAGGGCCTTCGGTGCTCCTTCGAACACGGTGAGGAGCTACGCGAACCACCTCGTGATCTTCCTCCGCTGGTGCTCATTGAACGAGGTGAATGTCGAGAGGCTTACCTTTCCTCTGCTCTGTCACTTCGTCGAAGCCCTCGCTCTCGGAGAGATCCCTACTCGTAGCGCTTCGAATGGGCATCCTCGCCGACCGGCCGCTGTGAAACCTGTGTTGAGCGCACTCGAGTCATATCTCGAGTTCCTTCGACTCGAAGGGCGGGGGCCAAGCGATCTCCGCATCTACAAAGAACAGTCTCACCGGGGACGATCTGGACCTGGCGCGTTCCTCGAACATGTGCAGCGGAGCCGATGGCGTCAGCGCCGTCTCCCGATGCCCAAGGTCTCGAAACGAGCACCAGAGGTCCTGCGAGGGCCCTTTGAAGATCTTCTGGTTGCTTGCAACAGTTTCCGAGATCGCCTGCTGCTGACTTTTATGCATGACGCAGGACTTCGTATCGGTCAAGCATTGGGACTTCGCCATGAGGACCTGGATCCCGGTAGGCACAAAATCACGATTGTTCGACGGCTCGACAACATCAACGGAGCGGTCTCGAAGCAACCGGACACGTATTCCGTGAAGGTTCGACCGCTTGTGTTCGATCTCTATCGGGACTACTTGATCGAAGAACTGGTGCCAGCTGGGATCGAGTCCGACTACCTGTTCGTGAATCTGCACAAGGGGAGGATCGGTCGACCTATGACCGACAGCAATGCTCGACAGATCGTTCACGCAGTCGGTAAGCGAGCGGGCATTGACCTCCACCCCCATGTGCTCCGCCATTCGCACGGGACTCTCCTGGCGAGAGCGGGCTGGTCCAACGCCCAGATCGCCAAGCGCTTGGGCCACAGTCATGCATCGAGCTCCGACGCCTACATCCATCTGATCGAATCCGACGTCGATGCCAAATACGACGAGACGGCCCTCCGACTTTGGGGACCGTCATGACGGCAGGCTCGGCCGCCGCTCATCTCGGCACCGGCGTTGACCCGGCTGCCAGGCTTGAAGTCCCAAAAGGTCCGTGGTCGGCCGACCGCTATGAGGTTGTCCAGAGCGCAAGTTGGATGCGGAAAAGACACCCGGACGTCCCGTGCATGGTCGCTGGCTGCAAAGAGAGCAGTTTGGTTCTCTCCAGTCGATCAGCTCAGTTCCCCGCCGGTACGGGTCTCTGCAAGGGGCATTCCACTCGCTGGACGAGGAGCGGCCGCATCGCCCTCGGGGAGTTCTTGCTGAGCCAAAGGGACCGACCGCTCCGACTAAAGACCCCGGTGAATCTCACCATCTCCCCTGACCACGCTGCCGTCGAGCTGGGAGGTCTTCGACTCAGAGTGGCCGAAGAGGTCCGGTTCGCGATAGCGACGAGCATCAACTCGCGGCAATGGACGGCTACAGCTGAACTCGCCTTTCATCTTCGCTGCATCGTTGGGATGCTCACTTCATCACAAGTCGATTCGATCTTGGACGAGTCGGTCGAACGTTGGATCATCCGTCTTGGCACCCATTGTCGTGACGTGATCGATTTATCCGACAGCCGAAGCCGTGGCGTCTGCGGTCGATTCAGATCCCTTTACGAGGTGCTGGTCGATGGTTGCACGGTCGACCCGTGGCTTCGAGACGAGTGGAAGGCCGACCTGTGCAACGTTGCCGCGGCATTGCATAGGAAGTCGATCCACTGGGAGAAGGTGACGGTCCCTTGGTTACGAGACGGCCTAAAGCAGTATGCCCGGATCAGTCTGTCGACGAAAAAGGCCGGTTGGTCGACAGTGAATGACTGGTGCAAAGCTGCTGGGAAGTTCTCGACGTTTCTCGATGGTCGGCGCGGTCCACCAATCGAGCCCTCACAGATCTCAAGGCAGCTCATCATCGAGTATTTCGGCACGTTGTCGTCAGACAATGCCCGGTCGAGGGCGAGGGTTCTCGTCGATCTTTTCTACAGGATGCGCGAGAACGAGATTCTTCCTGAGTTGCCCGACGTTCTTCTCTTGCTTCGAGGCGAAGCGGTGGCAAGAAAGACTCGAAGTCCGCGGCCGTATCCACCCGACGTCATCCAGCGCATCGACAGTGAAGTTTTGAACTCCACACTGCTTACCGAAACGGAACGACGAATCGTCAAGCTCCTCAGGTTCGGCGGGCCGCGCCCATCTGAAGCTCTACGGTTACCCATCGACTCCCTCAGGGTGACGGCCGATGGGAAGTACTGGATCGAGTATTACCAGACCAAAGTCGATGAGTACCGGAGGTTTCCGATCATCTCGTCGCTGGGACTCGAACTAGTGGAGCAGCAGGAATCGGTGAGGCGCAAATACGGCTCCGGCGCTGCACACATGTTTCCGTCCGAACGACGTTCCATTCCAGAAGTTGACGGCGTTGGCGGCACGACTGTGCCCTTCTCGTACTCTGGATTCCACAAGCGTGTGCGAAGGGTCTTTGCCCTTCTAGGGATCGACCGATCAGACACGACAGGAGAGCTCATCACGGGGGGAGAGCTGCACCGTTTTCGACACACGTTGGCGACCGAGATGATCAACGACGGGTGGAGCCTTTACGAGGTCCAGAAGTTCTTAGGACATGTCTCATCGACGATGACCCAGGCCTATGCAGAACTCCACGACGAGACTCTGGACCGCCTCTATCGAGAGCTCATGGAAAGCGCGGTTGACGGTGAGGGCAAGCCGATTCTCGATGGTGTTCACTTCGATACCGGTGTCGAGAGAATGCGCGAGAAGCTTGCTAAGGCCGCACTTCCAAACGGATTCTGTGATCTCCCTGAGAACAAGCCTTGCGACTTCCGCCCAAACCCGTGTCTGGCGTGCTCCTTCTTCAGGACAACTCCGGTCTTCCTCGATACACACCGACGGCATCGAGACGAGTTGAAGGTGTTAGTTGATGACGGGAAACGCCAGGGCTACGAGCGAATCGTGGAGATCAACAAGCCAATGCTGACTCGCGTCGAGCAGCTGATCGCGACCTTGGAAGAGGCAGAGGCGGCTACAGCTAGCGGAAACGAGCTTACGGAGGGCGACCAAGGCCTGGCTCTGCTTGCGAAAGAGGCAGACAGGAAGATTTCATGACAGTTCGCTCTGATTACCAAGCGCGAGTGGATCGGCTCACCGTCGCCGCACGCGAGAAGAGCGCTGACAAGGTCGCAGCAGCCAGTAGGGCGATCACAAAGCTCGAGTCGAACGGGACGTCGGTCTCGTTCACCGCGATTGCAAGAGAGGCTGGCGTCTCGACCGATTTCCTATATCGGAACGCTCCGCTTCGGAAACGGATCAGTGAGCTCAGGGCCCGCCCCCCGCTCCCTGAAAGTCCAGTGCTCGAAAGGCCTTCGAGCGCTTCTCAGGCAGTGCAAATTGCTGCATTGAAGGAGTCCGTTACGGAGCTTCGACGCCAGCGAGATGAACTTCGACGAGAGAACGAGGTTCTTCGAGGTGAACTTTTGATCTTGAAGCAACGATCTGCCGGATAGGAACTCCAATCCTCCGTCGCCTAGTGCTTCTCACCAGCCATCTTCTTGTCGCACAAGAAACAGAGCAGGCCCCAGCACGCGAACAAGATCACGAGACCGCACAGCAGGACGTATTGACCGAGGTAATTCGAGTCGAACGATGTGCCGTTCATGAAGTAACCGGCAAGAAGACCAAAGCCGCAGTAGACAGACCAGGCTGTTCCGAACCGAAAGTATCTCGTTCGGGATTCTCTTTGGTGCAGCGTGCTCATCATCCAGTCATTGATCAGCATCAGCAGGGTGAACACGCCGGTGATCATGAAAAGAAACACCAACCGCTTGTGAGCTTCCGAATTGGGCCCACCCGCGTGCACGAGGTCCAAGACCCCTGCTAATTCGAGAGCTGCGCAAAGCCCTGAAATTCCCCAGAGGGCAGGAAACGGTCTAGCCAGGACTCGCTCCAAAACCGACTTGGCCTTCGGGCTCGAAGATGCACTGATCCCTTGCGTGGGCGTTGCGGTGTCCCTTGATGCCACGAGGGGATCGTCGCACAATCACTCGTCTACTGGCTAGAGCAATGACCTGCGTTGCCCGTGTGACGTTGGAATTGGATGCAGCGGGAGGCAGATAACAGTTATTGGGAACGCTGGAACTCACAGCGTCATTGCGAGACAGGACCCGTACGGCGAGTTAGAGGGTGTACGTCCTGTGAGTCGGGGAGACGGGACTTGAACCCGTGGCCTCTGCGTCCCAAACGCAGCGCGCTACCAAGCTGCGCCACTCCCCGGAAGTCCGTCCGCGGCATGCCGAGAACAGAAGAACCTAAGTATTGCCTATCTTTCCCAACCTCACCTTTCGATAAGACTTGAACCCGCGGCCTCTGCGTCCCAAACGCAGCGCGCTACCAAGCTGCGCCACTCCCCGTTGTCCTGCCGTCGACTCGCGTCTCGTGCAGGGGACAGCTCAGCCTACCGGTCCTCTCACCCGTTCTCTGATCGTCCTGTGCCTGATCAGCGCGGTCGACCCCATCGCTCGGGGAGCAAGAGGCTGGCATCCAACAACACCTTGAGCACCTTGAGGCCCGAGATGATTCGCTCGCTGCGCCCTGTGGGCCCCATCCCAGCGCAGAAGAGTCGGTGCTCCGTCCTCTGCGGTGGACGCGTCGAGTGAGGCTGACGAACGTCTGACTGCGGCGCAGACACCAACGGACCGGTCGATGCCTCCCGTGCTGCACGGTCTCAGCCGGGGAGATCACCCGGGAAGAGAAGGAGCGTGACACCCCCTTCAGTGGTCGTGAGCGAGGACGAGAGCCAGCTTGGTGCCGCAGACCGCACAGATCCCTTGGGCCGCACGGTGGCCGTGGGCGAGCTCGATGGGCTCTGCGGCAAAGGACCTCATCTCCCTGCACCGCACGCAGTAGCTCTCAAAGGTCCTGGTCGAGCCCGGCGGGGGCTCCGTGCCTTGAGGTGCAGGTGAAGGTGGCGAGGTCACGACGGGATCTTGCCACCCAGATCGCTCTCGGCGTCCTTGGCTAGGGTCGGGTCATGGGGGAATTGACTGGGGCCGAGGGCATGGCTGCCCTTGAGGAAATCTGGAGCTCGATCACTTCGCTCACGGAGAACCTGAGCGACGAGCAGTGGGCGGCTCCGACCGATTGTCCAGGTTGGGACGTCAAGGACCACCTGAGCCACATCATCGGCACGGAGCGCTCGATGTCCGGCGATGCCGCCCCTCCACTCGACGTGGCGGCGGTGTCCCACGTGAAGAACCCGATCGGCGAGGCAAACGAGCGATGGGTGGTCGCAAGGAGAGGCGTGCCCGGCGCGCAGGTCCGCCTCGAGTTCATCGAGGTCATGGCCGAACGATGCCGAGCCCTTCGCACCCTTGATGCAGAAGGCTTCGAGAAGGTGGGATGGAGTCCCATCGGCAAGGTGCCCTTCCGCGTGTTCCTCGAGGTGCGCGCCATGGACTGCTGGATCCACGAGCAAGATCTCCGGCTCGCACTCGATCGTCCGGGGGGACGAGGAGGCAGGGGAGAAGAGGTCTCGCTCTTCCGAGTCGAGCAAGCGCTGGGCCAGGTGCTCGGCAAAGGCGTACGGCCTCCCGAGGGCACCTCGATCAGCCTGGCGATCGATGGCCCGTTCCCGAGTCGCCATCGTTACGAGATCGTCGAGGGTCGGGCCCGATCGATCGCGGGAGCCACGTCGACGGCGACCGTCGAGCTCGACGCGCTGGTCTACCTCTTGCGCTTCAGCGGCCGGATCTCATCGGCGCGGCTGTTGGATGATCGGGGAACCGTCATCAGTGGCGATCCGACGCTCGCTGAGGCCTTCGTGGGCGCACTCGCGCTCATGATCTAGGGCGGTCAGGGTGCTCGATCTCCACCGGTAGAGTGAGGACTCCTTATGCGTGCCACCTCTGAAGTCGTTGAGAACAATCGAGTCAAGCTGAGCGTCGAAGTCGACGAATCCGAGATCGAGCTCGCGCTCGACGACGTGGTTCGCTCCATCGGTCGCCAAGCACGGATCCCGGGCTTCCGGCCCGGCAAGGTGCCCCGCAAGGTGCTCGAAGCTCGTATGGGCGGCGCCGTCGCACTCAGGGCCGAGGCGCTGCGCGAGGCGCTGCCTGACTTCTACGCCCAAGCGGTCTCCCAGACCGAGATCGACCCGATCGCTCAACCTGAGATCGACATCACCGGCGGTGAAGAGGTTGGTGCGGTCAGCTTCGATGCCGTGGTCGAGATCCGCCCCACCGTCTCAGTCGCTGGCTACCAGGGCCTGCGCGCCACGGTGCCCTCGCCGATCGTGAGCGAGTCGGACATCGACGCTCAGATCGATCGGCTACGCGACAACGACGGCGAGCTGGTCGACGTGGAGCGCCCTGTGCAGAGCGGAGACTTCGTCACTCTGGATCTGACGGGCACCGACGAAGAGGGCGAACAGGTCGCCCAAGCCGATGACTACCTCTACGAGGTGGGTTCGGGCGTGGTCGTCGCCGAGCTTGATGATGCCCTGCCCGGCTCCAAGGTTGGCGACGAGGTCGAAGTGGTGGGCACGCCGTCCGGCGGGACTCCCATCACCTTTGCCGTGAGGGTCGTGGCTGTTCGAGAGAAGCAGCTCCCTGAGGTGACGGACGACTGGGCGGCGGAGGCCTCCGAGTTCACCACCGTCGAAGAGCTGCGCAACGACCTGGCAGAGCGCATGGCCAACGTCAAGGTTGTCCAAGCCCAGATGGCGCTTCGTGAGGCCTCACTCGGCGCCTTGGCGGAGCTCGTGGCTGATGAGGAGGTCCCCGAGGGCCTCGTCGATGCTGAGGTGAACGAGCGCCTGCACGATCTCGGCCACCGCTTGGAGGGCCAGAACATCTCGGTCGAGCAGTTCTTGTCGGTCACCGGTCAGAGCGGCGACGACCTCATCGCCGGGATGCGCACCGATGCGTTCAGAGCCGTCAAGGTGGATCTTGGACTGAGAGCCGTCGCGCAGGCCGAGGGCATCGAGATCACCGACGAGGAGCTCGACGGTGAGATCGCCACGATGGCCGAGCAGATGAGCACCACTCCCGAAGAGCTGCGCAGCCAGCTCGACAAGGCGGGGCGCACCGGATCGCTCCGAGCCGAGCGGGTCAAGGCCAAGGCAGCGACGTGGCTGCTCGAGAACGTCGAGGTCGTCGATGAAGACGGCGAGGCGGTGGATCGGTCGCTGCTTGAGTCCAACGTGGCCGACGAGCTCGGCGACGAAGATCACGACCACGACCACGATCACTAGGAGGACGAGAGATGGACACTGGCTACATCGAACCGAAGGCATACCTGGTCCCGACGGTCGTCGAGTCGTCGAACCGCGGCGAGCGTGCGTACGACCTCTACTCCCGCCTCCTCCGAGAGCGGATCATCTTCTTGGGCACGCCCATCGATGACACGGTGGCCAATCTGGTCTGCGCGCAGCTGCTCTTCTTGGAGTCAGAAGATCCGGACAAGGACATCCACCTCTACATCAACTCACCCGGTGGCGACATCACCGCTCTGCTGGCGATCTACGACACGCTCAAGTTCATCCGGCCCGACGTGTCCACCTTCTGCTTCGGCCAGGCTGCGTCGGCGGCAGCGGTCCTGCTCGCTGCGGGCACGAAGGGGAAGCGCTTCGCCCTGCCGCACGCTCGAGTCCTGATGCACCAGCCGTGGGGTGGCGTCGGTGGTCAGGCGTCGGACATCGAGCTGCAGGCTCGAGAGATCCTCCGCATCCGCGATCTGCTCAACGGCATCATCTCGGCCGACACCGGCCAGTCGGTCGAGCGGGTCGAATCAGACACTGATCGCGACTTCATCATGACGGCCGCAGAGGCGGTCGACTACGGCGTGGTCGACGAAGTGATCAGCTCGCGTGAAACCTCTCTCGAGGCCATCGGCGCAGCGTAGGGTGGTGCCAGGCGGCTCGTCGCCTGGCGGAGCACGGAGGGTTGGACGTGGCGAAGTTTGGCGAAGGCGGCGATCTGGTCAAGTGCAGTTTCTGCTCGAAGACGCAGAAGCAGGTCAAGAAGCTCATCGCTGGACCGAGTGTCTACATCTGCGATGAGTGCATCGATCTGTGCAATGACATCATCGCCGAAGAGCTGGCCGAGACCACTGACGTCTCGTTCGAAGAGCTCCCGAAGCCTCGCGAGATCTTCGAGTTCCTGAACGACTACGTCATCGGCCAGGAGTACGCGAAGAAGATCCTCTCGGTCGCGGTCTACAACCACTACAAGCGAGTCCAAGCCGGTGTCCCCGCGGGCGACGAGATGGTCGAGCTCTCGAAGTCGAACATCTTGCTGCTGGGACCGACCGGCTGCGGCAAGACCCTCCTCGCTCAGACGCTGGCTCGGATGCTCAACGTCCCCTTCGCCATCGCTGACGCCACCGCGCTCACCGAGGCGGGCTACGTCGGCGAAGACGTCGAGAACATCTTGCTCAAGCTGATCCAAGCTGCTGACTTCGACGTGACGCGAGCGGAGCGCGGGATCATCTACATCGACGAGATCGACAAGATCGCCCGCAAGAGCGAGAACCCCTCGATCACGAGAGACGTCTCGGGCGAGGGCGTCCAGCAGGCGCTCCTCAAGATCTTGGAGGGCACGACGGCGTCGGTGCCTCCCCAAGGCGGGCGCAAGCACCCTCACCAAGAGTTCATCACCATCGACACCACCAACATCCTGTTCATCTGTGGTGGTGCCTTCGCCGGCCTCGATCAGGTCATCGCCGAGCGGATCGGTCGCAAATCAATCGGCTTCCGGGCTGACGTCGGTGCGATCAACCGCGACGACGCCGAGGTCTTCCGCAACGTGCTGCCCGAGGACCTCATCAAGTTCGGCCTGATCCCTGAGTTCATCGGCCGCCTGCCGGTGATCAGCGCGGTGAGCCCGCTCGATCAGGAGATGCTGGTCAAGATCCTGGTCGAGCCCAAGAACTCGCTGATCAAGCAGTACGAGCGCACCTTCTCTCTCGACAAGGTCGAGCTCGAGTTCACGCCTGACGCACTCGAAGCCGTCGCCGACCAGGCACTCCTCCGGGGCACGGGAGCACGAGGGCTGCGTGCGATCCTCGAAGAGGTGCTCTTGGACGTCATGTACGACCTGCCCAGCCGCAGCGACATCGAGCGCTGCGTCGTCGACGCCTCTGTGGTCCTCGAGCGGGTCAGCCCGACCCTCGTTCCGATCGAGAAGAAGAAGGCGCCCCGCACTCGTCGCGCGGCTTCCTAGCTGTGGCCAGCCCTTTCGCCTCGCTCAGCGAGGCGCTCGGCTGGCTCGATGATCACATCGATTACGAGCGCGTCGCTCCGACCCGACGGCTCCTCCCTTCGCTCTCGGGCGTCACGGCTGCCCTGGAGCTGTTGGGCCATCCTGAGCAGACCTACCCCACGATCCATGTCACCGGCACCAACGGCAAGGGCTCGACCACGACGATGATCAGCTCGCTGCTCGTCGAGCTCGGGTTAGACGTGGGCACGTTCACGAGCCCCAACCTCCACCGGGTGAATGAGCGGATCGCGCACAACGAGAAGCCCATCAACGACGAGGACCTCCGAGAGCTCCTCGACCGGGTGGCGGCGATCGAGCCCTTGCTCGATGAGCGCCTGACGCGCTTCGAGCTCTTGACCGTGGCGGCTTTTGAGCACTTCTCGGACGTCGCGGTGGACGTGGCGGTCATCGAGGTCGGCCTCGGGGGCACCTGGGACTCGACCAACGTCATCGAGGCCCAGGTCAGCGTGCTGACCAACGTGGCGCTCGATCACACCCAGGTCCTCGGCACCACCGTCGAGGCGATCGGGAGCGACAAGGCGGGGATCATCAAGCCGGGCTCCCACGTCGTGCTGGGCGAGGTTCCCGCCTCGGTGGCGACCATCGTCGAAAGGCGAGCTGAGGCGATCGGGGCGGCCGGCGTTTGGCAAGCTGGTCGCGAGTTCACGGTGGACTCGAATCGGCTGGCCTTCCAGGGGCGCGTCATCGACCTCACGGTGGGCGAGAGGACCTATGCCGATCTCCACGTGCCGCTCCACGGTCGCCACCAGGGGGCGAACGCAGCGGTCGCGGTTGCTGGCGTGACGGCGTTCATGGGCCGAGTCCTCTCGAACGAGGTCGTCGCCTCAGGCATCGGGCGAGTCTCGATGCCTGGTCGCTTGGAGGTCCTCGGTCACCAGCCTCTCCTGATCGTCGACGCGGCGCACAACCCTGCCGGGGCCGAAGCGCTGGGCCAGAGCATCGGGGAAGGCTTCGAGATCGAGGGGCCCATGATCGCGGTCATCGGGATGCTGGAGGGCCGGGACCCGGCTGCGCTCCTGTCGCCGCTGGCCGACGCCGGGATCTCGATGGTGCTCAGCGTCGAGCCCGACACCCCTCGGGCGCTCGACCGCAACGAGATCGCCAAGGTGGCCTCCGGGCTCGGCCTCGAGGCACGAGCGATGGGCTCGCTCGACGACGCCTTGGAGCTCGGCTTCTCACGAGCCGAGCCCGCGGGGCTCTTGCTGGTGACGGGATCGCTCTACGTCGTCGGACCGGCTCGAGAGCGCCTCCAAGCCATGGTGGGCTGAGGGCGCGAAACGACGACGCCGCCCTCTCTTGCCGCGCCGGGCTCGGAGGGTCTCGCTGCTAGGTTGGCACCTCGTGCAACGGACCCTTGTCATCGTGAAACCAGACGGCGTCGAGCGCCACCTCTCCGGCGAGATCATCAGCCGTCTGGAGCGAAAGGGGCTCAGGATCGTGGCGGCTGAGCTGCGCCTGATCGATGACGAGACGGCCAAGCAGCACTACGCCGAGCACGCGGAGAAGCCCTTCTTCGGCGATCTGGTGGCCTTCATCACTCGCTCACCGGCGTTCCCCCTGGTGGTGGAGGGACCCGAGGACACCTGGCAGATCGTGCGCACCCTGATGGGTCCGACCGACCCGGCCAAGGCGCCGCCCGGCACCATCCGTGGCGATCTCGGGACCGTGATGGCGGAGAACCTCATCCACGGCTCGGATTCGGCCGAAGCCGCCCAACGCGAGATCGCCCTCTTCTTCCCCAATCTCCCCTGAGCTGGACTGCCTTGTGTCGGGGTCCCCGGGGCCCTAGCCTTGTCGGATCGGCATCGGTACCAACTTCGGCGCGACGCCAGCGATGAGAAGTCGCGTGAGGACGTGTAAATGAGTGACAATCGCCTCTTTCTCCTAGGCAGAGACATGGCCGTCGACCTCGGTACGGCGAACACCCTTGTCTACGTGCGAGGACGCGGCATCATCCTCAACGAGCCCTCGGTGGTGGCCGTCGACGTCAAAGACGGTCGTCCTCTCGCTGTCGGAGCTGAGGCCAAGCGGATGATCGGCCGTACGCCGAGCAACATCCAAGCCATCCGACCGCTCAAAGACGGCGTCATCGCTGACTTCGAGATCTGCGAGAAGATGCTTCGCTACTTCATCCACCGCGTCCACCAGCGTCGCTTCGCCAAGCCGCGCATGATCATCTGCGTCCCCTCTGGCATCACCGGGGTCGAGCAGCGAGCCGTGATGGAAGCGGCTGAGTACGCCGGCGCGAGGAAGGCCTTCATCATCGAAGAGCCGATGGCTGCTGCCATTGGCGCGGGCCTGCCGGTGCACGAGCCGACCGGCAACATGGTCGTTGACATCGGTGGCGGCACCACCGAGGTCGCCGTGATCTCGCTGGGCGGCATCGTCACCAGCCAGTCGATCCGCATCGGTGGCGACGAGCTCGACGAGGCCATCGTCTCCTTCGTCAAGAAGGAGTTCAGCCTCGCCCTCGGTGAGCGCACGGCGGAGGAGATCAAGATCGCCCTTGGCTCAGCGTTCCCGCTCGAAGAGGAGCTTCGGGCTGAGATCCGTGGACGTGACCTCGTCAGCGGTCTGCCGAAGACGGTGGTCATCTCCACCGAGCAGATCCGAGAGGCCATCGATGAGCCTGTCACGGCCATCATCGACGCCATCAAGGTCACCTTGGACCGCACCCCTCCTGAGCTCAGCTCGGACATCATGGAGCAGGGCATCGTGCTCACCGGCGGGGGCGCCCTCCTCCATGGGCTCGACGCCAAGATCCAGCAGGAGACCGGGATGCCGATCGTCGTCGCCCGTGACCCGCTCAACTGCGTGGCCATCGGCTCAGGTCAGTGCCTCGAGGAGTTCGACGCCCTCAAGCGGGTGCTGATCACCACCTCGACGCGCTGAGTCACACGGGTCTCGATTTGTGGCGACACGACGCTCACGCCGTTCCGTCACGGTCATTGGGCTCCTCTTAGTCACCGCCATCGCCCTCGTCGCCTTCAGCGAGTCCGGCTCGGGCACCTCGATCACCTCTGGGCTCCGCTCGGTGGGCTCCGCAGTGCTCTCACCGATCGTCGGCGCGGTCGACACCGTGACCAAGCCCATCGGCCAGTTCTTCGCCGGTGCGATCAACTACGGCTCGGTGAGCGCCGAGAACGCCAAGCTCCGAGCGCAGCTGGGTCGAGTCCAAGAGCAGGGTCTCATCGAGCAGTTCGAGCGAAGCCAGATCGCTCAGGTGGCCAAGCTCCAGCACCTGACCTTCACCTCGGGCATCCCGACGGTCACCGCCCAGATGACCTCCCTCGACGAGTCCAACTTCGCCTCGACCATCCAGATCTCGAAGGGTCGGAACCAAGGCGTCGGACTGGGCATGCCGGTGGTGGGAGCCGGCGGCCTCGTCGGACAGGTCGTTGCCACCACACGCAACTCGGCGACCGTGCGCCTGATCACCGACGGCCGAACCCACATCGGAGCGTCGTTCGGGACGGCGACGAACTCGCTCATCGGCGTGGTCAACGGCGTGGCCGCCAACAAGCCGCTCTCGGTCAGCTACGTCGCCCCTCACTCGATCATCCCCAAGGGAACCATCGTCTATACCAACGGTCTCCAAGGGGCCCAATTTCCCCGCGGCCTGCCCATCGGCAAGGTGCTCTCGGCGACCACACCGACCAACGCCGTCCAGATGTCGATCTCGCTCAGCCCCATGGCCAACCTGGACGAGCTGGGCTTCGTTGACGTGCTCCTCTGGACCCAGGTGCCGTGAACGCCAAGGTCGTCTTCCGGATCATCCTGGTGATGATCGCTGTCGTGGTGATCCAGGCTTCGATCATGATCAATCTCCGCATCGACGGCGCCCACCCTGAGATCGTCTGGCTGCTGCCCATCGCCGCCGGCTTGCTCGGAGGAGCCGAGATGGGAGCCGCCGTCGGCTTCTTCTCAGGCCTAGCCCTCGACTGCCTGCTTCCGACGCCGTTTGGGCTGACAGCCTTCGTCGGCGTCCTCTTGGGAGCGGGGATCGGGCTGCTCGCCGAGCGCACCGGTCTCGCAGATGACGGCGGTGTCTGGTGGATGCTGCCCGCCCTTGGCGCCGGGCTGAGCGCGCTTAGCGTGGTGGCCTATGACGCCTTTGGCATCGTCTTGGGCGAAGACCAGTTCTCCTCGATCGACCTCGTGGTCATCGTCGGCGTGGTCGCTGTCGTCGGGGCCATCTTGATGATCCCGGTGTGGTTGGCCATGAGCTGGGCGGTGGGTTCGCGCAGTGGGGCGCGTCGCTCGCGTTCGGGCGAGGCGAGCTGGTGAGCATCTTCTCTCGGCGCTCTCGCCGCGAGCCCAGGATCCGTGAGAAGAAGAGCGTCTCGCTCTCTGGACTGGTGCCCTCGCCCGATGAGAAGGAGTCTCGTCCCGACTTCCGGCTGATCATCATCGGGGGGATCGCGCTCGTGCTCTTCGGGGTGATGGTGCTTCGGCTCTTCACCCTCCAAGTGGTCGACGCGAAGACCTTTCGCAAGGCGGCCAACGGCAACCAGCTGCGGATCGTGGCCACGCCCGCCCCGCGTGGGCTCATCACGGCGCGGTCGAACACCGTCTTGGTCGGCAACGACAGCACCCAAGACATCGTGCTCAGCCGCCAGGAGGCGGTCCAGCACCCGACGGTGATCGGCGAGGTGGCGGCGTTGACCGGCCAGACGCCCGATGCCGTCAAGGCGATCTTGGCTGACGCCAAGTACGACCCCTATCAGCCCGCACCGATCATGACCAACGCTCCGACCGCGACCATCCAGTACCTCGAGGAGCACCAGAGCGAGTTCCCCGGTGTCTCGGTGATGACGTCGACGACGCGCACGTATCCCCAAGGTGGGACGACCGCCACCCACATCCTGGGCTACGTGGGAGCGATCAACGCCGCCGAGCTCGCCGCTCACAAGAAGAACGGCTACGCCATCTCCTCGGAGTTCGGACAAGCCGGCCTTGAGAACTTCTACGAGACGGCGCTCAAGGGCACGGACGGCTCTCAGGCGCTTGCCGTCACGGCGAACGGCGAGGTCGTCGGGACCGTGCACGAGAAGGCCGCCGTCCCGGGTGACACTGTGGTGACCAACATCGATCTGGGCCTGCAGCAGTATCTCCAGTCGGTGCTGCATAACCAGATCCTCTCGGACCGCCAGACGATCGACGTCAAGGACAACAAGTTCCCTCCGGCGATCAACGGGGCGGCCATCGTGATGGATCCGCACACCGGCGCCATCTTGGCCATGGCCAGCGATCCGACCTTCGATCTGAGCCAGTTCGTCGGGGGCATCAGCCAAGCGAACCTCAACTCGATCTTGGACAGTGGGGCGCTCAACAACTACGCCATCGAAGGTCTCTACACACCAGGGTCCACGTTCAAGCTCGTCTCGGCCGTCGCCTCGCTCAAGGATGGCCTGATCCCGGCCAACCAGTACTTCCCCGACAACGGCGTGTTCATCGTGCCCAACTGCCAGTTCTTGGCGACGACGTGCACGTACAACGACGACGAGAACGGCGGTACCGGCGAGGTCAACCTCCCCTTGGCGATCACCCGCTCGTCCGACTGGTACTTCTACAACGTCGGCTACGAGTTTGCTGTCCAGCCCTCGAAGTTCGGACAGACGCCGATCCAAGACGTGGGCAACCAGCTTGGTCTTGAGTCCACCACCGGCGTCGATCTGCCAGGAGAGGTGGCGGGGAGGATCGACTCGAAGGCGGAGCGCCTCAAGCTGCACCAAGAATCCCCCAAGGGCTTTCCGTACACCACGTGGTACGTCGGCGACAACGTGGAGATGGCCTTCGGTCAAGGGGCAACCGCCATCACGCCGATCGGCCTGGCTACGGCGTACTCCACGTTCCTGAACGGCGGCACCCGCTACGCGCCGACCATCGCGGCGGGGATCGTGACCTCGAGCGGCCAGCTCGTCCAGAAGTACGAGCCCCGAGTCGTCGGTCACATCGACCTCAACGACTCGATCTCCCAGCCCATCCTCCAGGGGCTGATGGGCGTCGTGAACGACCCCTCGGGTACGGCGTACTCCACCTTCCAGCAGTATGCGCACTACGACCGATCGACCTTCACGGTGGGCGGCAAGACCGGTACGGCCTCGAACCAGAAGGGGTTGGAGCCCAACTCGTGGTTCGTGGGCTTCGGTGGGCCAGGTGCCGACCCGAGCTACGTGGTGGTCTGCGTGATCGACCAGGGCGGCTACGGCGCCTCGGCTGCGGCCCCTGTGGTCGCCCAGGTCTTCAACTACCTCGCGACCAATCCCGTGACGCCCGTGGTCTTCCCGACAGCCACGAACCCCCCGAGCAACACCGCGCCGAGCACGAACCTCCCGGCTGGTGCGATCACCCCAGGTCTGAACCTGTCCACGACGACGACCACGACGCCCGCTGGCTAGGTCCCTCCCGGGGCAGGGAGGTGGTCGAGAGCGTCGTAGGCTTGAGCCGATGATGTCGCTCTTCGAGCAGATCGAGCCACTCCTCTTCTACGTCGAGCGCCCCGCTCGCTACGTGGGTGGAGAAGGGGGCAGCGCCTCGCCCGTCCATGCCGAGGGCGTCACCTCGTGGCTCTTGGCCTATCCCGACACCTATGAGATCGGACTGCCCAACCAAGGTCTCCAGATCCTCTACGAGATCCTGAACGAGCGCGCCGACGCGCTGGCCGAGCGGACCTACGCGCCGTGGACGGACATGGAGGCGGCCATGCGAGCCGCAGCGGTGCCCCTCTTCAGCGTGGAGAACCACGTGGCGGCCTGCGACTTCGATGCGCTTGCCTTCAACCTCTCGGCTGAGCTGACCTACACCAACGTCCTCAACATGCTCGACCTCGGTCGGATCCCCCTTCGCACTGCCGAGCGAGGCAGCACCGACACGGTGGTCCTGGCGGGTGGCCACTGCACGTACAACCCTGAGCCGCTGGCTGAGTTCCTCGACGCCGTGGTCCTGGGCGACGGAGAAGAGGTGGTCTCCGAGATCTCGGTGACCATCGGTGCGTGGCTGGCGCGCGACGAGCGGACTCGTCTCGAGCTCCACCAGGCGTTGGCTGGCATCGAGGGGGTCTACGTCCCGAGTCTCTACCGGCCGGTCTTCGACGGTCCTCGCCAGGTGGGCCTCGAGATCCTCGACCCTGCCGCTCCCGAGGTCGTCGAGAAGCGAACCATCGCTGACCTGGGTGAATGGCCCTACCCAATGCACCAGCTCGTGCCGCTGACCGAGGTGGTTCACGATCGGTTGAACGTCGAGGTCTTCAGAGGATGCACCCGAGGATGCCGTTTCTGCCAGGCGGGGATGATCACGCGCCCTGTGCGCGAGCGGCCCGCGGCTCAGGTCATCGAGATGGTCACGAGAGGCCTCGAGCAGTCGGGCTACGACGAGGTCGCCCTCACCTCGCTGTCGACTGCTGACTTCTCGGGCATCGAGGGTGTTGTCGCTGACATCGTCGATGAGGCCGAGCACGGTGGACGGGTCTCGGTCTCTCTGCCGAGCTTGCGGGTCGACGCTTTCACGGTGGCGACGGCGGCGAAGATCCAACAGGTCAAGCGGACCGGCTTGACCTTCGCCCCCGAGGGCGGCACGTGGCGGATGCGCAAGGTCATCAACAAGCTCATCAGCGACGAGGACCTCTTCTCAGCGGTGGACTCGGCGTTCTCCCAAGGATGGCGTCGAGTGAAGCTCTACTTCTTGATCGGATTGCCGACCGAGCAGGACGGGGACGTCCTCGGCATCGCCGAGCTGGGCAAGCGCTGTGTGGAGATAGGCCGGCAGTACCACCAGGCGGTGACCGTCTCGGCCTCCGTCGGTGGGTTCGTCCCGAAGCCCCAGACGCCGTTCCAGTGGCACAGCCAGGAC
>Ga0075017_100000609_pt1 | contig 20293 bp, 14 predicted proteins | sample AleBraG_ABR_2012_FD_71475 | JGI IMG/M metagenome (GOLD analysis project Ga0075017, IMG submission 71475) | Freshwater sediment microbial communities in response to fracking from Pennsylvania, USA - Alex Branch Run_MetaG_ABR_2012 | ecosystem: Environmental > Aquatic > Freshwater > Creek >... | reverse complement strand
GGTGAACACCCGGCCTGGCCCCAGAGCAACCACAGCTCCGTACTCGCCGACCTCGCCAGCGGGCGCACTAAACTTGTCCACGTCACATTCCCGGCGGGGAGCATGCTGCCGGACAGGCTCCCGTCGCTGCGCCTGGCACACATCGGTGGCACCGGCGGGGAGCAGCCCTGGATCACCCGTGCCCCATGGCCGGCCCCGGCCGATCCCGCCCTCCCCGGGCGGAGCTTCTTCGCGCTCCTGGCGGGTTCGAGCCTGAGCGAGGGTGAGCACGTCGAGGCGTTCGCACCGATCGGCCCCGCCGAGCACGGCCTGCTCGTGCCCTCCGCTGCCATGGTGCAGAGCGCTGGGGAATTCTGGTGCTACGTCGAGTCGGCGCCAGGCAGGTATCAGCGGGTCAAGGTCGACACCGGCCGACCGCGCGCCGACGGCTACGTCGTCAGCGAGGGTCTGAGTGCGGGCCAGAAGGTCGTGACCAAAGCCGCCGCGTTGTTGCTGGCGCGTGAACTGAACCCGAGCACCGAGGCGGAGTGAGCACGCCATGATGCGGGCCCTGCTATCGCTGTGCACTCGACACTATGGCGCGGTGGCAGCCTTGAGCCTGCTGGCCCTGCTGCTAGGCACTTACGGCGCACTGCACGCCCCACTCGACGTGTTTCCCGAGTTCGTACCCTCCACGGTGGATGTGCAGACCGAGGCCCCAGGCTTTGCGCCCCAGCAGGTCGAGCAGCTGGTCACCAAGCCCATCGAGAATGCCCTGAACGGCGCCACTGGGCTGGCGACGCTGCGCTCCGAGTCGATTCCCGGCCTGTCGGTGGTGACCCTGACCTTCGCCGATGGCATCGACCTGCATATCGCACGCCAGGGCATTGCCGAGCGGCTCGCCGAACTGGGCAGTTCGCTGCCCAGCGGCGTTGGCACGCCAAAGCTCTCGCCCCTCGTCTCCAGCACCATGGACCTGCTCAAGATCGGATTGCTTTCCGATAAGGTCGATGCCTACGCGCTGCGCGACGCGGCCGATTGGATCATCAAGCCGCGCTTGCTGGCGGTCCCGGGCGTCGCTCACGTCATCGTATTTGGCGGTCAGGCCCGCCAGATCCAGATCCGCCCGGATCCGCGCCGGCTGGTGAGCCACAATCTGTCGCTGATCGAAGTCGTAGACGCTGCGCGGGCCGCCCTGCCGCTGCGCGGCGCCGGCTTCGTGGACCTGCCCAACCAGCGGGTGCTGATCGAATCGCCCACCCCGCAGCCCGATCTGTCCGCCATTCGACAGGCAGTCATCACCACGCGCAATGGCATGCCGATCCGGTTGGCGGATGTCGCGGAAGTCGGTATCGCCCCGGCCCTGCGCTCCGGAGATGCCCTGATCATGGGCAAGCCAGGCGTGCTGCTGTCACTGGCCAGTCAGTACGGCGCCAATACCCTGGAGACCACGCGGGCGGTCGAATCGGCCCTGGCGAGCCTTGCCCCGGCGCTCAAGGCCCAGGGTATCGACGTGTATCCAGCCCTGCATCGCCCGGCCAACTTTATCGAGCGGGCATTGGGGGATCTTGAGCACTCCCTGGCCATCGCGGCCATCCTGATCCTGGTCGTGCTCTATGCCTTCCTGCGCGATGTGCGCGCCGCGCTGATTGCCTTTACCGCCATCCCGCTGTCGCTGTTGGCAGCCATTGCCGTACTGAATCACCTGGGCCTGACACTGAACACCATGACGCTGGGCGGGTTTGCCGTGGCGCTCGGCGTTCTGGTCGACGATGCCATCATCGGCATCGAGAACATCCTCAGGCGCCTGCGACTCAACAGTCAGCAGGATGCCAGCCGCCCGCGCCTGGCAGTCATCCTCGAGGCCTCGCTCGAGGTGCGAGGACCGGTCATCTATGCGACGGCGGTGGTCATCGCCGTATTCCTGCCCGAACTCTTTACCACCAGCGTCCAGGGCCATTTCGTCGGCCCGCTGGCCCTGGCCTTCATCTTCGCGGTGCTGGCATCGCTCGTCGTTGCCCTGACCACGACGCCAGCCTTGTGCGCGCTGCTACTGCGCGCGGATCACCTGCACAGCGAAGCGGCATGGCTGGTGCGACTCAAGCAACTCCAACGACGCGTCATCGCGATGGCGAGCACGCACTTTCGAGCGATCGCGATCGTACTGGTCATGCTGGTCGCCGCAGCGCTGGCCGTACTGCCATTCCTGAGCGGCACGTTCATGCCGGATTTCCGCGAAGGCCACTTCGTGATGCAGGTCACGAGTGCCGTGCCCGGTACCTCGCTCGACGAGATGCTCGATGTCGGTGCTCGCATCAGTGCCGAGGTTTTGGCACTACCCTACGTACAGAGCGTAGAGCAGCAGGTCGGCCGTGCTGAATTGGGCGAAGACACCTGGGGACCGCACCGCAGCGAACTGCACGTCGAACTCAAAGCCGACACCACCATGGACCAGGCGGCCGCCCAGGCGGCGTTGAGAAATATCGTCAAGCACTACCCAGGAATCCAGACCGAAGTCGTGACCTTCCTGGGCGATCGTATCAGCGAGAGCCTGAGTGGCGAGACTGCGGCGGTGGCCATCAAAGTGTTTGGCGCCGATTTGGATAGCCTCGATGGCGTGGGCACGAAGATCGTCAGCGAACTTTCCAAAATCAAGGGCATCGCGGACCTTGAGTTCAAGCGCGAGAGTGGTACGCCGACACTGGCCATCTCGCTCAAGCCGCCCGCGATCGCAGCCTATGGACTCAAGTCACAGGACATCCTGGACACCATCGAGACGGCCTACGCGGGCCAGACCGTCGGTGAAACCTTCAGCGGGATCCGCACCGTCGCGGCCGTGGTCCTGCTGCCGGATGCGATCCGAAATCGCCCCGAATTGGTGGGCCGCCTGATGATTGCCACGCCGATGGGACCGGTGCCCCTGTCCCGCGTGGCCGACATCAAACCGGGCGAGAGTCGCTACAGCATCGAGCATGACGGCGGCCAGCGGCGCATCAGCGTCAACTTTAATGTCGGCAGCGGCACGGTCGCCGACCTGGTCGCCCAGGCGCAGCAGGCGATCAGCCGCAACGTCGCGCTGCCAAAAGGCGTCTATATCGAGTACACGGGCGCGGCCGCAGCCGAGGCGCAGACCCGGCAGGAGCTGCTGCTGTACTCGGGACTGGCGCTGATTCTCATCCTGACCATCCTGTTCGTGGCGTTTCAGTGGCGAGCCAATGCGTGGCTGGTACTGGCCAACCTGCCTTTCAGTCTGATCGGCAGTGTATTCATCATCGCCGTGACTGGCATCGGCCTGTCCATCGGTACGCTGGTCGGCCTGGTCACCGTGTTCGGGGTCAGTGCCCGCAACGCCATACTGCAGCTGGCGCACTATGAGCACCTGGTGCACGTCGATGGCCATGCATGGAACCGCGATACCGTATTGCAGGGCGCCAGCGAGCGGCTGATTCCCATTCTGATGACCGCCGTGGTGACGGCGCTGGGACTGATACCGCTGGCACTCGGCAGCGCCCGCCCGGGTCAGGAAATCGAAGGCCCCATGGCCATCACCGTCCTGGGCGGCCTGCTCTCCTCGACGCTGCTCAACCTGGTGGTTCTGCCGGCCATGGCCCAGCGCTTCGTGCGCGCCTAAGCAGACCCCACCGCGCGGTGCGCCGGGGGCGATCGCTAGCGTACGAAGGCCACCGTGACCGGTTTTGGTACCGATAAGGATTCGCCAGTCGCGCTCAGTTTCCCGGTAGCCCTGTCAATCTTGAACTCCGCCACGGCGCTGGAGGCTTCGTTGGTCACGAGCATCCAGCGTCCCGTCGGATCGATGCCAAAGCTCCAGGGCGTCTTGCCTTGCGACGCAACGCGCTGAATTTCCGTCAGGGTCCCGGCTTTGCGGTCAATGGCGTAAACAACCAGACTGTCCTGATCGCCACGCAAGGATAGATACGCAAACCGGCCGTCGCTCGACACGGCAATCTCGGCCGCACTCTTCTCACCGGAAAATGTGGCCGGGTACGGTGACAACGATTGCACCAGCTCCAGGTGCCCCTGCCGAGCATCCCAGCGGTAGGAGCGCAGCTCCGCCGTCAATTCGGTGTCCAGAAACAGGAACCGGCCATTGGGATGGAAGACCAGATGCCGCGGACCTGAACCGGGCGGAAGGGCTACAAACGGCGGCTCTGCCGGCGTCAAGACCCGGGTAGCGCCATCGAAGCGGTAGACAAAGACACGGTCCGCGCCAAAATCCGCCACGAGCGCATACCGATGAGTGGGGTCCATGGCCACGCCGTGCGCCGCAGGAGTCTTCTGGCGGGGCTGAGGACCCGTCCCATAATCCTTCTGGATCGAGGCCACCGGCAGGAGGCTGCCGTCGCTCTGCAACGGCAGCGCGCTGAGGTCACCGCTCCCATGATTCGCACTCAGCAGGGAGTGCGATGGCATATCAAGGCCGAGCGCTGTCGCATCGCGGCCGCCGGCATCCACGTGGTTGATCTCCCGCAGATTGCCCGACGTGAGGTCCACGCCAAAGCTGTAGATCGCCGAGTTCGCCTGCATCCCACCGCCGGAATCGGCCACCGAATACAGTACCGGCAGAGTGGGGTGGCTCATCAGCCAAGTGGCGCGCGGCAGTTCGACGCTCAGTCCCAATGGCGCGAGATGCCCGCTCGCTATGTCGAGTCGCGCCGCGTAAATGCCCTGGGCGCGGGCATCGCTCGGCGGCGTCCCGGACGTCTGGGCCGTACCCGGCCCGAACCCTCCGGCGCCGTGAGTCCCTATGTACACCCACTCGGCGCGGCCTGTGCCAGCCGCGCCGGCCTGGGTGGCATCCGCCTGGGCCTGCATGGCCACGAAGCCAAGGCCGAGAGCCACCAGCACCGTGTTGAGTTGTTTCATGCTTAACCCTTCCCAGTCCATTGCAGTTCTTGATCTGCGCACCCACCGAGCACACCCAAACCCCGGATTGGCGTTGCCTGACCCGGCCGCTGGTGCGCATCACGCCCCTGCTGGCTGGCGAGGTTCGCACCTTGCCCCCACGACACGCCAATCAGATTCGCGGCGCAAGCGATCAGGATCCAACCAGACCTTCGCTGGCTGACGCTGGAGAAGTTATACCAGGGCGGCTGTTTTCGATAGCGCAGCACAGTGCAATCGAGGCAATATTGCAGCCATGCGAGACGGCATTCCCGAGCCGTTGGCTCAACGTCGCGTTTGCGAGCCCTACAGACTGACAATTCCCTAGACTTGGGTGGTAACCATGGACCGTAGAACGTTTGTGCTCTCTGCCCCCGCGGCGATACTGATGGCGGCCCAGATGCCCACGGCGCTGGCCGGGAGCCGCAAGAAGGGCGTCATGATGATGAATCGCATCGGGCCCTCGACCGCCGAGCTGTTCATTGCCAACGCCGACGGCAGCAATGAGCGCAGGTTACTGCAGGAATCCGTGTTCGACTATCACGCCTCGTTTTCGGCGGATGGCAAGTGGATCGTCTTCACTTCCGAACGCGAAGGCCTGGGTCAGGCCGACCTCTACCGGGCGCGGGCCGACGGCACCGGCATCGAGCGCCTGACCAGCGACCCCCACGTGGATGATCAGGGCGCGCTCTCGCCCGATGGCTCGCGGGTCGCCTTCATGTCGACGCGCGGCAGCCTGCGCGCCAATATCTGGCTGCTCGACATCAAGGCCGGGAAACTGCGCAACCTCACGGATCACCCGGGTATCCAGGGAGCTCTCGAGAACCCGGATGGCTTCTTCCGCCCATCGTGGTCACCGGATGGACAATGGATCGCCTTCTCGTCCGACCGCAATACCGAATGGCGAGGTCACAACAACACCAAGGGCTGGGAGCATACCCAGGCCCTCAGCATCTACGTCATCCGGGCTGATGGCACGGGTTTCCGCCAAATTGCCACCAAGGCCGGTTATTGCCTGGGCGCCCCCAAGTGGTCGCCCGATGGCAAGCGGGTGGTGTTCTATGAACTAACCGTCGAGGACACCTGGGGCGCACGCCGGCCCGACCTCATGGGTTCCACGGTGTCCCAGATCGTGTCCGTGGACGTGGCCACAGGCGCACGGCTGGAACACACGTCGGGCCCCGGCCTCAAGGTGTATCCGCAGTTCCTGACCCCCCAGGACGTGGCCTACTACGTCAAGGGAGGCCAGGACCAGCACCTGGCCTATACGTCCGGCAAGCCATCCGTGCCGGCGAACCTTCGATCTCCCGCCTGGTCGCCGGACGGCACCCAGGTCATTTACGAAAAAGTCAGCTTCAAGCCCAGAGGCGAGTTCGTGAAACTGTACAGCTGGGATCCGGAGTGGGACTACGTCCATATGGATGTCTTTCCCGCCCTATCCCGCCAGGGGGAGCTCGTCATCACGGAAAAGGCCATCGGGTCTTCCATCGTCATCATGAACCCGGACGGTTCAAACCGTCGGCGCATCTTCGACACGGTGAACACGAACCTCGATCAAACCATGGTGAAGCGCGGTCTGGCTGGAGCGTTTCAGCCGGCGTGGTCGCCAGACGGTCAATGGATTGCCTTTGGCCTCGGCCAGTGGTTCTTCACGCGCAGCACGGGTACGGCCAAGATCATGCGGGTACGACGTGACGGCACGGGCGCGGAAGATCTGACCGACGGCAAGATCAATTCCGGCTATCCCAGTTACTCCGCCGACGGCAAGCGCATCGTGTACCGGGTGTGGGGCGAGAAGGAACTGGGGCTGCGTATCCTCAACCTGGAGGATCGAACCACCCAGGTCCTGACCACCCAGCTCGACAACCTGCCCGGCTGGTCCCCGGATGGCCGCAAGATCGTCTTCACCCGCAAGGTGGATGATGAAAACTACGACGTGTTCACGATCAAACCCGACGGTACGGACCTGCGCCGCCTGACCACCCACCGCGCCAACGACGGCCACGCCGTCTGGACCGCAGACGGTCGCATCATGTGGAGCAGCGGCTTCTATGGGTTCCGTGACGAGGCCGCGCTGTACGACAACACCTTCCAGCCGTACGGGCAGATCTGGATCATGAGTGCCGACGGCAGCGGCAAGCGCATGGTGACGGACAGCCCATGGGAAGATTCGATGCCGCTGTACATTCCCGCCAAGCCAGGAAAGCAGGTTTCCTCCTTGTCCCGGTAAGGAGCCTGCATGGCCAAGCCTGAAGCGCCCAGCGTGGCCCTATCCACCGATGCAACGGGCGTTGGCAGCGCTGATTCGAAGCGCTGGATCGTCGTGGGGCTGCTCAGTCTTGGGGCGGTGCTCGCCTTTGTGTCGCGCACCAATATCTCGGCGGCGCTCGCCTACCGGCCATTCGTACAGATGTTCCATCTGTCCGATATCGATCGCGGTACCTTGAATTCAGCGTTCTTCTGGTCCTATGCGGCGCTGCAGATCCCGACGGGCTGGCTGGTGGATCGCTACGGCGTGAAGATCCCTTACGCCATCAGTTTCGTGGTCTGGTGTCTGGCCTCGGCGGCCACCGGTCTGACGCGCTCCATCGGCCAACTGACGACGCTGCGAGTGCTTACCGGCGCCGGGGAAGCCATCGTCACGCCGGCGAGTTTCCGCTGGATGCGGCAGCATTTTTCCGAAAACGAGAGTGGGCTGGCTATCGGCATATACATGCTGGGCACCAAGGTCGGTCCCGCGATCGGGGCCCCAATCGCCGCCTGGTTGATCACGCTTTACGATTGGCATCTGATGTTCCTGATCATCGGCCTGGCCGGCTTGGTCTGGCTGATTCCGTGGATGCTGCTGGTCCGGAATGACAGGCCAAGTGTGACGGCGGATCCCACCGCCAAGCGTCGGGCGGGGGCGATTCCGTTTCGCAACATCATGGCGAGCCCCGTCGTCTGGGGCACCATCATCATCAATTTCTGCTACAACTATTTCGTCTTCTATTGCATGACCTGGATGCCCGCCTACTTTGTCGAGCGGCGGCACGTCACGCTCACCAAGATGGGTCTGTTTTCCTTCTTCAGCTTTGCCGGCATTGCCATCGTCGCGCTCGTTGCGGGCTGGGCCGCCGACCTGATCATCAAGCGTGGTGGCAACGCGGTCTTCGTCCGCAAGGCGTTCATCATTGCCGGATTCGCCATCGCCTGTACGGAGCTCATTGGCGTGCGCTCCTCGTCCGTGGCAGGGGCGCTTTTCTGGGCCGTGATCTCCCTGTCAGGCATAGGCCTGGCCACTGCCAATCACCTGGCATTGTGCCGCATGACTTTGATTCCGGCGCCGGCCGTCGGCCTCGTCACCGGGGTACAGAACACCTCCACCAGCATGGCCGGCATCGTGGGACCGCTCCTCTCCGGCTGGTTACTGCAGAGCACCGGCGGTTATGAGGCCCCCATGATGGCCATCTTCTTCTTCCTGGTGCTCGGCGGCCTCACCTGCCTCGTGCTGCTGCGGCCGGAATGGGCGCCAAAGGCGCCAGTCACTCCGGCAAATTCCGAGGTCGGCGCCTAACTACAGTGTCGGACATTCTGGACGGCTCGAATACCTTAGCGCCCTCGAACCCGCCTCTGCGACTCCATGAATTGCGTCGCTAAGGAGAGCCGCGGATACGAAACTGTAAGGTAACAATCTGTGACCCCATGCTAGATTTCGAGTGCGCCTATCAACGGCCGCGTGCGACGAGACGGCCGTGCGCACTCTCGCAACGATTGCGGCGCCGCGTACTTTTGGTTCACCCTGCAAGTCAGGTATTGACGGTCCACAGGCCGTTGGCTCGGCTGCTACAAGGAGTTGCAAGATTATGAATCAATTTGCAAAGAATAGCGTCGCTGCGGCGGCGTTGGCGCTGCTCATGTCGATGCAGGTCCACGCTGCGGCGCCCCGGTTCGCGGTGCTGGATCGAATTTCAGGGCCGGACGGCGCCTGGGACTACACCACGGTGGACGCGGCGGCGCGCAGACTCTATCTGGCGCGCGATGATGGGGCGATGGCCATGAACCTGGAGACGCGCCGCATCACGCCCGTCCTGGTGGCAGGCGCGGGAGTCCATACGGTACTGCCGGTCGGCAATTCCGGGTTGCTCCTGCTTACCAACGGCCGCAAGAACACAGCCACGGTGTACGACACCACGGCCGGCAAGATCGTCCACACCGTGCCAGTCGGCCAAGGGCCTGACGCAGCGGCCTACGATCCCCATAGCCACTTCGTGGCGGTCATGAACCACCGCGGTGGCACGGTGTCAGTGGTGGACGCAGCGCAGGGCAAGGTGGTGCGCACCATCCCAGTGGGTGGCGAACTCGAATTCGCTGCAGCTTCCGGCGATGGCAAGCTGTTCGTCAATGTCGCCAGCAAAGGCGAGGTCGCGGTGCTGGACTTGATGGCCGGTACCGTGCTCAAGCGCGTGGTCATGAAGGGCTGCGAGGATCCATCCGGTCTGGCCTACGACGTCGAGGCAGGACTGGTTGCCAGCGTCTGCGGCAACGGCGTCACTAAGATCCTCCGGGGTTCGGACTTGAGCGAGGTGGCCTCGTTGAAGACTGGCGCTGGATCGGACGCGCTCATTCTGGATGCGGCGCGCCACCTGCTGTTCGTGCCCGCCGGGCGCGACGGCACACTGGCCGTCGTGTCCCTGGAAAAGGACAAGGCGCCGACCGTGTTGCAGACGCTCAAGACCGGCGAAGGGGCGCGACTCGGGCAGCTCGATCCCAAGACCGGCCGAATTTATTTGCCTTCGGCTAAACAGGGTCCGCCGAAACCCGGCTCGCATTGGCCGAGCGATGTGCCCGGGACGTTTGTGCTGCTGGTGGTCGGTACCCAGTGAGTCGTGCGCCCAGGCGCGCGCGGCGGGCCGGCTGACTCTCAATCCTGGGGACCGTGAGTGTTAGTGAAGCCCAAGGTCGCGTAGCGCGAAGCTTTGTCAACACGCGCTTGCTGCAGAAATCGCGCGCCGCTCATCGAGTCGTAGGTACTTTCCCACATGGCTGCCGTGGGCCAGCTGGGCTCCAATTACCACCCTATGCGAGAAGAGCTAATCCGTGCTGCAGCATCGGCGACGCTGCTGGCGGTGGCCACGATCGCTGGAGCAGGCGAGCCGCCCTCCTCGGCCACCAGCTCGCGCCCGGACGTCACGGCTACCGAGGCCGCGCCCGACATGTCGGCTGATGCATTCAAGCTGCCCATCTTCGTCAACAATTCGCTCGCACTCATGTATGGCGCGAATTACCGCACACCATTCATCGCCAGCCCTGCTCAGCCGGGCGGCGCCGACATCGCGCGCAGCACCGTGGAGTTTGGGCACGTCGATGCCTGGAAATACGGTCACAACCTGGTGGAGCTCGACTTCAGGCGTTCGAATGCCACGGAATTGGCGGCGGGCGGTGGGTCGGGTGCCACGGAGTTCTATGCGGTGCTGCGCTCCGGCATCAGCATCAACCGATTGGCACAACGTCCTGTAATCCGAGTGGGTGCCCTGCGCGATGTCGATCTCCAGGCCGGTGCCGACCTGCAGACCAAGAACACGGCCTTCGCACCCAGCGAACGGACTCTGTTCCTGGGGCCACGACTGCTGTTCGTGGTCCGCGATGGCTACGTCAATATCGGGCTCCACGCGCGCCAGGAGTGGAACCACAATGGCGTACTCGGGACCAGCGAGAACTACGACTGGGGTTTCAACATCGAGCCGAGCTGGAGCTTCCCGTTCCGCATTGGCCGCATGCGTATTGCGTTCGACGGTTATGCCGATTACAACACGGCCAAGGGCCGGGACGCCTCTGGCCGGCCGACGGCGCCAGAGTTTCTGGTGCGGCCTCAGCTCACATTCGACCTCGGCAGTGCGCTGGGCCATGCGCCGCACGCTGTGCAGCTCGGGGTCGGCGTCGAGCATTGGCGCAACATCTTCGGCAAGGACTCCAACGCCGTTCCGGGCGCCGACCAGACGACGCTGGTCCTTTCCCTGGCCGTGCACTGGGGCGGCCACCGTGCGCCCGAGACGGATGCCCGCAGTGACCTGCGCTGAAGGGCGCCCGTGCGGTTACGGCTATCGCTCCTTCTTGGCTTTCGACGCACGCAGGATCTTGATCATGTGAATTACGGCTTCACACACGCAAAGCTTTCAGCCGCATCCATGTTGCCCTGGCCCCGGTAGCGGGCAACGGCCGGGTAGGCGCACAGTGGGCGGGTGCGCAGGGTCCGCCCGCCACTTACCTTGGATGAAAGTATTTGCTCTGGGGCCTGTCCGGACTCCAGCCATTGGTCAACGACCCCGACTCTCTCAAAGGTGTCGCAGCCCGCACCGCCTCCGCAATGGTTCATGCCCGGTACCAGGAAAAGACGGACGTTCTGCGCCCTGGCCAGTCCAGCATTCTTTACCAAATCCTGGTAATAGCTTGCCAGTTCCTTGGCATTGTGGCCTTCCGTCCAGCCGACGTAGAGCATCAGCTTGCCGCGACTCAGGAAGTCATTCAAATTGGCATCGACCGCCAGGAGGGGACTGATCTGCTTGACCGCCTTGTCTACCGAAGCGGCGTAGTCCATGGACTTCCAGTCCCAGTTGGGATCCTGGTAGACCATGTAACGGTACAGATCGACAGCCGGCTTCACCGGTTGCGTGGCGCTCATGACGAATTCATTCTCGGCGCCGATCGCTGGGCCGGGGAAGATGACCTTGTGAGTGCGCGGATCCACGGGCCCTGCATAGAGTTGGCGCATGCGAGCAACTTGCGGGGCAGTGAGACAATCGGGTGCGTCGCCGTCGTGACAGAGCAGGACGCCCGGATCGAAGCTGCAATGCTCCGGATCCTCGATGAACCCCTGCGCCAGTCCGACGGGGGTTCCGCAGGCCCGTAGTGCCGCCTGGTGGACCATGGCAAACTTGCTGGCTGGAATCGATCCTTCCGGATGATTGAGATTCAACCATGCCCCCCAGATCTGTTCGGCGTTGAACAGCGGGAAGGGGTTTGGTGGGGCGCCGGCGACGATGCCATCATAGTCCTTGGGGTAGCGCTTGGCCTCGATAAGCGCTTCGACACCGCCGAGCGAGCAGCCAACCCAGATCGAGCGGCTGGGCGGTTTGCCGTAGAACCGCGCTACGATCTCCTTGGCCCTCAGGGTCATTTCGTGGTCGGCGCGATACGCGTAATCGATCATCTTCTCCGGATGCCCGATCGCGAATTCTCCGCCGCCGCCCGAGTGGCCGGTATCGTTTGCCGCCAGCGCATAACCGCCGATCAGGGGTGGCACCATGTTTCGATATTGCAGCACCCCTCCGGTGCCAAAGTTGGCTACGCCCACGAACTTGCCGTTCCATCCGGACAGCGGCAACCACACTTCCATTTTGATGTCGGAGTCGGCGGTAGGTTTCAGGGTCAATGTCGCGCGACACATCGCCGGGAGGGGGGGATCCGGCTGATCAGAGGGCCCGCCCGGCGGGTCGGGGCTGCGGGGGAGCTTGAATTCACCGGCGCCATACGACTGGGCGATGACGGTGGCTGCATCGGGCAATCTAATACCATTCAGGGCCTGGCATGAGGCCCGCGCGTCGGACGGGCGCGCCTGTGCCGGCATCACGGCGAGCATCATGATCGGCGCCAGGGCGAGCGCGAGGTTCGCCCTTCTGGCCAGAATTGCGCCGCGTGCCAACATGCGAATCTCCTTACGTCATCACAGGCACAGCAACTGGAGCCGCCTCGGCTAGCTCTTCTCCGGATCAACAAACAGGCTAGCCAGCGACATTCGCCGTGGCGTGAGCTGCTGTTTGAAGGCCGTATGCTCCAGGGCCTCAATAGTCTTGATGTTTGCGCCAATCCCGTAAGGTAGCGGGTCGTGTCCGACGATCTTGCGCAGCGCGGCATACTTCTTGTCGGAGGCCCCGTTGACGACCCCGGCGTCAAGGCGCGCAAGCCATTCGTCCTTGGCGCGCGCGAAAGCATCAAATAGCGATCGGGCCACCCAGGGGTGAGCGGCCAAGACGGAATCCTTGACTACAATGGTCCCGTGCATCGGGTAAATGCCTGTGCGCGCGTACCAGTCCGCCTCGAGCTCGGCGGCATTTGGGAACAGATCGGGGTAGTCGGCCTCCACCGTCTTCCACCCCCCGGTGGGCGAGCCGGAGCGGCCGACGCCGGCGTTGCCGTGGAATCCCGCCGCCAATTCGCCTGCCGCCATCATGTCCGCGAGCGATCGGCCGGTCGGTGTGTGCACGACATTGGGCGGCAGTTTCAACTGCTGCACATGCTCCTCGTCATCGACCACCCAGGTGACTTTGGAGGAATCCAGACCATATTCGCTGATCAGGATGCCGCGCGTCCACACGCCCGTGGTGACCGAATAGGCGCGCACGCCGACCTTTCGGCCCTCCAGATCTTTCGGCGTCTTGATGCCAGCATCCGGACGCACCAGGAGCCCGGCGTGGTGGAAGCGGCGCAACACAAAGATCGGCAGCGCCACAAATGGGGCGCCATAGGCGCGCGCAATGATGTAGGTGGTGGGGGCGAGCTCGCACACGTCGAATTCCACCTGCCGGACCATGCGCCGGAACGCGCCGATCTGCGGCTCGACGGTGACAATCTCGGCCTCGACACCTTCAATGGGTATGGACCCGTTGCGAACGGCGGCCGTATGCGGGTACTCGGCAACCGCTATCTTGAGATGAACTTTCCCAGCCAAAGGACTTCTCCCCATTACACAAGTGGCCCTACAATGCGCAAGGTCAGCTGCGCTGGCACAATCAAATAACCCCATGCAGCGATCAGTTTTTGTCTGGTCGGCGGTGCAGTCGCCCGGAGACGGAGAACTCTTATGGTCCCTGAGCCATAATCAATCCCACTGGGGACCGCCCGACCCTATCATTGAGCCCTCACCCATCGACGGCGGCAACGTACACCATGATCATCGACTGCCACGGTCATTTCACGACCGCACCCCGCACGCTGCACGCCTGGCGTGAAAAGCAGCTGGCGCATGCCAACGACCCAGCCAATGCGCCAAAGAAGAGCGATCTGGCCATCTCGGATGATGACATCCGTACCGCCATCGAGGGGGGGCAGCTCAAGCTGCAAAGAGAGCGTGGCGCCGATCTGACGATCTTCTCCCCTATTGCCGGCCAAATGGCCCACCACCTGGGCAATGAGCAGACCAGCCTGCTCTGGTCCGAAGTATGTAACGACCTGATCTATCGCGTCTGTCAGCTCTATCCCGACAATTTCGCCCCCGTCTGCCAACTGCCCCAATCACCTGGCGCACCGCCTAGGAACAGCATTCCGGAACTGCGGCGTTGTGTAGAAGAACTGGGGTTCGTCGGTTGCAACCTCAATCCCGACCCCTCCGGCGGCTACTGGACCGGCCCGCCGTTGACGGACCGGCAGTGGTACCCGCTTTACGAGGAGCTGGTGCGCCTGGACGTGCCGGCGATGGTACACGTGAGCTCTTCCTGCAATCCCTGCTTTCACGGCACGGGTGCGCACTACATCAACGGCGATACCACGGCCTTCATGCAATTCCTGATGGCCGACATCTTCAAGGACTTTCCGGCGCTGCGCTTCGTGATTCCGCATGGCGGTGGCGCCGTGCCTTACCATTGGGGCCGCTACCGCGGCCTGGCCTTGGACCAGAAGCGCCCACCGATCGAGACCATGCTGAACAATGTGTTCTTTGACACCTGCGTGTACCACTACATGGGCGTCGAATTCCTGACGCGCGTGGTGCCGGTGGACAATATCCTGTTCGGCTCGGAGATGATTGGCGCCGTGCGGGGCAAGGATCCACTGACCGGTGAACATTTCGACGACACGAAGCGCTATGTTGACGCCTGCCAGAATCTCAGTGCCGAGCAGCGCCATAAGATCTTCGAGGGCAATGTGCGCCGCGTCTATCCGCGCCTGGATGCACGTCTGAAGCGGCGCCAGGCCGCCTGAGGCGCAATCGAAGACAACTAAGATCCTGCAAGGAGCCGCTGTGAGTGAAATCCCCCGTCTGAATGGCATCATCCGCACCTGGGAACAGGGCAAGCCGGCGCTGGCGTCCTGGGTCCATGCCGAAAAGCAGAATGCCATTGAATTCAGCGCCGCCCCCTATGACGCTCTGGTTTTCGAAATGGAGCACAACCCCTGGGATGTGCAGGCTTTGCAGGATTCCATGCAGTATCTGCTGAATCGCAAGCAGATTCATGAGGCCGGCTCGCTGGCGCCCGCCCTGACACCGATAGTCCGCGTCCCGCCCAATGGCAGCGAGAGAAATCAATGGTTCGCCAAGCAGGCGCTGGATCGGGGTGTATACGGGGTCATCTGGCCGCATATCAGTGACGCCGCGCAGGCCTATAGCGCGGTGGCCGCGTGCCGCTATCCCAGACAAAAGACCGCGCCGTTCCATGAGCCGGCCGGCGCCCGCGGTGACGGTCCCCATGGGGCCGTGCGCTACTGGGGACTGTCCCAACAGGAGTACTACGATCGTGCGGATGTCTGGCCGCTCAATCCGCGCGGCGAACTACTGGTATTCCTGATGATCGAGGATCAGCAGGGCATTGCCAACCTCGACGAGATCTTGAAAGTGCCCGGCATCGGCTGCGTGCTCATCGGCGAGGGGGATCTCAGTCAGGAGCTGGGGTACCCGCGCCAGTACGAGCACCCGGTGGTCAAGGAAGCGATGGCGCAGATTGTCGCCACCTGCAAGAAACACAACGTACCGGTCGGGCATCCGCACGTCACAGCCAAGAATGTGGAAAGTGTGCTGGCTCAAGGGTATCGCTTCCTGATGTCTTCGCCGCTGCGCAGCTACGCCACCATTCAAAGGGCACGTGAGTTGACTGGCCGCTGAAGTCACAGTCCATAAAGAAAGCCAAGGAAGAATATGGCAGCCCGTTACATCGACATTCATCCCCACATCATCTCCGCCGATGACACGCGCTATCCGCGTGCCCCACTTTTCGGCGTGCAATCCGATTGGTCGCGCGATCGACCGGTGACCATCGAAGGCCTGGTCGCGGTCATGGACGAAGCGGGAATCGACAAGGCGGCCATCGTGCAGTCGTCGACCTGCTACGGCTATGACAATACCTACTTGGTGGAGGCCATTGCGAAGTACCCGGGCCGATTTACCGCGGTGGGCTCGGTCGACATGCTGCAGCCGGATGCGCCCGAGCGCATCCGCCAATGGGTGGCCAAGGGCGTCAACGGACTGCGGCTCTTTACAGGCGGCAGCACGGCCGCTTTCGATCCAAGCTCCCTGGATGACGCGCGTTCATTCCCAGCGTGGGAGCGCTGTGGCGAACTCGGTCTATCGGTGTGCATTCAGACCGATCCAACCGGCCTGGCGCAGGTGGCGGGTCTCGCCAAGCGTTTCCCCAAAGTGCGCATCGTGCTGGACCACCTGGGCCGACCCGATGTCACGGACGGCCCCCCGTACAAGCGCGCCGCCAGCCTGTTTGGTCTGGCCCCGTTTGAGAATATCTACCTGAAACTGACACCGCGTATCTTCGGGGACGCGCAGCGCGGCCAGGCCACGCCAGAGACGTTCTTCCCGCGCGTGGTCAGCGTGTTTGGCAGCCAGCGCCTCGCCTGGGGCTCCAATTTTCCCGCCTCCGAGGGCAAGCTCAAGGACAACCTGGCCGTCGCACAAAAGTGCCTCGCCTGCCTGGCGGCGGAGGATCGGGCTTGGATCTTGGCGAAGACCGCGCAACGCCTCTATCCAGCGCTGGCCTAGGCCGCGGCGACGCGGAGCGCAGCACGACTTGGACCCTGTCGATCCGCACTCCGAGCGAAACCGTTGGCCACCGACTCCGTCAAGTTAAGCGTCGAGAACATCCGCAAAGTGTTTCGCTTGCGCGCTGCCGGCAACGAGGACAAGGCGGGTCTGCTGCAGGTCCTGGATAACGTCAGTTTCAATGTTCGCCAGGGTGAAATCGTCTCACTCATCGGCGAGAGCGGGTGCGGTAAGACCACGCTGCTGCGGATCATCCAGGGGTTGATCGGCGATTATTCCGGGGCGATACGGGTGGACGGGCTCAACGTCGCCTCACCCGGCCGGGATCGTGGATTTGTGTTCCAGCAGGCCAACCTGCTGCCCTGGCGCACGGCGCGCAAGAACGTCGAGTTTGGGCTGGAGCTGCAAGGCGTGACCAAAGCCGAGCGCGCCCGCAGGGCCCTGGCCATGCTCGAGCTGGTCGGGCTCAAGCACGCGGCGGACCAGTATCCCCATGAGCTGTCCGGGGGCATGCAGCAGCGCGTCGGCTTGGCGCGCGCACTCGTGATCAATCCGGCCATCCTGCTCATGGATGAGCCCTTCAGCGCCCTCGACGCGCAGACGCGGGAAGCGCTCCAGGTGGAATTGATGCGGATTCACGAAAAGACCGATACCTCGACGCTGTTCGTGACGCACGATCTGGACGAGGCTCTCTACCTGAGCGATCGGGTCGTGGTGCTGGCGGCCAAGCCCGGTCGCGTCAAGAAGATCGTGGAGGTGCCTTTCGCCCATCCGCGCCCGGATTTCGTGGAACTGCGGCTCGGGGAGCGGTTCCAGGCGCTGCGCCGCGAGATCTGGTCGCTCATACGTACGCCCAGTCAGTTGGCTGCATGAAGAATCCCGCCACTTCCTCCGCGGCGCACCCTCCTGGGAGTTTGGCGGACACCACCCGGGATCCAGCCGGCGCGGGCGCCAGGCTCGGGCGGATCCGGCTCGTCTCGATCGTGATGGTATTGATCGTCTGGGAGATCCTGGGTCGTCGCATCAACCCGCTCTTCATGTCTTACCCCTCAGCGATAGCCAAGGCGGCCGTCTCCATGGCGGCAAGCGGTGAACTGCTTACGGCGTTGCGGAGCAGCCTGGTGACATTGGTGGCCGGCTTCTTCATCGCCTCGGTCATCGGCATCGCGTTGGGCTTGCTGATTGGCCGGTATCGAGCCATTGACGCGGCCACCGACTGGCTCGTCAATGCCTTGTACGCCACGCCGCTCATCGCCGTGATCCCGCTGATCATTTTGTGGTTCGGGCTGGGCGATTCGGCGAAGTTATTCATCGTGACCATCCTGGCGGTTTTCCCGGTGCTCATCAACACGGCGGCGGGTGTCCGCAACCTGCCGCGGGCATTGATTGATGTGGGCGCCGCTTTCGCCGCCAACGAGCGCCAGGTCTTCGTGAAGATCATCCTGCCTGCCGTGCTGCCGTACATCATGACCGGGCTGCGGCTCGGCATCGGCCGCGCCATCATCGGCATGGTCGCTGCGGAATTCTTTACCGCCATCACTGGTCTTGGCGCATTGATCGTCAAGTACGGCAATCAATACGATACGGCTGCCATGTTTGTTCCCATCCTGATACTCATGCTCCTGGGTGTCACGTTGACAGCGCTGGTACGCCATCTCGAGGAGCGCTTGGCACCGTGGCGCGGACACCACGAATGACATTTGAGTTCGCTACTTAATCAATCAACCACCTGCTTACCCCACCCACATCAGAGGCGCGCGCACATGGACGTTCCTGCATCCGGCCCACTCAAGCTGCGAACCAATCTGGCCGACTACCCCGTGACTCTCGGCATGAAGGACGGGCGCATCAGCTCTCCCGTCGTGAGCCTGGATTGCTGCGGGCCCAAGACCGCGCACGATGGTTTCAAGGCCATGCTGCGCCAGGGCGCGTTCGATGCCGGTGAGCTGGCTATTGTCACTTATCTGCAAGCGCGCGCTTACGGCAAGCCATTTGTGCTGCTGCCGACGCCCATTTCAGGTCGCTTCCAGCACCATTGCATTGGCTTCAACGTTGAGCACGGCGAGCTGGCGCCCAAGGACATCGAGGGCCGACTGGTCGGGGTGCGTACCTACGCGCAGACCACGGGCTTGTGGGTACGTGGCATCCTGCAGCACGAATACGCGGTGGATCTGGACAAGGTGACCTGGCTGACCGTGGATGAATCGCACCTCACGGAATATCGTGACCCGCCCAATTGCCGGCGGATTCCCGCCGGCAAGAAAATCGACCAGATGATGCTCGATGGCGAGATTGCCGCGGCCATCCTGGGACTCGACATGCCCAAGGACCCGCGGGTCCGGACCCTGATTCCCAACGCCCCCGCCGCCGCCGAGGAGTGGTACCGGCGCGAAGGCATCATACCCATCAACCACATGTTCGTGGTCCACGAGGAGATCTCCAAGCGGCGGCCCGACGTGGTGCGGGAACTGTTCCGGATGATCTGCGCGAGCCGCGCCCTGGCGCCGGCCGCCGTGACCAGCGCGCTCCCGCCGCTCGGCCTGGCGGCCAACCGCAAAGGGCTGGAGATGGCCATCGAGTGGTGTTTTGAGCAGCGCATCATTCCCCGGCGGCTCAAGGTCGATGAGCTGTTCGACGAGACGACGGCAGCTCTCGATGTCTGAGCAACCAGCAGCCGCCGAGGCGGCAACCGCAACCCTGCTTACGGGCGGTCAAATCCTCATCGCCGCTCTGCGCAGCCAGGGCGTCGATCGCATCCATTGCGTGCCGGGCGAAAGCTACCTGCCGGTGCTGGATGCGCTGTACGACGCACCGGACATCGCCGTCGTCAGTGCCCGGCACGAAGGGGCGGCCGCGAACATGGCTGAGGCGGACGGCAAATTGACCGGCCGGCCGGGCATCTGCTTCGTAACGCGCGGGCCAGGGGCCACGCACGCGGCCATCGGCGTGCACACCGCCTTCCAGGACTCCACCCCCATGGTGCTGTTCATCGGCCAGGTCGCACGCCCGGCACGCGATCGGGAGGGGTTCCAGGAGGTGGACTTCCGGGCGATGTTTGCGCCCCTCGCCAAGTGGGCCGCAGAGATCGACCACGCGGCGCGCATTCCGGAATATGTGGGGCGCGCGTTTCGAACCGCCATGTCTGGTAGAGCCGGTCCCGTGGTCCTCTCGCTCCCCGAAGACATGTTATCGGAGCTCATTGCGCCACCGACACAGCCCCAGGCGGCGGTGGCGGCCGGCGCAGTGCCTCGCGCTGCCGACATGGACGCGCTCGCTGCCGCCATCGGGGCTGCCGAGCGCCCACTGCTGATCATCGGCGGCAGTGGGTGGACCCCGGACAGTTGCCGCACGGTGCTCGACTTCGCTCGGCGCAGTGAGCTACCCATTGTGGCCAGTTTCCGTCGCCAGGACCTCATCGACAATCGTGACCCGCTGTACTGCGGGCACCTCGGTCTGGGCGCTGATCCGGCCGTGACGGAACGCATCACGTCGGCCGATCTGATCCTTGCAGCGGGTTCGCGCTTGGGGGAGAACACGACTGCCGGCTACACGCTGTTGACGGTGCCTGTCCCACGGCAAAAATTGATCCATGTGCACCCGGATCCCAACGAGCTTGGCCGCGTGTATCAACCTACCCTGGCCATTGCCTGTGGGCTGGCCGATTTCGGCTACGCT
>Ga0075017_100000608_pt1 | contig 20302 bp, 16 predicted proteins | sample AleBraG_ABR_2012_FD_71475 | JGI IMG/M metagenome (GOLD analysis project Ga0075017, IMG submission 71475) | Freshwater sediment microbial communities in response to fracking from Pennsylvania, USA - Alex Branch Run_MetaG_ABR_2012 | ecosystem: Environmental > Aquatic > Freshwater > Creek >... | reverse complement strand
CACCTGGACCGCGCAGATGGGCGGTGGCGGCGCACTGGGCGGCGGCGGTCCACTGGGCGGCGGTGGTGCACCCGGCGGGGGAGGCGGCGGCAGCTCCATCCACGTGATCCGCTTCTACGTGCCTGCCATCGGCCTGGTGGCGCTGCTGGCGGCCTGGTTCGTCATGCAGCTGCCTCGCTGGCTCCCGCCGCTGCTCGCCCTGGTGGCGGTGGGTACCGCCTATGGCTCCTTCCACTCACTGGTGGCGGCCGGAGGCATCGGTGGGAACTTCGGGGGCGGCGGCTTCCCCGGCTCCGGCACGGGGCAGGGAACGCGCGGCGGTGGCTTCTACGGAAGGAGCGGCGCTCCACCGAAAGGCTTCAAGCTGCCCGCCGGTGTGACGCCTCCGGCCGGTGGCGCCCCGCCCTCTGGCTTCAGGCCTCCGAGCTGAGCCGGACTCGTCGCTCCCGCTCAGTCGCTGACGGCTTCGAGCACCTTGGCGGCGTGTCCGTCAGCCTTGACCGAGTACCAGGCCCGCTCGATCTTGCCCTTCTCATCGACGATGAAGGTCGAGCGGATCACGCCGATCACCTTCTTGCCGTACATGGTCTTCTCGCCGAAGGCGCCGTACGACTCCATGGTGGCCTTGTCGGGATCTGAGAGGAGAGGGAACGTCAAGCCGTACTTCGCACGAAAGGCGGTGTGCTTGGCTGCGGTGTCCGGCGAGATGCCGAGCACCACGACGTCTGCCTTCTTGAAGGCGCTCAGGTTGTCGTTGAACTGGCAGGCCTCCTTGGTGCAGCCGGGCGTGTCGTCACGTGGGTAGAAGTAGACGATGACCTTCTGACCCTTGAAGTCCTTGAGCGAGACCTTGGTGCCGTCTTGGTCCTCCAGCGTGAACGCCGGTGCCTTGTCTCCTGCTTCGAGTCGTGCCATCTCCATCAGCCTCCGCGTCGCCCATCGTGTCGTGGTCGCACCGATGCTACGTCGACGGACCGAGACCTCGATGAGCTCCCAGGGGCGCCATGGCGTCAACGAGCGACGAACGGGCAGTACAATGGCCTCACAGGACCTCGCACTCGGCGAGGCGACCTAGGCCCATCTCCTCTTCTCAACCTGGTTGCGGGCCTGACCTGAACCCCCACAGGAAGAAGGAAGATGACGGATCCCTCCGCTCAAAGCATCGATGAGTCGGCCGCGCCCGACGACAGCACAGAAGACACCTACGGCACCACGGCGACCTTCGAATCGCTTGGCATCGTCGAGCCTCTGGTCAAGGCCCTGGCCGACCAAGGCATCACGACGGCCTTTCCCATCCAGGCCATGACGATCAAGGACGCCCTCGACGGACGTGACGTCTGCGGCAAGGCGAAGACCGGCTCGGGCAAGACGCTCGGCTTCGGGCTGCCGATGCTCCAGAGGATCGCTGCCGGACTCACCGACGACCACGGCGTGCTCCACCCGCTCGCCGGCGGACCGGCCAGCCCCAAGGGCTTGGTGCTGCTGCCCACTCGAGAGCTCGCCGTCCAGGTCCACGAGGTGCTCAGCGAGCTCGGTCGTGCGCTCAACCTCCGCGTGGTCGCCGTCTACGGGGGCGCGGACATCGAGCGACAGATCACCAAGCTCAAGAAGGGCTGCGAGATCATCATCGCCACACCAGGTCGCCTGATCGACCTCGGCGATCGAGGCGAGCTGCGCGTCGACGACCTCGACGTGCTGGTCCTCGATGAGGCCGACCGCATGGCGGACATGGGGTTCATGCCCCAGGTCGAGTGGGTGCTGCGTCGCCTGCAGGGACCACACCAGACGCTCCTCTTCTCTGCCACCTTGGATGGAGCCGTCGATCGCCTGGTCTCTCGCTACCTGACCGAGCCCGTGTTCCACGAGGTGAAGTCGGACACCCAGACCGTGGCCAAGATGGTCCACCACTTCTTCAACGTCCACCAGATGGACAAGGTCAAGGTCGCTGCGGCCATCGTCAAGAACTACGACAAGGCCCTGTTGTTCTGTCGCACCAAGCGAGGCGCTGACAAGGTCGTCGAGCAGCTCCAGGGCCTCGGCGTCCAGGCAGCCGCCATCCATGGTGACCTGCGCCAGCAGCAGCGGGAGCGAGCGCTCGCGGACTTCACGAGTGGCAAGCTCCACGTGCTCGTTGCCACCGACGTGGCCGCACGAGGCCTCCACATCGACGGCGTCGACGTGGTCATCCACTACGACCCGCCCGAGGACCAAAAGGCGTACCTGCACCGCTCCGGGCGCACCGCTCGAGCGGGGACAGCGGGCATCGTGGTGTCGCTCTTGCTCTGGAACCAGGTCGTCGAGGCCGAGGTGAACCAGCGACGCTTGGGCCTTCGGATCCCGATCGTCGAGATGTTCTCGAACAACCCCGCCTTGGCCGACCTCGCCGACTTCGTCCCAGACCCCGCTGATTCGGTGCTGTGAGCGCCAAGAAGCCCGAGTCCTCAGCGGCTCCCCCGCTGCGCGTCGTCGACCCAGCGGAGGGGGTGACCAAGGTCCTCGTCGTCATCGCCCATCCCGACGACGTCGACTTCGGCGCCGGTGGCACCGTCGCTCGCCTGACCGATGCCGGCGTGGAGGTCGTCTACTGCCTTGTCACCGATGGTGACGCGGGAGGGTCTGATCGCTCGACGACCGCAGATCAGCGAGCGGAGATCCGTCGAGCAGAGCAGACCGCGGCAGCCCACGTCCTCGGCGTCAGCGAGCTGCACTTCTTGGGCCACCTCGATGGCAGCGTCACCTATTCGATGGGCCTGCGCCGAGACATCTCGAGGATCATCCGGCTGGTCAAGCCCGACAGGGTCATCACCCAGAGCCCGGAGCGCAACTTCGATCGGATCTATGCGAGCCACCCTGACCATCTCGCCACCGGCGAGGCGGCGATGGCTGCCGTCTACCCCGATGCGCGCAACGTGTTCGCCTTTCCCGAGCTCTTAGAGGCTGAGGGCTTGGAGCCCCACTCGGTGCCCGAGCTCTGGCTCATGGCCGCAGCCGATGCCAACGTGGCGGTCGAGACCACCGACGTCATCGACCGCAAGATCAAGGCGCTCGGGTGCCACGCCAGCCAGCTGGGCGACGGCACGGACATCGGTGATCGGATCATCGAGTGGGGACGAGCGACCGCGAAGTCGATAGGTCTCACCAAGAAGCGGACCGCCGAGGTGTTCCGTGTCGTCGACACGCGCTGAGCACAGCGCCTGAAGGCCCTACTGGACAGCGAGCTGACGCAGCACGAAGGGCAGCACACCGCCGTGACGGTAGAACTCAGCCTCGGTGGGCGTGTCGATCCGGAGCTTGGCGTCGAAGGTGATGACCGAGCCGCCGTCCTTGGTGGCGGTCACCGCCACGGTCGAGGGGACCTCGCCGTCGTTCAGCGGTGTGAGCCCTCGGATCGAGAAGAGCTCATGGCCGTCGAGGCCGAGCGAGTCGGCTGATTCACCCTCAGGGAACTCGAGAGGGAGCACACCCATGCCCACGAGGTTCTGGCGGTGGATCCGCTCGAAGCTCTCGACGATCACTGCGCGCACGCCGAGAAGCTTGGTGCCCTTCGCCGCCCAGTCTCGACTTGAGCCCGAGCCGTACTCGGTTCCCGCCAGGATGACGAGGGGGGTCCCCTCGCGCTCATAGGCGACGGAGGCCTCGTAGATGGAGGTCTCCTCACCTTGGGGAAGCAGGGTGGTCACGCCACCTTCGGTTCCTGGGGCGAGCTGGTTGCGGAGCCGGACGTTGGCAAAGGTGCCGCGGACCATCACCTCGTGATTGCCTCGCCGGGTCCCGTAGGAGTTGAAGTCCGAGACGCTCACGCCGTGGTCCAGCAGGTAGCGGCCGGCGGGGACGTTCGTCCTGATCGAGCCGGCAGGTGAGATGTGGTCGGTCGTCACCGAGTTGCCGAGCTTGGCGAGGACTCGAGCCCCCTCGACGTCAGTGATCTCTGAGGGCTCGGCCGCCACGTTCTCGAGGAAGGTCGGACGCCGGACGTAGGTCGACTCGGCGTCCCAGGAGAAGGTCTCGCCTTCGGCCACGCTCACGCCCTGCCACCGTTCGTCACCGTCGTAGGCCGCGCCGTAGCGATCGGAGAACATCTGGGGTGTGAGGGAGCGGTGGATGGTGGCTGCCACCTCAGCGTCGCTCGGCCACAGGTCAGAGAGCATCACGTCGTTGCCGTCCTGATCAGTCCCGAGCGGCTCGCTGGTCAGATCGATGTCGACGGTCCCCGCCAGGGCATAGGCCACGACCAGGGGAGGCGAGGTCAGGTAGTTCTGCTTGACGTCAGGGTGGATCCGACCTTCGAAGTTGCGGTTCCCCGAGAGCACGGAGACCACCGTGGCGTCGTGCTCAGCCACCGCCTCGCTCACACCGGGAAGCAGGGGCCCTGAGTTCCCGATGCAGGTCGTGCAGCCGTACCCGACGAGGTAGAAGCCGATCGCCTCGAGGGGCTCGACGAGCTCCGCTCGCTCGAGGTAGTCCATGACGACGCGACTGCCCGGGGCGAGTGAGGTCTTCACCCAGGGCTTGGGCTTCAAGCCGCGCTCAGCGGCCGCCTTGGCCACGAGTCCTGCTGCCACCATGACAGAGGGGTTCGACGTGTTGGTGCACGACGTGATCGCGGCGACGGCCACGGCGCCATCACGCATGCCCGCAGCAGCCCCCTCGCCCTCTCGACGCTCAGGCTCGTGGTCGAGGGCCACGCGGAAGGCATCACGCACTCGACCGAGCGAGACACGGTCTTGGGGCCGAGACGGTCCAGCCAGCGTCGGCTCAACGGTGGCGAGGTCGAGCTCGACGTACTCGGAGAAGACCGGCTCGATGCTCTCTGCGTCGTACCAGAGGCCCTGGGCCTTCGCATAGGTCTCGACGAGGTCCAGCTGCTCGGTCGGCCGACCGGTGAAGGCGAGGTAGTCGATGGTGACCTGGTCGATCGGGAAGATCGTGCAGGTCGCTCCGTACTCGGGGCTCATGTTGGCGATCGTGGCGCGCGTCTCGAGGCTCAGCTTGGCGACGCCGGGCCCGTAGGCCTCGACAAACTTGCCGACCACGCCTTGCTTTCGGAGCAGCTCGGTGATGTAGAGCACCACGTCGGTGGCTGTGACGCCCTCGCGCGTCGATCCGATGAGCTTGAGTCCCACCACGGGGGGCAGGAGCATGGTGGTGGGCTGTCCCACCATCGCAGCCTCGGCTTCGATGCCCCCGACGCCCCAGCCGAGCACGCCCAAGCAGTTGACCATCGTGGTGTGCGAGTCGGTGCCGACCACCATGTCGGGGTAGGCCACGCCGTCGCGCTCAAAGATGACGCGAGCGAGGTGCTCGATGTTGACTTGGTGACAGATTCCGACGCCAGGAGGCACCACCCGGAAGCCCTCAAACGAGCTCTGGGCCCAGCGCAGCAGCTGGTAGCGCTCGAGGTTGCGCTGGTACTCGATGGCGACGTTCTCGTCGTAGGAGGCGTCCTCGCCTGATCGCTCGACGATGACCGAGTGGTCCACGACCAGCTCGACAGGGATGAGAGGGTTGATGGTCGATGCGGTGCCGCCGAGCTCGGCGACGACGTCGCGCATCGCGGCGAGGTCGACCACAGCGGCCACACCGGTGAGGTCTTGCATCAGGACGCGCGCAGGCATGGGAGCGATGGCCTCATCGTCGCCAGCACCCTCACCGTGGCTGGAGGGGTGCGCACCCCACTTGGCCACGGTGGCGATCATCTCAGCGGTCACCTCGACGCCATCTTCCCGACGCAGCTGGTTCTCCAAGAGGATCTTGATCGAATAGGGAAGTCGGTCGATTGCTCCGAGCTCCTGGACGGCCGGAGCCATCAGGGAGAAGTACTCGAGCTCTTTGTCGCCGACCGAGAGGCTCGAGCGAGAACCGAAGCTGTCTGGATGCGTGGGGGGAATCGCCATCTCTCCAGCCTAGGACGCGACGAGACGCCCCTCTTCTGGGTCAAGACCGGCGGGGACTCGCTACCATTCGAGAGATGACACCGAGCTCAGGAGGACGCCGTGCCGCGCTATGACTACCGGTGCACGACCTGCGAGTCGGTCTACGAGCTGAGTCGCCCGATGAGCGACGCTGACGCGGCGGCGACGTGTCCCGAGGGCCACGTGGGGGCGGTCCGCCTCCTCGCCGTCTTCGCCACCACCGGCGGGGCATCGCCGGAGCGCTCCGCGTCACCGTCCTCGGGTGGAGGGTGCTGCGGTGGAGGGTGCTGCAGCTAGGTCCGCTCGGTGGGCGGTCTCGCCCACGATGGCAAGATGACACGATGCCACCGCTGACCGATCGGCTGCTCGAGGCGCTCCAGCCGGCCTTCGACACCCTGGAAGTTGGCGCCGACCCGGTCCTCCGAGCCTCTGATCGAGCAGACTTCCAGGTCAACGGAGCGATGGGCCTCGCCAAGCGGCTCGGTCGCCCTCCGAGAGAGGTGGCCGAGGAGATCGTCGCTGCCGCTCAGCTCGACGGGCTGGTCTCGACGGTCCAGATCGCCGGACCTGGCTTTATCAACCTCACCGTCTCGGAGCAGGCACTCATCGCTCAGCTCGACGAGATGGGCTCAGAGGCGACGCTCGGGATCCCCCTGGCACCAGATGCCGGTGTGGTCGTCGTCGACTACTCAGCGCCCAACGTGGCCAAGGAGATGCACGTCGGCCACCTCCGCTCGACCGTGATCGGCGACGCCCTGTGTCGACTGCTCGACGTCACAGGTTCGACCGTGATCAGGCGCAACCACGTCGGTGACTGGGGCACACCGTTCGGCATGCTCATCGAGCACCTGATCGACCTCGGCGAGACCGAGGCCGTGGCCGGTCTCTCAATGGGAGACCTCAACAGCTTCTATGCCCAGGCCCGCCGCAAGTTCGATGCAGACGAGGTGTTCCAAGACCGCAGCCGCCGACGCGTCGTGGCTCTCCAAGGCGGCGATGAGGAGACCCTTCGGTACTGGAGGATCCTGGTCGCCGAATCCGTCACCTACTTCGACGCCGTCTACAGGGAGCTCGGCGTGCAGCTCGACGAGGCCGACGTAGTCGGTGAGTCGTCGTACAACCCGCTGCTCGACGCCGTGGTCACAGACCTCGACGAAGCAGGACTCTTGGTCGAGTCCGACGGAGCGGCGTGCGTCTTCCCACCAGGGTTCACCAACCGAGAGGGCGAGCCGCTTCCTCTCATCGTGCGCAAGTCCGACGAGGGCTATGGCTACGCCGCGACTGACCTCGCCGCCATCAGAGATCGGATCGACACCTTGGGGGCCGATCGGATCCTCTACGTGGTCGGCGCTCCCCAGGCCCAGCACCTCGAGATGTGCTTTGCCGTGGCTCGCATGGCTGGCTGGCTGCCCGAGGGCACCGAAGCAGTCCACGTGGCCTTCGGCTCCGTGCTCGGATCGGACCGCAAGATGTTCAAGTCTCGCGAGGGAGACACGGTCAAGCTCAAGGACCTCTTGGACGAAGGCGTCGAGCGAGCTCGCGCGGCGTTGGCCGAGCGAGGTGCCACCGAGGACCTCGAGGTCATCGCTCGCCAGGTGGCGATGGGCGCGATCAAGTTCGCGGACCTCTCGACGGATCGCCAGCGCGACTACATCTTTGAGTGGGATCGGATGCTGGCCTTCGAAGGGGCCACCGGTCCGTACCTCCAGTACGCGCACGCTCGGATCTGCTCGATCTTCCGCCGGGCCGATGCGACCGCACGGCCAGGCGCGGTGCGCCTCGTCGAGCCTGCCGAGCGGGCGCTTGGCCGCCACCTCGTGGCGCTCCCCGACGCGGTGGAAGCGACGCTCGAGTCGCTGAGCCCCTCGAAGCTCTGCACGTACCTCTACGAACTCGCCCAGCGCTACACGACCTTCTATGAGTCCTGTCCTGTGCTCAAGGCCTCCGAGCCATGGCTGGTGGCCAGCCGCCTGACTCTCTGCCAGCTGACGGCGGCCACCTTGGAGCTTGGCTTGGGCCTCCTCGGCATCGAAGCACCCGAGCGCATGTGAGCGAGCGGCTCAAGCCCTGATCGCCCAGGCACCTGGGCGATAGGGTCGGCTCGGGTTGAGAGCGCAGCTCCTCGTGGGGTGCGACCAGGCGCCACAGAGAAGAGGGAGGGCCCCGATGAAGGTACGCGCAGCGGTGTGCACAGGTCTTGGGCAACCCTGGATCACAGAAGAGATCGACATCGACGAGCCCCACGCCCATGAGGTGCTCGTCACGATGGCGTACGCCGGCATGTGTCAGTCCGACGAGCACCTTCGCTCAGGCGACCTGGCGGCCGACGAGGGCACCTTGGCGGCCCTGGGCGTCTCGTCGATGTTCCCGGTGATCGGGGGCCATGAGGGAGCGGGCTTCGTCGAGGCCGTCGGCCCCGAGGTGAACGCTCTGGCACCTGGCGATCACGTGGCGATGTCGTTCATCCCCGCCTGCGGGGTGTGCCACTGGTGCGCGTCTGGGCGCCAGCACCTCTGCGATCTGGGCCTCTACACCTTGGTCGGTCCGATGTTCTCCGACTTCACCTGGCGCCATCACCTGGCCGGCACGCCGCTCAACCGGATGACGCAGCTCGGGACCTTCTCGGAGAAGATCGTGGTCAACGAGGCCTCCTTGGTGAAGATCCGACCAGACGACGCCATGCACGCGGCGGCCCTCATCAGCTGCGGGCTGTCCACAGGCTTTGGCTCCGCGGTCGATCGAGCCAAGGTCGCCCCTGGCGAGGTGGTCGTGGTGGTCGGGGCCGGCGGGGTGGGCTCCGGAGCGATCCAAGGCGCCCGGCTGGCGGGAGCGAGTGCCATCGTGGCGATCGATCCGATCGAGTCGAAGATCGAGCGAGCGCGAAAGATCGGCGCAACCCACGGGGTGGGCGACCTCGCCGACGCTCGGATGCTGGTGGCCGAGCTGAGCGAAGGTCGCATGGCCGACGTCGTCATCTTGACCCCGACCACGCTCACCGGCGACCTCATCGCGCCGGCCTGTGCCGTGGGATCAAAGGATGCTCGGATCGTGGCCACGGCCATCGCTCCCATGGCGCAGCACAGCGTGGAGCTCGACCTGTTCAGCCTGTCGATGTTCAACCAGACGCTGATGGGAACGGTCTTCGGCTCGATGAGCCCCCGGGTCCAGATCCCACGGTTGCTCAAGCTCTACGCGCAAGGCCACCTCGAGGTCGACGAGCTGATCACCCAGCGCTACTCGCTCGACCAGGTCCAAGCGGGCTACGACGATCTCGCCGCGGGCAAGAACGTCCGGGGCATCGTCGACTTCGGCCTCGCGCTCTGAGGGCTCCAGTGCACGGTTGTGCGAGCATGGGACGCAGGTGAGCTCAACCGAGGCTCGACACGGCACACGAGCCGAGGGGAGCGCAGCGTGAGCAGGGGCGAGGTCGTCTGGAGCCCAGCTGCTGACGCAAGGTCGACCACCAGGATGGGCGCGTACCTCTCATGGCTCGAGACCGAGCGAGGGCTCCACTTCGACAGCCCTCAGGCGCTCTGGCAGTGGTCCGTCGACGACCTGGAGGCCTTCTGGTCGAGCTTCGCCGAGTGGATCGGCGTCCGCTGGAGCGCGCCTCCCTCGCGGGCGTTGGCCGAGCGCACGATGCCCGGTGCCGTCTGGTTCCCCGGCAGCACGCTCAACTGGGCCGAGCAGGCCCTCGCCTGCGCCGCGGATCGAGGCGACGAGGTCGCGCTGATCGCCAGATCGCAGTCGCGCGAGGACCACCAGCTCACCTGGAGCGAGTTCGCCGATCAGGTGGCTCGCTGTCGAGCGGGGCTTCGCCGTCTGGGGGTCACGAGTGGAGATCGAGTCTGCGCGTATCTGCCCAACATCCCCGAGACCTTGGTCGCCTTCGTGGCGACGGCCAGCCTGGGAGCCATCTGGTCGTCGTGCGCGCCAGAGTTTGGCACCCGATCGGTCGTCGACCGCTTCGCGCAGGTCGAGCCCACGGTGCTGCTCGCCCTCGACGGCTACCGCTATGGGTCCAAGGACATCGATCGTCGAAGCGAGGTTGCTGCCATCGAAGCGGCGCTCCCCACGCTGCGCGCCACGGTTCGCCTCTCGTATCTGGGCCTTGGTCACGACGACTGGGATGACCTGCTGTCCGTGGCGGAGCCCATGGCCTTCGAGGCGGTCTCCTTCGACCACCCTCTCTACGTGCTCTACAGCTCGGGCACGACGGGGCTCCCGAAGGCCATCGTCCACGGCCACGGGGGCATCGTGGTCGAGCATCTCAAGACGCTCGCACTCCACCACGATCTCAAGGCCGGCGATCGCTTCTGCTGGTTCACGACGACTGGCTGGATGATGTGGAACTTCCTCGTCAGCGGCCTGCTCGTCGGAGCCACCCTCGTGCTCTTCGACGGCGACCCGGGCTACCCGGATCTCACGGCCCTGTGGTCGATGGCGGAGGACTGCGAGCTCGACGTCTTGGGGTTGAGCGCGCCCTTCATCATGGCGTCGCGCAAGGCTGGCCTCACCCCGTCGGTGACCACCTTGCGCCAGGTCGGCTCCACAGGCTCGCCGCTGCCCCCTGAGGGGTTCCGTTGGATCACCGAGACCCTTGGCTCTGGTGTCCAGCCGTGCTCGATCAGCGGCGGCACGGACGTGTGCTCGGGCTTCGTTGGTTCGTCCCCGCTCGTGGCCGTGCGCGCGGGCGAGATCTCATGTCGGCTCTTAGGGGTCGCCGCAGAGGCCTTCGACGACGAGGGCGAGCCCTGCCCTCCCGGGGTGCAGGGCGAGCTCGTCATCACCGAGCCCATGCCGTCGATGCCCGTGGGCTTCTGGAGAGATGACGATGGCTCAAAGCTGCGAGCTGCCTACTTCAGCGACTTCCCGGGCATCTGGCGTCACGGTGACTGGATCACCTTCACCGAGGACGGCGCGTGCGTGCTCTCAGGGCGATCGGACGCCACGCTCAACCGGGGAGGGGTTCGGCTCGGGACGGCCGATTTCTACGCTGTGATCGAAGAGCACGAGATGGTGGCTGACTCACTCGTCGTGCACCTTGACGATGATCCCGATGACGCCATGGGCCAGCTCTTGCTCTTCGTCTCGCTGATCGATGACGTCGAGCTCGATGACGAGCTTCGCCAGACCTTGACGAGGGCGCTTCGCCAAGAGCTCTCTCCACGGCACGTGCCAGACGTCATCGAGCAGGTCCCCTCCGTCCCTCGCACCTTGTCGGGCAAGAAGCTCGAAGTGCCCGTCAAGAGGATCCTCGGAGGAGCACCTGCTGACGCGGTGGCGTCGAGGAGCTCGCTCGCCGACGCAGGCTCGCTGGCGTGGTTCGAGCGCTACGCGCAGGCTCGCTGAGCCGACGCGTTCGACGTCGACCGATTTCTGTCGTGGCCACGTGTCCTGTCAGACTGAGGGGCGTGACTGGTGACGGAGACAGGTGATGGTGCACGGGCACGAGGAGTACCACGCATTGGTGATCGCCCAGGTCATCGAGGAGACGGACGACAGCCGGTCGTTCGTCCTTGAGGTCCCCACCGAGCTCACCGAGGAGTTCACCTATCGCGCCGGGCAGTTCTGCACCTTCGAGGCGACCATCGGAGGAGAGCAGGTCGTGCGCAGCTACTCGATGGCGAGCTCGCCGGAGGTGGGCGAGCAGTTCAAGACCACCGTCAAGCGCGTGCCCGAGGGCCTGATGTCGAACTGGATGATCGACGAGCTGCGCGAAGGCGACGTGCTCCAGGTGCTCCGCCCGGCAGGGCTCTTCGTGCTGCGCGACACCGAGGCGCCGATCGTGGCGTTCGCCGGAGGCAGCGGTATCACGCCGGTGATCTCGATCATCAAGACCGCCCTGGCGACGACCGACCGTCCGATCTCGCTGATCTACGCGAACCGAGACCAGGCGTCGGTTATCTTCTCGGCCGAGCTCGAGCACCTTGTCGAGACCTCTGGTGGGCGCTTGAGCGTCCACCACCACCTTGATGAGGCCAAGGGCTTCCTCGATGCCTCTGCTTGCGTGGCGCTCATCGGCAGCCAAGGCGAGGCGGACTTCTACGTCTGCGGACCTGGCGCGTTCATGGACACGGTGGAAGAGGCGCTCAAGACGATCGGTATCCGCCAAGACCAGCTGTTCATCGAGCGCTTCGCGCTGCCCGGCGACGTCGTCGAGATCACGGAGTCCTCTGCCACCGAGACGGTGACCATCAAGCTCGAGCGCAAGAAGACCTCGGTTGACTACCGCATGGGCGACACCATCCTCGACACAGCTCGGCGTGGAGGGCTTCGCCCCCCCTACTCATGTGAGGCGGGCAACTGCGCGACCTGCATGGCGCTCTTGGAGAAGGGCGCCGTGACGATGCGCGCCAACAATGCCTTGACCCCGAGCGAGGTCGAGGAGGGCTGGGTGCTCACGTGCCAGTCGGTCCCGACCAGCACCGAGATCGTCATCAACTACGACGCCTGAGCGTTCTCCACGTCGCTCATCGACCTCCGCTCAGGAGCGGCGCTTCGCGGCGTCTCGCCGACGTTGATCGGCTTCCTCGGCCATGCGCCAATGGTCCTCGTCGACCCAGGTCTTCGCAAAAGATGCGATGGCCGCCGCGGCCAGCTCGGGACGAACCAGCGGCAGGGCGGCGCGCTGGGCGGCCTTGATCCCGATCAGCGCTCGGCGGGGTGCTCGGGCGATCTGCGCGGCAACCGTGTGCCAGCGCTCCTCGAAGAGCTCGCGCTCGACCACCTCATCGAAGAGGCCCTGCTCAAGCGCCTCGTGCGCGCTGAGCACCGCGCCGGTGCTCAGCAGCTTGAGGGCTCGTCCGGGCCCGATCAGTGCCGTCAGCCGCTCGATGCCGCCCCAGGCCGGCATGATCCCCAAGGCCACCTGGTTGAAGGCGCAGCGCACGTCGCTCGCCGCCAGGCGCATGTCGCAGGCGACGGCCACCTCCGCTCCGCCCCCGTAGGCGTCGCCGTTGATGGCCCCGAGCACGGGTATGGCCAAGCTGGAGAGCCGATCGAGCACCGAGCGCATGGTCTGTGCCATCTCGGTCGCCTCGTCGAGGGTGCGGATCGAGGCAAGCTCCTTGAGATCACCACCGGCGACGAAGACGCGCGTGCCGCCACCGGTGACGACGAGGACGCTGGCGTCACTGCTCGCCACCTCGTCGAGGGCGCTCGCCAGCTCGGCCATCGTCGCTCGAGCGATGGCGTTGCGAGCATCAGGTCGGTCGATGGTCAAGACGCTGAGCGCCCCGTCGGCTTCGAGACGGATGCCCTTCGCTGCGGTCATCTTGGCAAGGATAGAGGGATCACTCGGCGGGCTTCGCTTGGGCCGCGGGGTGGTTGTCTCGCTTGCTCGGCGGTACGGTGTGGCCATGTCCGACAAGGAGTTGACTTCAGACGCGGGCTTGGTCATCGAGCGGGTCTACGGGCCTGAGGTCCTCGACGACACGGATCTCAGCCGCATCGGCAATCCCGGCGAGTTCCCCTTCACCAGAGGCAACCACCCAGGTGGCTATCGCGATCGGCTCTGGACCTTTCGTCAGTACTCGGGCTTCGGGACGGCGGAGTGGTCAAACGAGCGCTATCGCCTCTTGATGAAGGAGGGCGGGACCGGCCTCTCGGTGGCTGCCGACCTCCCGACACAGATCGGTTACGACTCTGACGATCCTGAAGTCGAAGAAGAGGTGGGCCGCGTGGGCGTGGCCCTTGACACCTTGGCCGACGCTGAGATCCTCTTTCGAGACATCCCGCTCGATCAGGTGTCGACCTCATGGACGGTGAACGGCACAGCTGCGATCATGCTGGCCTTCTACGTGGCCGTCGGGGCCAAGCAGGGCGTCCCTCGTGCCAAGCTGCGCGGCACGATCCAGAACGACATCTTGAAGGAGTACGTCTCGAGGGGGACCTGGATCTGGCCGCCGACGCCCTCGATCCGCCTGATCGCTGACTCCATCGAGTTCTGCGCCGATGAGGTGCCCCGCTACAACGCCGTCTCCGTCGCTGGCGCGCACTTCCGCGACGCGGGAGCCAACGCCGCACAGGAGATGGCCTTCACGCTCCAAGACGCGGTGACCTACTGCGACGAGATCGTCGAGCGCGGTCGGATGACGATCGATCAGTTCGCCCCTCAGATCTCGTTCTTCTTCTACACCCACAACGACTTCTTCGAAGAGGTGGCCAAGTACCGAGCGGGGCGCCGTCGCTGGGCCGAGATCGTTCGTGACCGCTACGGAGCGAAGGAGCCGAGCTCGTCGATGTTCCGCACCGGCACCGTCTGTGGAGGCTGGACGCTCCAGAGCCAGCAGCCGCACAACAACATCGTGCGCGTCGCCTACCAGGCCATGGCAGCCGTGCTCGGTGGCGTCCAGTCGATGTTCACCGCGGCGTGGGACGAGCCCTTTGCCCTCCCCACCGAGGAGAGCACCATGCTGGCGCTCCGCACCCAGCAGATCTTGGCGCACGAGACGGGCGTGACCCGCACGGTCGATCCTCTCGGGGGCTCGTACTTCGTCGAGGCGCTCACCGACGAGATGGAAGCACGGCTCATCACGATCATGGCGGATCTTGAAGCGCATGGCGGCATGGTCCAGGCCATCGAGGACGGCTACGTCCAAGGGCTGATCGCCGACGAGTCCGCAGCTGTGCAGCGGAAGATCGACAGCGGCGAGCGCATCATCGTCGGTGTGAACAAGTACCAGAGCCACGAAGAGGCGTCGGCTCTCGTGCCCCCCGCGATGGACGAGGCTGCTCGCCAGCTGCAGCTCGATCGCTTGGCGGAGATCAAGCGGACGCGCAACACCCGAGCGGCGCTCGGGGCGCTCAAGGACCTGCGCTCGGCCGCGCAGGGCGATGCGAACCTGATGCCACATCTGATCGAGTGCGTGGAGGAGTATTGCACCGTGGGCGAGATCACCAAGGAGCTCAAAGACGTGTGGGGCGAGTACCAACAACCCCTCGTGTTCTGATGGGCACTCCGCCGCGCGTCCTGGTCGCCAAGCCAGGCCTCGACGGCCATGACCGGGGGGCCAAGCTCGTCGCCCGGTCGCTTCGTGACGCCGGCTTCGAGGTGATCTACACAGGGATCCGCCAGAAGCCGGAGGTCATCGCCTCGATCGCGGTGCAAGAAGATGTCGATCTGATCGGGCTCTCCATCCTGTCAGGCGCTCACATGGGCTTGACCAAGAAGACCCTTGAAGCGCTCGACGAGGCCGGAGCGACTGACATCAAAGTCGTGGTGGGCGGCACGGTGCCTCCCGTCGACGTCCAAGCGCTGCTCGATCTCGGTGCCGCTGCGGTCTTCCCGACAGGGACACCCCTCGACCAGCTGGTCGACGACGTGCGAGCGCTGGTCGCACCGACGTCCGCCTGAGCCAGCGATCGCTCAGGCGGAAGTTCTCCCGCACCCCCCCCCACGTGGTCAAGGGTTCTGTGGCGTGTCGGCCTCGGCGAGTGCGTCGAAGACCTCTCGAGTGTGCTCGTGGAGCCGAGGGGGAGCAGCGTAGGTCTGAGGCTCGCCACCCATCCTGATGGGGTTGGCGACCACTCGGATGGGGCCCTCAGGCGTCTCTATCGTCGCCACCATCGAGCGCGCTTCGACCAGCGCTGAGTCGAGGGCAACGCCGAGATCGATGACGGGCCCGACGGGGATGCCGAGAGGCCGGAATCGGTCCAGCCACTCCTGGGTGGTGGCTTCTCTGAGGCGCTCCCCCAGGGCATCGAGCAGCTCGGTGCGGTGCTCGAAGCGGTCGTGCATGGTGGCGTAACGAGGGTCATCGGCCCAGGCTGGCCTCCCGATCTCAACGCAGATCTTCCGCCAGAAGTCATCGTGGCTGACGAAGAGAGCGAGATAGCCGTCGGCGGTCTCGAACATCTGGGCAGGCACGTAGAAGTTGTGGGCACCCATGGAGTAGCGCCGTGGTCGAGTGCCAGCGTTGAGGTAGGCCGACGCCTTGTAGTTGAGCTGCGAGAGCATCACGTCGTGCAGCGAGATGTCGACCTGCCCACCGTTTCCCTCATAGACCTTCGCCACCAGTCCAAGGGCCGCCATGATGCCCGACGAGTTGTCGACCGCGCTGTAGCCCGCGAGGGTGGGCGGACCATCGGGCTCACCGGTCATGGCGGCGACGCCGGTACCCGCTTGGATGATGTAGTCAAACGCCGGCCAGTCAGCACCTGGCCCTTCCAGGCCGAAACCGGTGAGAGCGACGCACACGATCTTGGGGTTGGCCTTGGCCAGCGAGGCGTAGTCGAGCCCCAGCTTCCGAATGGCAGACGGTCTCATGTTGACGACCAAGGCCTGCGCGGTCGCTGCCAAGGCGTGCAGCGCAGCTTGACCTTCGTCGGTGGCGAGGTCGATGAGGACGCTTCGCTTGTTGCGGTTGATGCTGGCGAAGTAGACGTTGTGCTCGCCGACGTAGTCGAAGCCGACCTGCCGGGAGAGATCCCCACCGATTGGCTCGATCTTGATCACGTCCGCCCCGAGGTCGGCCAGCAGCATGCCGGCGAAGGGGCCAGCCAGGATGTGCCCGACCTCGAGGACTCGGAGTCCTGCGAGTGGTCGAGAGGACGCTTCGGTCACAGACCCTCCACGTAGGGGAAGATCCGCGTGAAGTCGGCGCCTGGCTCGCTCTCGGAGAAGGCCTCCCAGAGCGAGGCGGACGTCGGCCCGAGCGCCTCAGGTGCCTCGATCGCCCTGACAGAGCTCAGATAGAGCCTGAGGTCCTTGGCCATGAGGGAGTTGGAGAACCCTGAGGCGTAGCGACCGGTGAGCACGTGGGTGGGAAACTTGTCACTGGAGGCCGAGCTACGACCGCTCGCCCCGTTCAAGACCTCGAGCATGGTGTCCATCTCAAGGCCCGAGGCCATGCCGAAGGCGATGGCCTCGCTGGTAGCGGCGAGCGCGGTGGCAGAGAGGAAGTTGTTGGCCAGCTTCATGGCTTGGGCTGGGCCAGGTCGAGTTGCCACGCGATGGAGCTGGTCACTGAGACCTGCCATGACGACGGCGGTCCGCTCACAGGCGGCATCGGTGCCGCCGTACATCACCGCCAACGTCCGAGCCCTCGCACCGGCGGGGCCACCGGAGACCGGTGCGTCGACGAAGGCGATGCCGGTGTCGCCGAGGAGCCTCTCGACCTCGAGGGCGGCCTCGGGTCCGATGGTCGAGGTGTCGATCACGTGGGTGACCACGGAGCCGTCGGCCGTGCAGATCTGAGCCGCCACCGAGGCCGACACGCTGCCATCGGGGAGGCTGAGGACCACGACCTCTGCATGCGAGGCGACCTCGTCGACGCTCTCGACGAAGTGAGCGGACACCGGCGCTCTCTCAGGTCCAGCGGGGTCGAAGCACCAGACGGTGAGCCCGGCGTCAGCGAGGTTGGCGCACAGCGCGCTCCCCATGTTGCCGAGCCCGATGAAGCCGACGCTCTCGGCGGCGCTCGTCATGATCGTTCAGCGCGGATTGCTCTGATCTCGCGCTTGGCAGAGACGCCTGCGGGCACGCCGCAGTACGCCGTGATCTGGAAGAGCAGCTCGTCGACCTCCTCGTCGGTCACGCCCGTCTGCGCGATGGAGGAGGCATGGAGCTTGAACTCCTCCATGCGGCCCAGGGCAGCGGTCATCGCCATGACGACGAGACTTCGATCCCGGGTGGAGAGCGCTCCTCCTCGGGCCCACACGCCCCACGCGGTGGCGGTGACGAAGTCCTGGAACTCCTGGGAGGCCTGGTCAGAAGCTGCGACCTGGTTGTCGACGTACTCGTCGCCGAGCATCGCGCGCCGCACGGCGTACGCCGCTTCGAGCTGCTCTGAGTGTTCCATGCTCTTCCTCCTCGGGTCGCCAAGCGATGATAAGCGAGGCTCTCGAGCACCACAGAAGCTGCGGTGCCGCTCGAGGTGTGGTCATCGCGGACGACGACAAGTGTCAGAGACGTCTCAGAGGCTCAGGCTCACGCACTTGACCTGGGCATAGTCGTGCAGGGCCTCGAGACCCTTCTCTCGGCCGTACCCGCTGTTCTTGTACCCGCCGAGAGGCGTCTCGATGGTCAGGGCGCCGCCGTTGACGGAGACTTGGCCCGCCTCGAGCTGCTCCGCCATGCGAAGCCCACGGCTGACGTCGCCGCTCCAGACGCTGGCGAAGAGCCCGTACTCGGTGTCGTTGGCCATTGCCAGCGCCTCGGCCTCGTCGCCGAAGGGCATGGTCACAAGCACGGGGCCGAAGACCTCCTCGCGTGCGATCGCCAAGGCGGGATCGATGCCGGTGTACACCGTGGGCTGTATGAACATCCCTGCTGCCGCGGCGCCGTCGCTGTAAGCGGCGCCACCGACGGCTGGCTGCAGCCCGGCCTGGGCGGCCTCGGCGAAGTGGGCAAGCACCTTGTTGAACTGGGCTTCGGTGATCATGGGACCGAAGTCGACCCCGGGCTGGAGCTTGGACGCCGCGTCGACCACGCGTGCGGTGAACTCATCGTGGAGCGATCTCTCGACCAGCAAGCGAGTGGTCGCCGTGCAGGTCTGGCCGGCGTTCATCGCCATGGCGGAGGTGGCGGCCGCCACGGCCCGATCGAGGTCAGCGTCGGCGAAGACGACGACCGGGGACTTGCCGCCGAGCTCCAAGGTCATAGGGATCAGGCGCGCACCGGCGTCCTGAGCCAAGCGGCGACCGGTTGCCACCGAGCCGGTGAAGGCGATCCGGCGTACGACGGGGTGTGCGGCCAACGGTGCGCCGACCTCGACGCCGGTGCCGGTGACGATGTTGATCAAGCCATCGGGCAGGCCGGCTTCGGTGGCCAGCTTGGCGAGGTGCACCGTCGAGGGGGAGGTGAACTCGGAGGGCTTGCCCACCACGGCGTTGCCGGCAGCGAGCGCAGGGGCCATACCTCGGCAGGCCTGGTTGATGGGAAAGTTCCACGGCGTGATGATGGCGACCACACCGTAGGGCTCGAGACGGGTGTAGGTGTGCAGGTTCGCACCCTGGTCGATGGTGCGCCCACCGAGTGAGCGGACGACACCGGCGTAGTAGCGGAAGTACGCCGAGCACATGTCGATCTCCATGTGCAGTTGGGCGTCGACCTTCCCCGTGCTCAAGCGCTCGAGCTCCATGAGGTCGTCGGCGCCGGCCTCGATGGCGGAGGCCACCTGGTGCAGCGCTTCGGATCGCTCAGCACCTGAGAGTCGGGCCCACGCTGGTTGTGCGACAGAGGCGGCGTGCACGGCTTGTTCGACCTCTGCGGCCGTGCCAGCCGCGATCTCCGCACCGGGCTCGCGGGTCGATGGATTCAGGGTGGCCAGGTAGTTGCCGGAGACCGGCTCCACCGCCTTGCCGCCGATCCAATGGTGGTGCTTCTTGGTCATGTGACTGCCTGTGGTTCTTTGAGTCTGCTCTTCGTCAGACGGCGTTCACCGTGGTCTATCACGGTGCTCGAAAAGGGTCCACGGGCGTAGGTCTCTGGTCGCCAGACCCTTTCAGGACGGTCGCCGGATCACGAGAGGGCGGAGCGCACCAGGGCTCCGTGCTCGTACGGCGCCACTCCACAGACCTGCGCAGTAGCTGAGGTCGTCAGCGGTCGACAGAAGCACGAATCGAAGTGGATCGAGGTGGCGCTCAGTGCGTAGCCACCGGCCGAGCCCGGCCAGCACGAGCATGCCGATCGTCGCTCGTCGTGCTCTCTTGGAGGTCAGCCCAGCGACCCCGAGGAGAGGCGCGTAGGAGCGCAGCAGCTGGCGGGCGATCACCGGCGCCGTGGTGGCCGTGTGCTCAAGGGCGATCCTGCCAGCGAGCGGCCCTGGGCTCTCGACGAGGCCCTCGAGGGCTTGCGCCAGCTCGGGTGCGCCGTGGAGCAGGAGGCCAAGACCACCGAGCGGTCGGCCGGAGATGAGCAAGGCCCAGCCCCCGAGGAACCACGGCGAGCCTCTGAGCGGCGCCACCGCTGCTCCGTGGCGACGCTCGAGCTCAGCAGCGGAGGTGCCGTAGCGAAAGCGCTGGAGCACCCAGCGTCGCCACGTGGGTCGGGCGGGGTGCTCGAAGGTCACCGCGGGCTCGAACCGGACGTCCCAGTGGGCCGCTGAGAGTCTCCAGATGGCGTCGACGTCCTCGCCGACACGCAACGACGGGTCGAAGAGGTCGTCGGTGAGCGAGCGACGTATGACCAGCGCCGCGCTTGGTACGAAGCTGAGTCGACTGCCTGGGCGGACGCTGCCAGGTGTGGCGCCCATGTCGAGGGGCGAGGCATCGAGCTCGAAGCGCTCGCGCAAGGTCGCGCCGGCTGGTCCTCGAAGGCGAGGAGCCACTGCGGCGACGCTCGAGTCATCGAAGTGACCGAGCAGCGATGCGAAGCTCGAAGCCCGGACCCGCACGTCCGCGTCGAGGAAGCAGACGAACTCGGTGGCTGCTTCTCGGGCCCCGAT
>Ga0075017_100000607_pt1 | contig 20323 bp, 19 predicted proteins | sample AleBraG_ABR_2012_FD_71475 | JGI IMG/M metagenome (GOLD analysis project Ga0075017, IMG submission 71475) | Freshwater sediment microbial communities in response to fracking from Pennsylvania, USA - Alex Branch Run_MetaG_ABR_2012 | ecosystem: Environmental > Aquatic > Freshwater > Creek >... | reverse complement strand
AATGTTAAACTGATTACACACGTGGAGAGATGGCCGAGTGGTTGAAGGCGCACGCTTGGAAAGCGTGTTTAGGGGAAACTCTAACGTGGGTTCGAATCCCACTCTCTCCGCCATTTATTTTCACAGCACATATGGATTGAGCGACTTTCCAGGGCAAACGACGGTAGAATTGGCCATCGGCGTTTAGTCTCCCCGCCGTCGGGGCGGGTGTGAAGCAGGGATTGGGATGAGGCTATAGCCGGCTAGCTCAATGTCACGTACTTTTCCCATGACTGGACCTGGGGCAGTTATTTGAGGGGCGGACCCCCTGGTCCGCAGCCCATGCCCTGTCGGCCTGGAGCCCCCGGCAGGGAATTGATTCTGTTGAAGAAGAAGCGGTCCAGGGGGACCCGCGCGGACCAGGGGTCCGCCCCACAATTTTGGGTAGGATTTTCGGATGTAAGCTGAAAGCTTACTCGGAATCCAGGGGGCTACGTGACCCCATATCGGCCGCGACAAACCACCGTTAAAGGCGGCTTCCGTTCTGATAGAGTGCGAGTGACGGAGGCGATCAGGCACACGGCATGCTTCGATGGAATGGATGGGGCGAGGAAGCGACCATCTATCCGCTGCCCGCATCCGCGGCACGCTATCTGAGAGCCTCGATCGGCGAGGGCCGGGCCGTGCCCGACGTCACTTTCGAGCGCGCGATCGCCAGCGTTGGCGCATCCGGCCTAGTTGCGCATCCGGCCATTCGCACCGATTCCGCGGAACGATTCCATCATGCGCACGGGCAAAGCCTGCAAGACTGGGTGTCGATGCGTGCGGGGTGTTTTGCTCCTTCGCCGGATGGCGTGGCCTATCCGGCCACGGACGAAGAAGTGCGCGCGTGGTTCGAGTACGCTCGCCGGTCGGGCGCGCGGCTGATCCCTTATGGGGGTGGGACCAGTGTGGCCGGACACGTCACGCCGCGCGCTCAAGACGCGCCGACTCTGACGCTCGATCTGAGCTCGATGAGTCGCATGACCGGCCTGGATGAAACCAGCCGGCTGGCGACGTTTGAGGCGGGCGCGACCGGACCCCAAATCGAAAAGCAACTGGCGGCGCACGGCTACACACTCGGCCATTACCCGCAGTCGTGGGAACTGTCGACCGTGGGAGGCTGGATCGCCACTCGCTCCAGCGGGCAACAATCGTATCATTACGGCCGCATCGAGGATCTGTTTGCCGGAGGGCACGTCGAGACACCCCAGGGCATCCTCGACCTGCCCGCTCTGCCCGCCAGCGCCGCTGGACCCGACCTGCGGCAGATGATCCTCGGATCGGAAGGGCGATTTGGCATCGTCACGCGTGCGATCCTGCGGGTGCAACGAGTGCCGGAGGTCGACCGTTTCCATGCCTTCTTCTTTCACACCTGGGAAGAGGGCGCGGATGCGGTGCGCGAAATCGTACAGCAGGGCATCCCGGTATCCATGCTGCGGCTCAGCGATGCCGAGGAGACGGTGACGACGCTGAACCTCTCCGGCAAGGACCGCGCCGTCGGTTGGGCGAATCGCGGATTGGATCTGCTGGGCTACAGGGAGGGGCGCTCGCTGTTGCTATTGGGCGTCACCGGCAGCCGCGCGATCGCGGGCGCGGCATATTCAAACGCCAAGGTGGTGATGCGCCGCCATGGCGGCTTGCCCGCCGGCGAAACGATCGGCAAGACTTGGCGCAAGAACCGGTTTCGCGCGCCGTATCTCCGGAACACCTTGTGGGACGCGGGCTACGCCGTCGATACGCTGGAAACGGCGCTCCCATGGTCGGGCGTCTTGCCCGCCGCGGCGGCCATCAAAAATAGCATTCGCGACGCTCTGGCTTCGTTCGGCGAACGCGCGCTGGTGTTTGCGCACCTTTCGCACGTCTATGTCGATGGAGCGAGCATTTATACGACTTACCTGTGGCGGCGCGGCGCGGACCCGGCGGAGACTTTGGCGCACTGGCACGCCATGAAAGCCGCGGCGAGCTGCGCGATCGTCGCCCACAAAGGCACCATCAGCCACCAGCATGGTGTGGGCCTCGACCATGCTCCGTACCTGCAGGCCGAGAAGGGCGAGACCGGTATGCGAATGATCGAGTCGGTTCGAGACGCGCTCGATCCCGGCCGTATCCTGAATCCCGGAAAGCTGGTGGACTGAAGTGAATGGCCTGTGGACCGCCGGCTGGCGCGAGCGCGTGTGGAACGATCTCGATCGCCCGTGGGATCTGATTGTGATCGGCGGCGGAATCACCGGCGCCGGCATTCTGCGCGAAGCCGGCCGGCTGGGATTGCGCGGGCTGCTGGTGGAGGCGCGCGACTTCGCGTCCGGCACGTCCAGCCGCTCCAGCAAGCTGGTGCACGGGGGCCTGCGCTACCTGGCGAGCCTGCAACTCCGGCTCACTGCGGAATCCGTTCATGAACGGCAGCGATTGCTGCGCGAAAGAGGAGGCCTGGTAGAACCCCTCCAGAACATCATCGCGTCTTACGGCGGAGATCGCCCTCCGAAATGGATGATGGGGACCGCGCTCGCGGTGTACGACCTGCTCGCACTGCAATGGCGGCACCAATATCATCCCGCAGCCGAAATTGAGAAGATGTGCCCTTCCCTCAACCCCGAAGGAATGACCGGCGGCTATAGCTATCTGGACGCGCAGACCGACGACGCGCGCCTGGTGCTGCGCGTGCTGAGCGAAGCGGTGCGGGCGGGAGGCACGGCACTCAGTTATGCGCCGGTTGAAGGACTGCTGCGCGATTCCTCCGGGCGGGTGCACGGCATCCAATTGCGGGACCAGGAGAGTGGCCGGGAGAAGGAAGTGCGGTCGCCGGTATTCGTCAACGCCAGCGGCGCGTGGGCCGACAATCTGCGCTTGCACGTGGATGCCATGCCGCGGCTGCGCCGTTTGCGCGGCAGCCACTTCTTTTTCCCCTGGAACAAACTGCCTCTGACCCAAGCCATCACGTTTTTGCACCCCGTCGACCGGCGTCCCGTGTTCGCGTACCGGTGGGAAGGGGTGACGATTCTCGGGACCACCGATGTCGATCAGCCGGGAGATGTGCCGGCGGACCCGCGCCTGAGCCCGCACGAGATCGACTACCTGATGGAGGCGGCGAGGCATGCCTTCAAACCGCTGAACCTGGGCTTGGGGGATGTGCAATCGGCCATTTCGGGAGTGCGCGCCGTGGTGAATACGAATCAGGCCGATCCGTCGAAGGAATCCCGCGAATCCGTGCTGTGGGACGAGAACGGTTTGCTGACGGTGAGCGGCGGAAAACTCACCACCTTCCGGTTGATGGCGCGGAGCGCTCTGCATGCGGTGCGTCGCCGCTTGCCGGACCGCGCTACGTCGAAGCCGGAGCCACGCGCGGACTCGGGTGGCGCGGAGATGCGGGCGCTGAGTGCGCGCCTGCTCGGCCGATACGGAGATGCGGCGGAGGAACTCGTGCGTTCGGCCCAGGCGGGCGAGTTGGAGCCGATCGGGGACACACCTTCGTTGTGGGCCGAACTGCGATGGGCGGCCCGTTCCGAGGGCGTGGTGCACCTGGAGGATCTGCTGTTGCGGCGCGTTCGGCTGGGCCTGATCGCACCGGGGGGCGGCCTGCCGCTGTTGGACCGCATCCGCTCCATCGTCCAACCTGAGCTGGCCTGGAACGACCAGCGCTGGGACGCGGAAGTGAGCGCCTATTCGCGCCTGTGGAAGCAGTCCTACAGCGCCGGCGAGTGAGCAGCGATGACCCGCGACCATATACTCGCCATCGACAACGGAACGCAGAGCGTGCGGGCGCTGATCTTCGATGTCCGCGGCAACATGATCGCCCGCAGCCGCATTCCCATCGAACCCTACGTTTCCTCCGCGCCGGGCATCGCCGAGCAGGACCCGGACGTATTCTGGCAGGCCCTGTGCGCCGCGTGCCGGCAACTTTGGCCGATGCCGGGCGTATCGAAGGAGGCGATCGCGGGTGTCGGCCTCACCACCCAGCGCGCCACCGTTATCAATCTCGATGCGGACGGCAATCCCTTGCGGCCGGCGATCGTCTGGCTCGACCAGCGCCGCGCGGAAGGGTTGCCGCCGGTGGGCGGCTTGCCGGGGCTCATGTTCCGCCTGCTGGGCATGTCGCCGGCCGTCGCCTATCTGCGGGCCGAGGCGGAATCCAACTGGATCCGCACACGCCAGCCGGAGGTCTGGAGCCGCACGCGCAAGTATCTGCTTCTGTCCGGATACCTGACACATCGTCTCACCGGGCGCTACGTCGATTCGACTGGCTGCCAGGTTGGCTATATTCCGTTCGACTGTAAGCGCGGGCAGTGGGTAGGGCCACGCGACTGGAGGTGGCAGGCGTTATCCCTCGACCGTTCCTGGCTTCCGGAACTGATTCCGCCGGCGCACGAACTGGGCGCCATCAGCCGTTCGGCAGCGGAGGCCACCGGTATCCCGGCCGGATTGCCGTTGATCGCCGCCGCAGCCGACAAGGCTTGCGAGATCATCGGGTCAGGTGCGCTCGCTCCGCATATCGGGTGCCTCAGCTACGGAACGACGGCCACCATCAATACCACGCATCGCAAGTATTGCGAATTGACCCCGATGATTCCGCCGTATCCATCCGCCGTGCCGGACGCCTACAGCCTGGAGGTCCAGATCTTTCGCGGCTACTGGCTGGTGAACTGGTTCAAACAGGAGTTCGGCCAGTTGGAGCATCAACGGGCGAAGGAGTGCGGCGCAACCCCCGAAGAACTGTTCGACGAACTGGTCCGGGCCGTGCCTCCGGGCAGCGACGGGTTGGTGTTGCAGCCGTTCTGGTCGCCCGGGATTCGGACGCCGGGGCCGGAAGCGCGAGGCGCGATCGTTGGCTTCCACCACAAGCACACGCGAGCCCACATCTACCGGGCAATCCTTGAGGGCGTGGCCTATGCGCTCCGGGAAGGCGCTGAGCGGATCGCCCGGCGGACCGGCGTGCCGATCACCGAGCTGCGCGTCGCCGGAGGAGGCAGCCAGAGCCGCGCGGCGATGCAAGTCACCGCCGATGTGTTCGGTCTTCCAGCCTCCCGCCCGCACGTGTACGAGGCGTCCGCGCTGGGCGCCGCCATCGATGTTGCGGTGGGCCTGGGCCTGCATCCTGGCTTCCCGGAGGCCATCGGCGAAATGACCCGAATCGCCGACACGTTCCAGCCAGACGAGCACGCGCGGGCGGTGGAGGACGCGCAATATCGCGCCGTGTATCGCAAAATGTATCCTCGCCTGAAGCCGCTCTACGAAGCCATGCGAAGAGTTACGGAGGGGCACTGAGGCCACTTCCGGGAATCTTCCCGCTTGGATTATAACTGCATCGTGATGGGATCCGGTATGCGATGCCCGGTGCTGCAACCTTGGCGGCGCGCGGCGTCTTTGGTGATCGGTCAGGCAGCCGTCGATCTGGTCGTGATGCGTGTCCTTGCCTTCGGAGGCGGCATCCGCGTTCTCAAGAATCTGCCCTATTGGCGCGAAAATCTCTATCGCAGTAGGCGCTGCTATCCAAAAGTCTGTACGCGCTTTCGCCCACAGCGCGCCGGGTGCCCGAGGTGGTGGTCATTCTTGATGAGTAGCCTGGACGATCGCCGGCAAAAGTTGATGGAATTCAAGGGATTTCGATCATTCCCGACCTCGCCGCCGAAGTGCTCGCCCAGCGAAACGCCGCGCATGATTCATCGCAAGCTCAAACAATATTTCGCCGCCGGCGTTAAAGAGGTCTGGCTCATCGATCCGGAAGCCTGTGAGGTTGAAGTCTGGAAGGGTGCGAGTTTGCCGGACCATGCCCTCGCGAGCGGAAACGCACTGACCTCCGCCCTGCTGCCGGGTTTTGCGCTGCCGCTGGAAGAGCTCTTCGCGTAAACCCGGCTATGCGCCGCGCCGGTAGTGTTCCTCGGTCATAAAGGTGCGTGTGTACATGCGATCCAAGTACAGCGTCCCGTGCAGATGATCGATCTCATGCTGCAGGATGCGTGCGTACCAGCCGTCGGCCTCGATCACTTGCGGCTCGCCGCGCTCGTTCCAACATTCGACCCGAACCTGCTCCGTGCGCGGCACCACTGCCATAAACCCACTCACGCTCAAACATCCCTCGAAGAACTCGATCGGCTCGCCGGTCAGCGTGATCTGCGGATTGACAATCACGTGATACGGCACCGGCCTTCGCTTCTGCCGGGCCAAGAGCTCCGGAGACATTCTCTCCAGCAGTTCGGCGCGATCCTCAATCACCGCCAACTGCAATCCTACGCCCACCTGCGGGGCCGCCAAGCCGACTCCCGGAGCGTCGCGCATGGTCTCGCGCATCAACTGAATCAGGCCGCGCACTTCGCTGCTCTGCAATTGCTCGAGCGTCAGCGGCCGGGCCTTCTCCCGCAGCACCGGGTCCCCGGTCTGAACGATTTTCAATTTGATCGGATCGATGAGCACACTCTTGAATCTACCAGCGTCAGCAGCCTTATGGATCGTCAGAATGTGTTTACCCATTCGCCTGCAAAGGCTCAGGCGTGTTGCTCTCCGGGTCGGCGAACCAAGCGAAGATCCCGATGGGAATTTTGATCGGGTGAAGGTCCGATTGAAGGCTTCGTATGGGGCTTGCTGCCGGTTTAGGACCCGCTGAACCACTGATCGCGGCTTGATCCCTACTTCGATGTCTGCTTCCGAAGTTCTTCAAGGTCGATGCGATCTTTGGACCGGCCGGCAGACGCCTTGTTGCGCAACAGAGCCTCGCGTCCAATGAACCTCACCGAGAGCCCGTCAATCTGGCCTTCCACGCGCGTTGACCAGGCATCTTCAAATTCGACCCCGGAAATCGATGTCAGCAACTCAATAAGGTTCGGCTCGTGCCCGAGTTGGATTACGCGTCCTGGCGTCACCAGATCGTCAACGGTGATATCCAAGCTTCCGAACCCAAGACGGCTTGGAGCACGCGCTCGGCGTTCGCTTGGCTGCAACGCAGGAAAAATCGATGGCTGCGGAATATCGGGGGTACCCGTGTCACGAAACCGCAAGCGCCCCGACGATCAGGTACTCAAGTTTGCTCGAGTAAGCACTCGACAAACTCTCGCAAATCCTTGCTCAGAGGCATCGGGGAACGCTCTTTCCCGGATCAAGAAGAACACCTCGACCTGTTCCTGGGGGCTCATTTGGCTTCGCGATAGCGCATCCGCCGCATCGGCTTCCTCGAAGCTTTTGAAAATGCGAACGGTCTTCTCCATACCTGCTATTTTACCGCTCGGCGCCCTTCAGTTCTTCTGCAACAGCCCAATTGTGTTGCCTTCCGGGTCGGCGAACCAAGCGAAGGTCCCGGTGGGAATTTTGACGGGAGGGACCAGTATCTTCCCGCCCAACGCCGCTGCCTTGTCCAGATACGATTGCACATCCTCCACCTGCACGTAGAAGATTGTGTACTGGTGCGGCTCGTGCCCCAGCGAACTGATATGCCCGGAAATCCCGCCCTGGCTGGCGGTATCGATCATCGACGCCGGCCCCATCAGTTGGATCTGCCAGCCGAATAAGTTCTTGAAGAACTCCGCTGTCTTGCCCTGATCCTTGCAGCCGATCTCAAAATGCACGACAGGTTGTCCCAGAGGTTCTCCTTCTAAAGCCGTACAACGGGGATGCAGGCCTCGAGATCGAAGGTCTCCCAACCGATCTCTTCCGGCAGCTTCAAAAACATCTCCATGGCGGGCATGTCGGCGGGTTCGAATGAAGTGGACGGCAGCCACACCCGGTAAAGATAGTGCCAGGCCCGATCCACCCAGGCCAAATCTCCCACGCAGTGCAGTGAGGCGATCTGCATGGGCTGAAAATCCCGGATGGTAAAGCCAAACACAGATTCCGGATAGTCCTTCTGAAATGCAACCCCGAGGTCATAGCGGCAGTTCTCGGCGGGAGTGATCGACGGATCGTCCAGCGACATTCCGATGAATTGTCCGCCTCCCCTTTGCGCCCGCCACGCCGCGAGCACATTATAGGCATCGACCAGCTTTTGGTTGCCGTAGGAGTCAAATATGCGAATGTAGACATAGCGAAACGCGCTGATTCGACGCACGCGAACGGTCAAGTTTGCCTCAGAACGCCAACGCTCCAGCTCTTCTAGAGTGTAAGCGGATATTAATTCCCCGTCTTTGCAAATCTTGCTCTTCTCAAGCGGACTTCGGCGGTCCCAAGAACTGGCCGTCCGGCCGAAATGATTCTTGAACGCACGAGAGAATTCGGCGGTCCCGGCAAAGCCAGCCTCTAGCGCAGCGTCGGTGATTCGTTTCTGCGGAGTCGTTTTCAGCAGCACTGCGGCCCGCTCCAGCCGGGCCCGTCGGACATGGCTGTTCAATGTTTCGCCCGTGACGGCCTGGAAGATTCGATGAAAGTGGAAGGAGGAAAAACAGCTAATCCGGGACAAGGTCGCCAGAGATAGATCGCCATCCAGATGTGTCGCGATGTAGTCGAGCACCCGATTGACCCGCTCAACATGCGCCACAAGCGATGCGCTCTACTTCAGTTCCGGACTGGTGGCGTTAGCGGGTTCCTGGCTCCAGTTGTAGTGGATGGCCATGCTTTGATCGGAAAAGAAAGTTCGCCGGCCGGTGCTGTTGTAGACCTTGGGGTTCGCGTTGATGGTATAGCCCTGGGGGGTTGCAGCCATCACAAAGAGATATCCGTCTTTCTCACCTGATGCCAAGCTGGTGGGGATCAAGTCCGCAGCCTGCGGCCCAGGTCCTCCGCTGGCGGGCGGCCCCAACTGCGCCAGGGTAGTCGAGTATTGTCCGAACCGAGACATGTATTGCGCTTGAGCTTGATGGATGGTTTGAATCTCGCGAATCACGATCGTCTCCTGAGAAAACATGCGGGCACGTGGAGTCTTCGGCAGTGCAATGAAGGCCATCACTGGTACCCCGAGAGCACAGGCTAGAGTGATCGCCGTCCGCTTTATAGACCACCTTCGAATCCAACTAATCCCCGCAACAATCAGCAAGATCATCGTGAATATGGTGCTGAAGGTGTCCATTGGACCCCGCGATAGTTGCTGCATTCCGCCGAGGACCCCAATGAAAATCAACCCCCAGCCGATGAGAGAGGCGCAGCCTGATTTTTTGGAAACGCTCGCCTCTTGAGCCGACGGTGTTGTCTCGCTTGATTCCACGTTCGTTCGTTCGTTCCGCAGATGCAACTCCTTATTGAGGGGCTCTCCATTCGCATCAGGTAATTCCGGCGACTCGCTTGACACTTTTGGGGGAGAATTGCCTGCCCTACTGGCCGACTGCGGGTCACGCGGTTCATCGACGCAAATCGCTTCCACTCTTTGTGTCCCGCACTCATTGCAGAACTTGGCAGTCAGCGGTGCAGCCGAACCGCAACTGCCGCAGTACCAAGTCGGTGGTGTCTGCGCAACTTCATCCGGGGCTGGCGAAAGCGACTGCGACCTCGACTCAGGCGAAAGCTTAATAGCAGCTTCGAGGGAGCTTCCGCACTTGAAACAGAACCTGCTTTCCTCCGGAATCGTCTTCCCGCACTGTGGACAGAACATTGATCTCGCTCCTTCGCACACTTAAGCGATAACAAAGAATAGCACCACGGCGGAGTCGGCGGCGAAGGTTAACCAGCCTGCCGGGCCGGTTGTCGGGTGCCAGCCTGACCGATTCTCAGGAGCTACTATTTAAGGCGTGCTCGGAAATCTTGACAAGGGCCCACGCGGGATCACGCTCGAAGGCTGGATGCGTTCGGATAGCGGGCAGCAATCCAGGTGTGCGGCAATTTGGTCCAAACATCGATTTACGCGTGGTCTGCGGCCGGACAAAGAATGGCTCTACTTCAGCTCCGGACTGGTGGCGTTAGCGGGTTCCTGGCTCCAGTTGTAGTGGATGGCCATGCTTTGATCGGAAAAAAACGTCCGACGACCGGTGCTGTTGTACACCTTAGGGTTCGCGTTGATCGTGTACCCCTGGGGCGTCGCCGCCATTATGAATAAGTATCCGTCTTTGTCGCCCGAAGCCAGGCTGTTGGGTATCAAATCCGCCGCCTGTGGCCCGGGTCCCCCGCTCGCTGGTGGCCCCAACTGCGCCAGCGTAGTCGCATACTGTCCGAACTGAGACATGTATTGGATCTGCATTTTCTGAATGGTTTGCACCTCGCCAATCACTATCGTCTCGGTGGCGTTCATGCGCGCGCTGCCCAACTTCGGTACTGCGATGGCCAAGATGATCAAAATAATAGCAATTACGATCAGCAGTTCGATCAGCGAGAACCCGCTTCGACCGCGATTGAGACGACGCAACTTGCCCATATCACCTATTATGACGCGCGGACGGTCAGAAACGTGCATGCTCTTGACGGCCGGATTCAATCAAACGTACAATTAAAACGAACGTATGAACTATTCGGCTCTCGCGCCAACCCTGGATACCAAAGAGCGCATTTTGGACACCGCCGAGCGCCTTTTCGCCGAGCATGGCTTTGAAGCGACTTCGCTGCGGGCAATCACGGCTGCCGCCGGCGCGAATCTGGCGGCCGTGAACTATCACTTTCAGAGCAAGGATTCCCTGGTGCACGCGGTGATTCAGCGCCGTATGGCTCCCATCAATTCGCAGCGATTGGCGCTGCTCGATGCCTGTGAAAAATCGGCCGGCGATGGACCGCTGGCGCTCGACAAGATCATTGAAGCGTTCTTGCTGCCCATTATTGGCGCGGAACGGAACGAGTTGGAGCATTTCGGCCCCATCCTGGCGCGGCTCTACACGGAGCCGAAGGAATTCTCGTTAGGTATGTTTGAGCGGCACATTCGGCCGGTGTCTTTACGCTTTATTGCGGCGTTCCGGAGAGCGATTCCGGATCTGCCGGAGGAAGACCTGATCTGGCGCTTGCATTTTGCGGTAGGCACCATCACGCATATCGTGGGCGCGCCGCACATTCTGCGCGCCATTTCGGGGGGACGGTGCGATCCGTCCAACATCCCCGTGGTTCTCAGGCAGCTTTGCGCATTCATTCAAGGCGGCCTCCAGTCGCCGCTTGCGGAGAAGCATTCATGAGTAGAGTTCCTTTGATTCTTGCCATGGCCTGCGCGCCGCTGTTCGCGGATCAGTTGCAGACCCGCCCACCGGTGCTGCAATTGAGCCTAAAGCAAGCGGTGACGATCGCGCTTTCGCCCGAAGGCGCCACTCGCGTTCAACTGGCGCAAGAAGCGTTGAAACAGGCGCAATCCCGAAAAACGCAGGCTCGCGCCGCGTTGCTGCCAGACCTGGAAGGCAATCTCGGCTACCAGAACGAGGTTCGCAACCTGAAATCTCAAGGCCTTCAGTTTTCGATTCCCGGCTTCCAGATTCCTTCCATCGTTGGTCCCTTCGACGTGTTCGACGTTCGCGCGACGGCCACCCAAAATGTCTTCGACTATCCGTCCATCCTGCGTTACCAGGCCTCGAAGAAAGCCGTCGACGCTGCTAAGTCCGACAACGATGGCACGCACGATCAGGTCACCGATCAGGTGGCTCGGGCCTATCTCGCAGCCGTACACTCTGAAGCGTTGCAAGAGACCGCCAAAGCCAATGTTGAACTGTCGGAAGCCTTACTGCGTCTGGCGCGCTCGCAAAAAGAGGCCGGCACTGGAACCGGCATCGAGATCACGCGCGCTCAAGTGCAGTTGGCCAACGACCGCCAGCGGCTGATTGCGGCGGAAAACGAGGTCCAGAATTCGCACTTGCGGCTTTTGAAGGTGCTCGGGTTGAAGCTGGAGAATCCCGTGGAGCTTACCGACAAATTGAACTACATCGCTGTTCCTCCGCTGAGCCCCGAGGAAGCGCTTACCACCGCCCGCAAGAACCGGGCGGAACTGCGAGCTCAGACCGAGAAGGAGACTTCGGCCCGCTTGAACTACGGCGCCGTGAAGTATGAGCGGCTGCCGTCGGTGGGCGCGTTTGGCGATTATGGAACCACGGGCGCCGGCATCAACAGCGCTTTTCCCACCCGCACTTTGGGAGTCTCCGTAAGATTCCCGGTGTTCGACGGAGGACGCCGCGATGCCCGCCGTCAGGAGAGCGCATCTCTATACCGGCAGGAGAAGATCCGCACCACGGATCTGCGCGACCAGATCGAACTCGACGTCCGGGTCGCTCTCGACAGCCTGCGTTCAGCCGATGCCCAAGTGCAAGCTGCCCAGGAAGGCTTGGGGCTTTCTCAAAACGAATTGGCCCAGGCGCAGCGGCGCTACAAAGCGGGCGTGACCAACAGTATCGAAGTTACCGATGCGCAGACCCGCCTCGACCGCGCCCGCGAAAATCAGGTCACCGCGCTCTACTTGTACAATTTGGCCCGGATCGACTTGAACACGGCCATGGGCACGATCCAGACGATGATCCAGTGAGGAAATGATATGAAGCGCACTCTTATTCTGATTTTGCTTTTGATCCTCGCCGCCGCCGCCGCGGCGGGCGTTATCTGGTCGGGCTGGTTTAAGCACGACGATAACAGCCGCATTCATCTCTCCGGCAACATCGAGCTGACGCAGGTGGACATCTCTTTCAAAGTGGCGGGCAAACTCATTGAACGCACCGTGGATGAAGGCGATCCCGTCAAAAAAGCCCAGTTAATCGCCCGGATCGACCGCGACACCATGGAGCGCCAGAAAGACCGCGACGCCGCCGGGGTATTTTCCGCTGAGACGCAATTGCGCCAGATGGAGACTTCCACGGCCTATGAACGCGAGACGCTGGAAGCGGATATCGCGCTGCGCAAAGCGGAACTCAAAGAAGCGCAGGCCCACCTCAGCGAACTCGAAGCCGGTTCGCGCCCACAGGAAATCGCCCAAGCCCGCGATGCCGTATCGGATGCCCAGGCTCAGTACGAACAAGCCAAGCAGGATTGGGAGCGGGCGCAGGACTTATTCAAGACCGACGACATTTCGCGGGCGCAGTACGATCAGGCTCACGCGCGGTTTGACAGCACTCGCGCCATGTTGAGCAAGGCCAAGGAAACCTCCGGTCTGGTGGTGGAAGGCCCCCGAAAGGAGCAGATTGACGCTGCCCGCGCCCAGGTTGCCCGCGCTAACGCGGCGATTCGGCTGAGTGAAGCCAACCGGCTGGAACTGAAACGGCGCGAGGAAGAAGTCACCACGCGCCAAGCGGAGATTAAGCGCAATCAGGCGCAAATGGCCATGACGCAATCGCAACTCAACGACATGCTAGTGGTCTCGCCTATTGACGGTGTCGTGCTGGTGAAATCGGCCGAGTTGGGCGAAGTGCTGGCGGCCGGCACAACCGTAGTCAGCATCGGCGATATCGATCATCCGTGGCTGCGGGGTTATATCAATGAGAAAGATCTGGGCCGCCTCCACCTGGGCGACAAGGCCACCGTCACCAGCGATTCGTTTCCTGGCAAGACGTATCCGGGCCATGTTTCCTTCATCGCTTCCGAAGCGGAGTTCACACCCAAACAGATTCAGACGCGCGAGGAGCGCGTGAAGCTGGTCTACCGAATCAAGATTGAGGTGGAAAACCCGCGCCGCGAGTTGAAATCGAACATGCCGGTGGAAGCGGACATCGTTCTTCAGTGAGAGATCCAAGTGCATCATGAATACGCAGCCGTCTCGGAACCCGCTCTGCCGCGAGCCATCAGCCAAAGTCTTTGGGGACGAGGCTGTGATTGTTGCGAGAGAGGGATTTCGAACACGAGCCCGCAAACGTCCCAAAGATTTTTTCGCAGGGAGGGGACGAAACGGTGTGGTAAGTGAATAATGACGCCATCATTCGCACTGCCGGGCTCACGCGCCGCTTTGGCGAGCTGACCGCCTTGGACCATCTGGACCTGGAAGTCCAGCGCGGGGAGATTTTCGGCCTGGTTGGTCCGGACGGAGCGGGTAAGACGACCACGCTGCGGCTGCTCTGCGGTCTGCTCGATCCCACGGAAGGCGAGGCCTGGGTGGCAGGCCACAACGTGCAGCGCGAGGGGGATGCCGTTAAGGACCAGATCGGGTACATGGCCCAGCGGTTCGGCCTGTATGGCGATCTCACGGTGGAAGAAAACATGCTGTTCTACGCGGATCTGTTCGGCATCTCGAAAGCTGAACGGGATCGCTTGATGGATCAGTTGCTAACTATGATCCGCATGGATCAATTCCGCAAGCGGTTGGCTGCCAATCTGAGCGGCGGCATGAAGCAGAAGCTTGCCTTGAGTTGCACGCTGCTGCATCACCCGCAGATTCTGTTTCTGGACGAACCCACCAACGGCGTGGATCCGGTGTCGCGCCGGGATTTCTGGGCCATCCTTTATCAACTGGTGCGAGACGGTCTCACGCTGTTTGTCACCACCGCTTATTTGGATGAGGCCGAGCGCTGCAACCGCGTTGGCTTGTTGAGCAACGGCAAATTGATCCGCTGTGACACGCCGCGCAACCTGCGAGAAAACCTGGAGGAGCACTGCTATCGCGTGGTCACTGGCGATCAATCGGCAGCGCGCCAGGTTCTGGCCCGGCAGCCCGGCGTGCTGGCGGCAGAGCCGTCCGGTGCGCGATTGCACTTGTTTGTGACGCCGGGGGAAACCACCCCGGAAAAATTGCAGCAGGCCCTGGCGGCGGAGAATTTGCCGGCCAGCGATTTTGAGAAGATCGTGCCTTCGCTGGAAGACGTGTTTATCGATCTGGTCCGCAAATCCGGGGGCGGAAAATGACGATCGAGAACGCCGTAGAGACCCGAGAGTTGTTCAAGCGCTTCGGCGCCTTTGTGGCCGTAGACCATGTCAATCTCGTGGTGCGCCGCGGCGAGATCTTCGGCTTTCTGGGTCCGAACGGGGCGGGAAAATCGACCACCATCCGTATGCTGTGCGGCCTGCTGCAGCCCACGTCGGGGGAGGCGATCGTCGGCGGGCTCAGCGTAGCCACCGATTCGGAGCTGATCAAGGAGCGCATTGGCTACATGTCGCAGAAGTTCTCCCTGTACGACGACCTGAAAGTGGAGGAGAACATCGACTTCTTCAGCGGAATTTATGGCGTTCCTCGGGAACGCAGGGTGGAACGCAAAGCGTATGTCCTCCGCATGGCCGGGCTGGAAGAACGCAGCACCAGCATGACGCGGCTGCTCTCGGGAGGCTGGAAACAGCGGTTGGCGCTGGGTTGCGCGATTCTGCATGAACCACGGATTTTGTTTCTGGACGAGCCGACGTCGGGCGTCGATCCCATCGCGCGGCGCACCTTTTGGGACTTGATCTACCAGCTCTCCGCCGCCGGCAACACCATTTTTGTCACCACTCATTACATGGATGAGGCCGAATATTGTCACCGTGTGGCGCTGATGTACCGCGGCAAGATCATCGCGCTTGGCACGCCCGCGGAACTGAAGGCTTCGCTCGCGCACCACCACATCCTGCACATTGAAGTGTCCGACGTGCTGTCCAGCATGAAGCTGCTGGAAAAGATGCCCGGCATCTCCGACGTGGCCGTATTCGGAGGCGGCCTGCACGTGACCGCCGCAGAAGGCGCGGCTTTCATTCCGCACATCCGCGCCGCACTGGAAGGCGCCGGACTCCGTGTCCTCGAAATCGAACAGATCCTCCCGTCCATGGAAGATGTTTTCGTGGCCATGATTGAAGAGGAGGAGAGCAAAGCCGCATGAACTTCCGCCGCCTGCGTGCTGTTTGGAAGAAAGAATATCTGCACATCGTGCGCGATCCCATCAGCCTGACGCTGGCTCTGGTTCTTCCGCTGTTGATGATTCTGCTCTTCGGCTACGCGCTGACGCTGGACGTGGACCGTATTCCGACGTTTATCTACGACCAGGACAAAACTCCGCAGAGCCGCGAGTTGATCGACCAGTTTCGCGGCTCGCGCTACTTTCAGATCCGCGGCGTGGTGGATAGCTATCGTCCGGCGGAGCAGTCCATCGACAAGAGCTCTGTGCTGATGACGCTAGCCGTGGATAAGAATTACGCCAAGGATCTTCTGGCCGGCAAAGAAGCCAATGTGCAGTTGCTGCTGGATGGCAGCGATTCCAACACGGCTTCCATCGCGCTGGGTTATGCCCAAGCCGTGGTAGCTACCTATGCATTGCAGAAGCGCTCCGACGCGCAGGTACGCCTGGGTGGTGGGCAGCTCAAGACACCCGTGGAGCCGCGCATCCGAGTCTGGTACAACAGCGACTTGAAATCGAAAAACTTCATCGTGCCGGGGCTGATCGCCGTCACCCTGATGATTATTGCTTCTCTGCTCACATCGCTGACCATCGCGCGCGAGTGGGAGAACGGCACCATGGAGCAACTGCTTTCCACCCCGCTGCGGCCGGTGGAGATGGTGTTGGGAAAGCTGATGGCATATTTTGTGCTCGGCATCACCGACATGATTATTTGTCTGATCGCCGCGGTGTTCGTGTTTCAAGTCCCGCTGCGCGGCAACGTGTGGTTCCTGTTTTTCACCAGTTGCGTATTCCTGTTTGGAACTCTCTCCTGGGGGCTGTTTATCTCGGCCAGCGCACGGACCCAGTTGCTCGCCTATCAGATGGGTATGTTGAGTTCGTTTCTTCCCGGTTACCTGCTGTCCGGCTTTCTGTATTCCATCAGCAACATGCCCAAAGTGATCCAGGTGGTGAGCTATCTCGTTCCCGCGCGCTATTTCATCAAAATTGTCAATTCGATTTTCTTGAAAGGCATGGGCTTTGGCACGTTATACATCGAGGTGCTGCTGCTATCGGTGTACGCGGGCATTGTCTTTGTAGCGTCTGTGCGCAAAATGCGGCTGAAGGTGGCTTGAAGATGTGGGAACGAATTCGCGAGATCGTGCGTAAGGAATTCCGCCAGACGCTGCGGGAGCCGCGCATGCGCACCATGCTCTTTATTCCCCCGCTGGTGCAGTTGCTGGTGTTCGGATTCGCCGTCAACCTCGACGTGGAGAACGCGAGTATGGCCTGGATGGATCAGGACCGCACGCCCGAGAGCCGCGATCTGCTGGCTCGCTTTGAAGGCTCGCACCGCTTTACGATTGCGGCCACGCCAAGCTCCGAAGAGGAGGTTCAGCGCTTGCTCGACGGAGGCCAAGTGGACTGTGTGGTGCGCGTGCTGCCTGGCTTTGCCCGCGACATCCGCCATCATCGCCAGACCTCGGTGCAGGTGCTGGTGGACGGCACCAACTCCAACACCGCGTCCATCGTGTCCAATTACGCCAGCTCGATTATCTCGAACTTCGCCTCCGACACCATGACCGATGTGAACCGGGAGAAGCTGGTGGGGCGCACGGCAAACGGGCCGGTCCACGCGGCGATCCCTCAAGTGAATCTGCGCAGCCGCGTATGGTTCAATCCCGATCTGCGCAGCCGCAACTACTTTGTCCCGGGAATCGTGGTGAACATCATTACGCTGGTCACGCTGATGCTGACCTCCATGGCCATTGTGCGGGAAAAGGAAATCGGCACTATGGAGCAATTAATGGTCACGCCGATCCGGCCCATCGAACTGATCATCGGCAAGACCCTACCGTTTGCTTTGATTGGGCTTTTCGATACGGTCTTGGTGGTGATTGTGGCGCTGTTCCTCTACCGCGTGCCGTTTCGTGGCAGCTTCCTATTGCTGTTCTTCTCGGCGATTCTTTTCCTGATGACTTCCCTTGGCGCGGGACTCTTTGTCTCCACAATTTCCAAAACGCAGCAGCAGGCGTCCATGACTACTTTCCTCATGTTCCAGCCGTTCTTCCTGCTGAGCGGTTTTGCCTTCCCGATCCGCAACATGCCGGTTGCCGTGCAGTATTTGACCTATCTCGATCCGGTTCGCTATTTCACCGAGATCGTGCGCGGCGTGTTTCTGCGCGGCGTGGGCATCGAAGTGCTGTGGCCGCAAATGGTGGCGCTGGCGGTGTTCGGGACAGCCATTCTGAGCCTGAGTGCCCTGCGGTTCCGCAAGCGGCTGGATTAGTGGACGCGGTAGCATCGTCAGCCCTTGCGCCTGTACAGCGTACCGTCCTCCTTGTCAGCCTTGGGAAATGCGTCCCATTCTTCATCATGGCGGTCCATGAGGACTTGACAAACGAAGTTGCCGAAGAACCATCGAGCGCAATTCCATTGCGCGTCATCGCAGGCATCTCCGAGACATTCGTATAGCGGCTGGTAGGGCGTTTCGTTCCAATCCTTACCCGGAACGAAGCTGGACTTGATTTGATACAAGCGTGATGCCGACGTTCGTCGGACGTCGCTGGTAATTACGTGATCGCATTGACTGTTAGCAATGGCGCGGCCAGCAGTAGCGCAAGCGTAACAATCACGGCCTCCGCTCTTGGCCCTCAGTAAGTGATGTGGCGGGTATGCCAAAGAAATTGACAATCTGGGATGCCCGCCCGCGACATCGTTCGCGTTGACGTCCCGCCGGACGCGTACGGTTGCTGGTCGTCCTCTCGGACAAAGCCGCTAAACTGGAACCGTATGCAGAAGACGTTCGAAGCCGTGTATGAGAATGGCCTCCTGCGCCCACTGGAGGCGCTCGATCTGCCGAATCTCCAACACGTCCAGGTAACCATCTCGGACGAGGACGTTGACATTGCGGCCTATTTTGATCCTGCCGAATGGGAAGCTTCGAAACGGGATGACATCAGCTTGGCCGAAGTGCGGCGGGCGTTGTCATCTATTCGCGGTTCCCTGTCCGAAGCCGTCGTGGCCTCGCGGGATGAACGGTTCTAGGTTGGGCCGACGGTGGCGAACTACTTTCTCGACACCAGCGCCTTTGCAAAGCTCTACCATCAGGAAGCCGGTTCCGAGTATGTGGAGCACTTGGTGGAGCAAAAGGGCAACTTGGCGGTTGTTTCGCGCCTGACCCTGGTCGAGATTGAATCCGTCATTGCGATCAAGGTGCGCAGAGGAGAGTTGGATTCCCCCGGGCAGGATGTCTTCCGCCGGCGGCTACCCGCGGATTTGTCTCAAGGGCGAATCCGAACGGGACCGCCGATTGACGAGAGTCACTACCGCGAGGCGAGGGGCTGTTGGTCCGATATGGGGCATCAATGGCGCTGCGAACCCTGGACGCAATTCAACTTGCTGTTGCTTTACGCCTTCGGCAGACCGGCGTGATCTCGGTGATGGTCGCCGCCGACAAGAGGCTTTGCCAAGTTGCTGAAGCCTGCGGCTGTGCTGCGGTCGATCCATCCGATCCGGCCGTGGCCATTCCGAGCGAACGCGCATAGCGACGTGGCGGCTCCTCTATTCCATCAGCAACATGCCCAAAGCGATCCAAGGTCGTCGGCGATTTCATTGCAAACCGCTACTTCATGAAAATTATCAACTCGCCCTTCTTGAACGGCATGGACTTTGGCACCTTATACATTGAGGTACTCCTGCCTGCTAGCGATGTACGCGGGCAGGAGCCGCGCATGCGCACCATGCTGTTTATTCCCCCGCTGGTGCAGTTGCTGGTGTTCGGATTCGCGGTCAACCTCGACGTGGAGAACGCGAGCATGGCCTGGATGGATCAGGACCGCACACCCGAGAGCCCCGATCTGCTGGCAAGGTTTGAAGGTTCTCATCGCTTCACGATCACAGCGACGCCCAGCTCCGAAGAAGAGGTCCAGCGCCTGCTCGACGGCGGCCGCGTCGATTGCGTGGTGCGCGTGCTGCCTGGCTTTGCACGCGACATCCGGCATCATCGCCAGACCTCGGTGCAGGTGCTGGTGGACGGCACCAACTCCAACACCGCGTCTATCGTGTCCAATTACGCCAGCTCGATTATCGCGAACTTCGCCTCGGACACCATGACTGATGTGAACCGGGAGAAGCTGGTAGGGCGCACAGCGAACGGACCGGTCCACGCCGCGATTCCTCAAGTGAATCTGCGCAGCCGCGTCTGGTTCAATCCGGACCTGCGCAGCCGCAATTATTTTGTCCCCGGAATCGTGGTGAACATCATTGCGCTGGTGACGCTGATGCTCACCTCCATGGCCATCGTGCGCGAAAAGGAAATCGGCACAATGGAACAACTGATGGTCACGCCGATCCGGCCCATCGAACTGATCATCGGCAAGACCCTGCCGTTTTCTTTGATTGGGCTTTTCGACACGGTCCTGGTGGTGATCGTGGCGCTGTTCTTGTACCGCGTGCCGTTCCGCGGCAGCTTCCTGTTGCTGCTCTTCTCGGCGATTCTCTTCCTGATGACTTCGCTCGGCGCGGGACTGTTTGTCTCCACAAGTTCCAAAACGCAGCAGCAGGCGTCCATGACCACTTTCCTCATGTTCCAACCATTTTTCCTGCTAAGCGGGTTTGCGTTTCCGATTCGCAACATGCCGGTTGCCGTGCAGTATTTGACCTATCTCGATCCGGTTCGCTATTTCACCGAGATCGTGCGCGGCGTGTTTCTGCGCGGCGTGGGCATCGAAGTGCTG
>Ga0075017_100000606_pt1 | contig 20327 bp, 21 predicted proteins | sample AleBraG_ABR_2012_FD_71475 | JGI IMG/M metagenome (GOLD analysis project Ga0075017, IMG submission 71475) | Freshwater sediment microbial communities in response to fracking from Pennsylvania, USA - Alex Branch Run_MetaG_ABR_2012 | ecosystem: Environmental > Aquatic > Freshwater > Creek >... | reverse complement strand
CCATCAACGACCCGAGCGCGAGCTTGCGCTCCGGGTCGAACGACGGCCACGGCATCGTGCCGAACCAGCTCGACGACGTCTGGCTCGCGCCGATGTGGAAGTTCACCGGCAACCCGAGGTCGGCGCACGCCTCCCAGACCGGGTCCCAATGGCGCTCCCCGAGGTCGGGGAGGCCGTCGTTGTGCGGATCGGCGTTGGTGTTGATCCCGCGCAGGCCCATGCCCTTGACCCGCTCGATCTCCTTCACGGCCTTGTCGATGTCCCACCACGGCAGCAGGGCCATCGGGTACATGCGCTGGCCCGACTCGTCCTGGATCTCCGCCATCGCGTCGTTGAAGATCTGCGCGCACATGAGCTGCAGCTCGGGGTCGACCACGTTGGCGAAGCGCTGGCCGCCGAAGCCGACGGCGTTCGGGTAGACGATCTGGGCGTAGATCCCCTGCTCGTCCATCACCGCGAGGCGCGGCTCCACCTGCGACGCACCGGCGTGCACCTGGTCGATGCCCATGCCCATGAACTCGGTGCCGTAGGTCTTCGCGCCATCGGGACCGACGACGGACGCGCCGGACGCGCCGCCGATCGGGTCACCCTCGATCGTCCACATCGGGGTGCCGTTCACGGACTTCACCTGCGGGACCCGCTCCTCCCATCCCTTCGGCGCACGGGAGGTCCAGAGGTCGTGCGGCTCGGTGAGGTGGGTGTCGGCGTCGACGACGGTGACGCCGTCGAGCAGGGCGGCGGTATCGGTCACGGGAGTCCCCCAGGGTGGTGTGGCGGTCTCCCGAAGATGTCAGATGATTCGCCGGGGTGTCAATCCAGGAGTCGGCCGAGACGTCAGTCCAAGAACCGGTCCGCGCCGAGATCGAGGATCTGACGGGCGTGGCGGCCACCCATGATCTCGAACATGCGGTCGCCGCGATCGGTGCGGGCGCCGTACATCGCGCCGAAGATGGTGGTGCTCAGCGCCTGGATGAGCGAGCACGCGTAGTCGTCCTCGCACTGCGCGAACGAGTAGTCGGTCACACCGGCCGCAACGAGTCCGTCGTGGTACGCCCGCAGGATCCGGTCCTCGTGCGCACGCCGGTCGTCGACGGTGAGCGAGTTCCCGACGAGGAACGCGACGTCGCCCGGCGCGTTCCCCGGCATGAACCCCTGCCAGTCGACCGCGGCCACGGCCGGCGGCAGGCCGGCCGGCGCGAACAACAGGTTGTCCGGGCGGTAGTCGGCGTGGACGACTGTGCGCGGGACGGGGCGCGCCGCGTACCACGCGGCGGCGTGCGCGGCGAGCCGCTCGAAGAAGTCGACCTCGTCGGGTGCGAACGCGTGCGCGTACCGCTCGAGGAACCCGGGGATCACACCGGCGATGCCGAGCGCGACCAGTTCCGGTTCGATGCTCGGGCCGGAGCCGAAGCACGCGTGGTCGGCGACCTCGGGCGAGCCCCAGAACGTGGCGTGCAGGCCGACGAGCTCGGCGACCGCGACGTCGACCTGTTCGACCGTGCAGCCGACGAGCTGGTCGCCCGGCTCCATCGGCGCGCAGTCGGCGAGCAGCAGGGTGAACCAGCCCTCGTCGTCGATGGCGACGTGCGCGCAGCGCGGCGCGATCGTGAGCCGGTCGGCAAAATGCTCGTAGAAGCACACCTCGTTGCGGTAGCCGGTGGACGCCATGAAGGCACGCGCGGTCTCGTCGATCGCAGCGAACTTGCCGATGATGCTCGCGGGCGCGCCGTCCTCCCATCGGTCGTACTCGAGCGAGTAGCGCGCGCACACGCCCATGAGCCCCGCGCCGATCGTCTCGCTCGGCGCGGCCACGATGGTGGCCTGCTCGATCCAGCCGCGCGAGCGCAGCGCCTCGGTGAGGAACGCGGGTGTCACCTCGGTGTGGGTGCGCAGGACGGTGCCCGTCGCGTCGGGAGGAGTCATCGGAGATAGGTGTTACCACCGTCGAGCATCAGCGTGGTACCCGTGACGTACCTGCTCTGGTCGCTGCAGAGGAACACCACGCCCTCACCCACGTCGTCGACCGGGTCACCCACGCGACCCAGTGGCGTGCGCGCGAGCGTCGCGTCGAACTCGACGGGGTCGTGCGCGGCCCACTCCTCGAACGACGGCGCCCAGGCCCACGGGCAGATCACGTTCACCCGGATGCCGAGCGGCCCGAGCTCCACCGCCGCGGTGCGGGTGAGCGAGCGGACTGCCTCCTTCACCGCGGAGTACGGGCCCATGCCCGGCATCGCCAGCAGCCCGGCGCCCGACGCGACGTTCACGATCGCGCCCCCACCGCGGGCCTGCAGGTGCGGCACGACGGCCTGGGTGAACCTCACCGTGCCGATCGCGCCGGTGCGGAAGTTGGCGAGCAGGTCGTCGTCGGTGATCTCCATGAACCGCACGAGCCGCTGGTCGTCGGCCGCGTTCACCAGCACGTCGATGCCGCCGAACTCGGCAAGCGTGCGCTCCACGCAGCGGTCGATGTGCCCGTCGACGGTGACATCGCACTCCACGGCGATCGCGGCGCCGCCCGCGGCCACGATCTCGTCGACCACCGCGTCGCACTTCGCCACCGTGCGCCCCGACGCGACGACACGCGCGCCGGCCCGGGCGAGCGCGATCGCGACGCCCCGTCCGACGCCCTGCCCCGCCGCGCTGACGATCGCGACCTTCCCGTCGAGTGATCCCTCGCTCATGCCGGCATGTTCCGGCCACCGTCGATCACGAGCACCTGGCCCGACACGAAACGCGCTTCCTCGGAGGCGAAGAACACCGCGGCCGCGGTGAGGTCCTCTGCCTCCAGCACCCCGGGCACCGCTTGCATCGCGGCGATCTGCTCCACCATCTCGCGCGGGATGGTCTGCAGCGTGGCCTCGGTCGCGACCACGCCCGGCGCGATGCAGTTGACCGTGATGCCGTACCTGCCGAGCTGACCCGCGCTGAACTTGGTGAGCCCGACGACGCCGTGCTTCGACTGCTGGTAGCTGTAGGACCCGAGCGCCTCGAACTCGTCGGTCGGGAAGCTGTAGCGGTACAGGTACGCCGCCGCCGACGCCTGGTTGACGATCCGGCCGTAGCCGTTGGCCGTCATGCGGGGCGCGGCGGCGCGGGTCATGAGCCAGACACCGTGCAGGTTCACGTCGAACACTCGCTTGAGGTACTCGTAGCTCTGGTCGCCCATGTCCCAGTCGCCGTAGAGCGCGGCGTTGTTCACGAGGATGTCGAGACGCCCGAACCGCTCGACGGTGCGGCGCGCGCACTCCTCCGTCGACTCGGCCTCGGCCACGTCGAGGTGCAGGGCCGCCACCGGTCCGAGCGGACCCAACGCTTCGGCCGTGGCCGACGCAGTCGTGTCGGCGATGTCGGCGATCACGACCGACGCCCCTTCGCGCAGGAACCGCTCGGCGTACGCGCGGCCGATCCCCCGCCCCGCGCCGGTCACGATCGCGACGCGCCCCTCCAGTCTCCCGTCCGTCATGCGGCGATGCCTAGTGGCAGTTCCATTCCGCGGTCAAGCACACTGTCGCAACCCATGAGCACCTCGCCCTACGCCGCCCTCCGAGACACCGCATTCCGGCGGATCTTCGCGGCCTCGTTCGTGTCGCAGACGGGTGACTGGTTCCAGATCACCGGCCGGGCGCTGCTCGTGTACCAGATCACCGGGTCGGCCGCCGCGCTCGGCGTGATCTACGTGGCGTCGTTCGTACCGATGCTCCTGTTCACCAACGTCGGCGGCCTCATCGCCGACCGCTATGACCGGCGCCGCGTGATGATCACCTGCCAGGTGCTCGCGATGCTGGGCGCGCTGGCGATGGCCGCGCTCGCGGCCACCGACACCGCGACCCTGCTGAACGTCTCGGTGATCTCGGTGTTCCTGGGCCTCGTCATGGCCGTGAACGCGCCCGCGAACTCGGCGCTGCTGCCCATGATCGTCGAACCCGAGCACCTCACCAGCGCGATCTCGCTCAACTCGTCGGTGAACTCGGGGGCGCGCGTCCTCGGCCCACTCCTCGCGGGCTTGTTGCTCCCGCTCGTGGGCCTCACCTGGCTGTTCCTGCTGAACGCGGTGTCGTTCCTGTTCGTGATCGGGGCCTGGGCGATCACCCGGCTCGCCCGTCAGGAGCGGATGTCGGAGCACGGCGCGTTCGCCGCACTGCGCTCCTCACTACGCATCGCGCGCGACGTGCGCCCCATCCGCGTCGCGCTCATCACCGCCGCAGTGGTCGGCGGTGTCGGCCAGATCTACCAACCGCTCGCCGCGGCCTGGGCCACCGACACGCTCGCCGACGGCGCCCACGCCGCGGGCTCGCGCGCCTACGGCCTGACGCAGGCTGCGATCGGCGTCGGTGCGGTGGTCGGCGCCCTGCTCGTGGCCCGCCACCACCGTCGCCGGGGTCGAACCCTGTGGTGGACCGCGGCCGGCACCGGGCTGAGCCTCACCGCCCTCGGACTCGTGGGTTCACTCGTGCCCGCGGTGGTGGTGTGCGCGGTGATGGGGCTCTTCCAGTACGGGGCGATGGCGTTGTGCGCGACCACCATCCAACACCGGGGTGCCGCCGCTGTTCGTGGCCGCGGGAGTCGTGTGCCTGCTGTACCTGATCCCGCTCGCCCGCTGGGCGCCGGAGATCGACCTGCCGAGCCCGTCTGCGCGGCATGGCTCCACACTCGACGAGACGGGCGCCGCGACCGCGTTCTCGGTCGAGGAGCTCACCGCGGCCTCCGAGTCACCAGTCGCGGGCTGGGCCCTCGAGCCCGACGACAACTAGGTCAGACGGCCGCGGGGTCGACGGCCGCGTCGATTGCGCCGGGTGAGTACGTGAGGATCGGGTCGGTCGGCTCGAGCACGCCGAGCGCGTGCATCATCCGGTGACCGCCGAGGTTCTGCGAGCACGCGTAGAGGATCTCGACGATCTCGGCCGCGGTGAACACCTCGGCGAGCCATCGGAAGGTGTCGTCGTCGATCGCATGGTGGTCGTTGGCGAACATCTCGAAGAAGCGAAGCGCGCGGTACTCACGCGCGGTGAAGTTCGCGGGGTCGAGCTCGATGAGGCACGCGACATCGTCCTCGGTGATCGTGTCGTCCTTGCGCGACTGACCGCACGGGACGCACGAGTTGATCTCGGCGCTGTGCAGGCGCAGCAGCTCCACCAACCGGTGGTCGAGGACACCTCGGCGGAACGTCTCCTCGTACTGCGCGTGCATCGCCTGCAGCGCGACGGAGCTGTAGGCGACGATCTGGAGCGGCAGCGCCGTGGTGTACATGCCGTTGTCGAGACCCTCCTCGATGATCGCCCTCGAGTGCGCGGGCAGCTCCTCATACGGGATCGGTTCGATCCGGGCCATGTGGTCCCCCAAGTGCGTCAGGTGTTCAGGCGTTCCTCGCGGTCATTCCACCATCCACCGGGATGATCGCGCCATTGACGAACGAGGCCTCGAGCTCGGTGAGGGCCACGATCATGTAGGCGATCTCGTCGGGGGTGGCGTAGCGACCGACGGGGATGTTCCGCTTCGCGAAGGTTCCCTTGTGCGACTCGGGGATGATCGACGTCATCCCCGTGCTCGTGGCGCCCGGGCAGACGCAGTTGGCGGTGACCCCGGCGCGGCCGTAGTCGACGGCGAGCGACCGCGTGAAGCCCACCAGCCCGTGCTTCGCCGCGGTGTAGGGCCCGGTGTTGCGCTGCGCGCCGAGTCCCTCGGTGGACGCGACGTTCACGATCCGGCCGGCGCCGCTGGCGACGAGGTCGCCGATGCACGCGCGCACCATGAGCATCGGCCCGGTGAGGTTGACCGCGAGCGATCGCTGCCAGGACTCGAGATAGCCGTCAGCATCGGGCAGACCGCCCGCGCCGAGCCCCGCGCAGTTCACCAGGATGTCGACGGGCCCGTGCTCCCCGCGCACGACGGCGACGGCACGCTGCACCTGCGCCTCGTCGGCCACGTCGACCGGGTCGTCGCCGTCGAGATCGAAGGAGACGACGACGACACCCCGTGCTCGCAGCTGCTCCACGGTGGCGCGGCCCATCCCGCTCGCACCACCGGTGACGATCGCAACCCTGCTCATCGCGGACCTCCCTCGCGGGCCCGGCAGCGAGCCCGTCGGTGGCGGGACCGTAGCCCGCGGCGCGCCCTTGCAGACAGCCGGTCCTTTCGGGGAGAATTCCGGCGATCCGACCGCGGAGCGGAGGTTGCCTGATGGGCCCCCACCACGACGTCGCAGGAGACCTCGCCACCCTGTTGGGTGGCGCGCCCCCGGTAGCACTCCGGGCGTACGACGGCAGCAGGTACGACCCGGGCGGCAACGGTGCGGGAACCGACGCCGCGATCGTCGTGCGGTCGCCGGCGGCGATCACACGGATCGTCACCGCCCCGGGCGAGCTCGGCTTCGCCCGGGCCTACGTGGCCGGGGACCTCGAGCTCGAGGGTGACATCTTCGACGTGCTGCGGGTGATGGACGACGTCCGCGACGTGCAACCGAGCCGGGCGAGCGCCGAGGCTCTGGCCGGGCTCGTACGCGCGGCGGGGTTGCGCCGCCTGCCGCCGCCCCCCGAGGAGGCGCGCGTCGACGGGCTCCGCCACTCGCGTGCCCGCGACGCGGCCGCCATCGCGTACCACTACGACGTGTCGAACCGGTTCTACCGGATCGTGCTCGGGCCGTCGCTCACGTACTCGTGCGCGGTCTGGTCACCCGACACCACGACGCTCGAAGACGCGCAGTCCGCGAAGTACGAGCTCATCTGCCGCAAGCTCGACCTGCAGCCCGGCATGCGGCTGCTCGACGTGGGCTGCGGCTGGGGCGGGATGCTGTTGCACGCGGCCGCGCACCATGGCGTGCGGGCAGTGGGCGTCACCCTCTCGCGTGAGCAGGCCGAACTGGCGCGCAAGCGCGTCGCCGAAGCCGGGCTGACCGACCGCGTCGAGGTGCGCTTCGCCGACTTCCGGGACGTCGACGACGGGCCCTACGACGCGATCTCGTCGATCGGCATGTTCGAGCACGTCGGTTTCCGCGAGCTCGCGGGATACTTCGAGCGGTGCCACGCGCTGCTCGCGCCACGTGGTCGGCTGCTCAACCACGCGATCGGACGGCCGGGCCACTCGCACCGTCACCGGTGGCAGCATGTCGCCCCCGGGCTGCGGCGCACGTTCTTCGACCGCTACGTGTTCCCCGACGGCGAGCTGCACGAGGTCGGCGCGGTGGTGAGCGCGATGCAGCACGCGGGCTTCGAGGTGCGGCACCTCGAGAGCCTCCGCGAGCACTACGCGCTCACGTTGCGCCGATGGATCGAGAACCTCGAGGCCGGCTGGGACGAGGCGGTGGCCGAGGTGGGCATCGGGCGTGCCCGAGTGTGGCGGCTCTACATGGCCGCGGCCGCGCTCGGCTTCGAACGCGACCAGCACCAGATCCACCAGGTGCTCGCCACCGTCACCAGCGCCGGCGACAGCGGGATGCCACTGCGCCCGGTGTTCAGTTGACGACGTAGGCGTCTTCGTCGGGGCGCGCCGTCGCCTCGCGGTACTCGGTCATCGTGTGGGGCCACTGCGTGACGATGCGCCCGGACGGCGCGCGGTAGTAGGTGCTGCAGCCGCCCTGCCACGGGCCGACGCGCTGCATGTCGTGCTGGAGCTCGTCGTTGTAGGCGGCCTGCACGTCGCGACGCACCTCGACCGACGAGAGACGCTCGCGGTCGATGCGCTCGACCTGGCGCATCACGTAGTCGACCTGCGACTCGATCATGTAGATGATCGAACCGTTGTTGGTGTTCGGCCCGTAGAGCACGAACAGGTTGGGGAAGCCGGCGACGGCGATCCCGAGGTAGGCCTGGGCGCCTTCGGCCCACTCGTCGGCCAGGCGCACGCCGTCGCGGCCGCTCACGTCGATCGCCGAGAGGTACTTCAACGTCTGGAACCCGGTCGCGCACACGATCGTGTCGACCTCGCGCTCGGTACCGTCGGCGGTGACGACCCCCGTCGGAGTGATGCGCGTGATCGCGTCGGTGACGAGCTCGACGTTGGGCCGGTTGAACGTCGGGTAGTAGTAGTTCGACATCAGCGGCCGGTGGCACGCGTACGGCGTGTCCGGCACGAGCTTGGCCCGCACCTCCGGGTCCTCGACCACCTCCATCGCGCGCAGGCACGCCTGGCGGGCCATCTCCAGCCGGGCCTCGTCCTGGAAGGTGATGAACGGGTCGGTGCTGTGGAAGATCTCGTCGCGGAACGCCTGCACCGCGGCCGGGTCGGAACGGAACGTCGCGAGCTGCTCCTCGGTGTAGGGCCGGTCCTCCTTCGGCGCGACCCAGTTGGCGGAGCGCTGGAACAGATACAGCCGGCCCACCGTCTTCGCGACCTCCGGCACCAGCTGGATCGCCGAGGCGGCGGCGCCGATCACGGCGACGCGCTCACCCGTGAGGTCGTGGTCCCAGTCCCAGCGCGCCGTGTGGAACATCGTGCCCTCGAAGTCGTCGAGGCCTTCGACATCGGGGTACGCGAGGTCGTTGAACATGCCCAGTCCGCTCACCACGATGTCGGCCGTGAGGGCGCCGCCGTCGGCGAACGTCAGCGTCCAGCGCGACGCGTCGTCGTCCCAGCTCGCGGCGCGCACCTCGGTGTCGTAGCGCGCGTACTTGTCGATGCCGTACTTCTCGACGCAGTGCTCGAGGTACTCACGGATCTCGGCGTCACCCGCGTAGGGACGCGACCAGTCGGCCTTGAGCTCCCACGAGAAGGAGTAGAGGTGCGACTTGATGTCGCACTCCGCCCCCGGGTAGCGGTTGTGGTACCAGGTGCCTCCCGGCCCGGAGGCCTTCTCCAGCACCACGAAGTCGGTGATCCCGCGCTGCAGCAGCTGGTAGGCGGTGCAGATCCCCCCGGGACCGGCACCCATGACCGCGACGTGCACGTGCTCCGGCGAGTCGACGTTGGCAGACATGCGGGCGACCGTATCGGCGCCCGGGGAAAGCGGCAACCGACGAAGGTCCCGATCCGGTCAGCGGAATCGGGGGGCGCGCTTCTCCATGAAGGCCTGCATCGCCTCGGCGTGCTCCGGCGAGGCGAAGCAGCGCTGCACCGTCGCCAGCTCACGCTCCTGCACCAGGTGGAGGTCGGTCTCGAACACGTTGTCGGCGAGGAGCTGCTTGGTCCACAAGAGCTGCGGCGGCGGGTTGCCGGCAATGCGACCGGCGAGGGCGAGCGCCTCGTCGAGCAGCGCGTCGGCCGGCACCACCAGGTCGACGAGCCCGGCGGCGAGCGCCTGTGGTGCTTCCCACACGTCGCCCGAGAGCGCGAACAGGCGCGCCTTCCCGGGCCCCATCCGCTGGGTGAGCAGTCGGGTCGCGGCGAGCTCGGGCACCAGGCCCATCTTGATGAAGCCGATGCCGAACCGTGCAGCGTCGGACGCGACGATCACGTCGAAGTTCAGGATCTGCGTGACGCCGACGCCGATGGCGATGCCGTTCACCGCGGCGATCAGCGGCTTCGACCGCGCGCACAGGCCAACCCAGTCGAACGCCGTCACGCCTGCACCAGGGTCGTCGCCCGCGGGTTCGCCACGGGGTTGGTCGAACACCGCGCTCACATCGGCACCCGCGCAGAACGCGCGCCCCGCACCGGTCATCACGATCGCGCCGATGGCCGGGTCGGCGTTGGCGTCCTCGATCGCCGCCATCAGCATGCGGCCCATGCCCGGGTGCCACGCGTTCAACTTGTCGGGGCGATTGAGGGTGAGCAACAGCACGTCGTTGCGCTGCTCCACCAGCACCTCTCCCACGTAGCGCTCGGTCGTCATCGGGTCACCGTTCGCGGGAGGTCCGAGGCGCGGATCACCTCGGCGAACGGGTAGTGCAGCGGATGGATGAGGTCCCAGGCCGCTTCGACCACCACCGTGGTGTCAGGGTGCAGCGGTGCCGCAACGCGCAACTGCGCGAGCCGGGTGGCGGCGTCCCCCTCCACGAACACCATGTCGAGCACCAGACCGTCACGCGTCACCGACGAGTAGCTCACGACGCCGTGCACGCCGTCGAGGGCCACGACGCGCGGCGCCCAGTCGGTGGCGTACCACCCGTCGAGCGACTCGTGGCTCTGGCGCTGCACCACGACGATCGCGGTGTGACCGACGAACGGCACGTCTTCCGCTTCGAGCGTGCCCGCGGGATCGCCGAGCGTGTACTGCAGCTTCAGCACATCGCCTTCACGCACCACCTTCTTGTCGGCGGGGAAGCGCATGCGGTCGCCGTCGTAGAGCTTGTCGCGCAGCACGGTCATGTCGTCGAACGCGCTCGACGGCTCCACGCACAACGTGTAGATGGTGAGGAACACGGAGTGGCCGTCGGCGAACGGTGAGCCGGCATCGGTGCGTCGCGTGTCGTGCAACGCGGGCGCGGCGACGTAGCGGTGCCCCAGCATCACGCCCGGCATCGACACGTTCGGCGGCACGTGCTCGAGGTCGTACCAACGGTTCCACTCCTCGATGCTGTCGACGTCGCAGTCGAGCGCCGCGAAGATGATGCCGGTCGGTTGCATGCGGGTCCTCCGGAGACGGGACGTGACGAGGTCGGCATTGCGGAACGTAGCCGCCGACCTGCAACGACGCACGCGGCCGGTGGGCCGTTGGCGGGGAACCGGTCCGGTCCTACGTTCGTGCGGCGACGGGCAGGAGGCAGGGATGACGACCTACATCGGCAACCCCGACCTGCCACCGTTGCGCAGCTTCGTATCACGATTCCGCCGCGCCGCCTCAGGTGATGGAGCGCCTCGGCAACGCGATGCACGAGCCGGCGCCCGCATTGCGTTGGTTGCTGCTCGTGCTCGCGATCGCCCAGGTCGTCGTCGCGTGTCCGTGGCTGTTCGGGGCGAACCTCATTCCCGATCGCAACGTCGCGCTCGCGCATGTCACCCGCAACGGTGCGTTCGGCTTGGTCGCCGCGTGTTGTGCGTTCATCGCAGCGTGGCGTCCTCGACACACGGTTGCCACATTGCTCGTCGGCACGGTCGTGCTCCTCGCACAGTTCAGCGCCGGCTTCGTCGACGAGCAACAGCGAAGCGTGAACACGGCCTTCGAAGCGACCCACCTGCTGATGTTCGTCATCCTCGGAATCCTCGCGATCGCCGCGTCTTCGTCGCGCCTCCATCCTCACGACGACGTTCCGCGCCCGCCAACGCTGCACTCGCTCTGACCCGGCTCATCGAGCGAGCTCGCACCGGGTGACCCGCTGGCTCGATCGCCTTGTTCGATCACCGCCTGACCTCGATCAACGACGAACGACGAACGACGACTGCACAGATCTCCGATGGGTAGGATCGAACGCACGATGTCGGGAGCACCCGCGGACAGCGACCGGAACCACCGCCCGCCGGGCAGGATCGCCGTCGCCACGATCCTCCTCGCCGTCCTGCTCGCCGTCCTGATCGCACTGCTCACGGCCCCCGCCGCCTTCGCCGCGGACAACCAGGACCGTCACCCCCGAGCGACCGCAGAGGAGGTGTGCGAACCGATGGTCCGCGACTCGGTGGTCGCCGCCGCCCGGCGGAAGCTTGCGACACCGCGCACCAGGGCCTGGCACGACAACGAGTTCACCTGCACCTACAGCTTCGGGACACGCGGCGCGCTGATCGTCACCGTCGACGTGCTCGCCAACGACGCGCAGGCCCGTCGGAGGTTCCGGGCCGGCTACGACAGCGCAGCCCACCGGGCGACGCTCTTCGGGATCGGTCAACGTGCCTACCGTTCCGGGACCAATCTCCTCATCGCCCAGAAGGACCGATTCATGCTCACCGTCGACGGACGGCAGCTCGCCTCGTCGCTCGAGCCGGACTCCGTGACCTGGTCCACCTCCCGCGCAATCTTCGAGTGCTGGTGATGCGCGGCGCAGGTTCGGCGCGGCGGTCGTCCAAGCCTCCTGGCTGGGTCGGCGAGCGCGCTCAGGGCAGCATCGGCACCTGATCCTGCAGGTGGCCTCGCTGGCGGCGCACTGCGGTGACGGCGAACGTCGTCGCGTAGATGCCGGTGGCGAAGGCCATGATCGCGAACGTCGGGGGCACGTCGGCGATGAGGTAGCTGAGGGTGATGCCGGCCCAGACGCACGTGGTGGCGATGAGCGCGGAGAGCCAGAACGCGACGTAGGGACGGTGGGTGAGCCGTTGTGCGGCGCCGGCGGGTGCGGCGATGAGCCCGAGGAGCAGGAGCGCACCGACAGCTTGGGTGGCTTCGGCTGCGCAGAGCCCGACGAGGCCGAGGAAGAGCACTCCGAGCACTTGGACAGGCACACGGCGTGCCATGGCGACGTCGGGATCGAGGGTCGTGAAGAGCAGTGGGCGGGCGATCGCGACGATGCACGCGCAGATGACGAGCCCGATCACGGCCGCGAACACGGCTTGGGAGCCGCTCAGCCCGAAGATGGATCCGAAGAGGACGGTGACGCCGGCGGTGCCGTTGCCGGTGCTGTCATTAGTGGTGAAGATGCTGAGGAACAGCACGCCGAGGCCGAGGATCCAGGTGAAGACGGTGCCGATGACGACGTCGTCCGCATGCCCGCGGTTGCCCAGGAGTCCGAGCGCGAGTCCGACCGCGATCGTGGCGATGAAGAGCCCGAGGCGCGCGTCGAATCCGAACGCGAGTGCCGCGAGGGCACCGGTGAACGCGACGTGGCTGAGCGCGTCGCCGCTGAAGACCTGGCTGCGGAGCACGACGAAGTAGCCGACGAGGCCGCAAGCCACGGCGATGCCGGTACCGGCGAGCAGCGCGTGTCTGATGAAGGGGTGCGAGAGCATGTCGGCGATGCCGGTACCAGTGGCGTCGGCGAGCAGCATCACGAGGTTGCCGATCGCACGTTCCGGACCCGTTGCGTCACCCATCGGCCGGCGTGCGCGAGGAGGTACGCGCCGAACGCGAGGCTGGTGATGTAGAAGCCGACCGGTTGGTCGTAGAAGTACGAGAGGGTCAGGCCGAGCCACGTGACGAGCAGGGCGACCGCGACGCTGAGGAGCAGGCTCAGGAACGGCCGGACGGTGATCGCCTGCGCGGCGGCGGGGGGCACGACGAGGATCGCGAAGACGAGGAGCACGCCGGTGATCTGGCTCGCTTCGGCGACCGCGAGGCCGAGCACGACGAGGAACAGGATCGACAGGAAGCGCACGGGGACACCACGAGCCGCGGCGACGTCGGGGTCGATCGACGCGAACAGCAACGGCCGGCCGATCACTGCGAGGACGCCGAGTGCGCCGACACCGACCCAGAACAGGGTGGCGACCTGGCTGTCGGTGATGCCGAGGAAGCTGCCGAACAGCAGCGAGTTCACGCCTTCGAGGAGGCCGTGGTAGAGCGTGACGAACAGGAACCCGCACGCGAGCGCGAATGCCTGGATGGTGCCGACCACCGCGGATTCCTCGCTGAAGGAGTGCCCGCGAGTGCGGGGGATCGCGGCGATGACGACCGCGGCCGCGAGGCAGAAGCCGAAATACCCCCACGCCGCCGCGACACCGATGAGCGCGGCGCCGGCCGCGCCGGGGAACGCGACCATCGACAGGGTGTGGCCGACGAAGGTCTGGCGGCGCAGCACCATGAACCAGCCGATGACCGCGGCGACGACCGCGACGATCGTCCCGGCGCGGAACGCGTTGGTCATGAAGTGGAACTCGAAGAGCTGACGGAGATCCTCGGAGACGTTCCAGGTCAGCCCCGTGGCGATCACGGACATGGTGTCAGCCGTGGAGGTGGGGTTCGTGGCCTGCGTGGAGGTCGGGGTGATAGGTCGTCGCTTCGCCCTGACCCACGACGACGGGACGGCCGTCGGCAGTGTGGAGCACCTCGACCGGCGCCCCGTAGAGACGGCTGAGCGTCTCGGTCGTGATGACGTCGCTCGGTGCGCCGGTCGCCGCGCGGCCTCGAGCGAGATAGATGACGCGGTCGAGGTACCGAAGGATCGGGTTCACGTCGTGCGCGACGATCATGACGGTCACCCCTTCGCTGCGGGAGATCCGGGCGAGGAGCGCGGCGATCGCACCCTGGTTGGCGACGTCGAGACTGTCGAGCGGCTCGTCGAGCAACAACAGTGAGGGGCGCCGAGCGAGGGCCTGCGCGATCAGCACGCGCTGTTGCTCACCACCCGAGAGGCTGCCGATCGGTCGGTGCGAGTACGGTGCCGCTTCGACGAGCCCGATGAGCTCGGCGACGCGTTGCGCGGCGAGTCGGCTCCGGCGGCCGACACCGGCGGGGAGCGGGATGCCCCAGCGGTCGCCGTCGAGACCCAACCGTACGACGTCGATGCCACGGACCCGCGCCGAGCTGTCGAAGCCGTGGCGTTGCGGGAGATAGCCGATGTCAGCGTTGCCGTGCCGGGGCACTGCGCCGGCGACGAGCACCTCACCTGAGGACACGCCGACGAGACCGAGCAGCGCCTTGAGGAGCGTCGACTTGCCGCTGCCGTTCGGGCCGAGCACCGCGACGAACTCACCCGGCTGGACGTCGAAGGTGACATCGCTCCAGATGGTCCGTCCGGCCAGGGACACGGCCGCGTCTCGCGCCGACACCGCCGCGGGACGACGAGCCTCGGTGACGTCCTCGGAGTGCACGAGGCCATTCTCGGCGATGGGAGACAGCGCCGCGGTCATGATCCGGTGGCTTTCGCGAGCGCGGCCTTCAGTGCTCGCAACTGCTTGACCTGCCACGCCTGGAACGTGAGACCCGCCGGGGACAGCGTCTCGGTCACCGTCGTCACCGGGATCTTCTCGGCCTTGGCCGCCTTGACCAGGGCGTTCACGTCAGGGGTCGCGTTCTGGCTGTTGAAGACGAGCACCTTGATCTTGTGGTTCTCGATCTGCTCGTCGACGGTCGCCTTGTCCTGTGCGGTGGGATCGGTTCCCTCCGCGATCGCGTCGAGGAAGGGCTCGGGCGTCGCGAGGTCCAGCCCGAGCGCCGCCGCGAGCGGCGCGAAGATGCTCTCGGTCGCGCCGACCGGCGTGCCCGCGTACTTCTGCTTGATCTCTGCGATCAGGCCCTCGTACTGCTGCAACCCGGTCGACTCGTACTTGGCCTTCTGTGCTCGGTAGTAGCCGGCGTTCTTGGGATCCAGACGCGCGAGGTCGGCGGTGATCCGATCGACGACGCGCCGGACCGTGTCGGGCGAATACCACTGGTGAGGGTTCCCGCCCGCCTCGATGCCGACGAGCTTCCCGACGTCGAGGACCTTGCGACCCGAGTCGGGATTGGCGTCGATGAGCTTCTGGGCCCAGGGGTCGTAGCCGATGCCGTTCTCGATCACGTAGCGAGCGGAGGCGACCGTGCGCGCGTCGCTCGGCTTGGGCTCATAGTCGTGGGGGTCGGTGTCGGGGTTCGTGATGACACTCGTCACCGTCGCCTTGGTGCCGCCCAGTTGGCGGGCGATGCTGCCCCAGAAGTTCTCCGCGGCGACGACCTGCAATCCGGTCGTTGCGCCCGCCTCGGCGCCACCTCGAGGGAACGGCCCGGACATGAAGACCACCAGAGCCGCAACACTTCCGCCGACCAGCGCGAGCCGCCGCACCGCATGTCGCCGCGGCCCACGGGAGCCTCTGAGAATCATTTTCACAATGGAACACGGTAGCGAGGCGCCGGGCGCTGGTCAAGAACGAGAACCACTCTTGTTTCGCCTGGAGCTCACGAAGGCACCGACGAGCGAGCGTGGGGATCCGAGCGTGCATCCGTCGAGCATCGACGGCCACAGCCCCGCGCTCGTGGCCATCGTCGGCGCGTACCTCGCGCTGTACATCTCCAATGGCCTGCGACCCATGACCACGGTCGCGCTCCTCGGCACACTCTCCGCGCTCGTCCTCACCGTTGCGCTCGCATCGCTGTTCACCGCACTCGCGCACTTCACCGGCGCGCAGAGCGAAGACGCGCTGCTCGTCTCGATGGGCGTCTCCCACATCGATCTCAGGAGCCTCGTCCTCGCCGGAATGGCCCTCGGAGCACTCGGCGCCCTCAAACGACATCACCGTCACCCAGGCCGCCGCAGTCGGAGAGATCGCGACGCACAGTCCCGAATGCTGCGCGGATGGGATGTGCGCTGCTAACGCGTTCCGGCGCCCGACTTGCGGAGGGCGCCGTCAACCAGGTCATGGAATTGCTTCGTCGGGAGTCCGGCGTTGGCGCGCCCGGCTGGTGTGGGCTCTGCCGAGAGGTAGACGTACTCGTTCACGAGGACCATGTAGAGCCGTGCGAGCATCCGCGCGTTGCCGGCACGGATCTCGCCGCGCTTCTGGCCGGCCGCGACGATGCCGGCAAGGAGATCCGTCGCAACGCCGAAGCGGGCGTCTACCGCGGGGGCGTACTCGGCGAGGGGCCCGGCGATCGTGACTCCCCCACGTAGGTGGCTCAGCAAGAGCCGGAAGTTCGGGTGGGCGGTGAAGAACCCGATCGTTGCGTCGATGATGCGATGGAGCGACTGGAGCGGGTCGGGACAGCTGGCAGCTGTGTCTGCGAGCAGGTTGTTGAGTTCGTCACCGCGGCGGGTGATGGTCTCGGCGAGGAGGTGCTGCTTGTTCTCGAAGAACAAGTAGATCGCGGCCGGCGAGAAGCCCGACTCGGCGGCGATCGCCCGCAACGAGCCCTCATGGATCCCGGCGCTCCCGAACACGAGCTCGGCGGCGTCGAGGATCTCGGTCCGGTTCTCGGCGCGCCGAGCCGCGCGCCGTTGGGTCCGCCGATCGTTCTCGGATGCGACTTCGACCATCAGACACGCCTCTGGTAGCTGGTGCTCCCACCCAGCTTGACTACTAAACATATGTTCAGCAAACTGATGTTGCGATCAGTCGCTCAGGGGGGATCATTGCCAGCGAACGCACACGTTGATGCAGTCCGGTTGGCCGTGCAGGCCCTGAACGCCGGCGATGTCGACACCTACCTCGGTGCGTTCGAGCCGAGTTGCCTGCGGTGGGTGCCTGGCGTGCCTGACGGTCTTCCACTCGCGGACATCGCCGAGAGCCTCACGACCCTGCGGGAAGCGTTCAGCGACTTCCAGCTCGAGGAGATCGTGCTCTTCGAGGGAGACGGCCACGTCTGCGCTCGTTGGCGGACGGTTGGTCGCCACACCGGCGAGTACCTGGGCGTCCCGGCGACAGGACGTTCGGTCTCGATCGAGAACTGTGAGGTCCTCCAGTTCGACGGAGATCGAGTCGTGGCGAGCTGGGTGTACGGGGACCCGCTCGATCTGTTCCGCCAACTCGGCGCACTCCCCGAGATCGGAGCGGAGCAATGAGCGCGGCGATCCCGGCCACGATGTTGCTCGACCCGGCAGTGCTCGACGACCCGTACCCGTTCTACGAGCGGCTGCGGACCGAGGCGCCCGTGTGGCGGGTCCCGGGCACCGATGTGTTCGTTGCGAGCACGTTCGAGATGGTGGCCGACGCGACCGCGCGCGTGCAGGACTTCTCGTCGAACATGCGTTACCTGCTGTATCGCGACGAGGCGGGGCTCCCCGCTCGTCTCTCGTTCGGCGGCGACACCGGCGTGCAGACTCTCGCGACGGCTGATCCCCCGATCCACGCGATCCACCGCGGTGTCGTCTTCCCGGACCTGATGGCCAAGCGCATGACGTCCCTGGAACCCGACGTCGAGAAGCTCGTCGATGGGTGCATCGCGCGTGCACTCGCCGAAGAGCACACCGAGTTCATGGACACCGTCGGCAACGCCGTGCCGATCACCGTCATCAGCCAACTGATCGGCTTCCAGGGCAGCAATCCGGCAGTCCTCCTCCAGAACGCATTCGACTCGACGCTGATCGTCGGTGTCACCGTCTCCCTCGACCAACTTGGTGAACTGATCAGGAAGACCGGGGAGATCGGCGCGTGGATCGTCGAACAACTCGCAGCCGTTGCGGACGCCCCCGGAGACGACTTGCTGGGCACCGTCGCGCGTGGCGTCGCCGACAATGCAATGACCTTGGACGAGGCTGTCGTCACCTTGCAGACGCTCCTCAGCGCGGGTGGCGAATCGACCACCAGCCTGATCGGCAACGCGGTGCGAATCCTCGCGGAACGCCCCAACCTCCAAGGCGAACTCCGCGAGCATCCCGAACTGCTCTCGGCGTTCGTGGAGGAAGTCCTGCGCCTCGAGTCGCCGTTCCGTCACCACCTCAGGTGGATCCCCCAAGACACGACGCTCGGTGACATGCACCTTCCCGCGGAGTCCAGCCTGCTCCTCTTCTGGGGATCAGCCGATCGGGACCCCGCCGAGTACGAAGCCGCCGATCAAGTGGTGCTCGATCGCGCGTCGCCGCGTCATCACGTCGCTTTCGGGCGCGGCATCCACCACTGCGTCGGTGCACCACTCGCCAGGCTGGAAGCACGCATCGTGCTCACGGCGCTGCTCGCGCGCACCAGCAACATCGCGTTGGACCCGGCGCGACCGCCGCAGCGCGTCGAGAGCCTGATGGTGCGACGCCACGAAACGCTTCCGATCATCGTCACACCGGCGCGCCGGGCATAGGCCCGACGCCAAGAAGAGGGGGAATGCGCCCGGTGACGAACTCGCAGCCTGCTCGCACGCTTCGATCATGTGCGCGATGCGATCGTCGTCACGCGGCAGCGTCATCCACGTGCTCCGCCTCGGCGACCACTCGGTCGCGGAACCTGGTGATCAAGTCGCCGGCGGTCCAGAGGTCGACCCGATGGTCCGGAATGGAGAAGAGGTAGGGCGACGCCTCTCCGCGCACTGCCCGCAATGCCTCGATCTCGTCGACGGTCGCCAGGTCGAGCGTGAGCGTGCGGAGGTTGCCGGTCTTGGTGGCGACGTCGACGACGTCGGTCTCGCCGTCGCCGCGCACAAGGCACGCGCTGCTGTCGACGGTGAGCTGGTTGCCGACGAGATCGCTCCATTGCAGCGCCGCGAGCTCGGCGCGCCGCAGGCCGGCAACCGCGGCGAGTCGCAGTGCGACGCCCGCGGCGGGATCGAGCTCACGCGCGCTGGCGATCACGGCGCGGACGTCGCCGGGTGTCATCGCGCAGCGGGGTGCGCGCTTCGGTTGGCGGAGCACGGCCCGACTCGCGGGATTGCTGCCGACCCACTCCCAGCGCAGTGCCTGCGCGAGCGCGGCGCGCAACACCGAATGGCGCCCGCGGATCGCGGCCTCCCCCACTCCCGTCTTGCGCATGCGCGCGTGCCAGCGCTCGACATCGGCGACGCGCAGCCGCGCGACGGGCATCTCCGCGATCGGGTCGGACTCGATCCGGGCGATGCGGCTCTCGTAGTCACGCCGCGTCGACTCGGCCCACACCGGCTCGTTCGCGTCGCGCCACGCGCGGAGCACATCCGTCACCGTGCGGCCCACCGCGTTCGACGGCGGCCGCGCCTCGAGCGTCGCCGCGACGCGCTGCGCCTCGCGCTTGGTGCCCCGGACGGTCTTGCTGATCTGGGTGGGCCGGCCCGACGCGTCGCGTCCGGTGAAGACCTGGATCTCCCAGACCCCCGGCTTCCGCTCCCGGACCGTTGCCACGGCAGATCACCGTGGCATGAGTAGGGATTTGTAGGGATGGAGTCGCCAGGAAGTCGGGGCGCTTCGAAGATCAGATCAGCGAATGTGCACGCCAGAGATGGCGCGGGCGATCACGAGGCGCTGCACCTCGGAGGTGCCTTCGAAGATCGTGTAGATCTTCGAGTCGCGGTGCCACCGCTCCACGGGGTACTCGCGCACATAGCCGTAGCCGCCGAGGATCTGGATGGCCTGCTCGGTCACCCACACCGCGGTCTCGCCGGCCTTCAGCTTGCTCATCGAGCCCTCGCCCGACTCGAAGGTCTTGCCGTTGCGGCCCATCCACGCGGCGCGCCACACGAGCAGGCGCGAGGCGTCGGTCTCCGTCTTCATGTCGGCGAGCTTGAAGGCGATCCCCTGGTTCTCGATGATCGGGCGGCCGAACTGCTGGCGCTCCTTTGCGTAGTCGAGCGCGTACTCGTACGCGGCACGGGCGATGCCGACGGCCATCGCGCCGACGATCGGGCGCGTCGCCTCGAACGTCGCGAGCGCGGCCTGGTGACGCGAGCCGGTGCCCTGCCGGGCGCGCGCCAGACGCTCGTCGAGGCGGTCCTTGCCACCGAGGAGGCAGCTGCCGGGGATGCGCACGTCGTCGAGCACGACCTCGGCGGTGTGGCTCGCACGGATACCCATCTTCTGGAACTTCTGGCCCATGCTCAGGCCCGGAGTGTTCGGGCCGATCACGAAGCTGGCCTGACCGCGCGCCTTGAGCTCGGGGTCGACCGACGCGACCACCACGTGCACGTCGGCGATGCCGCCGTTGGTGATCCACGTCTTGGTGCCGTTGAGCACCCACTCGTCCTTGGCCTCGTCGTACACCGCGCGCGTGCGCAGCGAGCTCACGTC
>Ga0075017_100000604_pt1 | contig 20334 bp, 17 predicted proteins | sample AleBraG_ABR_2012_FD_71475 | JGI IMG/M metagenome (GOLD analysis project Ga0075017, IMG submission 71475) | Freshwater sediment microbial communities in response to fracking from Pennsylvania, USA - Alex Branch Run_MetaG_ABR_2012 | ecosystem: Environmental > Aquatic > Freshwater > Creek >... | reverse complement strand
CGCCACGCCTTGCCCACATTGCGGACTGTGCCAGTCCTGCCGCGCCGCGGTCGCGATATCGGCAACCAGGCTCGCATGCCGCTGGGCATACAGGCCGAGCAGCGCGCGCGCCGTGGCGGCCAGTATGAAGACGTTCCAGAGCGCGCCGGCCTGCACCAGGTCGCGCGCCACGGCCGGCGCGGGCTTTTCGACAAAGCAGCTGACGGGTGTCGCCGCGAGATCGGTGCGAACTCCCGGCACGATGTAGCCGAGTTCCGGATCAGGCTGGTCAGGCTCGAGTCCGAGCAGGTACACGTGCCGCGAGTCCACCCGCGCCAGCCGCGTTGCCTGGCGCAGCGTGCGCGCGAGGGTCGGTTCATCGCGCACGTGGTGATCCGCGGGCAGAACGACGATCGTGGCATCCGGATCGCGCTGCGCGATATGCAGCAGCGGCAGCAGCAGGCCGGCAGCCGTGCCCTTGTTTGCCGGCTGAACCACGACATTGCCGGACGCCAGCGACCGCAACGGCGGCTGCCACCAGCGGCGATGCTGCGCGGCCACCACGGTCAGTATCCGCTCCCGGTCGGATACGGCTGCGGCGCGCGCGATCGCCTCCTCGAGCAGGGAGGCGCCACCGCGCAGCGAACAGAATTGCTTGGGTATGGTCAGTCCGCCCCTGGTCGTGGTCAGGCTGCGCAGGCGCGTGCCCTCGCCAGCCGCCAATACCACGGCCCAGATGCTGTCGCCTCCGGCCTCGACTCGATTGCCATTCATGAGAGGATCCCCCGCGGTGGATGCAGGTCGGCTTCCTGCACCCACCGCGCTGTAGGTGAGTGTCGATGACCGTACTTAGCTCTTCTTCGGCGGCGGCACCGTCACCGTGACCACGTGCGCTCCCACGATCCTGCTGCAGGTCCCCTTGGGCACGTAGATCCACGCCATCGGATTCGCGTCGCTGGTCGCGTGGCCATGGCAGTCATTCATGCTGGTGGCGCAATCGTTCATGCCCGCTTTGACGACGCCGGCGCACTGCTCGTCACCGCTATGGTCCCCATCCGCGTAGGCGGTGGCCGACAATGAGCTGGCGCCGAGGACGAACAGGCCGGTGACGGCCGCGTGGATCATGGCAGTAGAGTGTTTCATCGAAGTTTCTCCTTAGATATAGTGGTAATTGAATCTATTCGAACGTTTTGCTTAGCCGAAGCGGTCCCGCCACAAGCACATCTCGGGGTGGCGGCCCCTGCACCTCAGCGCCCCGTCGCTGATCCCTGATCGGCCGAGGCATCGAATGCTCTCTCTGCCTCGAGCCAGTCGAGCAACGGATCGCCGCCGGCAAAGCCGCGGGCCGCGGCCCGCAGATAGGCGCCTTCGGCAATGTGTTGATAGCGCTGTGCCGGCGTGACGGCGGCCGGTCCGTCGGACGGGGCCGAATGTCCAGGCACTGCGTCCGCGGCTTCCTGTCTGGGGCCGTCATGGTTTGCGAGTATCTTGGTCACCATCTGCACTCCGTGGAGGTCTGTTACTCCACTGGTTCGCTTGGCCCGTCTGCTTGGTTACCGCCGGCTGGAAAATATTGCGCCAGCAGCCCCTCGATCAGCCCCGATCCGCCGACCAGGGGAACCCCTCTGCGACGCAGCGCGCGCAGCAGCTCGATGCCGTCGGCATCGGCGAAGCTCAGCCCCTCGAGGCTCAGGCACACCTCAGTGTCGCTGCGCAGCGCTTCGACCGTGGAACGCACCTCCTCCACCCACGGTCCGAGCAGCTTGCCCTCCAGCCTGATGGTCGAATAGAGCGCGGGCTTGGATTGGGAAATCCGCAACATGATGGGCGTCCTCGCACGATTTCCAGCTGGCCGCATTGCGGCGCGCTGGACGATGCAAGCGCCGGGCCAAGGCCGGCGCACGGCGACGGGCCTGGCATTTCGCTGCCTTGGTCGCTGACTTGGGGGAATCCGCGTGCCGGGGTCGGCGGGAGCGCGGCCGACGGCCACCGTCCTTCGCGGGCGCTCCGCGACCGGCCACGGCCACTAGGTGATGGCGTTGCGGGCGATCCCGAGCTTCTTCATGCGGTGCCGCAGGGTGCCGGGTTTCAGCCCGAGCCGCGCCGCGGCGCCGTGCCCGCCTTCGATGACCCAGTCCACCTCGCGCAGCACCTTCAGGATGTGCTCGCGCTGGACGGCACCGAGATCCGCGCCGGCCGCATCGCCTGTAGACCCCGGGAGCGCGCTCGGCGCCACCGCGTCTGCGCCGGGCCGCATGCTCTCGACCGGGGCCTCGTCGGTCACGATCTGCAGTACCGGCGTGCTGTTCAGGATCAGCGCACGCTCGACGGCATTCTCCAGCTCGCGGATATTGCCTGGCCACGGGTATCTGACCAGGCGCTGCATCGATTCGTCGTCCACGGACTCGATCCGCCGGCCAATCCGCGGCGCATGCCGCTGCACGAAGAAGTGCGTCAGCAGCGGGATGTCCGCGCTGCGTTCACGCAGCGGCGCGAGGTGGATCGGAAACACGTTGAGCCGGTAAAACAGATCCGCTCGAAACTGCCCCTCGCCGATGCGCTTCTTCAGATCGCGATTGGTCGCGGCAACGACCCGCACATCGGTCCGGATCGTCTGGTTGCCTCCGACGCGCTCGAATTCGCGTTCCTGCAGTACGCGCAGCAGCTTCACCTGCACATCCATCGGCACCTCGCCGATTTCATCGAGAAACAGGGTGCCCGTGTGCGCCAACTCGAATCGGCCAACCCGCCGCTGGATGGCACCGCTGAAGGCCCCGCGCTCGTGCCCGAACAGCTCGCTCTCGACCAGGCCGGCTGCCAGCGCCGCACAATTGACCTTGATGAAGGGTTTGTCGGCGCGGGCACTGGCCGAATGAATCGCGCGCGCGATCAGTTCCTTGCCGGTGCCGGTCTCTCCGGTGATGAGCACCGAGGAGTGGGTCGGTGCTACCTGGCCGACACTTTCGAGTACCTTCATCAGGCTCGGGCTGGTACCGATGATTTCATCGAAGTTGTGAACCGACTTCAGCTCTTCCCGCAGGTAGGCGTTCTGCGCTTTCAACCGCACCTGCTCCTGTTCGAGCAGCACCCGGTCGGTGATGTCGATGAACATCGTGCGTGTGTACGAACCGCCGGCGTCCGGGTTCGACCACCACTGGACCCAGATGGGCTTGCCGTTGTCCTTGCGGCGCAGCTCAAGGACGACGCCGCTGGTATCGGTACCCTTGCCCACCGACTCGAACGCCTCGCGCATGCGCCGCTGCGCATCGGGCGTATCCGGCGCCATGTGCTTGCCCACCATGTGCGGGACGTCCTCGGGCGTGATGCCGAGGATCCTGCGCGCCGCACGGTTGGCACGCAGAAAGCGCGAGTCGAGCGTTTCATGCACGTACGCGATCGGCGCCTCATCGAACAGATCGCGCAGCCGGTCCTCCTTCTCGCGCAATTCCCGCTCCATTTCCATGTGTTCGAGCTCCGCGGCCGCGCGGGCTGCGAAGATCCGGAAGACCGCCAGCGTCCGCGGCGCGTCCGGCATGGGCGCTTCGTCGTACACGGCCACGTGACCGAGCACGCGGCCGCCGTGCGACAGCAGCGGCAGACCCAGATAGCTCTGGATGCCGCGCTCGGTTTCGGGGTACCGGTCCTCGAGGCCACGCGGATAGAAGCACAGGTCGCCGCCGATGACCTCCGCGCACGGTGTGCCGGGCAGTTCGTACTCGATGTTGTCCACCAGGGCCCCGTCGGACCAGTAGGCCAGCGTGCGGATGTGCTGCGGGGGTATGAACCTGGCCACGAAGGCGTGCCGTGTGCCGAGCGCGCGAGCCAGATGCTCGACCAGCCTGCGAAAAAAGACCTCGCCCGTCGTGCTCGCCGTGCCCTCGGCGATGATACGCAGGGCCGCGGCCTCCGCGTCGATCGCTGCCCGTTGAGGCACGCCGCCCGCTGGCGCCGCGGCCTCTGCCGCGCTCAAGGGATGCTCCGCTCGAACCATGGGAAGCCCGTCAGCGGGCGACCAGACCGGCCGTCCGCGTCACCAGCGCCCAGCCCCAGGCAGGCGCCTGGCGAGCAGGCGATCCATGGCCAGCGAGCCGTTGCCGAATGCGATCAGCACCAGCCCCATGAATCCCCACAACACATGCTGCGCCAGGGCAGCCTCGAATCCTTCCGCGAGCAGCACCTGCCGGTAGGAAATGACCGCCATGATATTCACCGCCGACAGACCCAGGGGACCGATCCGGCCGCCCAGTCCCAGCACCAGCAGGCAGGGAAAGAACAATTCGCCGAACGCGCCGGTGACCGCAGCCACATGCGGTGGCAGCAGCGGCACGTGGTATTCGTCGCGGAACAGGGCGAGCGTGCTGTCCCAGCTCGTGACCTTGAGCCATCCGGACTTGAGAAACTGCCACGACACGTACCAGCGCGTGGCCAGCAGGAACAGCGGCTGCAGGGCGTCGGCGGCACGGGCCAGCAATGCCAGCGGTCGCCCCACGGTGGATTCCACGTTCATCATTCACTCCCAATGGCCTGCTGACCGCTGCGCCCATCGTCCAGCTCTATGTCGGCGATCGCTTCCAGGGCCAGGACTTCATTCAGACAGGTCTGCAGATCGAAGCCCGGAAAGTCGGCGGCGATGGCCTCAACGGCGGCCCCAAGGGTAACACCCAGCTGAAATTGCTGCAGCAGGCGGTACCCGCCCGCCGACAGGTTCCGCAGTTCGACGTGCTGTGTGCGCCGGATCAGCAGCACGCGGGCCGCGCCCGCGTCCAGCCGGATCTCCGCTTGTCCGGCGGCCGCCCCCGGCTGGTTCGCCTGCCAGATCGCCAGCAGCGGATAGGGCGACTGCACCAGGCGCACCGCGGGCCGCGGCACGAACAGCAGCCGCTCATAGTCCTCTGCGGCAACGGCGCGCAGCACCCCCAGATCCGCAGGCGCGCGCTCCTCCGCGGTCAGGACCAGCTGGTAGGCCCATTCCAGTTCGGCGACGTCGGCAAAATAAGTGTACGCGGTGCCGGCAAGATCCGTGCGCAGAAAGCCGGCAAATTCGCCGCCCAGATTCTGCAGATCTCCTGATCGCGAAGGAAACCTGCGCACATACTGCGCCGCGCGCTGCGCAAACCAATCCGCTCCGCCCAGGCGCTCGATGACCGGGTAGGTCGCCTGCAGTGCCGCCAGCGATCCCAGCCGGTGATTGTTGCGATAGATCTGCAGGCGCTGATCGGCCGCAAGGCCGTCCTCGCGTACCAGGCGCAGCGCTGGCGCGGCATCGTCCGCGACGATCGCCGCCAGAATCGCCGCCTGCGTGTCACGCAGCGAGAGCATGCGCGCGCTGCAGGCGGACATTGGCCTTGTCCGCCTCGGCCAGCAAGACCTCGAGCGCCGGGATGTCGGCGTCCCACTCGATCAATGTCGGTACGGGTCCGAAACAATCGAGCGCGAAATCGTACAGCTCCCAGACCGCGTCGCAGACCGGGGCCGAATGCGTATCGATGAGAATGTCGCGATGCTCGTAGCGATTGCGGGTATGACCGGCCAGGTGGAGCTCATGCACCCGGGCGCCCGACAGCGCGGACAGATAGCGTCGCGCGTCGAATCCATGGTTGCAGGCACTGACGTAGACGTTGTTGACGTCCAGCAGCAGGGCGCAGCCGGATTCCTGCACCAGGGCGCCGAGAAAATCCCACTCCGTCATCGGCGAATCCACGAATTGCAGGTAGCTCGATACGTTCTCGATGAGTATCCGTCGGCCCAGTTCATGCTGTATCTGGCCGACGCGATCCACCATGTGCAGCAGCGCTTCCTGTGTGTACGGCAAAGGCAGCAGGTCATTCAGGTGCGTCCCCTGGACCGAACCCCAGGACAGATGCTCCGATATGTAAGCGGGCTCGCTCCAGGCCGCGAGGCGCTTGAGACGGCGCAGATGGTCGCGATCCAGCGGATCGGTCGAGCCCAGAGACAGGCCGACGCCATGCAGGCTCAGCGGATAGAGGGACCGCGCACTCATCAGGCGCTCGATCTGCGCGCCGCCATCCGCGAAGAAATTCTCGCTGTGCACTTCCAGCCAGCCGACGGGGGGTCGTTCGCGGACCACCCGGTCCTGATGCGGCGTGCGCAGGCCGATTCCGGCGGATGCCGGAATCGGCCCTGCGGGAGCCGCTGCGTCGCGAGGCGGCACTCTGGATCTCAGGTGCTCTTGAGCGTACCGCCCGTGATTCGCTCGCAAGCGCCCTTCGGGAGCTTGATGAACTCCTTCGCGACATTGGCACCGGCCTTCGACTGGCCAGCGCAAGCGTGAGACGCGCCGGCGCAATCGTTCTTGCCGGCCTTGACGATGCCATAGCATTTCTCCGTCGCCGGATCGTCCGCCGCGTGCGCCGCCATGTTCAGTGCACCCATGGCAAGCACGCCGCCAATGGCAGTGGTCAGTAGCTTAGATTTCATCCGCTTACTCCTCTTTTGATGGTGTCAACGCTCACGATTACGGTCGTGGTCTTGAACAGTGATGGGCGGCCGGTATTCTCCCACAAGCCGCCCATCGACCGTGAAGCAAGGCGCGTGCCAGGCAACGGGCGCGCAACAGAGCAACTTCCTGGCCGCAGACGGGCCCGTGCCCTCAGCCAGCGGAGGCGCAGCCCACCACATATGATGGCCGCGCCCGTGAAGCGCTGATCGGCGCGCCGCGATGGTTTGTTCAGACCGCCGGTCCAGCCGCCGGTCAGGCCGCTTGGCCGGCCGCCGCCCCGGCCACCGTCTCGGCGCTGAGTTCCTTCATGCATCGGCCCAGCCGGCGCCAGCACTTGCCGCTGACATTGCGCCAGGTCCGCGGCCACTGGGCACGTTGCGCGAGCAGCTGCTGGTGCTGCTGCTCGCTGATGCGTCCCATTGCGAACACGGCGCCCGGCGGCAGAGCGCGTCGGCGGCGCTGCACCAGGGCTTCCAGATTCGTCATCGCCTGGTGCGCATCGTTGACGCGGCCGAGTACGTTCTGTACGCGCTGCAGGCGTCTCAGGAAGCGTCTCATCGGTGCGCCGTAGACTGAGACAAAGAGTTCGGCGATGTAGCGCAGCTTCTTGGCCTCGAGCCGCAGCTGGTGAAGATTTTCCGCGGAGGCACTGCGATCCATGAGCCGGGCTGCCTTGCGAGTCTTCCGGAAGCGTTCGCGGATCAGGCGCTCCGCGGTGACGACTGCGGGCTCGAGCGGACGTCGCCGCGGCGGCAGATCCGCGAGCCGCTCGAATGCCAGGAACAGCTGCCGGGTGCGCAGCGCATCCAGCACTCGCAGCAGCGCGGTCTGCTGTTTCGCACGCCGCCGCTCCAGTTCGTCCAGCAACGGCTGCAACGCGCCATGAGCGGCAGTCCGATTGACCGTCTCGATCTCCGCGCGCTGGACATCCAGGTCGCGTGCCGCGCTCGAGCGACGCAACACTGCCCGCAGTCGCGGCCGCAGTGGCTGCGCCCCGGCCAATGGCGCTGCCTCCAGCAACCGCAGCACGGCCACCAGCCTGCGGCCGGTGACCCGCAATTGATGCAGGGCCTCGGGATCTTCCCCAAGACGCACGGCAGGTTCCAGTGAACGCCACATCTCGAGCTGGTGACGCAGCAGCAGCTGCCCGGCGGCGGCGGCGGACATTCCAGTGTCGACCAGCGCCGTGCCGGCATCCGGCGGCGCGGGCAGGCGTCGTCCGACGGAAGCCAGCCCGGTCTCGAACTTACTGGCTTGCGCCGGCGCGAGCAGCGCGCTCTCGCTGAGTTTGTCGACCAGCGGCTGCACGTCATCAATGGTCGCGCTGTGCAGCTCCACCTCGACGCGCTGCAGCAGGCCAGTCGCCGTCACCTCACCGCGGTTGCTCAGTGCGGTGCTGTCGAGCGTGATCGCGGCAACGTCGATATCGCCGCGCAGCGCCTGGAACACTTCACGATGAGTGTGGGCGGTAAATACGGCGTCAAGCGGTGCACCGCTGGCTACAATCCGGGTGCGCTCTGCGACCGGACCGGTGGCTGCGAGCAGCGATTCAATACGCCCGTCGCTCATCGGCTGCGTGATCTTGCGGCGCTGCTTCGGACCGGACGAATTGGCCTGCAGGGATTTGAGCGTCGCCTTGTTGTGCACGCCATCGGAGCGCAGGCGGAGCGCGACCCCGGCACGCGCCAGGCGCAGGTCCGTCGTATCGACATAGCGGTCGATCAGATCGCGAGGTGCACGCCGCACCAGACTGAAGCCGGCCAGGTGCGCGCCATTCTGCAGCTGCGCGTGCAGCGGCCCCAGGTCATCGGTGACGAACTGCCATTGCGTCTCAATAACGCCCCGGACCGGCGGCACCGGGGAGTTGGGTTCGGCAACAGCGGCAGCCCGAGTGGTCATGTGCGGCGCGAGTCAATGAGGGGGATCGCGGATTCTACAGGACATGCGTACCGCGCATTGGGCTCAAGCGGCGCGGTTCCGGGTTCTGGCGCAGCTGCGGGTTCCCGCGAGAAGCCCACCGCCGCTGCGGCGGACGCAGGGCGATCCGAGGATTTTTACCCAGCAATATCAGTTACTTAGTTATCGCGTCCGGGGTCGCTTGCCCGCCGATGACCTTGGCGCCCCGCTCCCGGACAGATCCCATGATTTCAGCGCTCGCAACAAGGGACGCTTCTTCGACTGATGCTGCTGCATGCGCCGCAGGATGTCGGTCAGCGTCCGCATCGCATCAATAATATGTGGCCCCTTATTCAGCATCACGCACTCGGCCCGCCCGCCCATGGCCGCGTCGGTGATTTCAGCCCGTGACGGCAGCCCGGTCTTTGCCAGGGTTTCGAGCACCTGCGTCGCCCAGATCACCGGCATGTGCGCGGCCTCGCAGGCCCACAGGATTTCCTCCTGCACCTCGGCCATGCGCTCATAGCCGCACTCCACAGCCAGGTCGCCGCGCGCGATCATGACGCCCGCCGCAGGAGCTGTCATGGCCGCCAGCATCACTTCAGGCAGGTGCTCGAATCCGCGCTTGGTCTCGATCTTGAGGATCAACCCCAGATGCGCGGCGCCCAGTTCGACCAGGCGTCGGCGCAGCGCGAGTACGTCGTGCGCCGACTCCGCGAACGACATCCCCACGATATCGGCATGCCGCGCCACCACGGCGAGATCGTCAAAGTCCTGGTGCGTGAGCGCCGGCAGGTCGAGCCGGGTGTCGGGCAGATTGATGCCCTTGTCCGCACCCAGATCCTCGCCCCCATCACGCGCCTCGGTGATTTCCACCTCAGCCCGCCGCGGGCCCGCGCGACGCACGACACCGCCGATCCGGCCATCATCGAACCAGACGCGCTCGCCCTTGCGCAGGCGAGTCAGCACTTCCGGAAGCGTGCACGCGATGCTGGCCCGGGCGGCGCGCCGTCCCGGGGTTGCCGCCACCGCCCCGCGGCCAACCCCGTCTGCGACGAGGTTCAGAATCTGACCCCGCTGCAGGTGTATCCGGCCAGGCCGCGGCGGAATGCCGGCCAGCCGCGATTCGTATGCTCGGCGTCCCGGTCGGCGCAGACTCAGGCAGGTCGCATTCGTCAGGTAGGCGGTCTTGTCGCAGGTCACGACGATGCCATTCGGCTGGGATGCGACGACCTTGAGTCGGCGCTGCGCGCCGCGTGCATCGATCAGGTCGATGCGATCACCAGGTACCAGGCGACGCAACCACTCGCGCTGGGCACTCAATGTCAGGTGCACGCCCGACACCGCCAGTCTGGAACCCGTCGGGCTCAGGCCAAGCCGCGCGCTGGCCGTCACGCGGCCCCACACATCCCGGCTCGGCTTGAGCTTGGTGACCGTCGGACCGTCTGCAACCGCTCCGGTGCGCAGTTTCGGGCCACCCAGATCCATCAGCACGCGTACGGACCGTCGTGCTCGCCGCGCGGACCGGCGCACCGCCTCGGCCATCGCCACCCATTCACGCACACCGTCATGGGCGCAGTTGATGCGCGCCACGTCCATGCCCGCCTCGACCAGGCCCTCGACGAGCGACGCATCGTGCGCCGCTTCGCTCGGCAGGGTCACCATGATGCGCACGTTCCGTTCCGCTGGCGCGGACCCGAACAGGGCCTTGGCACGCTCCGCAAGCAGAGCGCCCCCGCGCATGTAACCGGTCGGCTCCTCCTGCGACAGGGGTTCCCACGGCCGGCCGGCGATCCGGTGCAGGATCCCCAGCACCTTGTCCAGGTTGGCCAGCACATGCGATTCTGACCGTCCCAGGGAGGAAACGCCGAGGCCAGCCAGCCGCGCCTGCAGCGGGCGTAGCTCGATGCGCCGCATGGCCAGATAGTGGCTCAGGTTGATCGCGCTGCGCCGGTGGGACAGATCCGCATGGCGCAGCCAGGGTCGCAGGCGGACCTCCTCGGCGCGCAGGGCCTTGCGCAGTGCCCAGAGCTCATCGATCAACGCCAAGACGGCTCGCGCATCCCAGGCATCGGAGGGAGATTGGATCAACTTGAGCTTCATGAGCGCACCCTCTGGGCGCTCAGCGTGACACGCTCCTGTGGCAGCGCCGTGACGACCGGCGGCATCGCTACCGCTCCTGCGGCATCCTGTGAACGTGGCGGACCGCCAGTACGGTCAGCACGGCCCTGAGGCGCGCACTTCCAACCCGGCTTTTCCAGGGTGTAATCGGGGCGTCGGAGCTGCGGTCGTTTCCGAAGCCGTCCGCGTAGTGCTGCTTTGTCGACGTTGGCCTGGAAAGCCGCCTGCTGCAGCAGGATGGCCACGGGGAGCTTTCTCAGTCGTTCTTGAGCGCCTGCTCCAGGAAATGCACCGTGTCGTGCGTGTGTTCCTTGGCCAATTCGCCCACCAGTTTCTTCTTCAGGGCCTCGCCGTAGTGCAGGCGCAGCTCACCCAGCGCGCGCGGCGGCGCGATGACAAAGAGCGGACCGATCCTGCCTGTGGCAATCTCGTGGTTTAGCCACTTGGCAACGGCCGACTCGAAGCTGGCTTCCTGGTGGTCCTTGTCCAGACGCCGATCCTGTAGTCGCCGCTGGTCCTTGTTGTCCGGGCCCGTGTGCTGGTGCCGACCGGCACCCTCCTCGTCGCCGTGCACGTCCGGTTGCGGCAGTTCCATGAGCGTCATATGGAGTTCGGTGCCAGTGTTGCGGAACAGCTTCAGCTTCTGCCCGTCGGTTACAACGATGGTGGTGTCGTGTGGGAGCTGCATACCAGGCCTCTTGGGTGAACGGCTTACATTTTAAGCACAATAGCCTCCGCTTTGGCGATCAGCATATACCCCCTTGCGCATCGCGGTTGCCGCCGTCGATGCTCCAGGCCGTCGATTCTGCCGGCATTGCCTGGTCTGCATCAGGGCTCATACGCATAGCCGCGAGGCCGCCAGGGCCGCACAATGACGCAGCGGGTGGCTATGCCCGAATCGCCGTCGCACGGGGATGCACCTGGACTCATGAGCCCCTCAGCATGAAACGATCGGACAACCTTCGACTTCTGCTCGCACTGGCGATGACCGCCGCGATACTCAGCGGTTGCCAAGAACCTGTTCCGGCACCGGGCAGACCCGTTCCCCTGCGTGCGGCACCCAGCATCACGCGGGGAATTCGCATCACGCCCGGCGCAGGCAGCCCGGCTCAACGCAGCCAGCCCGACACCTAGGAATCCGCTCATGCCGACCGATCAAGCGTCAGTCACCCATTCTTACGTCTGCCCGTTGGTCGCGAAGTCGGTGATCGTCACAGGCGTTGCAGTTTCTCTTGACCGTCAGGGTCGAGTTCCCGTGGCTTTCGAGCCCTTGGCGTCCGGTTGCTCCGGGATGCCGGCGTGCGGCTGCGTAATCGGCACGGACCCCTGTCCTTATCCAGGTTAGGGTGCCTCGGTCATCTGGCTCCAGCTGCCCACTTCACCGGCCTTCTCCGGGGTGTAATTGGGGTCGTCGGAGGTGCGGTAGTTTCCGAAGCCGTCCGTGTAGTGATACTGGCCGAGATTGGACAGTTGCGTCGTACCGCCGTTGGGATCGTTGAGCGTGTCGACGCCGCGAATCACATCGTCCCAATGGTCGGCGGCGCTGCGCTGGCCGCCATCCCGCAGGGAGCTGTCGTCGACACCGCCGCTGGAACGGAAGGCCGCCTCCTGTTTGTCGAAGCTGGCCTGGAAAGCCGCCTGCTGCCGCATGGTCTGATCCACGATGGCCTGGGCGGCGCGCAGCTGGTCGTAGCCTTGCTTCAGCTTCTGGTTGAAGTCGGCCACCATCTTGTCGGTGATCGCCTTGGAGAGTCGGACCCATTCCGGGTTCAAGTAGAAGGACTTGGCAATCACACAGAACATCGGCATGCGCTTGTCGAGCGTACCGGCGGGAGCGCGAAAGCTCTGCAGCGCCTGCAGTCCCCAGTTGGTCTGCTTGATCATGCCGGCGTTCACGCCCGTGTTGGCCGCCTGCGAGAGGTAGTAGACGCCATAGAAGGCCTCTTCCACGGGTTGGCCGGCGAGGTCATAGCCGATCTTGATGGCCACGCCGTGCTGATTGGGCCAGGGGTCCAGGCGCAGGGCCTTGGCGAGATCCGGCAGATCCTGTTGCCCCAGCCATTTCAAATGGCTGGCATTGGGGCGAACCTGCTGGATGAACCTCGCCATCGCCTGCATGGGCGGCTGCGGCGGGGAGGACAGCGCGCCGGTGGGCAGGCGCTCGCCCGGCCGCAGCGGGCGGCCCTTGGCGTACTGCCGCAGTTGCGGCGGAAGTTCCGTGGACTCCAGCCGCAGCAGCGGGTATTGAAAATACGCCTCGGCGTTGTCGGGATTCTCAGCATGAGCGGAATAGGAGACCGGGTACTCGACCCAGCCATAGTGCCACTCGATCTTGCTCTCGAAGTGCCACTTCTCGGGCAGGTGAAGCGTGGCGACGCGCATGCCGCCATGATCAGGGTCCTGGATGAGGTTCTCCACGAACTTCTCGCCAGCGGCTTTATCGGCTGTGCCCGGAGCGGCCTGATGTGCGGGCGCCGGCCTGGCCGGGGCGCCCGAGGCATGCGCTGCTGGCGACGGCCCCCCAGGCGCTGCGGCGGGTTCAGAACCGCTCGCGGGGCTTGCCGGGACACCGGCGGCCGCTTTGCACCCGTCGGATAGCGAGTCCTTGTGCGCCTTGAGGCAGGCGACGATTCTGCCCCCGCCCGGTTGCACTCCGGCGCACAACTTCTGTGCATCGTCGCCGCAGGCCGCACGAATGGCCGCCAGCGTATCGTCGGCCAGCGCAGGGTGCGCCGCGGCGGCGGCACCGATAACAAGGAGCAGCGCAGGAAATCTCATGTCCAACCTCACCTCTGGGTACCGTGCATCGGGATCGCGCTGGCGCAGACGTTCCGCCAGGGAGCTCGCCTATCCCAGGGAGCTCGCCCATCGATGATGCATCACTGCCGCACCGGACACGGCGGCATTTGATGCGGCACACCCTGAGCGGCGATGATGTCCCGGTCCGCCATCCGCGGGCGGCAGCCCGTTCAAGTACCCCGCCTCCGCGACCTGGCCTGACGGCGAGCCTACAGGCTTTTACTACTGCACGCGGCGTCCCGCTTTTGTTAAACAGGCGCGCATGCGACGTATTTCGTCAAAATCCCTTTCGTGCCGCCTGACCGGGCTGGCGTGCTGCGCCGGTGCGTTGGTGGCCGCGGCGGCCGGTCCCAACGGCAGCGCCGGTTCCATCGGCGGCGCCGGTCCCAACAGCGCAATACTGACCTGGTCGCCGCCGACGACGAATACCGACGGCTCGACCCTCCTGGATATCATCGGATTCAATGTGTACCGCGGCACCAGTCCGGCCTCGATGATGCTGGCCGCCACAGTGGTATCGCCGGCCAGCGGCTACGTGGATGCCAACCTCGCGCCTGCAGTCTGGTACTGGTACGTGACCGCGGTGAACGCCCTGGGCACGGAGAGCGCACCGAGTGCCGTGGTCAGCAAGACCGTGGTCGCGGCCCTGCCGGTGACCGCCGTCCCGGCGGCAAGCCCCGCCGCGGTGGCGTCCACGACTCCATCGGGAACTGCGGGCGCGGCCACACCTCTGGGCACGCCGGCCGGCAGCGGTGCGTCCGCGTCAGCGGGCAACACGGCGGTATCGGGCCCTTCGGGCAATGGGGGCAGCTCTGGCGCAGCCAGCAGTTCCAACGACGACCCTGCGGTGGCCGCGGCCTGGAACCAGGATTCGCCGGAACAGCACCGCTCGCTGTGCTGGCCCAGAGGCATGGTGTTTTGCGTGAGGCATTGAGCGTCATCGCAGGCTCCTGCGCGTACGCGACCGCGCGCCCGCGATTCAGACCGTGGCTAGTTAGACCCTGGCTGGAGGGTGTCGAAAAATGTCAGTGTCTGTTCGGCTGCTTGCGAGCCGACCGTCAATAGCGCTGGAGGCGGCGCCCACTCCTGCGCCAGGCGAACCGCCGGCGCGGTCAAGGAGGAGCGCAGGAACCTGCTGGTGAAGCGGCTGATTGCCGAAATTCCACCCATCCTGGGCAACAGCATCCATTGACAGCCGAGTAGCTGTGGGGGCAACCTTGCGCGCACCTGCTCTTGCCGAGCGGGCAGCTGGCTGCAGCCGTGATCACCGGCATCGCCATCAAGCAAGAATGCAGGGCCGGCGGTGAAATGGCGAGGCATGCGCCCTGCCGGCCGATCCGGTCGGTACACGCGCGACGCGCCAAACAGCCCATGTGGCGTGTCCGCTGCGCGCTGGCAACAGTTTCGAGGTGGTTGCCCGCGAACCCGGCACAGCAGGCTGGTTCGTGCCGTCAAAGGGCGGCGGTCCCAGTCCGCATCGGTGGATCAAGGCGCGAACGTAGAGTCACGGCCCGATCTTTATTGCGATTAGGAAACATGCCAGATTCAGCAGGAGTTCGGGCCGGTGCCACCATGATGGATGGGATCCTAGCGCTCTCGCTGCTGTTCACGACGGCCTCGCAGTTACGTCTGGCGGCCCTACCGGTCGGGCCCGGGGAGCTGGGCCTGGTCGCCTGGATCGCGTGCACAGCCTACAAGACCCTGGTCTCCGGCGCGCCGTATCGCGCGCCTACCGGCTCTGCGCTGCTGGGTTTCTGGGCAGCATTCGCGCTGGCCCTGAGCCTCGGCGTGATCGTGGCGATGTTCACGGGTGAAAGATTCGAACCAGCCCTGATGCTGCACGACGTGGTCGCCTACACTCTGATCGCGATCGTCAGCTGCAGTCTGTGCACCACCGACCCGGCGCGCATGCGGCGCATCTGCTGGATATTGGTCGCTTGCGGCGCGTTGTCGCTATCGCTGCAGTTTGCAAACGGCATCGGATTGCTGCAAATCCCCGGCATCGATCCGTGGTTCTGGGAACGGTTGCGCGGATGGTCCAGCAATCCGAATCAACTGGCCATCGTCTGCCTCGTGGTTGCGCTGCTCGCCTGGCATCTGGCCGACACGGCTGCAAGCTCCGGCTCTCGGCTCCTCGCCCTACTGCTGCTGATTCCGCCAATCGTGGTCGGCCGGATGTCAAAGAGTGACACGTTCACACTCGCGCTGGTCGCCTCCCTGCCCATATGGATGGCCGCCAAGCTGATCATCTGGACCCGGAACGATCCGGTTGAAGCGTCGTTACGTGGCTCGATCGCGCGTCTGTCCTTGGTGGCGCTGCCGGTACTGTTGCTGTGCTTCACCCCACTGGTCGTGTCCAGGGCGGAAGCTGTCCGTGGATTGGTGCTCGGGTTGGCCAAGAACGCCGGGGCCGAAGCGGCAGGCGAGGCGAATCTGCGCATGACGCTCTGGCACGAGGCGATGCAGCGCGGCATCGGATCGGGGATGCTGGGCCTTGGTCCTGGACCGCACCTGCAAATCCCCGCGAGTATCGTTGCGGGTCGCGTGAACGCGGGCATACGGGTCGAGAATCTTGAGCACCCGGATCAGAACGGCACCGCGAACTACGAGGCGCATAACACGCTGCTCGATGTGTTCACGCAGGGCGGATTGCTGGCCGTGGCGAGCGTTCTCTGGCTGCTGTGGCGTGCGATCAAGTGTGTCTATCGGGCGCGATCAGCGGGGCTCGTGTCGTTGTTTGCCGGCGTCACGATCTTCATGATGACCGGGAATATCGTTCGCCAGCCGATCTTCTGGTTCGCCCTCATGCTGTGCCTGACCGCTCCCGTTGCCCGGCTCGAGTCGCGGCGCCCAACGCAGCCGGCATGGTAGTGCTGCGTGGCTCATCTGCCGCGCAGCACTGCATACCGCCCGCGCCAGCAAGCTATTACAGGCGCAGCTTGACGACCTCAAAGCCTTCGGCCGCCTCGCAGCCCGAGCGCAGGCCGTAAAGCGCCGCCGAGCTGTGCACGTACCTCTCCCACAGCGTACCGGTACGCTGCCATTCATCCTCGTAGCATTGCAGTGCGGCGATGCGATACTTGATGGTCGCAGTGACGTCCACGAACAAGTTCGGATTCCAGGCCTGGGGCACGCTGTTCCAGGACAGCTGCACGGTCAGCACATTCGGAACCTTGCGGCTGGCCGCCATCGCGACCGCATGGGCCACCCGGTGCGCGGGGTGGGCGTCGTGTCCCCAAATAGTGATGAGCGTATCAATGTGCGTCGCAGCGATCACCCCCAGGACCCTGGCCACATGAGCGTCCGCGAAGCTGATGTTCATCGCGTCCGCGAGGTTCAGGTGTATGGGTTCGAAACCGAGCAACGCGGCCGACCGATCGCAATTGGCGATCACGCCGGCCGGGTCGCGCATCAGCTGTCCATCCGGGGTGCTCCATTGCGAATTGGTGAGCATCGCGGCGAAGACCTTTTTGCCCTCCATGCTCCAGCGCTTGACGGTGCCACCCATGGCCAGCTCGAGGTCATCGTGATGCGCGCCTACGAACAGAATTCGCTCCATCATGAGGGTTTCTGCAGCAGACAGTTGCCAATGGCCAAAGCGTCCAGGCCGGTTGCGAAGTAGGTGCGCATGGCGTCCTGCGGCGTGCAGACGATCGGCTCGCCCTTGATATTGAACGACGTATTCAGAATACACGGCACGCCCGTCAGGCGGCCGAATTCCGCGATCACGCCGTAATAGCGGCTGTTGCTCGAGTCATCGATCACCTGCGGCCGCGAAGTGCCGTCGACATGTACGACGGCAGGAATCTCGGCCCTGGCACGCTCGTTGGCACGAAAGGTGATCGCCATGAAAGGCGCGTCAGTGCGATGATCGAAGTAACGCTCCGCTCCCTCGCGCGTCATCGAAGGGCAGAACGGACGCCAAAGCTCGCGGTACTTGATCGCCGCATTGACGCGATCGCGCGCCGCCTCGTTGCGAGAATCCGCGAGGATGGAACGCGCACCGAGCGCCCGCGGCCCCGCCTCCATCCGGCCCTGGAACCAACCGACCACTTTGCCCTGCGCCACGAGAGCCGCGGTGTCGCGCGAAATGTCCGGGCTCCTCAGATAAGGGACGCGACAGGCCGCCAGTACCCGCTCGATCTCCTCATCGGAGTAGCCAGGGCCCAGATACAGATGTTTGAGCCGCCGGTTGGCCAGGCCGCCATGCTGGTAGCGATAGGCGAGCGCCGCACCGATCGACTGGCCGAGGTCCGAACACAGCGGATAGGCAAAGACATCGTCAACGATGCCGGACTCGAACAGATTTCCGTTCATCTTGACATTGAGCCCGACGCCGCCTGCAACGCAGAGCCGTCGCAGGCCGGTCTTCCGTGCCCAATACCGGGTCATCGAAAACACCACGTGTTCGAGCCGTTGCTGAACCGCCAACGCCAGGTCCTTGTGCCAATCGGTCACGGCTTGGTCGCGCCAGCCGGGCGGTCGCCCGACATGCTCGACCAGGGCGTCGGAGAAATGGTGCGACCAGGAATGCGGGCCGCGTGTCAGCAGCATCGGGTCGGTTTCGAAACCACCAAGATCATCCGGCCACAGCAGCTGTGCCACCTTGTCCTGCAACGTGACGTTGGGCGATCCGTAGGCGGCGAGGCCCATGACTTTGTATTCACCATCATAGGCCTCGAATCCGAGATACTCCGTGAAGGCAGAATAGACCCAGCCGAGCGAGTGCGGGATCTTCACCTCGTGCAGCAATTCGAGCTTGCCGCCGCTGCCCTGCCACCAGGAAGTCGTGACCTCTTCGCCGCTGCCGTCGATCGACAGCACCAGCGACTCATCGAAGCCCGATGCAAAGAACGCGGCGCAGGCATGCGCCAGATGGTGATTGACGAAGTGGATCGGGGGCAGAGCAACGTCGCCGAACTCATGCCGCAATGCGCGCACGATCAGCGCCCGCTGCCCCTCGGATCGGAGCTGCTGCAGGAGCTTTTGCTGATAGGCGCGGTCGGCATCCGTGGTCGGATAGCGCCGATTGATCTCGTCGTAATGATGCGCGATGCGGCCGTCGTCATATTTCGTGCAGTCCCAGGCCTGCACGATGGCGTCAATGTCGGAAAGCACCAGGCCGCCTTGCTTGAGCACCCATCGGATGGAGCGCGTCGGAAACGCCCCAAAGGAATGCTTGACGCGCGACAGCCGCTCCTCTTCGACAAATGCGGTAAGCGCATCGTCGATAACCAGGGCTGCGGAGGGATCGGAATGGGAGTGGAAGATGCCAAGCAGTTTCAAGAACAGGCCGCCTTATAGATTTTACCCGACGCTGTTGTTTCAACGGGAGTTGTGGTCGGGTGGTAACAACGCAACGAAATGATTATCGCCAACGAACCCTCGGCTTTCAACCGGTGCTCTGTCTTGCAAGAGGCCGCGTCCTAGTGACGGTCGATGCGGAGCAGGCGGCAAGAGATCGCAGATGCGCAGCAGCGTCGTTTTACATAAGCGACGTGATCACTGTCGGCACCACGCAGCGGCGGGCAGCGCGCCTCGCGTGCTGGCTCAGCGCGTCGCGTCGATCTCGGCCTTGACCGCGTCCGGGAAACGCCGCGGAAACGGAACTTCAGACGCCACGTAATTTCCGCCCGCCATGAACAGTTCCATTACCCCGTTCCATCGGTCACGCCAGGCCGCCGCGTAGTTCCGGAACCTGTCCGCCTCGGCTCTGAACGCAGGCGTCCGGGCCTCGGGCGAGTAAGCCTTGATCAAGGTGACGATTGCCGTGTTGTTCTCCGCCAGCTGGTCAAGGCGTTGTTTCATAGCCGCGTGTTTGGACACACCGTCGCGGCGGATCTCCGTGAGGTACGCCTCCAGAATCGCGGCTTCCGACTCGATGGACGACTCCGGCTGAAGTTCCTTGAGGATCGCCTGATTCTCGCTGAGCAGCACCGCGAGCGGCTCGAGCGTCGTAGCGATACGCTGCGCACGCGAGTCATGGACAAGCTGATCGGCGTGCAGCCACGCAGCGGCTCCGGCCAGAACGGCGACCGCGGCCAGGACCAGGCAAAGAGCGCGCGCAGGCTTGTTCACCCGATCGCCCGGCGTGCGACGAGCCATCGGCCCACCCCCGCGTGGCGCGATTCCGCGGCCGTCACAGCCTTGCTGGCGTGCGCAGCGGCCCGGCTGCCGTACCGCGGGCGGCCGGCGCCTGCGGCGCATTCATCGCCCTGGCAGCCTGCAATGCGCCACCCTAGGAAAACCCTGCTACTGCGCAGTGCAAGCCAGCCCTCACAGGCCCGCGCACTGTCCTTGTTCGCTGCCGCTGACCGTGTTGGGCGAGCCGCCGTTGGTCGGGGCAGTACTGTTGCCCAGACAGAGCAGGTTTCCATAGATGTGATTGGCCTCGATCTTCGCCGCCGTGGAAGTTACGTTATTCACGAACTCGGCCGCACCTCCCACGTAGGCCGACTCGAGCGTGCACGGGCCAGTATTGTTCATGCACTGGAAACTGCCGTAGATCACGCTGCCGGTTCCGGTACTCAGAAAGGCCGGATTGCCGGTGCAATTGAAGATCTGGACGCTACCGTCCACCTCCTCGTTGCCTTCCGACACGAGCTCGACGAAGTTGCACCCCTTGGCCCGAATGCTGCCGCCGATCGCCGAGTTCAGCCCGACCACGAGACTAGCGCCTGTGCCGACCATGACATTGCCCGTCACCTGCACGATACCGTATCCGCTCGGTATGGGCGGGTTGCAGCACAGGGTCGTCGAGGGCGGCACCCAGCCGAGCGAACAGTAGCCGCCGGCCGGCACGACCACGTCGCCCTGGATTACGGTCGGTGCGGTGGAATTTCCAGTGATATTGGTGGTGCAGCTCGTGGCCCCGGCACCCGTGCCCGCCGGACCTTGCGGTCCCACCGGCCCTGCAACGCCCTGCGGCCCCGCGGGACCGGCCGGGCCGATAGCGCCCGTCGCACCGGTCGGCCCGATTGGCCCAGCCGGTCCCGCGGGGCCGCAGGGCGTTGCAGGGCCGGTGGGACCGCAAGGTCCGGCGGGCACGGGTGCCGGGGCCACGAGCTGCACCACCAATA
>Ga0075017_100000602_pt1 | contig 20340 bp, 18 predicted proteins | sample AleBraG_ABR_2012_FD_71475 | JGI IMG/M metagenome (GOLD analysis project Ga0075017, IMG submission 71475) | Freshwater sediment microbial communities in response to fracking from Pennsylvania, USA - Alex Branch Run_MetaG_ABR_2012 | ecosystem: Environmental > Aquatic > Freshwater > Creek >... | reverse complement strand
CAGTCTCTCCATCCCGCTCAGCCAGCCCCGGAATTCCTCGCTGTCCAAACATGCCTCCTCGAATCAGAGGCCATCACCCTAATCCGCACCAACAGCTAACGCTATAAGAGCCGATTTTGTATTGCGGAATAACAGAAATTACGCTATGGTTCCAATAGTCAAATTTTGGACAACGCACAAATGCCGCAGCATCCAGATCCCGGATCAGCCCGCAGAGCACGCGCTTCTCTCGGCGCGCATTGCTCCATCGCGGCCGAGGCGCCGCCCCCGCGTCGGGGCGCACCGTACCGCATCCCGAGAGCGGCGGAAAAATGCAGCGTAACCCTTTGAAAACGCCTGATCACGTCGGAAAAGGGCGCCCCCAGCGACGCATTGCGAGGAAGCCGCTCTGGAGATAGGTGAGTTGAGCGATACCAGCGTTGTTGATTCGATCTATTCGAATCGCGCTAAGGTCGGCTCTCGGCCAACGAAAAAACGTGCGCCGTTTGGCGCCCAAGTCGCTGAAAAGTCCCGGCCGATGAACAAAGTGCGAGCGACCCCGAAAAGTCCCCGAAGGCTCGCCTCGCAACGCTCGGGGGCTTCGACCTACCCGTTGGCCGCATCGAAGACTTCGAGCAGATATGCAACGCATGGCTGGGTGGCAGTCACCCGCCAGGTTGAGCGAATCCCGTGCCCCATGCAACGCGTCGCCCGGATCGAGCCTCATCAGATCCGCCCCTGTTTCGACGACCAGGCCCAGGTCCCACGCGAGAAGAATCGTCTCAGTCGTGGAGACCGCGATGAGGGACGACGTGTCGAAAGCCATCCGCGTCATCCGATGGGAGAAACGCCCGCGGCGACTCATAAGGTTGAGATCGGTCACAGGCCCTGCGATCAGTCGCGCCTCTGTCTCCGTCCCGGCGTCGAAACTCAGGGGCTGTGTCGCGAGCGTTGCGTCTATAGGAGGGCGTCGAAAGATCGTCAGACGCATCCCGCCGCCGCTGAGAATGGCGAGTGTTCGATCCACTCCGGGAAACTTCGAAAACAGCCCATCCACCTCGACGCGCGCCATGCTGACGCGCCAATCGAAATCGTGGAGGCTTGCTCCATCGGGTGAAACGGCGATTTCAATTGTTTCGCCGCCACCATTCTTCCAGCGCATGCGTTTGCGGTCGCGGGCTTTGATGACTTTGACGAAGCCGGGCCGCACGTTCATCCCGGCATGCCCAGCGGATGCGGCCCCTGTTTACGCCGGCAGTCCAGCGCGATTTCGTGCCCAACATTCTCGTGATGCATCAAGCCACTCGCATTGTCATTCCACAGCACCCGGCCGATACGCTACACTACCTCTTGCACGTTGCGCATCGATTCCGCCTGACGATTTCGAGGGGTGGCAGAGCCGGAAATCGGCGACCGTAGTTCTTCTTCCCCTGACGCGAGCGAATCATGAATACAGAGCGACATGCGTCGCAAAGACCGACCACCAAATGGGAGAGCGCGCTTGACAGCGATGGCGAAACCTTCTTTGTTTCTATAAACATAGAATAGATTAAAGTGGGAGCGGGCAATGAATAAGCGGACACTGTGGAAGTTGGCGCTCGGCGCCATCGTGACCATATGCTTGGCCGGCGGCGCCCAAGCGGAGGATGTCCTAGCAAAGGTCAAAGCCGCAGGCATCATGAAAGTCGGTACTGAGACCGAGTTCGCCCCGTTCGACTATATCGATGCGGGAGCCCATGTCGGGCTCAACGTCGATCTTTTCGAGGAAATCGGCAAGGAGCTCGGCGTCAAGATCGAATGGGTAAGTTTGCCGTGGGACGGAGTGCTCCCGGGGCTCGAAGCGGGCAAGTTCGACATGGTCGCGGGACCCGCCACAATTACCAAGGCTCGCATGGAGCACTATCGTTTCAGTCCGCCTATCGCTGAGGCGACCGTCGCGTTGATGAAACGCAAGGGCGATGCTTCGGTCATGAAACCAGAGGACATCGGCGGCAAAGTCGTGGGGGCGGGGAAGGCGACATCGCAGCTCGCCCAGCTGAAGGCATTTGGCGATACTTTGCCGGGCAAGGTTGACGCGCGCGAATATGTCGGATTCAACGAGGCCTACGCCGATCTCGCCGCTGGGCGCATCGTGGCAGTGGGAAACTCGCTGCCCAATATTGCCTTCGTCGCCAAGCAGCGCCCCGACACGTTTGAAGTCGTTATGCCAACATTCGGCGCCAAGAGCTACTTCGGTTTTATCGGCCGCAAAGATGCCGATTATGCCGGACTAATGGATGCGGTTCAGGGTGCGATACTCAAGATCAAAGCCGACGGTCGAATGGCCGCACTGCAGAAGAAGTGGTTCGGCACTACGTTCGACACGCCTGATTCCCTACCGACCCCGAATTTTTGACGACGCATTGAGCGGCGCGCCAGGTGACGCCAGCTATCTTCGCCCTTCTTGTCGAGGCAGCTTTTAAGACACTTGCGATTAGCTTGTTGTCCATCGTCATTGGGTTCCTAATTGGAATGGGAGTGTCCGCCGCGCGGCTGTCGACCCGGTTTTGGATAGCCTTGCCTGCCAGGATATTTGTGAGTTTCTTTCGCGGCGTGCCGTTATTGGTGCAATTGTTACTTATTTACAATCTTCTACCCGCGATTGGTATCAATGTGCCAAGTATCGTCGCCGCCGTTGTTGGTCTCTCACTGTGTACAGCAGCGTATCAGGCGGAAAACTTGCGTGGCGGCTTTGCTAGCGTTCCGCGCGGCCTGTTAGAGGCAGCTGACATGGTCGGACTTAGCCCCTCTCAGCAACTTATCCGTATTCGAGCGCCTATTGCCTTTCGCCTCACGTTGCCGTCGCTCGTCAACGAAGCGATACTTATACTCAAAGCATCGTCACTTGTTTCAGTTGTCGGTGTGATCGAACTTACTCGCATGGCGCAGGACCTCGACACGTCACTTTACAAACCGATTCAACTCTATGCTGCGGCCGGCCTGCTGTATTTCATAATAAACCGCATGATCGCCGCCTTGGGGACGCTCGCCGAGCGTCGGTACGCTTGGGGGAGATCGTGAGGTTCGATTTTGCGCTTGTTGAAAGCCGGCTACCGGAGATTTTCCACGCGCTAGGCGTCACTCTGTTCATGTGGATAATCGGTTTGATCGGCGCTAGTGCGCTCGGTTTTTTGGTTGCGGTCGCGCGCCGTTTTGGACCGCGCTCACTCAGTGCGGCGCTAGGCGTTTATGTTGAGTTGTTTCGTGGAACGCCATTTCTGATTCAGCTTTTTATACTGTATTTTGGGGGCCCCTATGTAGGCCTTTCCCTCGAGGCAATCCCGGCGGGGCTTGTTGGCCTGTCGGTGTACGGGGCGGCCTATTTCAGCGAGATCTTTCGCGCGGGTTTTGAAGCGGTGCCAATCGGACACGTCGAGGCTGGTGAGTGCGTAGGACTCAATCGCGTTCAAATCGTGCGCCGCATCTTGCTGCCCGAAATGGCGATGCTGGTTTTGCCAGCAGGCGTGAATATGGCGATCATTCTTATGAAGGAGACTGCGGTTATGTCGGTCATCACCGTGCCGGAACTGACGTTGACGATAAGCGCTATCGGAACGGAGTTCTACGCGTTCGTCGAATCGTTGTTCTTACTCGCGTTATTCTACTGGGGACTGGTCGAAATATGTGGCTGGCTAGGACAAGTAACCGAGCGCCGTTTCTCCAGATTTCGTCTCGTTGAGGCATGAACGAAGCCGCGATTGTTATCCGCCAGCTTTGTAAGAAGTTCGGCTCGAACGAAGTGCTGCACAAGATCAATCTCGAGGTGGCACAGGGGGAGGCGACCTGTATCATCGGACCCTCGGGCTCCGGAAAGAGCACGCTGCTGCGCTGCCTCGCTTTTCTGGAGGAAGCGGACTCCGGGACCATCGAAGTTTATGGTCAGGCTCTCGGTTTCTCAGAGGACCCGTCCGGTCGACGCGTTCGGCTGCCCGCTTCAAGCCTGCATGCGGTGCGAGCCAAGGTTGGCATGGTATTTCAGCAGTTCAACCTGTGGCCGCATATGACGGCGCTTGGCAATGTCAGCGAGGCCCTAAAGAGCGTGCGTGGACTATCGCGCGCCGCAGCCGAAGAATGCGCCATGATTCAGTTGCGCAAGATCGGTCTCGGTGAGCGTGCCAGCTATTACCCAGCGCAACTCTCGGGTGGGCAGCAGCAGCGGGTCGCAATTGCACGGGCGTTGGCGCTGGAACCTAGAATTATGCTGTTCGACGAAGCGACAGCGTCGCTCGATCCGGAATTGACTGGTGAAGTGTTGAATGTGATGCGCGCTCTCGCAAACGACGGTATGACAATGGTTATTGTCACGCATGAAATCGGCTTTGCCGCTTCGATCGGGCGAAAGATCGCTTTTCTCGACAAAGGTCGAGTTCTGCTGGCAGGAGCGCCCAAAGATATATTTCGCGGGCCCCGACATCCCCGCATGGAGCAGTTCCTCGACACCTATCTCGATCGCGGCGCAGCTATGCTGATTTGAGGACCACGCCCGCAGCTCTCTGGCTCACTGCGCGACACAACGCGTTCGGTGTCGTTACACGAGCGTATTATTAGAGATATCGAGGGACGCATCGTGTCCAGAAAATGGCCACCGGTCGCCGACTCAGCGGTAGATATCTGTGCAGAGTGCAGGCTTATTGCGCTAGCGGCAGCTCCGTTGGAACCACAAATATTTGGCCCGGATAGATCAAACTCGGATTTCGGATTTGTGACGAGTTCGCGGCATAAATCTGCCGATAGCGCATGCCATCGCGATAGAAGCGGCGACTAAGCCGCCAGAGACTATCGCCTCGAACGATCGTTGCTGTTCGAACATCTGCCACGACCACATCAGCTGGCGCGGTCACGACGGTCGCTTGGCCAGGGCCTTCCGAATCTGCGACGGCGGTTACCGGATTCTTGGACGCGGCTGGCAGCCTCGACAGATTTGCTGTGGCCTCCACGATCGAGGCGGCATGCGCGGTAACGGGGAGTTCGGCCACCGCACTCAGGTGCGGATTTGGTGCTTCCTGATTAGAAGTGTTCGAAGCGATTTCGCTTGACGGCATCGCGGCATCCTGCGGCGCTTGTACAGGGTGACTGACGTTCTGCGGAGCGATCAACGCTGCGTTGCGCACTGGAACAGCATCCCTTGCATGCAGTGACTCAGATACGGCGGCTGAATCAGTGACCGGGACGGGGAGGGGGGGTAACAGCGACGGACCTTTCGCAGACAGGTGCTGTGGATAGGAGAAGGGGACTTCGGCGCGAGCGAGCACAGCTCCGTCGGCGCGGTCAACTTCGTCAGCGCGTATTTCGTAGCGACCCGGCGACATGCCATGTTCAATCGTAAGCGACCATTGTCGGTCCGATCTCGCAAGCGCGTCAGCGAGAAAAGAGCCGTTCAGATAAAGCCTGACTGTCGCATTTGCTCCGGCGTAACCTCTTACCTCCAAGCGTCCGGCCTCAGTCGCCTCGACAGAGAGAATGGACACGCGATAGGGGCCGACCGTAGCCGCAGCGAGTGGCAGGGACGGCGCGTCAGCTTGGTTGGCAGGCGTCGCTGCCCCGATGTTTGGTTGAGACTTCGTCGGGATCAGACGGGGCGCTCTATCGATCTGGCGCGATGTGGCCTTCTCAGTAACCTCCACTGTCGTAGCATCGGACTCAACCGCATTAGCCCCGTTGCTGCGAGCTACGAGTGCAAGATGATGGCTGCCAGTTGCGAGAGGCAAAGGCAAAATGACGAACTGGCCTAATTCATCGGCCTCTACTTCTGCTATAGGGCGTCCTTCGTCGAGCAATTGCACAGCCGCCTTGGGCTCGGAATGTCCGGCTACTACCGTCTCGCCGGTCGGAGCGACGCGGACGATATCAAAAGCTGGCTTTTCCATTGAGGGGTCGACTAACCCAGTATGGGCCGCAGGGGCGAGCATAGCCGAGCGGGTACTAGCTCCCTGGTCAAGAGGCGTCATCGATGCGGGTTTCGATTTAGCAGTTTGAGAAGTGACTGACGCCGGGGGCGTCGGCGCAACGGCAAATTCTTGTGCGGGCAAGGCGGGCGACCTCAGCGGCTCCTGGGTTGTGTTTGCTTTGATCAGTGGGGTGCCGGCCGAGGCAATAGCTTTAGCCGGTTCAGTAACCTCCTCTGCGCCAGGAGGTGGTGCTGTCGAAGCGATCGGCCAAATGCTGCCTACTTTTCTCAATATAATTGGACTTACCAGCGCCGCTGCGGCAACGCTTACCGCTCCCGCCCAATAAAACACCCTAACGGACCACATGGAGACTTACCTCGCTCCTCGCATTGCGCGTTTGAAGAGAAATACGCTCAAATTTGTTTCCTTTCGTGCCAGGGAACTAACGTTCGTCAATGCTTGAAGTGCCGCACGCCAGTGAAGACCATGGCCAGACCTTTTTCATCAGCAGCAGCTATGACTTCCTCATCGCGCACGGAGCCCCCCGGCTGAATGACAGCAGTTGCGCCTCCGGCTGCGGCCTCAAGTAGACCGTCCGGAAACGGAAAGAAAGCATCCGATGCAGCCACAAATCCGAGAGTAAGCGGGCTGGCGCGGCCGGTGGCCAAAGCGGTCTCATTGGCCTTTCGAGCCGCGAGACGAGACGAATCGACCCGCGACATTTGCCCCGCCCCAATCCCAATTGTGGCGCCATTATTGGCGTAGACAATTGCATTTGATTTGACATGCTTAGCCACTCGCCAGGCGAATTTCAGATCAGATAATTCGCTTGGCGTGGGATGCCTCGCAGTGACGGAATTCAAGTCGAGGTCGTCAATAACCGCCCTGTCTCGTTCTTGTGTCAGCAATCCCCCTGATACCGAACGCATTGTGATGCCGGGGCTGCGCGGGTCAGGCAGAGCGCCGGCGAGCAAAAGCCGTAGATTCTTTTTGGAGCCAATGATTTCTATGGCTTCGTCCTCTGCTTCTGGCGCGATAATAACCTCAGTGAAGATTTCGATGATGCGTTGAGCTGAGGCGGCGTCGAGGCGCCGATTTAGCGCGACGATGCCACCAAATGCGGAAACGGGATCACAGGCAAGAGCCTGATTATAGGCTTCCAACAAGGTCGGCGCCTGAGCGACCCCACAGGGATTGGCGTGCTTGATGATCGCAACAGCCGAAGTGGCGGCGGGATCGAACTCTGCGACCAACTCATACGCGGCGTCGGTGTCGTTGATGTTGTTGAATGACAATTCCTTGCCTTGCAGCTGACGCGCGGTCGCAACGCCTGCCCGCAGTTCCGGGGTGAGATAAAGGCCTGCTGATTGATGGGGATTCTCTCCGTATCGCAATCGCGTCTTAAGCCGGCCGCCAAAGGCGCGCCAGTCAGGATTCTCCTCACCGATTTCTCGCGCCAACCAGTTGGCAATCGTTGCATCGTAAACTGCTGTGCGCGCGTAGGCCTTTTGGGCTGCTTTGCGTCGGAACGGCAGACGTGTGCTTCCATCGTTTTGCTCGAGTTCTCGGACCAACCCGGGGTAGTCGGCAGGGTCGACGATCACAACGACGTCGGCATGATTCTTTGCGGCGCCACGAATCATTGCTGGTCCGCCAACGTCAATATTTTCGATCAACTCTTGCACTGGCGCCTTACGCCGCAGTGAATCCTCGAATGGATATAGGTTTACGACAAGCAGATCGATTGGTGCGATATTATGGGCAAGCATCGCGGCAAGGTGTGCGGGGTCGCTGCGCACTGCGAGCAAGCCTCCGTGAATTGCGGGATGCAGCGTCTTGATGCGGCCATCCATCATTTCGGGAAAGTGCGTCAGATCGGCTGCGTCGACGACGCAAATTCCCGCCTCCTCAAGAAAGCGGGCGGTCCCGCCGGTGGAAACGATTTGGATATGCCGCTCCACCAGGAATCTGGCGAGGTCAATCAATCCTGACTTGTCGGAAACTGAGATTAGCGCCCGCGTTATTCGGACTGGCGCCTCAAACATTTCTGCACCCAACGCATCGATATCGCATTCGGCCACTTCTTCTTGATTCCAGATCTTGGTCTGTTGATCACCCGATCGCTTAGCATCTTTGCGTTGGATTAGAAACGTCGTCTCCGATGAGCGCCTATTTTCGCACTTCGAGCCGCGACGCATAGAAGCCATCAAGGCCGGAAAGGCGCGGCGAACCACCCGTCATATGACATGGCAAAGTGCGCAAGTCGCCTGCGGGCGTGATGCATTCGGTCAACCCGCCGATCTCGTTGGCTTCGATTGGAATACGCCGTACCTCTGGATTGCGCCGCAACAGGGCCGTGATCAGGTGCTCCCCCTCTTCAGGCTCAAGTGAGCACGTGCAATAAACTAGTCTACCTCCTGGCTTGGTAAGCGTGATTGCCTTATTCAATAGTTGCGCCTGCACGATCGCTAAACTGGCGATGTCGCCGGGCCGCTTTGACCAGGCGACATCGGGATGGCGCCTGATCGTGCCAGTGGCGCTGCACGGGGCATCGAGCAGCACTGCGTCGAAGGGGGGCGCCTCGAAAGAAAGCAGGTCTGAGACCGCGATTTCAGCTCGCAGCCGAAGCCGCTCAAGGTTCGAAGCAAGGCGCTTCAGCCGTTCGGCCGAACGATCGACTGCGGTTAGACTTGCGCCGGTGAGTGCGATCTCCGCGCTTTTGCCGCCCGGCGCGGAGCATAGATCTGCCACGCGCATGCCGGCGCTGGCGCGCAAGAGACGGGCGGGTAATGCCGCAGCTGCGTCCTGGACCCACCATTCGCCATCCGAATAGCCTTCGAGATCGGCGATGGCTAAGTGGGATTCGAGCCGCACAGATCCGGTAGGCAAGACAACGCCTCCCAGCCGACGCGCCCAACTTTCTGCATCGGACCTTACACTGAGATCCAAGGTCGGTTCTTGTTGGTGCGCGTAGGCGATCGCGCGTGCGGTCAGCTCACCGAAGTTAGCGCGCCAGCGCGCCGCGAGCCACGCGGGTGTATCGATCGTAAGGCCATCGGATGCGTCAAGAATCGCCTGCTTTTCAAGCGCGATTTTTCGTAACACCGCGTTTGCGAGCGACGCATAAGGGGCAGCGGCGGGATCCATTTTCGCGGCTTGAACCGCGAGATTGACCGCGGCATGGTCTGGCGAGTCAAGAAACAGGACCTGGGCTGCCGCGACCGTGAGGATCAATTCTAGTCCGCCTGACTTCTTCGGCATGCCTTTTTGCAAGCAGCTGGAGATGGCGTGTCGAATTGTTCCGAGCCTGCGAAGAGAAACGGTTGCGATGGAGCGTGCGAAGGCGCGATCGCGTTGGTCAAGTTCCCTAAGCCTGGGATGCGCCGTTGAACCGACGAATCGCTCTTCCAGTGGTCGTCCGGAGACCAAGACTTCCACAAGGATTCGGGCCGCAATGGAGCGTGCAGCGAGCCCCGGAATCGGAGCCGCGACCGCGGCGCCAGTCCCGGACCAATGTCGCTTTGGGAACTTTGCTTGGCCCGGCATTTTCAAACTTCAGCGCGTCGAATCAGAAATATTTCGGACTCATAGCACGCTATTAACAGGTCTCTTCGTTCCGTGCTCCACGGCGCTTTTCGAAAATTACAGTGCGCTGGGTTCTTGATCATTTTGAAATATTAGGCCGACATGGTCAGAATCGCGTTTCTGACGGCTCGAGGGCGGCTAAGACCATTGTCTCGGACACGGGCTGGAATAATCACTCTCATACTATTGGGACCGGCCAAATGAGTTTTACAATTGCTCATCTTTCTGACCCCCACCTAGGACCGCTTCCAATACCAAAGTTGAATGAGTGGACGACGAAGAGAATTATGGGATTCGTGAACTGGAAGCGGAGGCGGCAGCGATTGAACGACATGGCCGTCCTCGGTCATCTAGTGGCAGATTTACGCGCTCAACTACCCGATCATATCGCGATGACCGGCGACGCGATCAATATTGGATTGCCCGCGGAATTTGGACCCGCAGCGGCTTGGATGCGTACCTTGGGTCCTTCGGACAAGGTTAGCTTTACACCTGGCAATCACGACGCGTATGTGCGCGGTGCGATACCGATGTTGATGTCAGCCTTCGCGCCGTGGATCCGGAGCGACGACGATGCTGATCGGACGCCTCCGTTCCCATTTCTGCGAGTTCGAGGAGATATCGCTCTGGTCGGGTTATGCTCTGGTATTCCCACGGGGCCGCTGATGGCGACCGGACGCCTCGGAAGCGTGCAATTGGAGCGGCTTGATACTCTGCTTGAAGAATTGAGGGAACGCGATTTGGCGCGTGTGATCATGATTCACCACCCGCCTTTGACATCAAGTGCGGGTTCTATGCGAAGTTTGACCGATGCTCGTGAGTTCGAGCGAATTGTCAGACTGCGCGGCGCAGAACTGGTGCTACATGGGCACAATCACAAACGGCTTGTGCGCTTTCTGATGTCGGCGCGTTCGCAGAATGTCGGCGGAAGGATTCCGGTGATCGGAGTTCAGTCGGCATCCTCTACGTCCCCAGACTTAAGGCTCCGTGCGGCGTATAATCTGGTCAGGCTGAAGCGCAATGGACGGCAATGGTCGATCTCGGTTCGATCCCGCGGACTTACGCGGGGCAGTCAGCAGATTAGCGAGCGGGAGGCGGTTCTCTCTTAGATCTCTCGCAATTTCCGGTGAACATCATCTACCCTACCAGCGGCCGCAATTGTCCAAAACATTTCTCAAGACCCGCGATGCAATCGCGCTGCCGGAGCCATTAACGACCCGCCGGTGATCCAACTACAGGGACCATTTTGCGAGCCGTTCCAATCCGCCAACAATGCCGCGCGGGAAAAGGAGCACGCAGATAACAAATATTAGTCCTTGGATGACGGTCACCCACTGGCCCAGTCCAGATAAAAAGAACTTCATGAACACAATCAGAAACGCGCCAACAACCGGTCCCGAAAGGGTTCCCATTCCCCCGAGTAGGGTCATAAGGACCACCTCGCCAGAGGTGGAAAAACTCACGTCCGTGAGAGAAGCATTCTGGGCAACTAGGGCTTTTAGCCCGCCTGCAAGGCCTGCAAGCGCTGCCGATATAACGAATGCAGCTAGTTTGTACTGATCGACGCGGTAGCCCAGAGAAATCGCACGAGGCTCGTTTTCTCGAATCGCTTTGAGCACGTCGCCGAACGGCGAGTTTACTGTTCGATATATCATCCAAAAACCAAAGACAGTGCCAGCAACCACGAAATAATACATGTTAGTAGAATCTGACAAATTTACAATTCCCAGTAATTTCCCGGGCTGTGCGTTTGTAATTCCATCCTCGCCGTGGGTAAATTGTGCTTGCAAGCAATAGAAATAGATCATTTGCGAAAATGCAACAGTGATCATCGCGAAATATATTCCCTGACGGCGCACTGCTAATACGCCTGCGAATAAGCCAATCGCAGCAGCGGCCCCTGCGCCTATGAGAACGGCAGCCAAAGGTTCCAGCCCCCATTCTTTCACGCCGTGCGCGCAGATATACCCAGCGGACCCGAGAAACATCGCGTGTCCAAAGGAAAGGAGACCTGCATATCCGAGCAACAGATTGAATGCGCATGCAAATAGGGCAAAACAAAGCGCCTGCATCACAAACACCGGATAAATCACCAATGGCGCCAACATTAAAACTAGCGCGATCAGCGCCAATACTGCTGAGACAACAGCCTTGCCTGGCGCGAAAGTTCCCCTGACCACCTGACTCGCGGCCATGCTATGCAGTCTTCCCAAACAGGCCAGCAGGCTTGAGGAGTAAGACTCCCGCCATAATAACAAACACGACCGTACTTGAAGCCTCGGGATAAAATACCTTGGTAATTCCCTCTATTAGGCCCAATGCAAATCCGGTGATAATTGAACCAAGGATCGAGCCCATACCGCCGATTACGACGACTGCAAAGACGACACTTACAAGCTCGGCCCCCATTCCAGGGCGGACCTGATAGATGGGTGCTGCCAGCACTCCCCCCAACGCGGCGAGAGCGGCTCCAAAGGCATAGGTGAGCATGATCATTCGCGGCACGTTGATCCCGAAGGCTTGAACCAGAGCCGGATTTTCTGTCGCCGCTCGCAGGTACGCTCCTAATTTCGTTTTCTCGACGACAAGCCAAGTTGAAAGGCAGACAGCGAGTGAGAAGCTGATTACCCAAAGTCGATAGTTGGGAAGTATCATGAAACCGAGGTTTTGTGCTCCTGAGAGTTGCACGGGAATTGGGTAGGGTGAACCGGATGCGCCAAAGAAATTCTCGAATGCTCCTTGTATGACCAGCGCGACTCCAAAAGTCAGCAGCAGGCCATAAAGGGGATCTAGACCGGCGAGCCTTCGAAGCAACGTTCTTTGCAACAGCGCTCCGACCGTGCCCACCACCAGTGGCCCGACAACCAACGCAACCCAGTAGCTTAGCGAAAGCTCCCGCAACAGGAAAAGCGCGACATAAGCGCCCAACATATAAAGTGCCCCATGGGCAAAATTGACGATACCCAGCATGCCAAAAATCACAGCGAGCCCCAGACTGAGCAATGCGTAGAAGGAGCCATTGATCAAACCAACAAGGAGTTGACCGAAGAGCTGCTGGGACGTGATGGTGGAGTGAAGCAGCATCCGGTGAACTCCCGCCTTAGGCCCCGGCCCAAACTCGCGATGTGTCAGCCGGCCGGAGAGGCTTCATTTCTTGATGAGCGGGCATTCGCTCTGCGCGAGGGGACGAAATGCCTCCTCCGCAGGAATCGTGGAAACTAGCCTATAGTAATCCCACGCGTATTTCGACTCGGCCGGTTTCTTGACCTCGAAAAGGTAGACCGGGTGGATCTTTCTCCCATCCTCTCGAACATATCCTTTGCCGAACAGAGGATCATCGGTCGGCAATTTCTTCATTTGTGCGACCACCTTCGCGCCATCGTGTGGGTTGCCTCCCATAGCCTCCAACGCCTTCAAATAGTGGAGCGTTGACGAATAGTCGCCAGCCTGGCTCATTGTAGGCATTGCGTGAGTTTTCATTCGCTCCGAAAACCGCTTTGAAAAGGCGCGGGTGCCGTCGTTCATGTCCCAGTAAAAAGACTCCGTAAATGTGAGGCCCTGAGCGACATCGAGCCCCAGGGCATTGACATCCGTGATGAAGAGTAAGAGGGCGGCAAGCTTTTGCCCGCCGGCGGCGATTCCGAATTCTGATGCTTGTTTGATCGAGTTCGTCGTATCCCCCCCGGCGTTTGCCAAGCCAACAACTTTGGCTTTGGAAGCCTGCGCTTGCAACAAGAAAGAAGAGAAGTCAGGGGCATTCAGGGGGACGTTCACACTTCCCAATACGTTTCCGCCATTGGCCTCGACGACCGCGGTGGTGTCGCGCTGGAGCGCGTGACCAAAAGCGTAGTCAGCAGTCAAAAAGAACCAGGTTTCGCCGCCGTTCCTGGTGATCGTCTTGCCTGTGCCATTCGCGAGAGCATAGGTATCGTACGCCCAATGGATTGTATTCGGATTGCATGCTTTGCCAGTTAGATCCGAAGTCGCGGGTCCGGAGGGAAGGAAGACCCCGTTCTTCTCTTTCGCTATGCCTGCCACGGCTAATGCGACTCCGGAATTTTGCACGTCGATTATTGCGTCGACCTTGTCCACGTCGAACCACTGACGCGCAATACCCGCGCCCACATCCGGCTTGTTGAGGTGATCGGCAGCGATGACATCTATGATCCAGCCTTTCTTGGTTAGGCCGCTATCCTCGATCGCTAGTTGCGCGGCGATCGTCGAACCTGGACCTCCTAAGTCAGCGTAGAGGCTTGACTGGTCACCAAGATTGCCAATCTTCACGATCTTGTCGTCCGCGATGACCGCGGAAGAGATTAGCAAACAGGAAATCAATGCTGATGATCCAATCGCACGCATTTCGAATCTCCCCCGCGGTCTTCCGCACAATAACTGAATATTCATAAGCTGAGATATTCGTGAATCTTGCTCAGATTTTTTTCGAGATCAGCGCTCTCGAAAGAATCAATGATACAGCCGCTTTCTATTACAATGTATCGATCCGCGACCGTCGAAGCAAAACGGAAATTTTGCTCGACAAGGAGTATTGTAAACCCTTGCTGCTTCAAACCCTGAATTGTTCGGCCGATCTGCTCGATGATGACCGGTGCAAGACCTTCGGTAGGCTCGTCCAACATTAGAAAGCTCGCGCCGGTCCGCAGTATCCGGGCGATCGCCAGCATTTGTTGTTCACCCCCTGAGAGTCTTGTACCGCCGCTTTTCAGCCGTTCGCGCAAATTTGGAAATAGAGTGAAGATCTTTTCGATTGAGATGCCCCCGGCTTTGGCGACGCGCGGCGGCAGCAGAAGATTTTCCTCGACGCTCAGGCTTGAGAAAATACCCCGCTCCTCCGGACATAAGGCTATGCCCAATCGGGCTATACGATCCGAAGACAGGCCAATCGTTTCCCTCCCAAGATATTTCACCGATCCCTTGCGTTTGCCGATCATCCCCATGATTGATTTCAAGGTGGTGGTCTTGCCCGCCCCGTTGCGGCCAAGTATTATTACAACCTCTCCTTTCCGCACCTCGAAATCGACGCCGTGGAGCACGTGAGACTCGGCATACCAAGCCTCGAGACCGCGAACATCGAGCAACGGCGCAACTTCTGCGTCAATTGCGGCGAAGACCATCGCCTCACCCATGACCCGATCCCAGATATGCCTGGCGAACGTCGGGATTGTTCGAAACAGTAGAGTAGTCTCCTTCCGCTAATATGCGCCCGCGCGTAAGGACGGTAATCGTATCGGAGAGATTGGCGACCACTTTCAGATTGTGCTCGACCATCAGGATCGTCCTGTCGCGCGAAATGCGTTTGATAAGCGCCGCGATGCGGTCGATGTCTTCATGGCCCATGCCTGCCATCGGCTCGTCGAGCAGCAGCAATTTTGGATCGAGCGCCAGCGTTGTAGCGATCTCGAGTGCGCGCTTGCGGCCGTAGGAAATCTGCGCGGCTGGGACAGAGGCGTATTCCGCTAGGCCAACGTCGGTGAGCAGTTCCATCGCGCGATCATTGAAAGCGTTGAGAACGCTCTTTGACCGCCAAAAGTCGAACGAGTCCCCACGCTTTCTTTGGAGAGCGACGCGCACGTTGTGGAGCACACTCAGATGGGGGAACACAGCGGAGATCTGAAATGACCGGACGACGCCGAGGCGGGCAACGTCCGCAGGCTTCATCTCTGTTATGTCTAGTTGCTCGTAAAATATACGTCCGCGGGTTGGGTTGACGAATTTGGTCAACATATTGAAGCAGGTCGTCTTGCCAGCGCCATTGGGGCCTATCAGCGCGTGGACGGTGCCTCGCCTGATATTCAGAGTGACATCGCTCACCGCGAAAAAGCCTTCGAACGATTTCGAGAGCCCCTCCGTTTTGAGGATGAAATCGTCCGTCATGTATTGCCGCCAATGTCCATGAATTCGTTTCGCTCCGGAACTTTTCACTCTCGGTAATTAGAACATTTCAGCATGATCACCAACCGCCGCCTAGCCCCCTTGGCTGTTGTGAAGTCGCCGTTCCCAATCGAATGCTTGTCTTACAATCGTTTCAAGATTGTCGTTCCTTGGCGACCATCCCAGTCTTTCGCGGATAAGATCGCTTTGCGCCACTATGGTTGCCGGGTCGCCGGGGCGACGAGCTATCGAACGTACGTCAAAATCGATTCCAGATACGCGCTTTACAACTTCGATGACTTCTTTGACCGAATAGCCCTTTCCATAGCCACAATTACAGATAAGGCACTCGCCGTCCCGTCGCAGATGGTCAAGCGCCGCAACATGAGCGTCGATGAGATCGCTCACTTGTATGTAGTCGCGTATGCACGTGCCGTCGCGTGTCGGATAGTCAGTGCCATAGACATCAATTCTGGCTCGTTTTCCCAGAGCGGTCTGCACGGCGCGCTTGATTAGATGTGTTGAATTGGGGGTGGATTGCCCTAACCTCCCTTGGGGATCGCCACCGGCTACGTTAAAGTAACGCAAAACGAAATAGCGAAAATCCGCCGCGCGGGCGACATCCTCCAGCATCCACTCGACCATAAGCTTGGAGCGGCCGTAAGGCGACAAAGGGCGAAGAGGGGCGGTCTCCCCGACCGGCTTTTCCGAGGCATCGCCGTAGACAGCCGCAGTGGACGAGAAAATGAAATTCTTCACTCCTGCGGCGACCGCGGACTCGATGAGATTGCGTGCTTTAGATGTATTGTTGAGGTAGTACCCTAGTGGATCGGAAATTGACTCCGGGACGACGATCTTCGCAGCAAAATGGGCAATCGCGTCGATCGGATATTTCTGCAGTAAGCTGGAGATTAATGTTTGGTCGCCGAAGTCGCCGACAATCAATTTCGCACCGGCAGGGACGCTCCCGGCGAAACCAGTCGAAAGGTTGTCAACAACCAGTACCTCCTCGCTGCGATCTAGGAGGGCCAAGACCATATGGCCGCCGATGTATCCAGCTCCGCCTGTCACCAGAACAGTCATTTGAAATCCATCTTTCCGCAGAACCTGATGTTAAGGAAAATGCCGCATGCAAGGGCCATGAGTAGCGCAAACAACTGCAAAGCGCGATCAACTGTGCATTTTTGGAATCGAAACGGTCGCGACTAATTTTTGGATAGCCAACAGGTAGGCTCGAAAAGCATGAATAAGCCCATACGAAAGGCCATACTTCCGGTTGCTGGTCTGGGCACCCGATTTCTGCCGGCTACCAAGGCTGTGCCTAAGGAAATGCTGACTATCGTGGATCGCCCGGTACTTCAGCACGTTGTCGATGAAGCGCGAACCGCCGGAATCGAACATTTTGTCTTCGTCACAGGCCGCAACAAGGCGGTTATCGAGGATCATTTTGATATTGCTTTCGAACTCGACGATACGCTCAAGCGCCGCGGCAAACACTCCGAGATAAAGGGACTGGCGAATGACTTGCTTCCGCCTGGGTCCACCAGCTTCACCCGTCAGCAGGTGCCGTTAGGACTTGGTCACGCAATCTGGTGCGCACGGGAAATCATCGGTAATGAGCCGTTTGCGGTTTTGCTGCCCGATATGATTACTATGGGCGGCAAGCGCGAAACAAGATGTCTCTCACAATGTATCGACGTTTATCGTGAACGTGGCGGCAATATTATCGCGGTAGAAGAAGTCCCGCCGTCCGAGGCGCATCAGTATGGGGTCGTAGGCATCGGCGAGGATTTCGGCCATTCGTTCGAGGTCAATGGCATGGTAGAGAAGCCAAAGCAGGGGAGTGCTCCATCGAACTTCATCATTTCCGGCCGGTACATTCTTCAACCGGAAATATTCGGTATCTTAGCGCGAGTTGAGCCGGGTGCGGGCGGCGAGGTTCAACTGACGGACGGGATGATAGAACTTGCAAAAAAACAGCGGTTCTATGGAGTTAGATTCGATGGCCGCACGTACGACTGCGGCTCGAAGCTTGGCTTTTTGACAGCCAACCTCGCTTTTGCCCTCGCGCGCCCTGATCTAGGACCTGCGCTCCGAGCCGAAATCAAGAAACTTAGCGTGTAGACTTTCGGCCGGGTGCTAAACTGCGAGGATCATTCTTAACGCTGAAACCGGAGGCCAAACATAAAAGTATTTGAGTCATAATCAGCATTCGCCAAACTGGAAATGAAGCGCGCTCGCGTCGCGGATGCCTTTAAGGCAAACTCGCGAGTCAGGACATACTCAGCTTCCAGACCAATATTCGTTGATGCATCGTGAATATTCAATCCTGAATAAACATTGGTCGTATAGTTCGCAGTGGCGGTCAAGGTGAGATTTCGCAATAGTTCATGCGAAACGCCAATTATATAGCTTCGCGAAACCGCGCCTGAAGCGCCTTGAGTGGCCGTATCAGCAAGTGTTGTCGTCGTTTTCAAAGTTATGGTTGTTAGCGGCGACGCGCCCCATGCTAATGAGGCATTGAAGATCGGGCCCGACAATTCTGGCAATCGTGGGTCGCGATATATCCTGGAGCCGTAACCTGCGCTGGCTTCGCCGGTAAGCTGATGCGGCAGCGAGATGGTCACACCACCTGAAGCGGATGCTCCATTCGAATCTCGCCTGTATCCGCCGCTATCGACAAACGAATCATAGTTGCGGCGGTCGGCAACAGCTTCGATGAAAGGCGTGATGGTCGGGTTGATCTGATATGCGACTCTCCCACGCAGACCCCAATCGGTCGAATCGTCGCTAGATAAGTCATCCGTGACGCCACCCGCGAAGGTCGAGTTGCCGTAGACAATACGGTCGAATGTCCCCCGTAGGGAGAGGGCCATTTCTCCAAGCTTCTGAGTCCCCGCGAGCGAGCCTCCGAATGTCTCAACGAGGGGCCGGCGCAACGTAGATAGCGGCGCCCCTGCCGGGAGAGAAACGGAGCCCGGTGGCTGGGTAGCGATGTTGAAGTGCGTCTCGCCATCAATCGAAAGATCCTTCGATATGTCGTAGCGGCTGGCAATCGTTCCATCTCCAAACGGAGCGCTGGCAGGAGAGTCTCGGAAATAGTCGATGTAACCGCCCCTCAAGGCGCCGTGTAGATCGTTCCGCGCCCAATCCGATTGGATGCTCAAACCGGCTTCTGAGTTCTCAAAAAGAGAACCTCTAGTGGCCTTGTGTAGGGAAAGGGGATTGGAAGCGTATCCGAGATCCTCTTCAAAGTAAGGATTCAGTCGCAAGCTCCCCGCCGCGAAGCCGACCGGCGCGAATGGCGGGTCTCTTGCGGGGGGGTGTCGCTTCGCAAGGATCGACGGGGTCACGGCTATCGTGGGCGGCGGAGGCAGACCAGAATCTCGTGGACTTTCGCCGCCGCGAAGCCCAATCCTGTTGGCGCCAAAGTAGGATTTCAGCGACGGCAGCATTCGGGAATCGGCGGATCGGCGCTTGGGGCGTCTAACAGGCTTGACTTTCCGGACGATCTGCCCCTCATCGGCGGCTTCCAGCTTCACCGGTGCGGCCCCTATGGTTCTTTCGTATTGCCTCAAATCCGCTTGTTGCGCGGTGACCGGACTTACGTATAAGCAAGCCGCGAGCATCGCCGCCAAGTTGGGTCGACTGACGGGGCGTTCGCGGGGCAACTGGAAGGACAAGTATAGGCCTCGACGCATGTCACGGGATTTCCGCGCATCGTTCGACCAGCGTTAGGTCCACACGGTTAATGGCGGATTAAGTCCGCATCTACGACTAAGCTATCGCTGAGAGCCGGGCGCGGGCACAGAGATGCAAAGCCGGGAACCCGATGATAGTAAGCGCGCATGAAACCAGTTCTTCACACGGCTCTCAGTTCAGGCTTGCGCACCGTCAGGACACAGCGGGAGGGCCTGGTTCAACTTGAGACCGCCTTGGCTGGGTCCGAGTCCGAAGGCCTCGGGGCAGCTTTCGAAGCGGCGGTGGCGCTGCTATCCAAGGCGTCCGGACGGGTAATCGTTACCGGCATGGGCAAATCGGGTCATATCGCGCGCAAGATCGCCGCCACCCTTGCTTCGACCGGGCGACCCGCCAATTTTGTCCACCCGGCGGAGGCCAGCCACGGCGATCTTGGCATGGTCCAAGAAGGCGACGTAGTACTCGGGATTTCGTGGTCGGGCGAGACAGCAGAACTCGCGGCGATAATTACTTACGCTAAGCGCTACGCTATTCCGCTCATCGCGATGACGTCCAGTCGCGACAGCACACTAGGGCGTGAGGCAAACGTTTGCCTAGTTTTGCCGCCAGTGGAAGAAGGGGGACCAAACGGAATAGATGCGCCTACAACATCGACCACAATACAACTTGTATTGGGGGATGCACTCGCAATAGCTTTACTAGAGGGAAGAGGTTTCACGGCTTACGACTTTAAGAGGTTTCACCCGGGAGGCAAACTTGGGGCGAGGCTCTCGTTCGTTCGCGATATCATGCACACAGGCGATCGAATTCCCAAGGTTGGGCTTGGCTCAAAAATGGATGAGGCGATTGTCGAAATGTCAGGCAAAGGCTTTGGCTGCGTCGGAGTATTTGACACAACGAAAAGGCTTGTCGGAATCATCACGGACGGCGACCTGCGCCGCCACCTTAAGGCGACGTTGTTGCTCGACGCTTCGGTGGAATCAGTTATGACCCAGCACCCGCGAACAATAGGTCCCGACGAACTTGTTGCTGAAGCCCTCGAGATCATCAGCCACAATATTTCAGCGCTATTTGTTGTTGGCGACCAACAGGAAGTCGTCGGAATTCTTCATTTCCATGACTTACTGAGGGTTGGCGCGCTCTAGGGTCAGGACCTGTTAAAATTGATTGGGGCGTGATTCAAAGTCTCCGTTGAGGAGGCTTTCGATGATTCGCCTATTCCTTTAAGCGAGCGTCAGATGGCGAGGATTTCTCCGCATTT
>Ga0075017_100000600_pt1 | contig 20365 bp, 13 predicted proteins | sample AleBraG_ABR_2012_FD_71475 | JGI IMG/M metagenome (GOLD analysis project Ga0075017, IMG submission 71475) | Freshwater sediment microbial communities in response to fracking from Pennsylvania, USA - Alex Branch Run_MetaG_ABR_2012 | ecosystem: Environmental > Aquatic > Freshwater > Creek >... | reverse complement strand
ATCCCAATGCAGGTCATTCTGGAAATGAAGCGCGAGCCAGTCCAGCAGTTCGGGGTGGCTAGGTCCCTCGCCTGCGCTGCCGAAATTCTCCAAAGTCTCCACAAGACCCGTGCCGAACAGCTCTTCCCAATAGCGGTTCACAGCCACGCGGGCCGTTAGCGGCTGGCCCGGAGAAAAAAACCACCTCGCGAGGGTGAGCCGGTTGCGTGGCGCTCCAGCGGGAAGTTTAGGGAAAATAGCCGGCACATCCGGGGCCAGGTCCGGTCCTATCTTGGTAAGAAAGTTTCCACGCTCGAATTCCAGCGTGGCCCTCTGCTCATAGGGCTGCTCCTCCGACATGACGGGAAGATTGACGGTGGGGATCTTGGCCAATTTCTGCTCGAGGTCTGTGAGACGCGCAATGTCATTCGAGCGCGAAGGATCCTGGCTCAAGGAAGTCCAACAAGGGTCGACGCTCAATGACAGCCGCACACGCTGGATGGGCGCGGGCTTGAAGTCAACGCCTTGCGTCTGTTTCAGAGCCACCACGATGCGGGATCCCGGTGCCAGTTGCAGAGGTTTTGAGAGAACCCCCACGATCCAGCGCGTGCGGAATAGCTTGGAATTGGCTGCGAAGCCGCTGGCAACTTCCTTGCCTCCCGGTACCTGCTTTGGAGCACGGGCTCCGGACACGGAAACTTCGAGATTTGCCTCAGAGTCCTGAACAAAGTAGCGAAAAGCAATTTCTTCCTTGCGGCCATTCGGCCGGAGGATCGACGCTTGTACCTTATCCACTATGAAGCCGGTCTCCGGAGTGTGGCGGGCCTTTACCTCGTCGAGCGGCGGCACCTCGACACGAATCGCCGTGAATACCCTAGCCGTTGGGGCAGCGGTCAGCTCATAAAAGGATTGCGGCGGGGTGTTTGCATCGGCGAACGCCTCGCCATCGCGAATGTGGAAGGTCTTCGCCGGACCGCCGACAGCCTTGGCATGAGCGAGGCGTTTTTTCGTCACGGATAGTGTGTCGAGCAGATCTTTCATCTGCTCTGCCTTCGCCTTCGGCGGCATTTTCTTCGCTTTGAGTTTCGAGATCTCGAGTTCCAGCTTCGGTACCATCGGTTCCAGCGCCAACACCTCGTTGGCCCCTGCTGACTGGATCGGCAGACGCTCCCACCCTGATTTCTCTTCCGCGGCGCGGTCTGACGCTTCTTGCGAACGAAGCAGCTCGGCAATCTCTTGCTGGATTTGAGAGGCCTCCGCATCGCGGGCTCTATCTTTCGGAACACGCAGAAATGGTGAATCGTCGTCCAAGTCCGCGTCGTTCGAGGTGTTGAAGAAGGCGAGCGATTTGTAATAGTCCGTGTGGCGGATCGGATCGTAGGGATGCGAATGGCACTGCACGCAATTCATAGTCACGCCGTTTAGCACGGACCAGGTGGTGGCAACCCGGTCTATCACTGCGATCATTCGAAATTCTTCGTCATCGGTGCCACCCTCTTGGTTGTTGGGAGTTTGGCGGTGGAAGGAGGTGGCGATGCGATCCGCAAACGTCGGATTGGGAAACAGATCGCCCGCCAACTGCGTTATCACGAACTGGTCGTAGGGGAGGTTACGATTGAATGCCTCAATCACCCAATCGCGGTAGGGCCACACGCCGGGACGGCGGCGATCCGCCTCGTATCCCATCGTGTCGGCGTATCGGGCCAAGTCCAGCCACATGGATGCCCAGCGTTCGCCATAGCTCGGCGATGCCAGCAAACGATCTACCTGTTTCTCGTACGCGTTGGGAGAAGAGTCCGCCAAATAGGCAGCTTCTTCCGCTGCGGTCGGCGGGAGCCCGGTGAGATCCAGAGACACACGGCGCAGAAGTTCAGGCTTGCTGGCTTCAAGCGCGGGCTTGAGTGATTCTCGGTCGAGGCGGGCGAGGATGAAACGATCTAGAGGTTGGCGTACCCAATCCAGGTGCTTTACCGGCGGCAAAGGTTGCGATCTTGGCGGTACGAACGCCCAATGATCTGTCCACTTTGCGCCTTCTTTGATCCACCGGCGAAGCAACTCGATCTGCTCTGGCGGGAGTGGCGGCGCGTGATAAGGCATGCGCGCATCCGGGTCGGTCGAGCTAACTCGTGCCATCAACTCAGAAGCGTTAGGCTTGCCAGGCACAATGGTTGGGCGGCCGGACTTACCAATGCCGAGCGCTGCCTCTCGGAATATGAATGATACGCTGTTTTTCTGTCGAACTCCCCCATGGCATAAAATGCAATTCTGATTCAAGATAGGCTTGATATCGCGACTGAAATCCACCGGCTTGCGTAATGACCGAGAAAATAGAGGGACAGCTTGGAACCAACTCCCCCACATTAGCCCCACTGCCCCGAGCAAAAGGGCTACAATTCCGAGGCGACGGGAACGAAATGCAAACTTGGTCAGCATTGACAAGGGCCTGGGCACTCCCCTCGTGTTCTCGGGAAGCCCTTCCAAGAAATCTAGCACGAATTCTCGATCGGGGTCTCTAACGCGCGCATCGTATGCTTCTCCTGCACTCGATGCCTCCGTGTTTATGACGAAGGGTGAACAAGGCGATCTCAAGCCGTTTGCGAAGCTGCCTGCGATTCGTTGGCGTGACGCCGGCGCCGGCCGCTTAGTAGGTAAATGGCTGCCCGCAGTTCGAGCAATGGATCATCCGACGGTTCGATCCCGTCGACGCGAGGGATCGGGTCGAAGATGATCCGACGATGAGCTTCGTCATCGGGGGCTTTCGCGGTCAGATCGACTGTTCCGAAATGAACCAGCGGACGATCGGCAGCCCAATGAATCGTGGCGTCATCCACGACGTCCTGGTCATTTGCGATCTGTACATGGATGTCTAACTCAACCGGGCCTGCCGCAATGCGGCGCGCCAATTCGTCAAACAGGTAGTTCTCGCCCCTTGCCTTGGCTGCCGCGTCGTCGAGATGCTCCACGCCCGCTTTAGGCGAAAAGCGATACCTGCCGTACCGCGCGAGCCCCTGCTGGTTGATAAATCGGAAGGCCGTCACGCCAAAATAGGCTTCGGTCGCGAAACTTGCCGGACTTGGCTTGGGCGTTTGCACGAACGCGAGCGCGGCCGGGTGAGTAGCCAAAAAGGCCGAAGGATCCCCGGTCGCCGCGGCTCGGAGAAAATCGAGAAATTCCTGCCCCGTTCTAGTCGGAAAGCCGTCCGTCGAATGGCTCACGATGTCAGTATGAACGCGATCAGCGAGGTGGAAACGGATCGCGAGTCCGCGAGGATTCGAATCGGGAACGTTGTCGGGAATTAAGGGAAGACCTGTTCCGTTGGAGAATCGCACCGTTACAGGAGTAGATTGGCGGATAACGTGTGGCGCGCGAGTAAGAGAGCGCGCCTCGGGCGATGGGGCGAAGGTCCCGCTCAGCATCATGCCTTTTGCGTGGGCTGGACGAAAGCCCGGGTGGAGGCCAAAGATAGTATCCAATTGCGCTAGCAAATCGTTTGCGAGATGGACGATCTTCTCGTCAGATGGAAACGGCATCAATTCCTCCTTCACCAAATCTTGGTCCGGAGCTTGCATCATACTCTATCGTTGTTCAAGAATCCTCATAGTGATCCTGAATTGGTACAGTGGTACCTAACTCCCCGATGATTTCTCCTGAAAGTTATGCCCAGTATATTGCGTCGACTATACGTCCAAGTGACCCCACTCAGGCTAATAACTCTATGGTGTGACCAGCGAGCGTTTTGCTTTGTTAGGGGCTCCCCCTCATATACATTTAGCTCGCAATGGCAACCTCTGACTCCCAATACGAGAATCAGCGGTTTGTACTTCTCCGCCGATTTCGAGACATGTCCGACGCTTTCCTTTTCAGCAGCCTCCTGGACTCGGCGGGCATTGAATGCTACCTAGGGGATGAAAACACGATTCGGATGGATTGGTTTTGGTCCAATCTTCTTGGCCGCATAAAACTATGCGTCAGAAAAGCGGATGCCGAAACAGCTTCGAGTTTGGTAGATCAAAGTGTTCCAGAGAAGTTCGACGTAGAAGGGGTCGGAGAATATCAGCAGCCCCGCTGCTCAAAGTGCCATTCATTCAAAGTCTCCTTTCACGGATTGAATAAGCCAGTGGACTTCACCCGTGCGCTCCTTGGCAGACGGTTTCCGCTTCATCGCAGTCTTTGGGAATGCGATTCCAATGGCCGGAGTCCAGCGAGAAACCTCCGGCGAACTTGCTAACTTCAATATCCTCCATTTTTCTAATAGTGATGGCAATTGAGACCGCTGGTGGCCTGTTGTTATCAATGTCGCTTTTATTTGTCCGGTAACTAATCAGGCACGTACAGACCACTCCATTTCGATGTGACATCGTACGCTTTGCCGCTGACAGAAACGATGTCGTCTGGATATGCCACCAGACTGAAATCCAATGTGGCCTCGCCTTTCGCAGTAATCCCTACGTCAGTGAAAAGCTTAAGTTGCCTGTTGGCCTGCTCGTACCCCTTCTTGAGCGACGCCGCTTGTTCGTTCAATCGCGATGTGCTGTATGTGTCTCCAACATGTATCGCGAGCGCTGGGATATCGGTCTCAGATAGGCCCGCTAAGAGGCCGTAACCATGCACTGTTACCTTAGCAATTGGAATTTGGTTGCTACGGAAATGAAAGCCAAAACTTCTTGAGTTACCAGACCCACTCACAGTAATTTTCGACTCCTTCAAAAAAGATATTTTTTGAAGTCGGGCCTCGTCTTCTCGGAGGTCAACCTCGGAGAAACAGCCCAGCCATTTCGTCTTCATCTGTTGTCGGACATATTCAACTGGCGTGAAGTCGTCCCAGTCGAAGCCGTTGAAATTTGCATTCAGGACTTTACAGGGTACGTCAAATGGCGGACCAAGAGGCTCCGGTTCGTGACGAGGGCCGTCCCAGACCCGGTATTCTACTTGAGCTGTCTTCTTCGAGTAGTCCAAACGTAGTGTTCGACTGACTCCTGCTCGGCGACCTTGCGAACGCAAAAACAAGTCCATGCCAAACCACACCTGCGACTCGCGCCGCCTCGTGTATGGTGCCCCTACATGCAAAGCGTCTCCATTTACAGCTTCGTTAGCACTGAACAGCTCGTGGAATCCTGCGAGTTCTCCGGGAGGAACATCCAAATCGAGGTCTGTCACAACTAGCGTTGATGATTCCAGCGAGAATGTTACTAGGTCTCTACTTCGCGAAAATTTCCCTTTTTCAATTTCAGGATGGGAAAGAATTGAGTTCAAACAGTGTTGAGCCTTCATTTTGTCGTAAGGCTTGTGCTCAAGTTCGTGGATGCAGTTGAACCATGGATTGACGGGAGGCACCGAACCGTGGTCTTCGACCCAAGTGCGTAACGCGGATTCAGATTGCGGGAAGCCACACGGCGGACCCGCACACAAGATGAGACAGATAGCAAACAATATACCCGTTCGCATATTCCTCTGAGATGTTACCGCGCTACCATGGGTTTTCCACTAAGGTCCCGATTAACGTCAGTGCTTTATCAGATGCGCGTTTTCACGAAAGAGTGAAGTGTGCCGAGGTGCTTTTCGCGCATTTGATAAAGCCGTTTGAACGAAGCCGCCGGTGGTTGCGGTGGGCGCGGGCCTTATGGGGATTGAATGGAACTCGGGAGTGGTTTGAAGACTTGCCGAGCTGGTAGGGACGATTACCAGGTGGCAGCACCTACTGAATCGAGAACACCCAACTTGCACCGAGCGAAAATCGCTCACAGAAGAGTGCGGATGGAAGGGTGGCGACAGAGGCGGCTTGGTTGAACGGGAAAAAGAGAGAAGAACTCATGGAAAGAGCAAAAAACTCTTGACAGGGGCCGGCCTTCTCATGGAAGGCAAGTGGAAGTCAACCGCTAAACACAATCGCATTTTTAGCGGATAAATCGGATCAACTTGCTGGGTCTCAACCTTGGGGAACAAATCTATTGCGTGGTGTCCGGCGTTCCGCCGACAGCCTCAACGCGTTGGGCCGCTACTCAGATCACGCCGAAATTCGAGGAGCTCAACCGGCGCGCCGCTATCGAGGATCATCGCCACTGTAACGCCTTCCGAAGGCGAATTCGGGGCGGTGAGAATTTCCTTTCCTTCAATCGCGGCCTGAAGGTCGTCTACTTCAAACGCTATGTGAGGGACTGACTTAATCAAGGCGTGCACTGGGCTATCGGGCTCGAAGCGCATCCATTGAATGCCACAAGGACTCGTCTCAAACGCGGAGACGTACATCTTGAATTGTTCCAGATAATATTCACCGGGTCGTGAAACGTCAGTCGGGATGCCGATGTGGTGATACCGCCAGCCCTGTACAGAAGTGGCCGCAGGTTCGTCGTGCCCCTTCCGCAGGGTATTTGGGCTATCAGACTTGGGTTCTGAAATGCACATCATCTTTTCCCAGCCAAGATACCACGCCACCCTTCTCGGAGCGATGGCCAAGGTAGGACGTAATTCTCCACAGCGTCGTTCATATGTCGTGCAGCGTTTACAGATAATTTTCAGAAAGCGGAAATCGTACAATCAGATTGACTGACCAGGATGTAGCAACTGTAGTTGCAGCCCGACTAAGTTAAAGACTGCTTTCCGGGTTACGATACCCTGCGTTCTCGCGCGTCCCAACGAGAGAGAGTTCAAATGCAACCAGAAACCAGGAACGACGCGAAGGCTCGCGTGGCTTCGACATATAACGCTGCGGCCGATTTTTTTGATACACCTGCCCTTTCGTTCTGGGACCGGATCGGCCGGCGAACAGTGGAGCGAATGCCGCTGAAACTCGGCGCGTGCGTTCTGGATGCGTGCTGCGGCAGCGGAGCCTCTGCCATTCCGGCAGCGAAGGCCGTAGGCTCAGGTGGGCGTTTACTAGCTATCGATTTGGCAGAGAACCTCTTGCGCCTGGCGCGAGGGAAAGCGTCGCAACTCGGTCTGACACAGGCGGAGTTCCGTCTGAAAGATATCGAGGAGCTGGATCCTTCTGCCGAAACGTTCGACGCAGTGATTTGTGTTTTCGGTATCTTTTTTGTTCCGGACATGGCATCAGGAATCCGCTCGCTTTGGAGAGTCCTCCGGCCCGGCGGCCAACTTGCAATCACCACCTGGGGACCGCGCGTTCTAAAACCTGGCAGTTCCGCTTTCTGGCACGCAGTGCGAAACGAACGCCCAGACCTCTACAAGAGCTTTAATCCGTGGGAGCGCATCAACGAACCGCATGCACTTGCATCGATGCTGCTCGAAGCAGGTGTGCACACAGAAGATGTAGCAGCAGAGGCTGGTGCTCAGCCTCTGAGTTCGCCCGAGGACTTTTGGACTATCGCCATGGGATCAAGCTACCGCGGCACGATCGAGCAACTTGCTCAGGAAACACGTAAACGCGTGCGGCAAGCAATCCTGGAATACATACATGAGCACAAGGTCGAAAGCGTTGAAACTAACGCGATCTACGCGATCGCACGCAAACCTTAGTGCCAGCAAGTTTCACTGCCTGATTTCGGTAAAAGTGGATTTTCAAGTTACCGGTCAGGCGACTGGGGGACGCCTATCGCGTGGCCAGGATGCGCCGTACGAAGTCGTCGCGCGCCTGCTGATGCTCCGGCGTAGCCAATTCCCATAGATAGTTTTCGTTATCCTGGGGCGTTGGTTAGGAGACGCAGCCAATCAGTGGCTGCGGGATAGCCACCTTTCTTGTGGCTTGCGGGAGTGCGAGTGGAACCGAGGAATCACAGCAGGCACGACACGCCGGGCGGTTACAATAATCTCGCATAACAAATGTCCTGCTTTCAGGACACAAAACGGTTGACACAAATAGGTAGTTCATTCGCATAGACCTTTTAGTGAGGTCAAGTCCCTCACTTTGGGGAGGGTCCTTTGCGACTGCGAAGCTTTTTTTGTCCTGCACTTCTTTTTTTATTGCTAGCCGATTTAGCTTTCCCGCAGTCCCCTGACGGAACGATTAGCGGAATTGTTCTCGATCCGACTGGAGCCTCCATTGAAGGTGCGGAAGTTCTGATCATCAACGACCTTACCCGCGTGCAGTATCCGGGAAGAACGAACGGGGAAGGCATCTATCTGGTCTCGAACCTGCCGCCAGGTCCCTATCGTCTCCAGATCTCGAAACCGGGATTCAAAACCATCATCAAACCGGACGTCATCCTGAATGTCCAAGATGCTCTAGCCATCAATTTCACGCTGCCCCTTGGAGCGGTTTCGGAAGTGATTACGATTCAAGGTGGTGCGCCGCTTGTGAACACAGAGTCCGCTGCCGTCGGCACGGTGATCGACCGGCAATTTGTCGACAACCTTCCGTTAAACGGCCGGAGTTTCAACACGCTATTGCAGCTAACGCCCGGAGTGGTCATCGCACCGTCCAATTCTGGATCGCCTGGACAATTCAGCATCAGTGGACAGCGGACGAGCGCAAACGATTTCACGGTCGATGGCGTCTCGGCAAACTTCGGCGTCTCGTCCGCCACAGTCGTCGGGGCTTCGGGGACGGGGAGCGCACAAGCGTTCAGCGCAATTGGGGGAACGAGCAGCCTGGTTTCAGCGGATGCTCTTCAGGAGTTTCGCGTCGAGACCTCTTCGTTTGCGCCCGAATTTGGTCACACGCCCGGCGGTCACGTTGTCTTGACAACGCGTTCTGGAGCGAACGACTGGCATGGCGGCCTCTACGAATACTTCCGTAACGACGTTTTGGACGCGAATGACTGGTTTGCGAACGCTGCAGGCAAGCCACAAGCTCCGGAACGGCATAACGATTTTGGCGGATCGCTCGGAGGGCCACTTCGCAGGAACACGACCTTCTTCTTTCTTTCCTACGAGGGAGCTCGCCTCCGGCTGCCGCAAACTTTTATCGGTACGGTGCCATCGGGATCAGTGCGGGCGTCGGCACCTGCGGCGATCGCCGCCCTCCTCGATTCGTTCCCACAGCCGAATGGCGCGGTCTCTGCCGATGGCAATACGGCAATATTCACTGGGACATCCTCGGACAGCGCTACGCTCGATGCAGGGAGCATCCGCATCGACCATCACTTTAGCGACCGATGGTCGATTTTTGGACGGTTCAACCAGGCCCCCTCCCGATTCACCACCCTGGGCCAAGGCCCGAACGACCCCCAAACAACGGAAGTAAACACCAGAACTGCTACCTTGGGTTTCAACATGGTTTTCAGCCCCCGCCTCTCCGACATGCTGCGCGCGAACTACTCCTCGCAGAGCGCTAGCAGCCAGTACCATCTCACGCCAGCCGGCGGGAGCATTCCCTACGACCCAACGATCCTTCTCGGTAGCTTGTCGAACACCACAAATTATGTGCTCTTTGGCACTTTCGATACGGGGTTTCTGATTGCCGGGCCGCTCGCGAAGAACCGCAACCAGCAATGGGAAATTGTGGATGATTTCGAAATTTCGACAGGGACACACCAACTTAAATTTGGCGGAGATTACCGGGCCAACTATCTCGACGCAATTCCTTACCAGCACCTATTGGAATATCTTTCGTTCAGCATTCCGTCACTGGTCTCGACATCGAGCGCGGATCTGTTTATTCCCATTACGACAGCGCGGAGCAAGCTCTTGAGCCGCTCCACGTCGGTGTATGCGCAGGACACCTGGAAAGCAACTCCGCGCTTGACGTTGACCTACGGATTGCGGTGGGAATTCAACCCCGCTCCGTCGCCGCGAGGCGATACCACCGTGGCGGCTTGGGAGAACGTGAATCAGCCATCCACCATTGCACTGGCACCGCCGGGGACCGCGGTGTGGCAATCAACGAAAGCAAATTTCGCGCCGCGTCTTGGGCTGGCATGGACGCTGACCGAAAAGCGGGACCTTGTGCTTCGGATCGGGGGAGGTAGCTTCTACGATCTGGGTGTAGGGGCTGCAGCCAATCTCTCGTCGAGTTTTCCCAACAACGTCGAGAATATCTTGTTCGGCGTGCCTCTGCCGGTGGGTAATCCAACGCCCTACCTGCCGGTTATTTCCCTGCAGCCGCCGTATCCCGGGATTGTGAATGCGTTTTCCCCGGACTTGAAACTGCCGCGCTCCTACCAATGGAACCTCGCCATCGAGAAATCGTTCAATGACAACCGCGCGGTAACGGTTACCTACGTTGGACAGGCCGGAAGGAATCTGCTGCGCACCGAAGGGCTGGGCAGTCCGAATGCGAACTTCTCCGGAACATTTTATCTCACGAACAACGGTGCGAGTTCCGACTACAACGCCTTACAGGCGCAATACCGCCAACGGATGTTCCATGGAGTCCAGGCGCTGTTGAGCTATACCTTCTCACACTCACTCGACAACGCATCGAATGACACGGTGCATTACGTCTCGAACACGGTTACCTCCGCGCAGAATGACCGAGCGTCTTCCGATTTTGATGTGCGGCATAGTTTTTCCGGTGCGATCTCATTTGCGATACCCGGGCCTTCCAAACCTAAGGGATTTGCTCCCCTCTTGCGGAACTGGTCGACCGATCTCGTCGCGGTAACCAGAAGCGGCTTGCCCTTCAACGGCTCTGTTTTTGCGCCAGTCCAAGGTTCGGCGCCTCGCGCCGACCGCGTTGTCGGGCAGCCCGTGTGGCTCCCGAATCCGCAGATGCCTGGCGGAAGGTCGCTCAACCCTGCTGCGTTTGCGGTCCCTGCAGCAGGTCAGCAAGGCAGCGAGGGAAGAAACGACATCGTTGGATTTGGTCTAGTCCAAGTTGATCTTTCCCTGGCTCGCCAGTTTTTTCTGACGGAACGCATACATTTGCAATTCCGAACGGACGCGTTCAATCTGCTCAACCATCCCAATTTCACCAACCCCTTGGCCTTGATCGGTTCCGACCCGCGCTATCTGGAGTCGCAGTCGATGCTCAACCAAGGACTCGGCGGCCTAAACCCTCTTTTCCAAGAGGGCGGGCCGCGATCGCTCCAACTTTCACTAAAGCTTTCGTTTTAGCTTTTCTGCAAAACGACTAACTCTGCCTAGGCAGCCAGGCGAAAAGGAACCGTCTGTGTCTAAACGTTGTTCTGCGCAACTTGGATTGCTGGTAGTGGCTGGCATGACTTGGGCTGCACTCCCGCTCCCTGCGGGACAAACCAGCGCCAAGAAAAGTGTGACGGTGGCCGACACGATCCGGATGACCACCTTGCCCGAGCCCCGGTATGCGGCGGAAGACACGTCGAAGAGCCGTATTGCGCTGTTCTCGCCCGACAACAAACGTTTCGTGATAATCACGGAACGGGGAATTCTTGAAACCAATGAGAGAGAATTCTCCCTCCTCCTGTTTGAAACCGGTCAGGTGTTCCGTGCCCCAAAACCGAAAGTGCTGCTTTCCATGCGGTCGCGGTCTAATCGCGACGCGATCCGCAACGTCAAATGGTTAGGCAATGAGAGCCTCGTATTCCTGGGGGAAGCGCAGGATACCTCGCAGGTTTATTTCTTGAGCGTTGCAGCCAGGCGGCTTCTAAGGTTAACCGATCATGCGACGCCTATTGTTGATTTCGATTTCAACCTCAAAGGTCACGAGGTAGTTTACGCAGCACCGCCAAAGCCACTCAGCACCAAAGCCGCTTATGAGAGATGCGCCCGCGGTTATACCATTACAAACCAAGCGCTAGATGACATTCCCCGGAGCATGGAGGACTGCAAGCAGCCGAGTTTACTGGAGGGTCTAGAAGTTTACGTAAAGAAAGAGGACCACGCCGCAGTCCGTGTTCCCTTTGCCGACTGCTACATGCTGCTCAAGCCGATTTCAATCAGCCCCACGGGGAAGAACGCAATTTTCGCCGTGCTCCTTCGCAAGGTGCCGCCTGGGTGGACAGAATACGAAGACCCATTCATCCGGGCTGAGGCCCTGGCTTTCCGCAATCGAGGGCCGTTCTCCTGGGTGCCTCAGTACTTGCTGGTTGATACCACCAGGGCGCAGGCACGGCCGCTTCTCGACGGCCCGATTGAGATCAGCCAAGGAGCCCCGATCTGGTCCCCTGATGGAAAATCCGTGGTGATCTCGGGGGCCTTCCTTCCTCTTGAGGCCACCGATCCGGCGGAACTGGCGGCTCGCAAAGCACATTCGTTTGTCGTCGAAGTAGACCTTGCAAACGGGAAGTTCACGAAGATTTCCGACCAGCAATTGGTAGCGGCACGGTGGGACCCTGACACGGACGAATTGTCTCTTCGCGCTCCGGAACGAAACCCGGAACGGGGAAGCGCGGTTTATCGGAAGAACAAAAGCGGGTGGGTTGAAGCGCCCGTCCGCGATGCTCCGGGCCGCGCGACGCATCCTGACGTAGCGCTTGAACAAGGCATCAACTCTCCGCCCAAGATTTTCGTAAGCGACGCGACCCACCAGGAAAAGCAACTCGTTTTGGATCTGAACCCGCAATTCAAGGACTTTGAATTTGGAAAGGTAGAGCGCGTTATCTGGAAGGCCAAGGACGGTCATGAAGCGGAGGGAGGTCTGTACTATCCACCGCACTATAAACCAGGGACGCGCTATCCGCTGGTGATTCAGACACACGGATTCTCAAATGACGAATTCTGGATCAATGGTCCTTGGAACAGCGCCTTTGTGGCCCAGCCTCTGGCAGCGCGGAGCATTGTCGTGCTGCAGATTGGTTCCGCGACAGAAAAGGGCGCTGACGCGCGCGTCTGGAGGACACCGGTGGAAGCGCCCCGGCAGATGGGAGTCTATGAGGGTGCCATCGATTATCTAGATGGACTGGGTATTATCGATCGGGAGCGTGTGGGGATTATAGGATTTAGCCGAACCGTCTACAGCGTTGAATACAGTCTGACGCATTCATCGTACCACTTTGCGGCGGCTACGGCGGCTGACGGGTTCGACGGCGGTTACGTGCAATACCTGGTCAATCCGTACGCAAAGCGAGACTATAACACCGTGAACGGCGGAGACCCGTTCGGAGCTACTTTCGAACTTTGGCGAGAAAGATCACCCTCCTTTACTGTCGACCGTGTGCGCACACCGATCCGGCTCGAAGGGTATGGCAACATTGCCGCCGTAATTGGAAACTGGGAATGGTACGCGAAGCTGGTTCTCCTGGACCGTCCCGTGGATCTGGTTTATTTGCCGGACGGTACGCACCTGCTCGTCAAGCCTTGGGAACGTATAACGTCGCAACAAGGAAATGTCGACTGGTATTGCTTCTGGCTGAAGGGCGAACAGGGCAGTGACCCCGGAAAGCGTGGACAGTACCAGCGATGGGAGCAGATGCGCGGGCAGCTGAGCCGGCCGGCTGCGGTGAGCGGTGAGAAACAGTGAGCCAGAACGATCATGGCCAGTGACCGCCCTGGCATTTCACTTACTCATGCGCCGAGTAGGCGGGTGGTTGGTTTGTGCCGTTCGTGGAATCGGCTGCGATCACGTTCTTTAGCATCTGCTGGATGCTCTTTGCAGCGTCATCCACACAAATGATCTCCGGCTTTTCGTATTTCATGTTCTCCACCTCCTTTCTATTCTGACTTGCCCAGCTGGGGACTCTCGATGGTGGTTGGCGGAAAACGCTCGAGCAATGGACGGGGACAAGCTGCATCAGGCCGGCTCGCACCGAAACAAAGGATGGATTGAACGCGCAAATCCCGTAACCAGGATTCCAGATCGAGTGTGCGGCTGAGACGCCAAAGCGGGGAGTCGTCGCCGCGGGAAGCTGCGATGAGCGTTTGCCGGAAGCTCTTGAGGTCGATCGCGCCAATCTCCGAGCACACCATATCCTTTGTCCACTCGGTCAGCTCTTCTAATTGCGCTTGAAAAGATTTAAGGGGAGCGCGCGCCACATAGGCTTTGCGCTTGCGTTCCAGGACCGCCTCGGGAACGATTCCGCGGAACGCCCGCCGCATGAGAGAGCGCCGGCGCCCGGGCCGCACAATCTGCTCGCGTGGAACGACATAGAGAAATTCAAGCAAGTCTCGGTCGAGAAATGGATAACGCCGTTCTCGCCTGGGTGAAACCTGAAGCGGCGCGCAAGCAATTTGTCTCCGGAGTTCGTCCAGCGCCTGGAGATTCTCCTGAACGCTTGGCAAGGCTCCATGAAGTTGAAGCCGCAGACGTTGGCATAGTGAACTACCTTGGTTCCGCTGTTCGAATTCTTTGTTGAGCCAGGGAACTGCAACAAGCAGAAGGCTCGGCCCGAAAGGCCTTTCAGGCAAAAAACCACGGACCACGCTCGCCGCAAGTTGGATCAGCGGGCGGCGGCTAGCGAGGCACCAAGCCACGCTCTGGCGAATAAAAGCCCCGAATCTTGCTTGGACTAGCAGGTCAGATAATTCCGCAGCGCCATCGGGCACGCCGCCCGTGCATTCGTCGCCTCCGAGACCGGAGAGAACAACACGGATGCCTTCCTTGCGAAGATAAGCCGAAACTTCCAGCTGTGATACCGACGGCACTACAGCCGTCGCGGGCGTGCTCGAAAATAGTTCGGGCTCCCGTCGTGGAATAAATGCTAGGGGCTCCTTCACATCGATGTGGAACCCCGATCGTCCGCGGCTGGCCTCGACTTCTGTGATGAATGGCCGCTCGTTCCAGTCAGGCTCGGTGTCGTCGAGGAACGAGAGCGTGTCGAGACGTGGCGTCAGGCCAGGATCGTCCTGCAAGACTTGATCAGCGACGCACACAATCGACGATGAATCCATGCCGCCGCTCAGCTCGGAAACCACCGGACGGTTTGACCGCAACCGGCGGCGCACGGCTTGCGTGAAGAAGTGGCGGAAGGCTTCTTCATATTCTCCGTCACTCGAAAAGCGAAGGGGATGGCGCGGATTGAATTCCCAGTACTTTCGAATCTTCGCGGCGGTGCGGTTTATTTCGATCAGCGAACCGGGCAGCACAGCATGAATCTCTCTGTAGGGTGTGAGATCTGCGGCTGGGAATCCCTGGAGCCAACCCGCGACGTATTCCTCGCAGAGCGTAAACCGGTGACCGGCGAGCACGACCAAAGGTTCGAGGACGCTCGACCAAGCGACGTAGCGATCGCAACGCAAATAATAAAGTGGCAGGGCTCCTGCGAAATCCACAGCGAGGGTCAGGGACCTCTCATAGTGGTCGAGGACGCTCAGCGACCAGTCCCCGACCCACCCGGCGAACGCTTCGGTGCCTTCTTTTTCATAAGAGGACGAAACAACCTCGAGGTCTGTCGTGGTTTGGCCGGAGGGCCGATTTAGCCTCCGCAACAGTTCCGCGCGATTGTCGAGTCGCCCATTCCACAAGAGGTAGGTTCCCGCGGGAGAAATAGACGGCTGGCGCTCCTCACGAGACTGGTCGGTCGTGTGAAATGGTGCGTGCAAAAGGAAGAAGGCTCCTTTAAGGCAAACGGTAGTGGAGTCGGGCGCATAGGGCGCGAGGCAGGTTTGGACCCTTGCTATATATTCACGGTCAACGCATTGTCCATCGAAATTCCATCGACCAAACTGGATACTCATGTTCTTTCCCGGCACTTTCTCACCTAGCAGCGGTCCATCACGGTATACATCTCGGAGGTGTAAGGTTTGTCGTTGACGATGCGGCCTGCCACTTCCACCCATGCGTGAGCGCGGAAGGGGCAGGGCTGGACTCCGATGACCATCTCGGCAGCCAAGCCCGCATGGCGGAGCAGGACGGTGGTCGCTGCTGACCTTTGCAAGCAGCGGACTTGCTTGAAATAGAAGACACAGGCCAGGTCCACGGCGTGGCAGATTTCCTCTCCCGCTTGCGCGCTCAACCCGCTATTGTGAACCGGAGAATCGCGTACGTTCTCGTAAACGACAGGAAAGCCGCGCATTGCGAGCCGCCACTCGACGCGCAACAACTCGATCCAGGCGCGAAGCACAAGCCATGTGGAGCCGGCAGAACGAAGTACCTTCTGGGTTTTCGATGAGTGGTTTTGCATAGGTTCGCTCCCGGCTCGATCTCAATCCTGTTCGTCGAGCAAACCGTGGCTCCTGAGTGCGGCCAGAAAAGTATGTACGTCGGAGGAAGCAAGAGCGCAGTCGACGCCGCAAAGCCGGGTGAGTTCAGCGGCGATACTTTCCTCGGTCCCGCCGCGAGCCAAGAGCTCCAGAATCACGGCGCCGGTCGTATTGAGGCGGAACAGTTTTCCTTTGCGGAGGTCCAGCATGACTCCGCCGTCGGCATTGGTCACCGTTCTTGTGTTGCTGGACAGTCTGATCATGGAAGCGTCACCGGGACCGGTCTTTGCCGGCTGAGGTGCAAGATGCCACGCGAGGGCAGCGGATGCTACCGAGTGAAGCGAATGTTCGCGATTGCGCTGCGTCTTGCTCAAATGCAAGCGGGGATTGCACAAAATGCACGGCCAAGAGCCGAGAAGGCGTGCCCCTTGTTCGCCTTTGTGTTTCTTTTGCAGAACGGCTGGAAACCTGGACGGATCACCTTATTCGGCGAACGATTCCAACGACCTGGCCCACTACCTCTGCGTCGACCCGATTCTGCAGCCGGAGCACTTTCGGCAATCCGGCCGTACAAGGGTGAATCATCAGGATTCCGTTCAGCGAGGTACACGAGCCGCACAAATAGGTGCCATCGCGGCGAAGAAAAACGTAAATCGGCTGCGCCCATTTTGGGGAGGAGAGCGAGGACCGTGGCATTTTCTTTCTTCGGTCAACAACGAGAAAGACTGCAAGGTCCATAAACGGGTGAACAAACCGTGGAGCAGGCCCTGTCCAAAAGATGTCGCGCACGGACAAATCCGGCAGGCCGAAAAAAACCGGCATGGCTCTGTAAAGAAAGTAGGGAAGCTGCTGAAATTGATTCTCGATCTCTTTGATGAACTTGGAGGAAGTCGACGTGGCGTTGCTGCCCGCCTCTTGGGGTTCTACCAAGAATTGGGACGGCATGGCTAGCTGGCCGGGGCGGTCAAGCTCGACGTTGGCGGCTGCTAGGAACTCTGCGGCGCTGGCAAAGTACACCGCACAGATGGAGACCAATTTTTGAATGTGCCGTGGCGGCGATTTCCAGGTTTCGTAATCCGACAGGGAACCCGGAGCGCAAAAGTATCGGGAATCCCCGAGTAGTTCCGCGATGAGCCGCGTGCGTCTCGAAGCCTCCCGGAACGAAAGCCCGGAGCGTTTTCGCGCCCGGTGAATGAACTTCCCGACATGGCCAGAGGGCAATCGCGGCCAGAGCCCCACTGGCGTCCAGTAGACCCCTAGATCTGGAGGGACGACCGGTTTTTCGACACGCGCAATTCTGCGAATCTCCACATCCGCCACGCCCAGCACCTCCGCTTGAGTGCCTGTTACCAGTTCGGCGGACGCGTAGGGGAGATGTCCTGAACACAAGACGATGCGGTCAGGCTTGGGCCGCTCCATCTGCGAACAGACCAGGCCCCCGCCATGCTCGACCAGAAACAGTTTCTTGCCTGGGTTTTTTCCGGCAGGCGACTTGCTTTGCGCTTTGGCCAGCGGGGCCACTCGCACAATGCTGCCTGGGAGGAGTTCAGGAAACGCATAAGCGTCTTGCGAGCCGATCTTGACGAAGCGGAAAGCAGGGGAAGTTCCCGAGAAGAGGAATTCTGCTGGGCGGGGCTCGGCGGAGGCCAGCCACTGACTGAGTGGAGTGAGGGAAGCTGGAAGGGACGGTGTAGTGAGATCCCGGAACCAAGGAATTCTGGCGCGGGGGTGGTAGATCCTGCCGTCCAGCTCGACGGTGCGCGGTGCGGGAAAGGAAGCCTGGAAGCGAGCGACTTGGTCGAGCGACAAGCCGAACATCGCGAGCCAGTCGACAAAGCGGTATCCCGAGAGAAGACTCAAAGTCGCGATTTGACAAACGCTTGGGCTGAAGCGCCGTTTGCGGATCGCATCATACAAATTGTGCGGAATGTGGCGATGGCGGTTATTCGGGAAGGCCAGGCGCGACTTCCGGACTAGGTCCGCGAGGGAGAGGCCGCGCGCCGCCAGCAGTGCGCGAATCTTCTCTACAAGAACCGACGCGGGCTTGCGAGAAGGGGCTGGCATGGTCAGGCAAGTGCAAGATGAAAACGGCGCTGGGTGGGAGAAAAGCGAGGGTTGGCCGTATTTGCAGACAAGGGGGCTGTCCGGAATGCGAGACAGAGCCAAATAGTGGTCAAGCCGGGGGTAACAGGTGATAAGGTCTTTCCACGTTAATAGATGTATAGTAATGGATGCGATTTTATATCCGTAAATCAAATGAACCAAGGCGGGCCAACGGAAAGAGCGGGCCTACGGTTGAAGCAGTTGCGGGTGCGCCTTGGACTCACGCTTCGTGAAGTGGAGACGCTGAGCCGCAGGCTTGCTTCTGAAAAACAGAATAGCGACTACCTGATTTCCCGCGGCTGGCTGAACAATGTGGAGAACGGTTCGTTCACTCCCAGCATCTACAAGATCTACTCACTCTCGGTGATCTATCACGACAATTGGCCGAATATCTTGTCCTTTTTTGGCCTGCGGGTGAGCGACATCGGGCGCGATCAGGCGATGTTCGCCCCGCCCAAGACACAGCTTGTCGAGCCGTCCGAAGTAACCGATGGCGAGACGCTGGTCGTTCCGCTACGCTCCCATGACGACGTCAAACTCGACAAAACCAATCTTCTCTCGCGGCTGGTGGAAATCTGGGGCGAAGTTCCGATCCGTTTGCTCCAGCACCTGGACCCCCGCAAAGGCGTTTATGGGTTTATCGGCATGTCTGATTTCACCATGTTCCCGATCCTGCGTCCGGGCTCGATTGTGCAGATCGATGGGAACCAGAGAAGAATAGCGCCTGTGAAATGGCAGAATGAACACGACCGGCCGATCTATTTTATTGAGCTGCGCGGCGAATACATCTGCAGCTGGTGCGAGATCCGCGAAGGGCACTTGCTGGCCGTTCCCTATCCCAATTCCAGATGTGAAATCCGGCGTTTCGTTTACCCGCGGGACGCCGAGCTCATCGGCCGCGTCACCGGGGTGGCCATGCGTCTGGCTGAATCCCGGCCTTGATCGGGAAGGAATGATCATTTCCAGGATTGCGACTTCGGAATCGGTTTGAACCGTGAGGACCTTCGATCTGAAAGCTCAGCAAGGGTCTCGCGGCAGGAGAATCACCCGTGAAGCAGTACAACTGGCAGAAACAGTGGAGTGAGGAGTCGTCGCCGCCCGCCACTTCCACAACAAAGTCATCAAGGCTTAGGCCCCTGAGGGTCCCTCAGGCGTGGGGGGCTCATCCTTTGGCTGAAATAGGTCACCCATCACAAGCGATCTAGTACTTTTCCATTATTGCTGGCATTGCTCCTGTATCTCTAAAGTGGCGCGAATCCGGTGCGGAAAATAATGCGGTTCATGCTGAAACTGAGGGTGTCGCGGACCCCAGTGTCTGCTGTAGGTGTGTTGCAACGCTCGCGTTTCAGGAGGGCCATGCCAATGCGAAAACTGTTTGTTCTTCTGCTCCTCGCCGGGCTCGCGCTGCCCGTGTCTGCCCAAAGCAACTACGCCGTTCTTTCGGGATCCGTCACCGACTCTCAGCACTTGCCCATCGCCGGAGTTGTCATCCAACTCACCGCCGCCAGCACCGGCGCCGTCCGCCGTGTCACGACAAATCAGCGAGGGCTCTTTGAAGCCTCCGCGCTTCTACCCGAGCAATACCAGTTGACGACGGAGGCATCGGGGTTCGCCCCGGCAAAGGAATCTCTGCGCCTGGAAGTTGGCGAAAAGCGCGCCATCGAAATCGTGCTTAAACTGGGGTCCGTTTCGGATGGAGTGAGTGTGGTCGCCTATGGGGAATTGCTTCGCACCACCGACACGAGCGTGGGAGAGGTCGTCGAGCCGCAATCCATACAAGAGCTGCCGCTAAACGGCAGGATGCTGATTGACTTGGTTTTAACCGTGCCCGGTGCTCACGTGGGCTTTGGTGCGCAGACCGGTTCGACGAATCCTCTCTACTGGCGCCCCGGACAGCGTTCTGCGGTGGTTATCGGCGGCAGCCGCCCGAACGCCAATTTTTTCCTCCTCGACGGCTCCACCAATACTGATCCGACTTTCAACACGCAAAACCTGAGTCCTGCTCCCGATGCGGTCCGGGAATTCCAGGTGGAAACCAGCAGCTACACGGCCGATATGGGCGGGGCCGGCGGCGGGCAAATCAATATCGTCACGCACTCCGGCTCCAGCCAATTCCACGGCACCGTTTACGAATTCCTCAGAAACGGGGCGATGGATGCGACCACCTTCGCCTCGATGGGCAACAATCACCTCGTGCAGAACAATTTTGGCGCTTCGCTTGGTGGCCCGCTTTTCGGGAAGAAGACTTTCTTCTTCGCCAATTACGAAGGTTTGCGTCTTGCTCAAGCCGCCGCCCAGATTTTGACCGTTCCCACACAGGACGAAATCAAAGGTGACTTCAGCATGAGCGGCGTCAACATCTACGACCCCACCGCAGCGGTCAAAAACCCGA